>QWBY01000991.1_pt1 | contig 18101 bp, 16 predicted proteins | sample 1972471 | NCBI WGS metagenome assembly QWBY01 (sample SAMN09866722, study PRJNA288562) | Human gut metagenome isolate term6_stool, whole genome shotgun sequencing... | reverse complement strand
GCTAAAAATATTCTTCCATGAAATTTTTTCTTCTAGTTTTTTAAAATATCTTATGAGTAATTCGTTAACATCTACTTGTATATCTAAGTGTTTAATATATTCACCATTTGAAACCAAATTAAGTCCTATTCCGCAAATATAAATATCCTTAAATTTAGTGGTTATAACTCCGCCAATCTTATCTTTATCAATATAAAAGTCATTTGGCCACTTGACCCAAACACTTGAGCCAAGTTCACTTAAAATAATTTTAAAAATATAAGAAAAATATATACTTAAAGATGATGTATTAATATCACTATTTAAATCATTTTTTTCGATACAAAATGATAAAAATAAACTTCCCTCACTACTTTGCCAATTATTTCCCCTGCTGCCAATACCATTAGTTTGGGTTTTTGACACAATTGCAAATGGAGGTTTTTTAACATTCTCTTTTAAAATTTCTAAAATTTCATTTTGAGTTGAAGAACAAGTTTGAATATAAAAAATCTCCATTTATTTATTTCCTTTTATAAATCTCGTGCCTCTAACCGTGCAAGCTGCTTTATTATATTTATTCAAACACAAATCTTCAAGTTCTTCATCTGATAACTTTTTAACAGCTTCTATTTTAGCTTCCTCTTTTATTTTTTGATATTTATAAAAACCAATCACAATAGCTAAAATAGCAAATGCAATTAAAAAATTTTTCATAAAATATCACCTATTTTTAATCTTTTTCCATTAATAAAATCACTTGCCAAAAGTGGCTTTTTAGCTTTTTCCTGTATTTTAAAAACCTTTATGACGCCATTTTTAAATTGCAAATCAAAGCTTTTTCTATCCAAATTTACAATTTTTCCAAAATCACTACTTTCATTATCATCAATAAACTCAATATCTAAAAGTTTAGTTCCATTTTCTAAAAATATTCCAGGCCATGGATAAAATGCTTTAAATTTTTGAAAAACTTCTTTTGCATCATCACTAAATTTAATTAAACCATCATCTTTTTTTATCTTTGAACATTTAGATGAAAGAGCATCAAATTGGGAAAAATTTTCTATATTATTTAAATTTTTTAAAATTTTAACTGTTAAATTTGAAGCTAATTCTTCCATTTGTTTAAAAACCTCATCACTCTTAAAACGGCTGATATCTAAAAATGAAAATCCAAGCATATCTCCATCATCGAGTTTTTCACCCATTTTCATAGCTGTTACACCACTAATTTTATCATCGTTTAAAATAGCTGATTGTATTGGACTAGCTCCTCGGTATTTTGGAAGAATTGAAGCGTGTAAATTTATACAAGGGCAAATTTCTAAAATGTTTTTTGGTAAAATCTGCCCATAAGCTGCAACTATTATAATATCTGGTTTTAAAGTTAAAACTTCTTCATAAATAGTATCTTCCTTCAAGCTATTTGGCTGAAAAATTTCAATATTTAAATTATTTTTTAAAATATAGTTTTTAACATCAGGCGGAGTTAATATTTTTTTTCTACCTACGACTTTATCTGGTTGAGTAAAAACACCAACAATATTATATTTTTTTTTTATAAGTTTATCTAAAATAGCTACCGCATAGCTTGGTGTTCCCATAAAAATAACTCTCATTTACTCCCCTTTTTAATCTAATATTTTTAACATTTCGAGCAAATAATTTTTAAGCTTATCGATATTTAAATTTGCAGCACTTGAAATTGGCAAAACAAAATATGGTTTTTTTGTATCAAATTTATTATAAATATCTATATTTTGTTTTTTTTCAAAATCAAATTCGCTTAAAAATGCACTATAAATTTCATCTAAACTTTCACAAATTTCAGATTTTGTAAAAATAATAGCAAATGGTTTTTCGGACAATGATGAAGAAAATTTTGAAATTTCATTTTTTAAGGTTATAAACTGCTCTTTTAAATCTCTATGATTTACACTATCAAGAACAAAAAGTAAAATCTTGTTTCTTTCAATATGTCTTAAAAACCGAATTCCAAGACCCCGACCATCGCTTGCACTTTCGATAATTCCAGGGATATCTGCCATTATAAAAGAACTAAATTCATCGATTTCAACCATACCAAGCTTTGGCGAAATGGTTGTAAATTCATAATTTGCAATTTGCGGTCTTGCATTTGAAATAGTAGAAATCAAAGTTGATTTACCAACATTTGGAAATCCAACAAGTCCTACATCCCCTATTAATTTAAGTTCTAATGAGATATTTTTACTCTCACCATCAAGTCCTGGCTGGGCATAATTTGGTGCTTGATTAGTTGAGTTTTTAAATCTTGCATTTCCAAGACCACCTTTTCCACCTTTTAAAAAAAGAACCTTTTTATCACTTTCTACTAAATCAAGCAATAAAGTTCCATTTTCATCTAAAACTTGAGTTCCGGGCGGAACTTTTAAAACTAAATCTTCGCCGTTTTTTCCAGTCATTCCTTTGCCACCACCTAGTTCGCCATTTTTAGCTTTAAAATGTTTTTTTCCTCTGTAATGCGCAAGTGCGTGAGTATTGTTATCTACTAGAAAATAGACATTGCCCCCATCACCACCATCACCACCATCTGGTCCGCCTAATGGAATATACTTTTCTCTTCTAAAGCTTTTTGCTCCAGCGCCGCCTTTTCCAGCTTTTACGCTAAATTTAACACTATCAATAAACAAAATTTTTACCTTTTTGAAATATAAGTAAATTAAAAAATATAAGTTTGTATAAAATTAAAGAATTTACGGCTTTAAGCCGTAAATTTTATTCTGCTGGGTAAACAGAAACTTGTTTTCTAGTTTTATCAAATCTTTCAAATTTAACAAAACCATCAGTCAATGCAAAAAGTGTATGATCTCTTCCTAATCCTACATTATTTCCAGCGTGTGTTGCGGTACCTCTTTGACGAACAATGATATTTCCAGCTCTTACAAACTCACCGCCAAATTTCTTAACACCTAAGCGGCGTCCAATAGAATCTCTATTATTCTGGGTTGAACCTTGACCTTTTTTGTGTGCCATATCTACTCCTTAGGCTGAAATTTCAGTTACTTTTACGCGAGTATATTGTCTTCTAAAACCGCGTTTTAATTTTGAGTCTTTTCTGCGTCTTTTTTTAAAGATAACAACTTTTTTATCTTTTCCAAGATTTACTACTTCCAAGACAACTTTTGCACCCTCTACAAACGGTGCTCCTACCTTTAAATCACCATCTTTATTTACTGCTAAAACATCAGTAACCTCGATAGTGTCTTTTTTCTCAGCTTCAAAACGGTCTAAATTTAGAAAGTCACCTTCGCTAACTTTATACTGTTTTCCGCTGTGTTTGATAATTGCATACATCAAACCATCCTTTATATTTTGGTAAGTAACCATTTGGCACTTGCCTCATAGCAAGATTTAAAAGAAGCCAAAATGATCCATAAGTTGATAATTATATCTTAAAAATTTTAATCTAAGCTTATTTTATATAATTTTATTTAGGTAAGGAAAGTGTAGTTACAGATTTTTCATCTAATTTTTAGAAATTTGATATTTATATTTTAATGGCTCAAAACCTTAAAATATAAGGTTTTGAGCTTAACTTATCTATAAATTAATAGTCAAGTTCTGGTTTTGGAGTATTTTTTGTTGAAGCTGGTAAAACAGGATAAATTATTTCAGGCATTTTACCATTTAATGATTCAAAGAATGTTGCTATTGAAGCAGCTTCTTCATCTGAAATTTGGATGCCAAGCTGAATACTTCCCATCTCCTTTATGGCATCTTCTACATCCCAAATAGCTCCATTATGGAAATATGGTTGAGTTAATAAAACATTTCTTAAAACAGGAGTTTTTACCATTCCATTTTTATCTCCTGTAAAGTCACCAACATTGGCAAATTTATACTTAGCAACCACGCCGAATGCCTGCATATTGCCACCTAAATTTACACCATTGTGACAAGTTGTACAACCTTTTTCTAAAAATAGTTTTAAACCATCTTGTTCATCTTTTGTAAGAGCATTTTTATCGCCATTTAGAAAATCATCAAATCTTGTTGGAGTAACCAATGTTCTTTCAAAAACTCCAATAGCTGTAGTTACAAGATCAAAATTTACAGGCTCATCTTTTTTAAGATCAAATGCTTTTCCAAACAACTCAACATACTCAGGAATTGAGTTAATAACTTTTTCTACTCTTTCAAGAGTTGATGCCATCTCAGGCATAGCTGTCATAGGTCCAGCTGCTTGCTCTGCAAGATGAGCTGCTCTACCATCCCAAAATTGAACTGAGTTAAATACTGAGTTATAAACTGTTGGAGCATTTACATGATGTGGGTTTGGAGTCCATTTATGTCCTGTTGAAGCAGGTATATTATCAGCTCCGCCATATCCTAAATTATGACAGGTATTACAAGAAATAATTCCACTTTTAGAAAGTCTTGGATCAAAATATAGCATTTTTCCAAGCTCAACTCTTTCCTTTGTTGTAGGGAAAGCTTGTGCATCAGGCGAACTATCTTCAATTAGCTTTTTTAAATTCTTTTCACTTTTTGGTAAAGGCATAAGACCTAAATTTTTTGCATCATCAGCTAATGAGCTTGCAAAAGCAAAGTTTAGAGCTAAAGCTGAACAAAGAACTATTGATAACTTTTTCATATTTTCTCCTTTTTGTTAAAATGTAGACATATTATATAAGGAATTTCGTTAAAATATTATGAATTTTTAATATAAGGAATAGTTTTAAATAACCTATAAAAAATATTTAATCAAATTTAAGATATAATGAAGGTTTAAGAATTCAACAAATAAAGGGATAGGTTATGAAAAAAATAAATTTTAGTATCTTTATGATAGCTCTTTTTATATCTGGATGTAGTGTTTCAAATTGGAATATTGGTAAAACCACAATGGAAAACACAAAAAAAGAAGAGATGTCTAAGTCAAAAGAAAAGATAAACAATAATAAAAATAACTTCCACATAGACACAATAATAAACACTTGGGGAAATCCAACCTCAACAAGACAAAACTCGGCTGGAAATAAAATCTACATTTGGGAAAACTGTAAACCAACAGGCACTATGGTTAATGTATGCGATGATAATGGTTGTTCAACAATCCCTGAAAAAAACTGTTGTGAAAGAGCTTTAATAACTGACAAAGATGGATATGTTCAAAATCTAAAAGAAGCTGTGAATAGTTGCATTTAGAATTTTAAAAGCCTTAAAGTTAAGGCTTTTTACTTAATTTACTTTAGCTCGCCCCAACTTTTTGCAACTGAAAGACTACTTATCAATGGAACATTTAGCATATAAACATTTTGCATAATATCCCTAGCTGTCTTTCCAAACTCATCAATCATTTCATCTTTTACCTCAAAAATAAGTTCATCGTGAATTTGTAAAAGCATCCTAGCATTTTCACTTAACAAAGGATAAATTTTTACCATCGCCATTTTTATAATATCAGCTGCACTTCCTTGAAATTTAGTATTAACACTTTCTCTTTCGTACATAGCCAATTCTCTCGGTCTAGCATTTGCAAAATCAAAAAATCTTTTTCTTCCTAAAATAGTAGTTGTAAAACCACTATTTTTAGCACTTATTTTTATACTCTCTAAAAACTCTTTTATTGTAACAAAAGCCTTAAAATAACGCTCGATATAATCTTTTGCTTCGCTTCTTGAAATTCCAAGTTCATTTGAAAGCTTATTAGCTCCCATTCCGTATATTAGTCCAAAATTTATACTTTTTGCAATAGCTCTTTTATCTTTATCACTGTTTCCAAATATGCTAATAGCCGTTCTTGTATGAATATCCTCACCATCATTAAATGCTTTTAGAAGCGATGGATCTTTACTAAAATGAGCCAAAAGTCTAAGCTCAATTTGAGAATAATCAAGTGAAATCAAACTAAAACCACTTTTAGCAACAAAGCAATCTCTTATATCTTTTGCCAAAATTCCTCTTGCTGGAATATTTTGAAGGTTTGGATTTTTGGATGATAATCTTCCTGTGATTGTTCCAGTTTGTAAAAACTGAGTATAAATCCTACCCTCACCACCATTTCTCTTATCTTCTAAAGAATATTTTAAAAGTGGCTCCACATAAGTACTTGAAAGTTTGTAAAGTTCTCTGTAATCAAGTAGTTTTTTTATAACTTTATGTTCGTTTAAAAGTGAGTTTAGGACACTTTCATCTGTGCTATAGCCAGTTTTAGTTTTTTTCTTAGAAGGTAAATTTAGTTTTTCAAAAAGGATTATGCCAAGCTGTTTTGGAGAGTTTATATTAAATTTTTCTTCACTTAATTCATAAATCTTATTAGTTAAATCTTTAAGCTCTTTATCTAGAAAAATACTCATTTCTTTTAATTTTTTAGAATCAGTTAAAATTCCTAAATTTTCCATATGCAAAAGCACTTTTATAAAAGGAAATTCTAAATTTTGAGCCAAATTTAAAAGTTTTTTATCAAGATTGTTATTAAAATATTGATAAAATTTGAGTGTTATCCAAGCATCTTCAGCTGCATATTTACTAGCATTTTTTAAAGATACATTAGAAAAATTTTCTCCTTTTTTTACAATATTTTCAAATTTAACCGTATCATAATCAAACAATCTTTTTGCTAAATTATCCATCCCAGCACTTTTTTCTGGATTTTCAAGCCATGATAGAATCATAGTATCAAAATAATTCTTAGGTGTATCTATGTCAAAATTATGTTTTATAATATCAAAGTCAAATTTTAAATTATGCCCTACTAGGATCGAATCATAAAGCTTTAAAATAGCTTTTTTTGCAATATTGTAATCAATTTGCCTATCCACACCTAAATAGTTGTGATTTAGTGGAACATAGTAAGCTTTCTTAGACTCAAAACAAAATGAAAACCCAACAATTTTAGCATTTCTACTATCAAGTCCTGTTGTCTCTGTATCAAAAGCAACAATTGAGTCTTTATCTATTTTTTCTAATACTTCTTTAAGTTTTTTTTCATCATTCAGTAAAATAGCTTCAAATTTATCATTATTTTCTTTAAAATTTTCATCATTTTGAACCTCATTATTACCAAAATTTAAATGGGTTTCCAAAGTAGCTAAAATTTTACTTAAAGAGTAACTTTTTAAAATATCTGTAACTTTCAAAAGTGGATTTAAGGTTGGAAATTTAGCATTTTCTAAATTTGGAATTTCTAAATTATCATATAAAGATGCTAGTTTTTTACTTAAAAAAGCATTTTCTTTGCTTTCAAGAAGTAAATTTTGATGTCTTTTATTTGAAACTTTATCTAAATTTTCATAAATTTCTTCAATGTTTTTAAATTCTTCTAAAAGTTTCTTGGCTCCCTTGTCGCCAATACCTTTAACTCCTGGAATATTATCACTACTATCACCTGTAATTGCTAAAAAATCCCTAATTTGATTTGGATAAACACCATATTTCTCATAGCAAGCCGCACTATCATAAAAAAGTTTTTTTGATGGACTATAAATAGAAACTTTTCCATCTTTTATCAGTTGATAAAGATCTTTATCATGTGTTACAACATTTATAAAGACATCTTCATTTTCTAGCTTTTTTACAGCACTTGCAATAATATCATCGGCCTCATATCCTTCATAAGAAACACTGCAAAGTCCCATTTTTTCTATCATTTCTATACAAACTGGAAGTTGGGCTAAAAGTCCATCGGGTGGAGTTTGGCGATTGGCTTTATAATTTGGATCAATTTCACTTCTAAAAGTTTTTCCCTTGCTATCAAGTGCAAAAATTAAATAATCGCTTTTATATTCATTTTTCAAATTTAATATAAAATTTGCAAATCCAAAAACCATAGAACTTGGCTTTCCATCTTTGCTTTTTAAGGAACTCATCGCATAATACAGTCTAAAAAAAAAGCCAAAAGTATCAATAATCGTAAGTGTTTTCATAAATTTTCCTTAAATTTAGTGATTTTTGTGTATAATTCTATCACAATTTAATTATCTAAGGAGAAAACATGTTTAAAAAAATGATTTTTTGTGCTTTTGTAGGATTATTTTTAGCAGGTTGTGCAGGAAGCAATGGTGTTTATAAAAATTACTATGGTGTAGTTGCTCCAAAAACAACACTAGAAATTTTTAAAGATGTAAATGGAAATTTATATAAAGTCTATAGTGATGATAACTTTGAAAGTGCAATTTTAAGCGTAACAGATCTAGGAACTTTTGATCTTAAAAGGGCTGTTAGTGCAAATGGTATAAGACTTGTTACAAAAGATGAAAAAGTTGAAATTTTCTATAAAAATAACGAAGGAATTTTCAATATAAATGGTAAAGAAAAACCAATTTTTAAATAAAATTTTTAATTTTTAGAGGCGAAAGCTGCCTCTAAATTACATATTTTTTATAAATTTATAAATGTGCTTTCCTATTTCCATTCCATATTTTTTTACCAAAGCGTTATGAAATTCACCCATGTTATTAGATGATTTTTTTATATTTTCTATTTCTATTTTATGTTTGTTGTAAAAATCTTCCTCTTTGCTTTTTTGAACTGTATTGTCAATAAAATTTATTTCTTTTAAAAACTCAAAAAGCTTTTCGCCATCATTAAAAAATTTATCAACCAAAAAATATTTTATATCTTTTTCATCTTTATAAGCCTGAATAATAATATCGATATCTAATCTTTTTTGCACATAAAATATCATTGGATCAAAACTAGAATCGTAGTTTTTAATAAATCTGTATAGCTCAATTCCATCTTTGTTAAATTCTTTAACTAGTTCATTATGAAAATCTGAGTTTTTATCTGTTTTTATTAGTATTTTCTTTATTTTTTCTTTATTTATCCTATATAAATTATCTATAGTAGCATCATCTTTAACAATAAACAAATCTTTCTTTTTTACAGGAACTAATGATGTAGAGTTGTCAAATTTAATATTTTCTACATTTTTATTGAAAAGTTTTTTAGTATACCTAAGACTAGAGAAAATATTATCATTACTAACCATATAAATTTTATCGTTTACATATTCGGGTCTATTTAGTATAGAGCCTAAAATAGTAAAAAGAATTTTATCAGCATAGTTTTTATCAGCACTATTAAAATGATAAATTTTATACTCAATATCTTCAAAAAACTCCAAAACAGACATACTAAATTTTAAATTTGAATTACCAACAAGATAAAATTTATCTGTTTTCTCAAATTTTTTACTTTTTTAAAAATAGTTCTAAATTTACATTTTCTATATCTATTAAATATATACTCATCCAAATTTCTCCTTTAAAAAATTATTCCATATCTTTTAATTCTTGCACCAAAAACTCACCTGTGTAAGATCCTGTTTTTTTATAGTTTTTAGCAAGCTCTTTTGGAGTTCCGGCAGCTATAATTTTACCCCCTTTACTCCCACCTTCTGGGCCCATATCTACAATATAATCAGCATTTTTTATCATATCCATATTATGCTCTATTACAAAAACTGAATTTCCAAGATCAACTAAATGACCCAAAACTCCAACAAGCTTATCAACATCTGCAAAGTGAAGCCCAGTGGTTGGTTCATCTAAAATATAAAGAGTTTTACCAGTATCTGCTTTACTTAACTCTTTTGCAAGCTTTACTCTTTGAGCTTCGCCACCACTTAGGGTAGTTGCATTTTGCCCCAAAGTTACATAACCAAGCCCAACATCTTTCATAGTTTTTAGTTTTGCTTTTATTTTTGGAACTGCTTTAAAAAACTCAAAAGCCTCATCCACGCTCATTGCCAAAACCTCAGCTATGTTTTTTCCTTTATATAAAATTTCCAAAGTTTGGTCGTTGTAGCGAGTTCCATGACAAGTATCACACTCAACAGTAATATCTGGTAAAAAGTGCATTTCTATTTTTATAACACCATCACCACTGCATTTTTCACATCTTCCACCTTTTACATTAAAGCTAAATCTACCTATTTTATAACCTCTTGCTTTTGCTTCTTTGGTTTGTGCAAATAAATTTCTTATCTCATCCATTACGCCAGTATAAGTTGCTGGATTGCTTCTTGGAGTTCTTCCTATTGGACTTTGATCAAGATAGATAACTTTATCTAAATTTTGAAGTCCTTCAATTTTTGCATTTTTTAAAGTTTTTACTTTTTTAGCATGATTTAACTCTTCTAGTGCTGTTGGTAAAAGAGTTTGAAGTAAAAGTGAGCTTTTTCCACTTCCGCTAACACCTGTTAAGCAGACTAAATTTCCAAGGGGAAATTTGGCACTTAAATTTGAAATATTATTAATCGTTACATTTTTTAAAGTAAGCCAATTTTTTTGTGGTCTATTTTTTTGATGATTGATTTTTTTTATGCCATTTAGATATTTTGCAGTTTGAGTATCGCTTTTTAAGAGTGTTTTTACATCTCCTGCAAATATAACTTCCCCACCTTTCTTTCCTGCAGCTGGTCCGATATCTACCACAAAGTCAGCATTTTCAATAGTTTTTTTATCATGCTCAACAACGATTAAGGTATTTCCTTTATCTCTTAAATCATCAAGTGTTTTAATAAGCTTTAAAGTATCTCTTTCATGAAGCCCAATACTTGGCTCATCAAGGACATACATAACCCCACTTAAGCCACTTCCTATTTGTGAAGCAATCCTTATCCTTTGAGCCTCTCCACCACTTATAGTCCTACTATCGCGCCCCAAACTTAGATATCCAAGACCTACATTGTTTAAAAACATAAGTCTTTCTCTTATTTCTTTTAATATTGGCTTTGCAATTGTTTTTTGCTGAGTACTTAAATAGCTAAAATTTTTATTATTTTTAAAAAACTCAACACAATTTTCTATACTCATATCTATTATATCAGCTATATTTTTATCAGCAACCAAAACAGCCAAACTTTGTGCTTTTAGCCTATGTCCTTTACAAGTTGGACAAGTTCTTTCTGTCATGAAATCCTCAAAATCACTCTCATTTTTGAGCATTTCATAAACATATTTCAATGCACCTTCAAATTTACGAGTTAATGCATGTCTTTTCCATACAAATTTTATTTCTTTGCTATTTCCATATAAAATAAGTTTTTTATCACTTTCTTTAAGCTCACCATATGGCATGTTTGTTGGAATATCATTTTGTTCACAAAATGCAATCATAAATTTATGATAATAACTTTTATTAAAACCATATAATAGTTTAATAGCACCTTTTTGGACACTATTTTGTTCATTTACTATCTTATTTATATCAATTGTGTATCTAACCCCAAGCCCATCACACTCTTCACAAGCTCCTTTAACTGAGTTAAAACTAAAAGTCAGTGGCTCAAGCGGTGTAAAAGAAATTTTACAATCAAAACAAGCCATATGCTCACTATAATGAATATTTGTTTCTTCTACTCCAACCTCATCAGCATTCATCACTTCAACCTCAAGCTCTCCATAGCTTAAATTTAAAGCTTTTTCTACATCAGAGGCAATTCTTTCTTTATTTTCAGTATTTACCACAACTCTATCAATTACAGCAAAAATTGTATGTTTTTTAGTCTTTGAAAGTTCAATATCTTCATCAAGTCTTACCATAACTCCATCAATTTTTGCCCTTATAAAACCCTTATTTCTTAAGCTTTCCAGCTCATCAATAAAAGTTCCTTTTTTTTCTCTTGCAATTGGAGATGAGATAATTATTATAGAATTTTCTGGTAGTTTTAAAATTTCATTTATTATATCGCTTGCACTCATTTTAGAAATTGGCTTTCCACACTTATGACAGTGCTGAACTCCAACTCGTGCAAATAAAAGCCTTAGATAATCATATATCTCAGTTATTGTTCCAACTGTTGAACGAGGGTTTTTAGAAGTTGTTTTTTGATCAATTGCAATGGCTGGAGTAAGTCCATTTATCTTATCAACATCCGGTTTTCCAGCCCTATCTAAAAACTGTCTTGCATATGAACTTAGGCTTTCCATATAACGCCTTTGTCCTTCGGCATATAAGGTATCAAAGGCAAGCGTACTTTTTCCACTTCCACTAAGTCCTGTAAAAACTACAAATTTATTCTTTGGAATTTTTAAATTTAAATTTTTTAGATTATTTTCTCTTGCGCCATAAATTTCTATAAAATCGTTCATAATTTTCCTATTCTTTTATAAAATTTCAAATTTGATATTATAACACAAAAATTTTTCTAAGCATAAATAAAAGCATTAATGAATATAGGGCTAAAAGAAGGTTTTTTTGTAATTTTTTATTTACTCTATGGCTTAATTTTATACCAAAATAAACACCCAAAAGCGATCCAAATCCTAGCATAATTCCGTATTTAAAATTTATAAGTCCATTTAATGACATACTTATAAATCCCGATATAGAAGAAAATATTACAAAAAATAATCCCATAGAAATAGCTTTTTTTATATCAAACCCCATAAATCCTACTAAAATAGGTGTTAAAAAAACAGCTCCACCAACACCGGTGCTAACTGCAAAAGCTCCTATAAAAAGTCCTAATAAAAACAGAAGTGGTTTTGAGTTAATTTCTTTTTTGGCTTTTCCATTTTTATCACTTTCTTGGGAAAAGAAAAATTTTAAAATTGAAATTAAAAGCACAAATGATAGAAAAATTTCTAAGACTATTTCACTGACATTTGATACTATAAATCCACTAAAAATAGCTCCTACAAACCCTCCAAAACTAACAAAAATTCCCTCATTTATCCTAAGTTTTCCAGCTTTATAATTAAGATATGAGCCAAAAATAGAGCTAAAAAGCATCTGCACAACTGAAACTCCAACTGCAGTTTTTATACTATATCCCATAAAAATCATAGTTGGCACAACAACACTTCCACCACCTATACCAAAAAAACCTGAGACTATACCAACAACAGTTCCAAACACCAAAAATATAAAAATATCAAATAAACTTTCCATTAAATTTTCCAAATTATTTAATTTTTAACTGTTATTTTAACAAAAAATTTCTTAGTTTTATTGCAAATTTAAACTTTCAAAAAAACGAATAATAGGTATTTTAATATTTTAAAAATATATAAAAATAATAAATTAATTTTAAATTTAAATTAATTTTAAGGCTGTTTTAAGGGGGGGGGTAGAATTGCTATATAAATTTATTTTAAATGAAATTTAAAATAGTTTAAACATAAATTGTTGGCGGTGATAGTTTTTTATCTATTGTAAAAGTTATTTTAAAAGGAGAAGAAAGTGTCAAATTTTAATGTTACCTATGAGGAAATTTACGATTTGGTGCATAAAGGTTGCACCACAATATCAGCTGATGCCTTAGAGCTTTTAAAAAAAGCAGCTGAGAAGGAGACAAGCGAGGCAGCAAAAAATGTATTAAATACTATGCTTAAAGATGTAGAATTAGCTACAAAACTTGATAAGCCAGTTTGCCAATCTCCAGGCTTTCCAACAGTTTGGGTTAGGTTTTGCGATGGAATGCCACTTGATGGTTTGAAGGAAAATATTGCCAAAGCTCTAACTGCCTGTACAAAGAATGGCTACATAAGACCTTCTATTGTTCACTCTCTTACAAGAGTTAATCCTGGAGATAGTACAGGGGAAGGTGTTCCAAATATGGAGTATCAATATGTCAAAGATATACCATATTTAGAGATTATTGCAAGCTTTAAGGGCTGTGGAGCTGAGCTTGGTAATGTAAGCACAATCTTAACTACTGCAAAACTTGGAAAAAATTTATCAGGCTTAAAAAGACTAGTTTTAGAAACTGTTAAAAATGCAGGTGGAAAACCATGTCCTCCATCAGCTATTGGTATTGGAATTGGTGGTCAAATGCATGTTTCGTCACAACTTAGTAGAGAGGCTATCTCAACAAGAGATTGGCGAGATACAAACAAAGATCCAATGCTTGCAGATCTTGAAGCAGAGCTGCTAGAAGCAATAAACGAACTAGGAATTGGTGCAGCTGGAATTGGTGGCGATACCACAACTTTGGCTGTAAAGATTGCTCATAGCGCAACTCATACTGCAATATGTCCAGTAACTATAAATTTCCATTGTTGGACTGCTAGAAGATTTGGTGTTCGAATTTACGCAGACGGTACTAAAAAAATGTTATTTCAAAAGGAGGACTACTAAAATGGCTGAGTATGTAATGAATTTACCTATAAAAAATGAGGATGTTGAAAAACTCAAATTGGGAGATACTATCTATCTCAATGGGATAGTGTACACAGCAAGAGATATGGGGCATTTGGAAATAAAAAAACTATATGGTGAAAATAAACCTTTACCTGAAAATTTAAAAGGTAGTGCAATATTTCATGCAGGGCCTGTATGCATAAAAGATGGAAATAAATGGAAAATGAATGTTATAGGGCCAACAACAAGCATTAGAATGGAACCATACGCTGATCTAATAGGAAAAATTGGTGTAAAAATGATAATAGGAAAAGGAGGATTAGCAGAAGATAGCCTAAAAGCTTTTAAAGAATACAAACAGGTTTATTTGCAAGCACCTCCAGGATGTGCCGTTGTAATAGCCGATGGAGTAAAAAATATTAAAAGAGTTCATTGGCTTGAAAATGGAATGCCTGAAGCTATGTGGGTTTTAGAAGTTCAAAATTTCGGACCATTTATTGTTGCAATGGATGCTCATGGGAATAGTATATATAACAATATTGCTAAAAAAGCAGAAAAAGCTATTGAAAATAGCAAACTATTAAAGGATGTGTAATGAAAAATTTTACACCCTCAAAACAAAGTGTTGACTTTGCGTATAGCTTGAAATTCGAAGATATTCCTGAAAACGCCATTAATATGCTAAAAATTTGTCTTTTTGACTATTTAGGGTGCGCTATTGGAGGGGTTAACAATAACTTCTCCAGACCAGCAAAAGTCCTAGTAGAGCAAATGGGTGGTGAAAAACAGGCAAATTTAATAAATTTAGATAAAAAAACAACTATTTTAAACGCTTCGTTTTTTAATGCTTTTGTTGGGCATATTTTAGAAATGGATGATGTAGATAGGAGTTCAATCTCGCATCCAGCTACAGTTGTTATACCAGCTGCACTTGCTATTGCTCAATATAACAATAAAAATGGAAAAGACTTTATAACAGCAATTTGTGCAGGGTATGAAGTTATGCTAAGGATTGGAACTTCTATTACGCCTGCTCATTATGAAGTATTTCACACAACAGCAACAACAGGAGTATTCGGAGCAAGTATAGCTGCATCAAAACTTTTTGACCTAGATACCCAAAAAATGCTTTACGCCTTTGGCAATGCAGGAACTATGAGCTCAGGTCTTTGGCAATTTATCCAAAATGGTGGCAATAGCAAATTTTTACATGCTGGAAATGCTTGCAAAAATGGAGTATTGAGTGCATATTTAGCTAGTAAGGATTTTACGGGAGCCGATAGGATACTAGAAGGCACTCAAGGATTTTTCAAAGGATATGCAAGACAGGATATAGATGAGAGTATTTTTAGTGACTATGGCAATAGGTTTAGATCGGCTGAGGTCTCTATAAAACCATATCCATGCTGTAGGCATACTCACTCAGCTATCAATGCAAGCAATGAACTTTTTGGTAAAATAAACGCAAAAGATATAGAAAAAGTGATAGCCAAAACATACAATACAGCTATTAAAATTGCAGGAAAAGAGTCACCAAAAACACCTCAAGAAGCAAAATTTAGTCTTAAATTTTGTATAGCTAGAACGCTTTTAAATGGTGCTGTAAAAGGTAGCGATTTTACAGAGTTGTTTTTACATGATAAAAACACCAAAGAGCTAATAAGTAAAATTGAGATTGTAGAAGATGAGGCTATAAATAAGATGCTGCCTTTAAATTGGGCTAGTCAAATTGATGTTATTTTAAAAGATGGTACAAAAATGACAAGTAAAATAAAAGCCCCATTAGGAGATCCTGAAAATCCTATAAGCTTTGATGAGATAAAATTTAAATTTGACCAAATGACAAATGGTCTTATAAGCAATGAAAATCAAGAAAAGATAGCCTATTTTTGTAAAAATATAGAAAAGCAACCAAATCTTGATTACTTATTTAGCCTAATAAAGGGTAAGAAATGAAAAGTGAAATAATCAAATTTGCTATTCCGATAGCTTTAGGGCTTATCATATGGTTTATACCGATTCCAGAGGGTGTAACACCAAAAGCTTGGCATGTATTTGCCATAACAGCCGCAACCATAGTTGGTTGTGTAACTGCTCCACTGCCAATAGGCGCAGTTGCTTTTATTGGACTAAGTATTACCTTACTTACAAAAACTTTGCCTGCAAAAGAGGCATTTAGTGGTTTTTCTACAGGAACAATTTGGATGATTTTGGCAGCCTTTATGTTTTGTAGAGCTTTTATAAAAACTGGGCTTGGCACAAGAATAGCTTATACAGTCTTAAGCAAAATTGGCGATAGCACTTTAAAAATAGCGTACGGATTGTCATTTACTGGCTTATTGGTAGCTCCAGCAACACCATCAGGTACAGCAAGAGGTGGTGGGATAATATACCCTATTTTAAGAAGCATATGCTCAGCAATGGGAAGTGAGCCAGATAAAGAGCCTAAAAAAGCTGGTAGATTTTTGATACAGTCATATTATCAAACAGAGCCGATTTTATCAGCAATGTTTTTAACAGCGATGGCAGCTAATCCACTAATGTGTTCTTTAGCAAAAGATTTATTAAAGATAGAGATTAGTTGGGCTACTTGGTTTTTGGGAGCATCTTTACCGGGAATTATAAGTCTTATAGTAATTCCTTATGTAATGTATCGTTTTATAGAAAAACCTGAACTTAAAAAAGCGCCTGAAGCAAAAGACATGGCACGACAGGAGTTAGAAAAACTAGGAAAAATGAGTTTTTACGAAAAAGCCTTAGGATTGATATTTGCATCTTCATTGATATTGTGGTGTAGCGATGCATTTTTTCTAAAACTTGGCGCACATACAATAGCCATGGTTGCAGTATGCTTTATGCTCATTTTAAACGTTTTAACATGGAATGATATTTTAAGTGAAAAAGGTGGTTGGGACACTTTTGTATGGATGGGTGTTTTAGTTTGTCTTGCAGGGCAACTTAGCAAAACAGGGTTTATTGGATGGTTTGCTGAAATAATAGGCTCATCGTTGGCTAGTTTTACTTGGATACATGTACTTGCAATTTTAGTTTTATTGTTTTTTTATACACAATATGCTTTTGCTAGCTTGACAGCACATGCTGCTGGATTATATACAGCATTTTTAGCTGTAGCCGTAGCAGCTGGTGCCCCATCTTTAGGTGCAGCTTTAATTTTAGCGTATACTGGTTGTATTTGCTACTCACTAACTCAGTATTCAAGCGGACCTGCACCTATTTTTTTTGGAGCAGGCTACTACACTGTAAAAGAATGGTGGACTGTCGGTTTTAAAACTTCAATCGTTCATCTTCTAATATGGGGAACAGTGGCACCTATTTGGTTTTTTATTCTAGGCTTTTGGAACTAAATTAAAAAAAAATAATGATTTGGCTTATGTCAAATCATTATTTTTATGTAAATATATAAAATTTTGATATAATGCTGAGATATTTTCAAAAAAACCATGAATATTGTTCTATTTTTTTGTTTTTTAATGTCTGTAGAATATAATATTTATTAAAAATAAGTGAATTTTTGTTCACCTTGCACCCTGCCATTGCTTTTGACGGCAAAAAGTGTTAAAATCCATACTTGCGTGCCGTGGATCGGCACGGAAAGAAGCAATTTGACGAGGTGATCTTATGCTGCACCAGCGCGACGCCGGTGTGCTTATGCACATCAGCTCCCTGCCCTCCCCTTATGGGATCGGCGTGTTTGACCGGCACGCCCGAGACTTTATCGACCGTATTGCGGACATGGGCTTTACCTACTGGCAGGTGCTGCCCTTTAATCCGATTGACGGAGCCGGCAGTCCCTATTGTTCCCCCTCCGCTTTTGCCGGCAACTACCTGTTTATCGACCCACAGGGATTGCTGGATATGGGCCTGGCGACGGCGGAAGAAGTGGCGGCCAACCGCTACGACGGCACGCCGTACACGGCGGACTTTGCCTTTGCCGGTGAACGCCGACTGGCTCTGCTGGAGCAGGCTTTTTTGCGCATAGACGATACCCTGGCGGCCAAGATCAAGGCCTTTGAGGTGGAGAA
>QWBY01005234.1_pt1 | contig 18175 bp, 15 predicted proteins | sample 1972471 | NCBI WGS metagenome assembly QWBY01 (sample SAMN09866722, study PRJNA288562) | Human gut metagenome isolate term6_stool, whole genome shotgun sequencing... | reverse complement strand
GCCTTTCTCCTCTCCGAGCAGCGGGGCGTTTCCGTGATAGACCTGATTGCCCGGGCGGGGGCTTGCGATGTTGCTGCGGCCGAAGATATCTATTCCCGGTGGCTCGACAAAGCCCGGGTGGAGGACGGAATCTCCATTCCGGGAGTCGGGGAGCTCAATCACCGCTACTTTCGGCTCGATCCGCAGCTCGATGCCGTTCTCAATCCTCTCGGACATGATCCGCTGCCGCTGAAACGCCGATATTCCCGGCTGCCCCTTTATCTGGGGATCGCCTTGTTTTGTACGGCGGCTGTCGGTTACGGCATCTGGCAGTACGGAGAGTGGATGCGGCTGCCGTTCGTGGGCGATTCTGAAAAGCAGGAGGTCCTTCCCGTTGCCGAGGTCGTTTCATCCGTCCCGGCAAGAACCGGGAGCGAAACTCCCGAAGCCACCGGAGGTGATGCCGAATCCGGTGCGATAGACTTCGAGCCGGTTGCTGAGAGCCGTCCTGTCGAAACGTCGCAGGATGATGAGGCGGCTGGCGTCGGAACCCCTTCCGAGGGTGCGACGGATGCGGGCCGCGCCGATCTTGACGCCGACCACGAAGCGCCGGTTCCCGAGGTCGCCTGGATGATTCCCGGCAGGACGTATGTGGTCTGGGGCGTTTACAGTACCGAAGAGAATGCCCGGCGAGCCGTTGCCGAAGTCCGGGACCGCCTGTCGGACACGAACTTCCGGATTTACTTTTTCGGGAAAAAGTGGATGGTTTCCGTTTTCGAAAGCGATTCTGCTGCGGAGTGCCGTGACTTTATGAGAAATGCGGGGGCCGGTCTGAAGGAAGTGTGGCCCTATACGAAAAAACGATGACTTTTGCACTGATCCTGCGGCGTGCGATCGACTGGTTTTATCGACGCCCTTTTTCTCGTGTGATATCCGAAACGGTTTTCCGTTACGGGGCCTGCGGTGCGATCACGCTGTCCGTGGATGCGGTCAGCTATGCCCTGATCTATCATTTTCTGGTTGCGGGCCGTTATTTCGACCTGGGATTCGTGGTTATGTCGCCGCATATCGCCTCTTTGGTGCTGGTTTTTCCCATTACGTTCTTCACCGGTTTCTGGCTGAACCGCTATGTCGCCTTCCGCACGCTGCCTGTTGCGGCGGGCAAACAGTTGGGGCGCTATCTATTGACAGTCGTAGGATCTATTTTGCTCAATTACGCCTGTATGAAATTTTTGGTCGAGGTGTGCGGTCTGTGGCCGACCCCTTCCAAGTGTATCACATCGCTCGCCGTAGCTCTTTACAGCTACCTGGCGGCCCGTTATTATACGTTCAAGGGAATTTATCCGGAAAAATAGAAGGGATCTGTACTCGATTTATAGGCCTTGCTCTTCGACATTTGGCTCGGAGTTGTCGTTGCTCGCAGTTTTCGGGTGTTTGCAGTCCGGATTTTTCCGGAAATACTTTTGTGCTGTTCGTGAATCAGGTGTGAGCATAATTCGGTGCAGATGGCATGGATTGGGGATGATTACGAAGTAAACAGGCGAAGCGGGTTTTCAAACCCGCTTCGCCTGTTTCGGTTCCTACCCTTATTTGCAGAGTTCGAGGATACGGCGGGTCACGTCGCCCGTGATGTTGCCCGCTTCGCCCAGCCGGGAGCCGCGCTCGTTGAAGCGACGGACGATCTCGTCGATCGTATCTTGCCCGATCTGCAATTCGTGCAGGCGAGTAGCCAGTCCCAGCGAGCGGAAGAACTCTTCGGTGGCGCGGATCGTCCGGTCGATACGCTCGTCCTCCGAGCCTTCGCGGATGCCGAATACCCGCTCGCCGTATTGCAGGATTTTTCCTTTCTTCTGCTCCCGCATTACGCTCATCAGGGCCGGGAGTACGACCACGAGGGTCTGTCCGTGCGTAACTCCGTGCAGGGCCGTGAGTTCGTGTCCGATCATGTGGGTCGCCCAGTCCTGCGGTACACCCATCGCAATGAAGCCGTTCAGTCCCATCGTCGCGCAGAGCATGAAGTTGGCCATCTGGTCGTAATCGTGCTGATTCGCTCGGATTTTGGGGGCGATTTCGATCAGCGTTTGCAGAATACCTTCCGCCCAGCGGTCCATCAGCGGCGAAACGCCCGTGACGGTCAGGTATTGCTCCATGACGTGTACGAAAGTGTCTGCGATACCGCAGGCTACCTGGAACGGCGGCAGCGAGAAGGTGGCTTCGGGATCGAGGATCGAAAATTGCGGGAACGAGTGGTGAAATGCGAACTTCTCCTGCGTGGCGAGGTTGGAGATCACCGCCCCGGCGTTCATTTCGGAGCCGGTGGCCGGCAGGGTCATCACGTCGCCGAACGGAACGACTTCGCCGATTTTGTCTTCATCGAGCACCAGCTCCCAGGCATCGCCGTCGTAGGGAATGCCCGCAGCGATGAGCTTGGTACCGTCAAGTACCGAGCCGCCGCCCACCGAGAGCAGGAAATCGACCTTTTCGGTTTTGCCCAGGGCGATGGCTTTGCGCAGGGTTTCGATTTTGGGATTGGGTTCGATGCCCCAGAACTCTACGAAGTCGCGGCCTTTGAGCGCTGCGACCACATGATCTTCTTGTCGGCCGGAATCTCTTTCGCCAGCTTGGCGATGGAGCCTTTGCCGAAGATCAACTTGACCGGATTTTGGAAAGTGAAGTTGTTCATATTGATAAGGATTTAGAATTTTTCGATATTCAGTTCCGTACGCATCAGGGCATCTGTGCGGCAGAGTGCAAAGATGATTTTTTGATAGTGGCGAATGTCCGAGAATGTGAGTTTCTTCCCTATGCGGTCTTTCAGCCATTTCCGGGCAGGTTGATAGCCGCCTATGAAGAGATTCCAGGCGACGGGACTTACATTGCCGAAATATTGCCGATCATTGATGAATACTTTTTCATTTTCATAGCGGACTTCCGTGATTTCGTCCGTTCCGCATTCCGGATAGGTGACCGACAATTCCCAGCAGTCGGAATTTTCCATCAGATGCAGCCGACGCAATTCGGCACCTGTTTGCGTAAGGCGGTGGAACTGTCCGGTATTTTCAGGATATGGTACACGCGGAAAGTCGGCCTTCAGAAACTCCCTGTATTTTTCCCGATACGCCGGACAGTGCAGCACGGCATAGATATAATCGAGTAGGTCGATCGGGGCGAATTTATCCGGTTCTCCGCTTTTCTCCGGCTCGAACTCCAATCCGATGCTTTCGGCTATTTTTGCAACGATCTTCGGGTCGAGGTTCGGGGTGCGTCCGGTGTTCAGCAGGTCGGTCTGATCGGGATAGGTGTAGAGAGGGAAGACATAACCGGCTCCGAATCGTCCGGCGGTTCCTGTTAAGTTGAGGTCGCAGATATTTTCTGTGCAGAATATATATCGCCAATCGCTTACGCATTGCCGAGCGATGACCAGGCCGAAATTTTTCTTTTCGATTTTGCAGCCGGCTGCAAAATCGAAAAATTTTTCGGCGGCAAAATGCCGCATAACCTGGAATCGTGGCCTGGCCACGATTCCAGTCGTTTTGCCAGTGTAATACAGATACTTGCGATCGAACGGCCGGTACTCGATGGGTGTGATTTTAGCCGTATCGACGGCATTTCCTATATCCGCTTTTGCTCTTGCAACAGACCAATCCCGTGAGTCCTTGCCTATGTTGTACCTTGTTCTGAGTTCGGCATCTTCCATTGTTATGAAATCGCGGATGAGCGTTTCTACTTCTTCCGGACTGTCTTTTATCAGCAGTTCGTCCCGTGTTGTCACGATGCCCACGGAATTGACGGGGAACAGCTCTGTAACGGAGAAGCCCCTGTCGTACGCAGCCTTTGCTCCGTAATTTTTCGGCACGAAGAAATATTCCGGTGCGGACGGCTGAAGTTTCACGAACGGGATGTTCGCCACCGTATGCGACGACAAGTAATCGTATTTCGTCTCTCTTCGGCCGTATAGGTCGTGATGATATACTTCGGCAAGGGCATTCTTTGCCTTGCGTCCCGTTTTTACGAAGATATTGATTGAGACACCCTGTTGTATGTCGAATACGTTTTCGTCTTTGCCGCCGTCGGGTGCAACCTCTTTTTTCTTGCTGTTGCCGTGCAGATCGATGATGTAGATTTTGTCGAAACTCCGCAGCAGATTCCACCGCATCCCTCTGAAAGAGGGGTTGTCGATAAAACTATGGTTATTGACATAAGCCAGTATCCCTTCGTTGTTGCGATCCACGAAGAACTGTCCCAAGCGTATGAATTTGCAATAGTCATCGTTGATCCATTTCGGATTCCGTTCCTTCAGAGGCTGGTTCGTATCGGGTTCTTTCTTGTAATCCTCCATCAGGCGCATAATCCATTCGCCTTTGTTTTTGCTTTCTCCGCTGTACGGCGGATTGCCCAGCACGACCATGACCGGAGTATTGCGCTTGATTTCGTTTGCGCCGTTGGCCTCGCGGGCGAGGAACTGGGCGAACAGTGTGCCTGTATCCTTGTGGTGTTCTTCCAGCGAATTGGTGAGAAACACCCGCAGGCGTTCGTTATCGTCGGCCTTGTAACCTGTCTCTGTGAGAATCCAGTCGAGTTTCAGATGGGCCATTGTATAGGAGGTCATCAGAAGTTCGAATCCGTTCAGACGCGGCAGCAGATGTTCCCCGACATAGCCTTGCCACATTCCGGCCTGTCCGTTGAACTTGTCATGGATTCGGCTGACGGCTTCCGCGAGGAACGTGCCTGTTCCGGTTGCCGGATCGAGGAGCTGTACCTTGTGGATTTTGACGGTCTCTTTCTTTTTGCCGTCGGAGAACCGTTTGTCTTTGCTTTGGTCGATGCTGCGTTCGACGGTTATTTTCGATGTGTCGGCCAAACCCATCGGCAGGTTGAATTCGGCTTGCAGAATTTCGTCCACGGTCTTTACGATGCAACTCACCACGGCCTGCGGTGTGTACCATACGCCCCGGTTTTTGCGTTGTTTCGGGTCGTACGCTGCAAGGAAATCCTCGTAGAAATGTATCATCGGATCGGTTTGCTGGGTGCGGTGTCCGAATCCGGCCATTACCTGACGCATATCTGCGGCTCGAAATATTTCGGCCGAATCATCCACGATCCAACTGATCCGATCGTCCAGGTCATATCCGGCGACATTCTGAAACAGTTGGCGAAGGAACGGGTTCGTTTTCGGGATGAGCGTCGCCGCCTCGTGCCGGCTGAAAGTATCGGGGGTTGTGTCGTGCAGACGCGCGGCGAACATACCGTAAACAATAGTTTGGGCATAGACGTCGGCGAATTCTTTCGGCGTGATGTCGTGAATCAGGATGTCTTTGAAGGCCTCCATCTGCCCTTTGAGATTGCTGTCGCTATCGTCTTGCAGCAGCGCCTTTTCGATGACGTCGGCCATCAGTCTCGCTTTTGCCGCCATGATTCGGGCCAATTGTTTCGCAGACGTGATTCTTTGCGGGACGGCTTTGCCCAAGCGTTCGATGATGAGAACGAATTTCGTTTCGGCGCCTTCCACGGCGACGATTTTGCCTCCTTTGATTTCGGCCAAACGAACGCTGTCCACAAATTCGCCCTTCTCGTAAAGCCAGAAATCGAGATAATCGGTGAAAATAATGTTATCGAGCGAATGTTTATAACGGTCGAATTGCTCCTTGTTCTCCTTTTGTCCCGCAAGGTCTTGTGTCTGAGTGAAATCTTTTGCCTCGATGAAAGCTACGGGAATATCGTTTCGCAGTAGGATATAGTCCGGTGCACCACAGGCCGTGCGCTTGGGTTCATTGATGATCGTGAGGTCGGGCAGCAGTGTTTCCGACAGCGACTTCAATGCGGGACGATAACTGTGTTCCGTTGCATTTCCAGAGGCGTATTGTCTGTTCAGTTCCGAGATGTATGCTGATATGTTCATTTTTCGTTTTTCAATTTTTGCGCGGCCAGAAAGTCCAACGACTTGGCCGCACGCTCCATCTCTTCCCGGGCCCGGGCGATCTGCGTGTCGATGCTCTCGGTCGAGTAGGCCGACGTAACGTCTGCGGCCAGCGTCTGCCGGTTGTCGGGCAGGGGGTAGATAATTCCATCCGTGACGGGTGTCTGAACCGTATTTGCCAGCAGGGTGCTCTGTCCCGAGCCGCTTTTCTGCGCCTGCCGGGGGAGCATTTCGTGCTCCATGTTGTAGCGCATCTGTTTTTCGCGGCGGCGGTTGCTCTGTTCGATGGCGTAGCGCATCGAGTCGGTGCAGTGGTCGGCATAGAGGATGACGTTGCCGTTCGAATGCCGCGCCGCACGGCCCGCGATCTGGGTGATCGAACGCACGTTGCGCAGGAATCCCTCCTTGTCGGCATCGAGGATCGCCACGAGGGCCACTTCCGGCAGGTCGAGTCCCTCGCGCAGCAGATTGACGCCGATCAGCACGTCGAACATGCCGGCCCGCAGGTCTTCGAGGATCTGCACCCGTTCCAGCGTGTCGATGTCCGAATGGATGTAGCGGTTGCGGACGCCCACTCGGTCGAAATATTTGGAGAGCTCCTCGGCCATGCGTTTGGTGATGGTCGTGACGAGTATTTTGTCGTCGTTGCGTACCCGCTTGTCGATCTCCTCCAGCAGGTCGTCGATCTGGTTGTCCGTGATCCGCACTTCGAGCGGAGGATCAACCAGTCCTGTCGGCCGGATCAACTGTTCGACGATCACTCCTTCGCTCTTCATCAGTTCGTAGTCGGCCGGTGTGGCGCTCACGTAGATCGTGGTGCCGACCAGTTGTTCGAACTCCTCGAAGCGGAGCGGCCGGTTGTCTTTGGCTGCGGGAAGACGGAACCCGTACTCCACGAGGTTCTCCTTGCGGGCGCGGTCGCCGCCGAACATGGCGTGCACCTGGGGGAGCGTGACGTGGCTCTCGTCGATCACCATCAGGTAATCCTGCGGAAAATAGTCCAGCAGGCAGAAGGGTCGCGTCCCTTCTGCACGTCCGTCGAAATAGCGGGAGTAGTTCTCGATGCCGGGACAGTAACCCAACTCCTTGATCATCTCCAGGTCGTACTCCACCCGCTGCTTGATCCGCTGCGCTTCGGCCGGACGTCCCGCTTGCTCGAAGAAGGCGATTTGCTTGCCCAGGTCGAGGTAGATCTGCTGCACGGCCGTGTGTATGCGCTCCTTGGTCGTGACAAACAGGCTCACTGGGTAAAGGGTGAGTGCGTCGAGCGTTTGGATCCGCTGGCCGGTTACGGGGTCGATGCTCTGGATGCTCTCGACTTCGTTGTCGAAAAAGGTGACGCGGAAACACTGGTTGCCGAATTCGCCGAAAGCCGCCATGATGTCGATCGTGTCGCCCGTCACGCGGAATGTCGCGGGGGTCAGTTCCCGTTCGGTCCGGGTATAGAGCGCTTCGACCAGTTTGTAGAGGAACTGCTTGTAGTTGAGGATTTCGCCGACTTCGATATGAATGGCCATCGAGTGGAAATCGCTCGGATTGCCGCAGCCGTACAGACACGATACGCTGGAAACGACGATGACGTCCCGCCGCCCCGAGAGCAGGGTGGCGGTCGTACTCAAACGCATCTTTTCGATTTCGTCGTTGATCGAAAGGTCCTTTTCGATATAGGTATCCGTCGAAGGTAGGTAGGCTTCGGGCTGATAATAGTCGTAGTAGGAAACGAAGTATTCGACCGCATTTTCCGGGAAAAAGTTCTTGAACTCCCCGTAGAGCTGTGCCGCGAGGGTCTTGTTGTGACTCAATACGAGGGTCGGCCGGTTGAGCTGGCTGATGACGTTGGCCACCGTGAAAGTTTTGCCCGAACCGGTCACGCCCAGCAGCGTATTGTGCTTCGAGCCGTGCCGGATCGAGGCCAATAGCTGTGCGATCGCTTCGGGCTGATCGCCCGTCGGGGCATAGTCGGATACCAATTTGAAGTCCATAAGGCAAAGATAACGATAATTGAAAATTAACGTTCAAAAACAGAATATATTTTGCCTCTGTTTTTTCAGGAGTGTAATAGAATATGTTTTATGTAAAACATGTATTTTTGTATAAATTCAGTTTTGCGAACAATCTTTCCTGCGGCGGAAAAAATATACGACATGAAAAAAATAATTATTTTGATCGTTTGTGTTTTGTCGGCTTGTTTTGCCGCTGCACAAGAGCCTGTTCCGGTACTCACTTTAGGTACCTTTCATTTCGATTTTCCCAATCTGGATCAGGTGCAGTATGCCGAAAGCGAGCAAATAGATGTCCTGAACCCGGTTTACCAGAATGAGATCGAAACATTGGTCGGTTTGTTGGAGAAGTTTGCCCCAACGATTATCGTTATCGAACGGCCGGTTAAAATGCAGTTCGAGACGGACTCTCTGTTCCGTCGATATTTGGCGGACTGTTATGATTTGCAGCGAGGAGAAGACGAGCAGATCGGATTCCGGCTGGCAAAACGGCTGGGGATAGACCGGATTTACTGCGTAGATGAATGGGGAAAGCACTATGACGAAATCGATGAGTTATTACGCGATGAAAACAGTAAGGAGTATATCCGTTTCGAAACCAGTTTTTACGACCATCCGGATTCTATTAAAAGGTTTGTGCCCGAAGCTGTTTTCAAGGAGCAGGGAATTATTGCCGAACTTATCGAGCTGAACGACCCGGAGCATATTCGGCGTAGTCTGGGTAATTACTTGATCGGTCATTTCAAATATGAATTCTTCTCGAACGATTATATCGGTGTAGATTTTGAAACGGGAAGGTGGTTTAACCGGAATTTGCGGATATTCCGGAATATTCAACGGATCGAAACGGGGCCGTCCGACAGGATCCTCGTTATTTTCGGAGCGGGGCATCTGAATTTACTGAACTATCTATTCGAATGTTCTCCTGAGTATCGCCTCGAAGAGGCGAATAAGTACTTGATGTAATCCGTAATAATTGAATTATTCGTACCTTTGCAAAGATGATCGACCGGGAAACAATAGATAGGATTTACGCCGCTGCGAATATCGTGGATATTATCGGCGAATACGTGACGCTCAAACGAAAGGGTGTCAATTATCAGGCGTGTTGTCCGTTCCACAACGAGAAGACCCCGTCGTTCGTCGTATCGCCTTCGAAGGGGGTTTACAAGTGTTTCGGCTGCGGCAAGGGCGGCAATGCCGTCACTTTCCTGATGGAGCACGAGAATATGACTTATCCCGAGGCGTTGAAAGCCGTGGCCAAGCGTTACGGTATCGAAGTGCGGGAGAAGGAGATGACGCCCGAGGAGGTCGCCCGCAACGACAACCGCGAGAGTATGTTCGTCGTGAACAGTTGGGCGGCGGAGTATTTTTCGAATTACCTGCTCCATGAAACCGAAGGGATGAGTGTCGGCATGACCTATTTCCGGCAGAAGAGGGGATTTTCCGATGCGACGATCAAGAAGTTCGGGCTCGGATTCTGTCCCGCCAGGGGCGACCGAATGAGCTGGGCGGCTTTGGCTGCCGGTTATAAGGAGGAGTTTCTGGTTTCGACCGGACTTTCGATCAAGCGCGACGACGGTTCGCTCTTCGACCGTTTCCGGGAGCGGGTGATGTTCCCCGTGCATAACATTTCCGGCCGCGTGGTGGCTTTCGGAGGTCGCACGCTGCGTACAGACAAGTCGGTTGCGAAGTACCAAAATTCGCCCGAAAGCGAGATTTACAGCAAGAAACGCGAGCTGTACGGCCTGTTTTTCGCCAAGAAAGCGATCCAGCAGTATGATTTCGCGATCATGGTCGAGGGATATACCGACGTGATTTCGATGCACCAGGCGGGGGTGGAGAATGTGGTGGCTTCGTCCGGTACATCCCTTACGACCGAACAGATTCGCCTGCTCGGACGTTTTACCAGGAATATCACGGTGATCTACGACGGTGATTCGGCGGGTATTCACGCTTCGCTGCGGGGAATCGACATGATTCTGCGCGAGGGGATGAATGTCCGTGTGGTGCTGCTTCCGCCGGAAGACGATCCCGATTCGTTCGCCCGAACCCATACGGCTGCGGAGGTGCAGGAGTATATCCGGGCCAACGAGGAGGATTTCCTGACGTTCAAGGCCAAGCTACTGTTGAAGGATGCTGCCGGCGACCCGATCAAGAAGGCGGCGTTGATTAACGACATGGTGCAATCCATTGTGCAGATTCCCGACCCGATCCAGCGCTCGGTCTATATCAAGGAGTGCGCACGGATCATGGACATCGACGAGAACCTGCTGATTGCCGAAGTGGGGCGCAAGCGTATGGCTTCCACGGGCGACCGCGAAGCCGAGGAGTTCGTGCGGCGTCAGAGCGCCCGTTTTCGTGCCGAGCAGACTGCGCAGCGCCCTGAAACGGTTTTTGCGGGACAGGTGACCGGGGGCAGCAGTGCCGAAGCGCTCGAACGGGAGCTGACGCGTTATCTGCTCAAGTACGGTCATTGTTCGTTCGATTTCAAGGAGGGCCGGAATGTCGTTCAATATAATGTCGCCGAGGTAATTTTCGGGGAGTTGGACGCCGACGGTTTGGAGTTCCAGAACCGGGTCTTCAATGAGATTCTGCGGGTTTACCGCGAACAGTGGTGCGCTTTGGGATTGGGGGTCGAGGTGCCGATCCACCACTTTATCAATCACTCCGATCCGGAGGTGTGTAACGTGTCGGTGGATATCCTTACTTCGGAGGATCATTACGTTCCGAGCGAATTGTGGCGGCGCAAGGAGGTCCATGTCGAGAGCGATGCCGAGATGCTGGCTGTCGGAGTGCCGAAGGCCGTGACGCTCTACAAGTCGAAGGTGATCGAGCGGATGTCGCGGGAGCTTCGTGAAAAACTTCAGGACGAGAATCTTACGGACGACGAGATGCAGGACATTATGCAGCGGCTGTCGAACCTGAACAGGGGAAAGGTTTCGATTGCCCGGAAATTGCATCGGTTGATTCTGTAAAAAGAGGGGTCCGGGCGTACACGTATCACTATGCATACCGTGTGCAAACAGAAAATAAACAGAAAGATGTGTAAAACATATCAAAGATAATGAAAGGCGAGAGCAGTCATGCGCGTTTGCACGCAAAGATTGCCGAGCCGCATCCTATCTTCTACAAAGATAAAAGAATTAGTTATCTTTCCCGGACACCCTCTGCGGTTGATTAATCAAATATGGTGCCGGATCGTCGGTTCCCGAACAGAGGTTCCGGCGGAAAAACAGAGAAATTGGATATGGCCGATTATAAGAATATTAACATACGGAACAAACGCGCGACCTTCGATTACGAAATTATCGAGGAGTGGATCGCGGGCATCGTGCTTGTGGGTACGGAGATCAAGTCCGTACGGCTGGGCAAGGCGTCGATCACGGACAGCTACTGTTATTTCGACAAGGGCGAACTCTGGATTCGGGGCGTGAATATCGCCGAGTACGGTTGGGGGACCTGCAACAATCATGTTCCCCGCCGCGACCGCAAACTGCTGCTCAACCGCAAGGAGTTGAACAAGATTCAGCGGGCATTGCAGGACAGGGGATTGACCGTGGTGGGCTTGCGGCTCTTTCTCAACGAGCGGGGGCTGGCCAAGGTCGTCGTAGGTCTGGCCCGGGGGCGCAAGGCCTACGATAAGCGCGAGTACCTCAAGGAGAACGACGCCAAGCGCGAGATGGACAAGGCGATGAAGAAATATCGGGCGTAACCTCGGAGAGCATCCCGGGGCCGATCGTCCTGCCGCTGCCTGCTGTCGGGTGGAATCGGATCGTACGGCTATTCGAAACGCTTTGCAGGGAGCGGTTTCCCTGCGGCGGCTTTTCGGATCGGAGAAACGGTTCGCATCCCGAGGGGCGGACTTCGGCGATCATTCCGCTTCCCGTTCGCTTCAGGGAGGGGGCGACAATGTCGGTGCGAAGGTCTGCCGGAGGTGTTTGGATTGAAAAACGAAAGAAAAAAGATATGTCACTTATTCTATGTATCGAAACCGGCACGGACATCTGTTCGGTCGGTTTGGCCCGGGACGGGGAGTTGATCTCGCTCCGGGAGAGCGATCAGGGGCGCGACCACGCCCGCCAGGTCGGAGTTTTCGTCGATGAATTGCTGTCGCAGACCGGGATCGCTCCCGAAGAGCTGGATGCCGTCGCTGTCGGCAAGGGGCCCGGCTCCTATACGGGGCTGCGTATCGGCGTTTCGTTCGCTAAGGGACTGTGCTACGGGTTGCGGATCCCGCTGGTGGCGATCGGTTCCCTGGATGCCCTGACCGAAGTTGCGAAAGAGGATTACGAAGCGGGGATTCTCTCGGTCGATCGCTGGGAGGAGGCGTGCCTCTGCCCGATGGTGGACGCCCGCCGCATGGAGGTTTATACCCGGGTATTCGATGCTGCGGGAACTCCTCTTTCGGACGTATCCGCCGAGGTCGTTACGGCGGAGAGTTTCGCGGCATGGCGCGGAGACGGACGTCCTTTCGTGATTTTCGGAAACGGTGCGGCCAAATGTGCCGGATTGCTGCCCGATGCGACGCTGATCCAGTTGCGCGGCTGGCACAGGAGGCGCTCGATGCGGGCCGCACGGAGGATATCGCGTACTTCGAGCCTTTCTACCTGAAGGATTTCGTCGTCACCCGGTCGAAAAAGAAGTTATTCTGAATTATAGAAGGGAATGCGTACCCGGTTGCGTAGAATAACGATCGGGTCTTATATTTTTATGGCCTATATCACTCTGCTTTGGAGCCTGATCGTTATATTCGCTCTTTGTTATTCGGATCTCGCGCAAGGTGAGGATCTGCTTTCGGGGGCAGACTGGTGTTTTGGTTTAATGCCTGTCGTTCTCTGGGCCGCTATTATCTTCGCATTTCTTCGTATTCGTACGTTCACGTTCGATGAGGCGGGTTTTACCGTATCTTATCCGTTGCTTTTTGTCCGAAAGCGGATCGCGGCCGAAGAGATCGGCTGTATCGAGGTTTTTGTAAAATTCTGTGGGAAAGGGCTTTCGTTTGCCTATCGGGTCATCCATATAAATTTAGCCGGGCAAAGGCCGGAAAATATTATGAATTGAGAGAACTCGACTATCTGCACTTCGGCGAGATATTGAAAGTAAAAATACTGAAGATCGATTACGCGAAGTGTCTGCGGCTGAAACGGGAGTATATTCGGGAGAATAGCCCTTCGATTTTTGATCTGATATTTTGGATAGGACTGTTTCTTTTCGGAGATTACCTTGTCGGTTGGATGATCTGTCAGCTTTTTACCCGTCATTATGAGGAGCTGCCTGCGGTTCCTCTTATTTCTTTTGTATTTGTGTGCGAGTGGCTTTATATCGAATTTCTGCTTCGGATGAGAAGAGAAAAAGAGCGGTTGAAGATTCGATCGTGAATTTTTACTCAATAGGCCCTGTAACTCCTCAGCTCCTTGTTGAGGAGTTTTTCTTTACCCCCGACCAGCCGGTCGAGCAGCGCATGGAAGCGGGGGGAATGGTCGTGGTGGACGGTGTGGCAGAGTTCGTGGAGGATGACGAAGTCGCGCAGATGTTCGGGCAGCGTCATCAGGTACAGGCTCAGCGACAGGTCGTTGCGCCCGTTGCAGGAGCCCCATTTGGAGCGGGTGGCCCGGATCGTTACCGAACGGTATTGCAGACCGGTTCGCACTGCGAGTTCCGCTACGCGGGACGGTAGTACAGCCACCGCTTCGCGCCGCAACTGTTCTCGCCGGCGGAGTTCTTCTTCGGGCGAAAGGGTGGGGCGTGGAGGTTGCTGGGCGAGCCGTTCGGCTATTCGATCCCTGGCTGTCTGAATCCATTCGATGCGGCTTTCCAGAAATTCCAAAGCCCGGGCGGTCGAGACGCCGTAAGGGTAGGAGAGCCGGACGGGGCCGGAAGGCCTTACGCAGAGTGAGATCCGCCGTGCCCGGCGGCTTTGCGAGAGGGTCACCTCTCCGACTATCGGATGGACGATCGTCTTTTGCCTGCGGACGGGTTTTCTGGTCTCGGGCTTCGGTTTGGGCTTGACGGGTTTTCTGGTCTCGGGCTTCGGTTTGGGCTTTCGGGCTGTCGGATGATCCGGCTCGGAGCGAAACAGGCCGAATAAGTCGCGCAGCAGGGGCATCGTGTCGAGAGGTTGGAGGGCAGGATTAACCGATTCGCTGACGTACGATTTCGAACAGCAGTACTGCCGCTGCCGCCGAGACGTTGAGCGACTCGATCTTGCCGATCATCGGGATCGCCAGCTGTTCGTCGCAGAGCTTCAGCACCTCTTTCGAAATGCCCGTATCCTCGGCGCCCATAACGAGTGCCGTAGGCTTGCGGAAATCCGCGTCGTAGAGCAGCTTGCGGCTTTTTTCCGTAGCACCTACCACCTGGTAGCCTTCTGCCTGGAGCGCTTTGAGCGTGTTGCGGATCGAACCGACGCGGCAGACGGGAATGGCGGTCAGTGCACCCGCCGACGAACGAATCGCCTCCGAATTGACGGGAGCGGCATTCTTCAGCGGTACGATCAGTCCGTGCGCTCCGGCACATTCGGCCGAGCGGGCGATGGCTCCGAAGTTACGCACGTCCGTCACGCCGTCGAAGAGGACGATCAGCGGCGTCTCGTCTTCGGGCACCCGTTCCAGAATGTCGTTCAGTTCGACGTAGCCGATGGGGGAGATCTGGGCGACGACGCCTTGGTGGTTGCCGCGCGTGAGGCGGTTGAGCTTCTCGACGGGAACCTCCTGTGTGCGGATGCGATGCCGCAGGCAGAGGTCGCGCAGTTCGGTCATCAACTGCCCTTCGGCGCCTTTGCGAATGTAGAGTTTTTCGATCTGTTTGCCCGCTTCGATCGCTTCGACTACGGGGCGGATGCCGAATACAAGGTTTTCCGTCATGGTATTGGTTGGTTCGTTAGTTGATTTTTTTTGTCTTTTTGTCGTGCGGCTTTTCGGATCGGGCCCGGAATCATGCTTTTCGGTGTTCTTTATCCGGACAGTCGAATCGGATGTCGCCAAAAGTTTTATTCTATTTTTCGAACGATTCTGCGGGTGCGTGCGGTGATTCGCCGGGCCTCCTTTTCGGAAAGTTTGCCGTTCATTTTCCGGGTGCCGGGGATTTCGCAGGTCCGGACTTTCATCCCTCCCGTACCCAATATTTCACGGACCGAACGGACGGCACCCCGGCTCTGCCGTGCGAGGATGTTGAAAGGCCAGGGCGTCGTACAGGCAGCGATGACGAGTGCACGTTTGCCTTTTTGCCGGGGCTGCGGAAAGCCGAGAGCCGATTCGCCCATGAAAATCGGAACGAGCCGTTCGAAGAGCATCTTCAGCCGGGCCGACATACCGCCCCAGTAGGTCGGAGTCCCCACCACGAGCAGATCGGCCTGCCGGATCTGTTCGCCGACGGCATGGGCCGCATCGCGGGGCAGCGGACAGATGTTCGTCGTGCGGCACTGCATACAGCCCGTGCAGGGACGGAATTCCATCCGGTAAGCGTCGATCCATTCGATGTCGGCTCCGGCCTGCCGCAAGGTGTCGGCGGCGGTGCGGAGCGCCTGGACGACAACTCCCTGCGGACGGGGCGATCCGTTGAGGATAAGTGCTTTCATGGTGCTGTTGGCTTTCTTCCGGCTCCGATCGTTACTCTCCTTCGGTGATTTCCAGTTCGTACGACGCCTTCTCCCATTCGTGCATCTGGTGGTCGTATTCGGCTTTCAATTCGTTGTAAGCCTTGTAGTCGGCTTCGTTGTATTGGGTCGCTTCGGCGAATTTGCGGTCGTAATCCGCGATCTTCTTCTCCAGATCGGCCAGCGACGCTTCGATCGTTTCGACCGCCTTGCGGAGCTTGCGCAGGAGTTTTTCCTGCTCTTTCTTCTGTTCGTAGGTCAGCTTGCCCGAAGAGCTGGCTTTCGGCGCCGCCTCTTTCGCGGGAGCGTCCTTACGCTCCACCTCCTGCAAGGATTCCAGTTTGCGTTTTTCGAGGAAGTAGTAGATGCCGCCGAGGTATTCGCGTACGCCGCCGTTCCGGAATTCGTAAACCTTGGAAACCATGCCGTCGAGAAACTCGCGGTCGTGGGAGACGACGATCACCGTACCGTCGTATTTCATGATGGCGTTCTTGAGAATATCTTTCGAACGCATATCCATGTGGTTGGTCGGCTCGTCGAGGATCAGCAGGTTGTAAGGCTCCAGCATCAAACGGGCCATCGCCAGTCGTGCGCGTTCGCCGCCGGAGAGGACCTTGACCTTCTTGTCGATGTCTTCGCCCCGGAACAGGAAGGCGCCGAGAATGTCTCGCAGACGTGTGCGCACGTCGCCGACGGCTACGCGGTCGAGCGTGTCGTAAACCGTGAAATCGCCGTTCATCAGGTCTTCCTGATTCTGTGCGTAATAGCCGATGTTTACGTTGGCTCCCACGCGGATCGAACCTTCGGTGGGCGTGAGTTGTCCCACGATCATCCGGGCCAGCGTGGTCTTGCCTTCTCCGTTGCGGCCTACCAGGGCGATCTTGTCGCCCCGTTCGATGGTGAAGTTCGCTCCGCTGAAGACATGTTTGGAGCCGAACGACATCCCGGCCTCCTTGATCTCTGCGACGATCTGTCCCGAACGCGGGGCGGGCGGGAACTTGATGTTGAGCGTGGCAAGATCCTCCTCCTCGACCTCGATACGCTCCAGACGGTCGAGTTGCTTGATGCGCGACTGCACCTGGTTCGATTTGGTCGGCTTGTAGCGGAATTTCTCGATGAACTCCTCGGTCTTTTCGATCATCCGCTGCTGGTTTTCGTAAGCGGCCATCTGCTGCGCCCGCCGTTCGGCACGCAGCACGACGTATCGGGAGTAGGGTACTTTGTAGTCGTAGGCTTTGCCCAGCGAGATCTCCACCGTGCGGGTGGTCACGTTATCCAGAAAGGCGCGGTCGTGCGAGATGAGCAGCACCGCGCCGTTGTAGTTTTTCAGGTAATCCTCGAGCCACTGGATCGACTCGATGTCCAGGTGATTGGTCGGCTCGTCCAGCAGGAAAATCGAAGGCCGGCGCAGCAGCAGTTTCGCCAGCTCGATGCGCATGCGCCAGCCGCCTGAAAATTCGCTCGTGGCACGCTGGAAGTCGCTGCGCTTGAATCCCAGACCGAGCAGCGTCTTCTCGATGTCCGCTTCGCGGGTATCGCCGCCCAGAATGTGATAATGGTCGGTCGCTTCGTTCAGCCGGTGGAGCAGCGATTCGTAGTCGGACGATTCGTAGTCGGTGCGCTCGGCGATTTCGCGGGTGAGGCGGGCGATTTCGGCTTCGAGTTTCAGCACTTCGTCGAAGGCTTTGGCCGTCTCTTCGACGAGTGTCGTAGTGTCCGCTACACGCATCTGCTGCGGGAGGTAGCCGATCGTGCATTCGCCGTTGTAGGAGATCGAACCCGAGGTGGGTTGCTGTTCGCCCACGATCAGACGCAGCAGAGTCGTTTTGCCGGCGCCGTTCTTACCGACCAGGCCGATGCGGTCCTTGGGGTTGATGAGCAGGGATATGTTGTCGAAAAGCGTCCAGCCGCCGTAGCTGACGGTGAGGTTGTCTAAAGAGATCATGGTTTCGTTTTCTGCGATTTTCCGTGCGTGCGGAACGCCCGGCTTACCGGAAGTAGGTGCTTGGGTGAAAGGAGTCGGAGGTTAGCTCTGCAACATTCTCTCGATCTCCGCCTGCGGGTCCGGGGCGCCGAAGACGGCGCTGCCGGCGACCAGGGCGTCGGCTCCGGCGTCGAAGAGCAGGCGCGAGTTATGGGCAGAGATGCCGCCATCGACTTCGATCACAGCGGTGGATTCCGTTTCGTCGATCATGGCACGCAGCTCCCGGATTTTCTCCAGCGAGTCGGGCATGAAAGACTGTCCGCCGAAACCCGGCTCGACGCTCATGACGAGCACCAGGTCGATCAGGGGTACGATGTCGCGCAGCACCTCGACAGACGTGGCGGGCTTGATCGAAACGCCCGCTTTGGCGCCAGCGCGGTGGATCAGGTCGATGCACTTTTTGGGGTCGAGCGTGGCCTCGTAGTGGAAGGTGACGATTCCGGCGCCTGCCTCGGCGAAACGGGTGACGTATTTTTCGGGTTCGACGATCATCAGATGCACGTCCAGCAGTTTGGACGTAGCCTTGCGGATGGCCTTCATCACCGGGAATCCGAACGAGATGTTGGGGACGAATACGCCGTCCATGACGTCGATATGCACCCATTCGGCGGCGCTTCGGTCGATCATCTGCGTATCGCGCTCCAGGTGGCCGAAATCGGCCGACAGCATCGAGGGGGATATGATTCGTTGCATGGTTT
>QWBY01000982.1_pt1 | contig 18229 bp, 39 predicted proteins | sample 1972471 | NCBI WGS metagenome assembly QWBY01 (sample SAMN09866722, study PRJNA288562) | Human gut metagenome isolate term6_stool, whole genome shotgun sequencing... | reverse complement strand
AAACTTATTGCGCCACATCACAATCATGCTGACTTTGCGCCCAGTTGCAGGAGTAAGTATCTGCTTACTCCAATAATCCTTATCAGTAAATCCTTCGACACCGGTTTCCGTCACTCCGCAAGGCTTCTTCTTTTTCTTCGATAATATTGTCAGATTCATCATGTTCTTCTTCAATCTCTACTCGATTATTATGATTTTGTTCCTTGACAATTTCTGCATTATTCTCTAATTCTTCATTTTTATCCATTATAAACTCTTCAAAGTCTACAACGGTTCGTTTATTAAGTATCATATATAGCCTCCTTTAAAGAGTTTGATTTGTCCGCCTTTGCCAAACTGGTATTCCTCACAACTATATCTAAGTGCATCTATTAGGTGGTTAAAATCATCAATCGGCTTGTTTATTGACTTGCCAAACTTATCCTTGTCCCATTGATAGTTTGATATCTCTGTAAGAAAGTTAACACATCTAGGGTGAATTATAATCTCGAACTCCTGTAAATAAGTAACTCCATTCATAATAGAATCCTTACCTTTTTTTGCTCCTTGAACTCTTGTCAGTCCCAAAGTCCTAAGTCTATCATTACTTTTTTGTTCAGCAGAATCAGCAATAATTTTTTCTTTTTCATATCCTAAACTTTTGATTTTCTTTGCTATCATCTCATTAGTCATAGCCTTTTGGTAGAATTCATCCCAAATATAAATCTTATGATCTTTGAAATTCATAAAAGCCACTACAAAAGCTGTAGGATCATGTACATAACCATAGTCAAGACCAAAAACCGATTGATATTGTCTTACATCTTCTAAATCAAAATTTTCTTCTCTCCAGTTTTCAAAGACTAAACCATCAACAATCCCCCAATTACCAAGACCTGCGACTTGGTATCTCCTAGGATTGTTTTTTTTCATCCTTTCAAAAACTTTTCTATCCGACTCTTCAAGCCATTCATTGCATTTGTAATTTGTAGTTATAGCTAAAATATCATCATCATTTTCCACATCAAAAAAACGCCCCTTAATCCAGTGGCGTTCATTCCAAGGGTTAAAAGATAAAGTTATTTGCTTAAACAAATAATCAGGAACTTCACCCCTTATAGACTCATCAAGAGTATCAAAAGCTGCTTCGTCCATTATCTCGTAAGCCTCCTCAATCCATAAAAAACACAAATAACCCTTATCAACAGTAACAGAAGTAATTTTTAAAGGATCATCCATTCCCCTAAAAAGTATCTTCTGCCCAGTAGGCAAATAAGTAAGCTCCAAAGGACTTGTAGTAGACTTCCAATACCTATCAACCTTTAGCCTATGAATTGCCCACTTAAGCTGGTTAAAACAAGAATCTTTCAAAGTTCTATAAGTTTTCCTAACAACAAGAGCATTAGAATCAGGATATTTCATAATCCTATAAATCATATTCATAGCTGTTGTTGTAGATTTCTTAGATGCTCTCGATCCTTTAACTACCCTGTATCTTCCTTTATAGTTCCAAAAAGTGCCATACCCTTTGCCTACTACTTCCGGAAGTGTGATGTTGTTAGTCTTCAAGATCATCTTCCCCTGATATTATAGTTGGCACGTCCACAGTCATATCTACCTTATCAGTCCACAGCTGATATCTTTTCCCTAAAAGCTCCCGTGCTTTAATAGAATCTTTGTTTTGGGTAGGTATTTCCACCATTTGTGGAGTTTGCTCCATTCCTAGAAAATTACCATTGTCATCATAGCTTGGCTTTTGTATAACTACAACTTGATATTCTTTTTCCTCGCGTCTAGCTTGTCTTGTAAGTCCTTTTAATATTTCTTTTTGGTCGGCAATAGCTTCTTCCTCAAGTTCTTTCATTCTTCCATCTATGTAGGCTTTTATATGAGGTTTTCTGAGGTTTTCATAACCCATTTCAGCCGCTGTCTTTTCGCTATACCCAGCATTAATAGCTGATTGAGTAGAATTCCCATTCTTGATGTACTCATCAGCAAACTTTTTTTGTTTAATTGTCAATTTCTTCAAAGCACATCACCTCCAACTACCTAAAAATTTTATCTAAACCGCTGTAACACTTAGAATTAACTAACTTAAATGACCTTAATTTGAAAAAAAGAAGTATCGCTAATGTTTTTTATTTGTTTCTGTATCTATATTTAAAGGAGGGTTACAGCGGCTTAGATAAGACTTCTAGGCATAAAAAAAGACGGATAAAACATCCGCCTTGTAGTTATTGAGTTAAACAGTTTTCAAAATTTGTTACATTTTTACATTCTACTTAAATTGTATCTATTTCCCTTGTTTTTGTCAACCTTTATCCATCTATCTTAGTACCTTGTATAGATAAAGTAAAGTCGCATCTGACCTTTTCCATATAGCTGTACGAGAAATTCCGTACTCGCTTTCCAGTCCTCTCATACTATCAGACCTATAGACCCAGACTCTCATAACTATAGCCTTATTTTTAGGGTCTTCTATACTTCTTATAGCTTTCCTTACAGGTCTTATCTCAGCCTTTATACTAGCTATCTCTTCTTCTAGGTCTTTAACCTCATCAAGGACTTTTATAATCGTATCTTCTTGGCTACTACCACCTCCTTTGATTGGGTCAGTATTTCCTAACCCAGTCTTTACACCGTCTATCCTATCCCTTTTCTTGCTTATTTCAGCTTTAAGGGCTTCTATATAATCTAAATTCTCTTTATAATTCCTTAGAATCGCTTTAGTTGTTTCTCTTCTGCTTTTATCTCTTTGCTTTCTCTCTTCTCTGATGCTTTTACTCACTTATTCCCCCATATTTGTATTCCCACAAGTTTTCCACTTTCCTTATCTCTTTTAAACTGTAAGGCTCTATGTATACCCTTATTTCATGTCTTTCTTCATCTCTAATAACTTTGTATCTCTTTAATATTCTTCCCCCGTCTATAAGGCTTATAAGCTCCCTATCTGTATACTTATCTAGAGGGAATATTGGTATACCTCTAAAAATTATTATGCCTTTGTGGTACTCTTCCATGAAAAAGGAAAAGTACTCATCTATAGACTCATTGTGTAAGGATGCCATCTTTTAAATTTCTCCTTCTTCCTTGACGGCTTCACGGTGGATAAAAGCATCTTCTTTAGACTCTAGGATTTTTGCCCTTTCTTTCCTGGAAAATTCTTTCGCTTCCTCGAGGTCGGTAAACTCTCCAATCACCTCTCCGCCTCTAAACTCGCTGTCATACTTAATAATTTCATATTTTGTCATTGTTTATCCCCTTCTCTCCTAAATAGCCCACTCTGCTTATCCTTTCCTTTTCTCTCTCTAAATCCATCTCAACTACAAACATAAGTGCATAATTTGCAAGGTCAATCGCAGTATCCCTCAAAGACTCATCTTTAACCTTTATATCCTCTGCTTTAGATAGCTGTTTGATCCTCTCCATCTTGTCACTCATACGCACAACTGGAGCTATGATTCCAAATTCTTTATATGATTTAGAAAAACTATCTCCGTAATCTGCGTTTTTATCCTTGTATATTTTTAATATTTCATTAGTTAAGTCTTGTAATCTGTCACATTTAGTCATTGTTTATTTGTACTCCTAAATCTTCTCTTATTTCTTTCATCGCTTCTTTTGAAACAGCTAAATCTATTCCGTCGTAACTAATTCTCACGCCTGTTTCTTTAAAAATAGTATCGCTGATATCATCAAAGCTTATATCTTTTGACAATATGCTACCCAGTATGTCTACACACCCTTCCGCCATATCTCCTAACCTTTTTTTACCAAATCCATAATTTTTCCTCATATAGAGTAAAGGGATATAAATCATCAAGAGTGTTTTTTGTGCTAGTTGGCGGTCATAGAAATATTCCGCCCTTTCTACAGGATCCTTATTCAGCCTTTTTCTCATTTGCCTATTCATAAGTCCTCGCTTCTAGAAACTGCCCAATCAATTTTTATCCCATACAGAAAATCGCGGTTAGTAAATATATTTTTTGTATATTTGAAATTCACGCCAAAATCTGGTAGCATATCCTGTAATTTTGACAAAAATGCACGCTTATGCATCCATCTTTGTTCTTCTACATCATAATCAGATAGTGCAACAACAAGGCTTGTACGTCCTTTCCAGTTATATTCCTCTATCTTGTTCTCCAGACCTTCTTTTTCCCACCATTTCTCAAACCAAGCATCAAAAGTTTTCTCACGTTCTTGCCTTAATTTTTCGATATCTAACATAAAATCCTCCTACTGCTGTAAGTCCTCACTCTTGATAAATTGTCCATTTATAGTCTTTCCTTTTCTTTTACTAATCTTTTCATACGCCATAGAAAGACACTCCACAGGGTCAATCCCAATCTGCTCACAAAGGATAATCAAAGTTACAAAAATATCTCCCATTTCAAGATTAAGATTTTCCCATCTTTTGACTTCTTCAATAAAGAAATCTTGTTCAATATTTTCATCATATTTGAAGTTTTTATATAATTGCCAAATATCAAACTCACTCTTAAACTCAAAAACTTCCTCGATAAACTTCATAAACTGCCTATCAGCATTTTCACTATAGAGCAAATCCTTATCATCTGCCCATTCCAAAGTTAGTTTTTGTAAATCTTCAAACGTCATCTTTTATCCTTTCAATCACACCACGCAAGTGTTAAATGCACATTTCCGTCTTCATCAATACAATTCAATTCTTCAGCACTTAATTCAGTCCATCTTTCCCTATAATTTCCATTTATGTCAACAATTTCTTCAAATAGTTCAAATTTCAATTCTTTTTCAGGGTCAAAATCAGAAAACCATTCTAAAAAATCTTTTACTTTCATTCTTCCGCCTCTTCTAATAATTCTGGATCTTCGTAAATATTTCCTACTACTTCAAATACACTATGTTTTGCAAAATCCCTTAAAAACTCAATATCAGAATCACCTTCTATCATCCAGGTGCTATATTTTTCGCTCCACTTAACTTCGCAATATTCAGCAACATCTCCATAATAGTAAGCACATATATCACCTTCGTAAATCTCATTACCTTTTTTATCTTTTAAACCTGTATTTCTCATTAATACATGGTCGTTATCTTCAATTTCTATCCAATCAGTAAAACAATCTAAAACTTCAACTTTTTCATATTCTTCCGTGCTAGTTACTCTTACATCATAATAAAGTTCATTAATTCCTTTATACCAAGCTCTAAATTTAGGTATCATTTTTCAACCTCCACTTCACAATCCCTAAATGGTTCCCCAAGACATCTGGTCATCCAATTAGGCCAGTTTCCCTTATCTTTTTCCTCCACCACCGCAAAGTCTTTCCAACTAATATCAAACTTTTCTTTAATTTCTTCAATCTCTTTGCGGGTGAATTTCTTGTTTTCCCATTTGTGTTCCAAATAAAACTTCTTTTCTTCCTCTCTATCCTCTGGAGGTGTTTCCCTAAACTCAATTGCCGCTTTAATCATATTAATGTCTTTTTCATCACAATGGCGATTTTCTATAAACACTTGATTTTCTGCATTTAAACTAATTGAAATGTGATTTGAAATTAAACCATCTAAACTTATCTTTCTTGCTAAACTAATTGCTTCGTATTCTAATGATTCACGAAATTCGTAATCATTTTCTTTGGCAATTCTCTTCAATTCATCAATTCTCATCTTCTACCTCTCCATCTTCGTTAATAATTCCTACATAGGTGTGAAAAAAGCTACCGTAATCTTCTTTTAGCTTCTTTCTTGCTTCTACTCCACTACTAGCCTTTACATCAATCTCGCAATAAACTTCGTATCTATATGTCTTCTCTTCCTCTTTATCCGTGTTATTTACTCTTTTAATCGACTCTTCCAGTGAAATTAGCTGGTCAACAAGGCTTTTACACTCATTTAGTGTGTATTCTTCATCTTGATCTAAAGGGTTATCTCCACCATGGCTACAGTCAAACCCCAGTAAATATCCGCCAACTCCTTCAATTCTTCCTGAAAATGTCAATCCACCGTGTACCCAAACATCATCTTCTAAATCCTCATAGTCCATCCCATAAAACGGGCTATCTTTTGGTATTACCACATACCCGCAATACCAGTAACTATTAATTGGAAAGAAGCCTGGGGTTATTTGCCTAACTATAAGCTCATATCCTCTGTATCTTTCTTGTAAAACTACTTCTGATGGCATTTTTCCTCCTTATCCCAAATACGCCCATTGTCTATACATCACAAACAAATATCTTGCTATCGCTATTAGTGTGAAGATATCTATCCACTTCTTAGCTTCTTTCTTTTCCCAAAGACTAGCTATCCTTGATCCCGCTAACAGAACCATAATCAAATTTATTGCCTTAATTGCACTTGGTGTCATCATATCCTCCACGCTTCCCAAAATACTTTGTAATTTTTTATCATCTGGCAGTTTTTATATTTGCCATTATCAAAAACCGCTATCTTCTCATCAAGATATATAAGCTTTGTATCCTGCTTTTTATCAGGCTTTCTATTATCCCCTTGGCTCACTTGTAACTTATAACTCTCTCCAAGTTCTAAATCTGGCTTAACTTTATTTTTTGGTATATCTGGTAATCTTTTAACGTGCATTTTTCTCCTCTTGATTTATTCAAATATTCATATTAAATCTTTATTTATTCTATCTTTTCTATTTCTATCTCAACCCTTGGACACTCTTTGTCGTACTTGACCCTTGAACCATCATGAGATACTACAATCTTGCAATTGTCATCCTCGATAACTCCAAAGTCTGAAAGGATATCACAAGTCGCCGCAAGTAGGTTTGTTAGGTCTACCCTGTGCCTGGTCTTCCTGTAGTACACGCACTTTAAATTAATCGGGTAGTCTATTTTCTTCTTGTACTTTCCTGTAATCTGTCTCCCGCAATCTCTCGCATAATCCTTGTATCTCTTGGACTGAGTCAAGAAAGGTTGCCCAGTCCTTGGATTCTTAAAGATCTGCATCGAGTTTTTCTTGGTGGCTGGATTGCCATATAGGACTAACTTCATCAATTGTCCTTTACAATCTTATAGCCTAGCTTTGTTAGGCTAATAGTGTATTCATTCAAACTTATAGATGTACCTGTCTTGTCTTGGGTAATTTGTACATATACATTAGAGAAATCCACATCTTTTTCATCTAGTCCCTTAACAACTTTTTTAAGCTTTATAAATTTTCTATTTTTCATCAATCCTCCACATAGAAATATTTCATATTATTAAGTTTAACAGCTCCAATCATCATGTTGTCACTGTTGTAAAGATAAAGCATGCCATCGTCAATACTGAAGCTCCAATCTTCCACCTTAAATTTTTGTTTAAAATAATAATCAAAAACAACTGTAACTGTCATATATCCTCCTAAAATGGAATTCTTCCATCATCTTCTATTTCTTGAAACTCATCTTCAAAGAAATCATCCGTATTTTGACTTGTATCAAAATTACCACCACTATTGGTATAATTGCCCTTGTTTTGTCCTCTCATCGCTCCTGCGTTATTATGTGCGTTATTTCGACTATCTAAGAACTCAACCCTATCCGCAATTATGTCTGTGGTGTAAATTGTTTTTCCTGTTTCTCTATCTAGGTAGGATCCTGTCTGAACTCTTCCAATAACTGCACATTGACTGCCTTTACTTAGGTAAGTGCTTGTATTTTCAGCCATCTTGCCAAAAACCATGATCCTTGGAAAGTCAGCGGTAGGCTTTCCCGCCGACTCCATTTCTTGCCTTTTATCTCTTGATAGCCCCTTATCTACCGCAAGGGTAAAGTTACATACTGCCATCTGGCTTTGTGTGTACTTAAGTTCTGGATCTTTGGTGATCCTGCCGATTAAATTAACTGAGTTCATCTACTACTCCTCGTCATCTAAGATTTCAGCATCTATAGGCTCATCAGCCGACGGTTTCATCAACTCAAAATTTGCCATAGCAACCTTCATACTTAATCCTGCAAAAGACTTCTTAGCCTTTTGTGCTTCCTTGTCTTTCATATCATCAAACATTCCTTTTTTCACATTTTCTGTCATTGAAATTACCATTGCGGTTAATAATGCCAATTCTTCTGAATTTAATTCCATTTTTATATTCATCTCACATACTCCTTTTGATATTTTGCCATCATCTCTTTTAAATTTGATTTCCTTACCGCTATTTGTTGAGGAGTGGCCTCAATCTCCCCAACCTCCATCATTCCAATTATTGCCTTAAGTCTTTTTATATCTCTTAGTTTTGCTCTGGCTCTTATGTCTTGCTTTTCCATTACATCCCCATTTCTCTTTTGATTTCTTCAAACTGCTTTCTAGTGGATTCAGATATACCGCCTCCAGCATCACTCGTATTTTTGTAGCTACTAGGCTTACTAGCTGATACTCCTTTATCCGTGTAATTACCTTCTAGCACTTTTACAAAATTGTTAGGTCTTATAAACCAGTCAAAGGTAATAGTAAAATCCGTCACATAACCTTTCAAGAACTTAGAAAGCTTTATGTTGTTGATTGCTTCGGCTACCTTATCAAATCCATACTCATTTATCCTTGCTTTAATTAATTTGTATCGCTGTGTTCCTGAGTTTAAAGCTGTTATTTGAGGAATATTAGGGTCTAAAGAGTTCCAAAGTTCAATAATTTGTTTGTTGTGAGATGATGAGATGATATCTATATCTCTATCTATATCTTTATCTTTATCTATATCTGTAGCGTGACTGTCACGTGATGTCACGTGACCTTTAGGTAACTTCTTTTGCTTTTCACGCTCTCTTTGTCTTCTTTTTCTTAATCTAGCTTGCTCTCTAACTCGCTCCATTCCCTCAATGTTCTGATGTTTCTCCCAGTTTTCTATGGTGATTAATCCATCGTTGCTGTGGCTTACCATTTCGAACTGTTCAAATGTTTTTAAGGCAAGCCTTACGGTGTTTAGGGGTTGGTCACATATGGTCGCTAACATCTCATCCGTGTAGTACATATTTTGGCCAATATAAACCTCTCCACCATCATTGGTTTTTCCAGCTAGGCAAAGAAGCTGGATCCAAATTAAGATTATCGAGTCTCCATCAGGCATTGACTTTATAAGCTTTATTTTTTCATCATCAAAAATATTCACTGATAATTTAATCCAACTTATTGCTGCCAAGCTTTACCTCCTATTCCTCAACTGGTACAAAGTCATCTCCGAAGAAGTCATCTTGCTTAGTTTCTTTCTTATCCTCAATTGTTTCTCCAGTCTTTGGGTCAACATTTTCTGGCACATCTTCTGCTACTACTTCATAGTCGACTTTGAATTCCCTATCCCCATCAGAGCCTTTTACACTGTCTTTAAAGCTCGCGTTATCAAAAGTTATAGCTTGGGTTAGCCCTTGGGACTCAATCGCCTTAGGGGCGTATTTTAGAACTTGTATCAAGCATGATTTCTTTGCCATAGAGTCAAAGTTGGTCTGCCATGGACTATCGTTGTAATTATAAGACTTGGAGAACTTTATTCCGTAGCTTTCCGCATCTTTTTTTGACATATAAAATACGTCTTGACCGCCATCTTTGGTCTGATAAATTGCGTAGTATCCCATAACTTCCCCACTATCGCCAGTTAGACAAGGCTTGTGACTTATCTCTCCAGTTCCGTAGTTTATGGTGAAGTCTTCATTTGTTCTCACTTCCCTTGCTGTAATTCTTTTGAATTGTCCAGTATTGTAAGCTAGTTTTAAAAGCCCCTGATATCCAATTTGGAAGTTTACTGTTGTAATTCCTTTTCTTTTATTTTCATATGGGATCAGATAAGACTCACCAAGCGGGGTATTAAATTCAAGTCCAAGCTGTGCTGAGTTCATGATAGCCGCTAGCAAAGACTGTTGGGTACACTCCGCAAGTTTTGGATTAGAGTTTATGGCAGTTAGGGCAGTTCTTACGAACTTATCTACAGGCAAGTAGCTTGGGAGAGCATTTTGGATTTCTCCCTTCATGCTCATAAGAAGTCCCCTTACTGTGTCTTGCTTAGTAGTTGCTGGCTTATTTTGTGCATTTTTCTTTAGTGCGTTTTTAGCGTTAGTCATTTGCAATCTCCTTTATATAAAATCTTCTATACTCTGATTGTCTTGTATATTCTTTGTATAAATCTGGTTCTTTTTCTCTAAATTTCTTACTGTCAAACCTGTTACTAGTATAAGGTTTATATGATACAGATAAGAAGTCATTAGCCCCGAAGTTGTTATCCTTTAACTGGAGCTTAATCTTTTGCTCAAACTCCTTGTTGTCTGCTTCTAGAGTCTTTATAAGGTCTTTTCTTTCCTTGTAAGCCTCATAGTCTGTCTTATCTACTTCAAGGCTTACCTCTTCTTCTTGGCCGCCTTTAAATCTTTCTTTTAAAGCCTCATCGTATTCGCTTGTCCCATCTGGTGCTGGGATCTCTCCCTTTTGTACGTAATTTTCCCAAAAATCAATTTCTTGGGATTTTAACATCTCGATAACTTCTTCATCTCTCGGGATCTCACGGATTATAAAGTCATTTGAGAATATCAAGCAAGCTATATAGCACTTTTCAGCTCCAGTTACCATCATATAGTGGTGGCATTGCAGTTCATAGTTGATAGGAATAGCTCCATCATCCCACTTGCTTTTGGCGTATGGACTTGTGGTTTTACACTCTAAGATGGCGTTTTCTCCTACTACTTCTCTGTCTATGTCAGCCAGTAAATAAGGATAGTCTTTATCTACCATCATGAAGTTATTACGCCTTACTTTCTTCCCTGTAGCTTCTGTAAATCTCTTTGCTACATAATCTTCTAGATCTCGTCCTTGTCTTAAAATTTCATTATCTATATCTTTTGTAACTTGACCCGTCTTTTCAAAGTATAGCTGGGCTTTAGACTTCCATTTGTTAAGGCCACAGGCGGCAGCTGCGTCTGATCCACCTATCCCTTTCTTCCTTAGTTCAAGCCACTCTTCACGGGTAAGTTTTGAAACATTAGCGATTTTTTCCATTACATAAGCCCCTTATAGTATTGTTCTTTCAGAATTCTTTCGTCTTCTTTCTCTTCCTCATCTATCCTTCTAAGGTAAGCCTTATCATCTTCATCTAGTTCGCCCTCTTCGATATCCTCGAATTCAATATCTTTTATCTTGCAATTTTCAGAAACTTGAAACCTTTCTTTCAAAGCCTCTTCTATATCCCCGTCGTAGCCTTCTTCTATTGCTTGTAGCGGGATATCAACTTCATCTTCACAGTAAGTCACTCTTGTAAATTTTATGATCATATCCTTTCCACCATCCTTAAAAGATTTTCTCTGCCTTGTATCTCAATCTCCAAAAGCTCTAGTTTATCTTCTCTATCTGCTTCATTAGTTTTTGCTTTTAGGCAGTCTCTTAGAAACTTCAAATCATCAAGCTTTAAAAACTTAAGTGTATTTGTAAATTCGCATCTTCTTTTAAAATTCATCTTTACTCCTCCCCTGATACAGAGTATAATGTCTGTATCAGTGTTTTTATAATTGTCCTTAGTTCACGCTAAGGGCTTTTTTATTGTCTGGATCAGTTGTAATTAGCATTTCCCTTCTGTATTTTAAGATTTTGCTTAGCTCCCTTTTTCTGCTTCTTAAATCAATCCCTTCTACTACTTTTAACTCTGGTCTTTTGTTTCTTCTGTTTGCCTTTTTGTTTTTTCTGCTAAATAATTTCATTGTCATTTTTAATCTCCTTATTTAAATAAATCTTTTTTTCCTTCTAAACATTTTTCAAAGGCATTTTTATCTACCAAAAACACCCACTTGCCACTTTCTTGCTGGTATCCTGTGGCAAAAGATAATTTGTTATTTCTTATAGCTTGCCTCATGGACTCAGCATCCCAACCCATACGCTTGCTTGCTTCTGGTAGGCTTATAAGATAGTCGCTTTTTGCCACTGTTGACTCCTTATCCTAAAAACTTATTTACCTTCTTTTTCTTCCTGTAATTGCTTGAATCTTTCGTTCACTTCTTTCTTTGATACATTCATCACTCCACTATCCAAAGCTTCTAGTATAGGCTCATATTGTCTAAGCTTTGTAGAACAACTTGACGCATAGCCGTAGCTTGCTAGTTTTTTATAAGTCCAACCATAAGCTATTGCTCTTTTACTAGCATTTTTGTAGTCTTTTCCTAAGGCATTTTTTATCATTCTTGCTACCTTGTCTTTTATGATGTTATCTTGCCAGCCTTCTATTCTTTCATTTAGTTTTATCTCTTCATCCCTTTTTAATAGATGTGTTATATTCCTTTCGTGTTTTGCTAATGTCATTGATTGCCTTTGGCTCTCTTTTGCCATTTGATTAACTGTTTGTGCTGTACTATTTACTGTTACAACCATCATTCTTACTAGATCTTCTGTTTTCATTTCGCTTATGTCTGATCCGATGATTGGATTGTTAACTAGTTCATTCGTTCTTTTTTGTTCAGTCATTTCAATTCTCCTTTAAATGTTTCTCTATATTTTTATATAATTGTTCGCTAAACTCTCTTAGGTATCTGGCTGAGTCTAAAAATAGTTTCTTATTTTCTTTTGGTATATCGTCTAAGTATTCTGTTAGATATAGGAGTCCTCCCACATCTTGGATAAATCCCGCTATCTTATAATGAAATCCCGATACATCTTCAACTATTTTTTTATTTGCTTGCTCACTTTCTAGTTTGCTCATAGCAAGCTTTTCTTTTTCCTTTAGACTTTGGTTAGCTTGCATTAGCCTATCTAGTTTCTTGTTTGCATTTTCCAGTTGTGCCTTTGTTAGTTCATAGTCATCTGGCACGACCTCTTTTATTACTTCTTTTTCTATTATTTGAGGTTCAGCTTTGTTCCTTTTCGCTAGTTCCAACTCAGCAGATAATCTACTACTCTCAGTTGAGTATTTTTCTATCTGTCCGTCTTTAAACTCTAGTCCAGCCTTAGCTGCTTTTAGTTCGTCTTCTGTTTCTTTCAATTGTTTTTCTAACTCTTTAACTTTTGTATAAGCCTTGTGTGTGCTTATCTCTTCCTTGTTCCATTGTTCAAGAGTTTCTGGATCTGCATTGTCTGCAATGTATTTTTCTTTTCTGTAAGTATCTCTGCTTCCTATTCCTAGCTTTTCTGCTACAATATCATCTGTCCTACCCCTGTCAGAATTCTGACTAGGGTTTATTGCTACCCCTGCTTTTTCTCTTTGGCTTGCCTTGACTCTCTCAATCCTTTCAAGTTGCCTTGCATACTCGATTCTTTCTGATTTGTTGAAGTCTTTACGATTTTCGTTTTCATTAATTTCAAGGTTTAATTTGTGTTCAACATCTTCTACCTTCATAACTCTAACTTCTATTTGTTTATATCCTAATTCTTTCATAGCTTGGAGCCTTCTCTCTCCTGCTATTAACTCAAAGTCAGGTGTTACAACTGGTGGATTGATAAGACCGTTTTTAGCTATATCGTCAGATAGCTCTTTAAGGTCTCCCATATCTTTTCTGATACGATCTCCCACCTTTACTTTTTCAATATCTATTAACATTAGCCTCCACTCTTTCTTTTAAAAGTTCCTCAACTTCCTTATTTGTAAATCTTATAGTTTTAACCCCATGCACTTCTAGCAACATCAATTCTTTCATCTTGTCTTTTAGTTTCCTTAGGTGCGTTTTGTGACTTTCTCCATCTATTTCAATAGCTATTTTTCTATCTTCATCATAAAAATCTACAATAACTCTTTTAAATGTATATTTGTCATAACCACCTTTCCCACTCCCAAAGCTTACTTGCTCTAGTAAATCAGGATATAGAAGTTTAAAAACATTTTCGTGCTTTGTTCTAGTGTAATCTCCGTTACCACCTATGAAGTTGCCTTTCCTTTCTCCTAATACTAAATCGAAAATAAAATTAAAATTAGTGTAAGGATCACATGAAGCTAATATTTGATTGACTAATTCATTCATTAATCCTCCTTTTGTGTACTATATATTTAAAGTTATCTTAAAGTGTACTTTTATCTTAAAAAAATAATTCTTCTATTGATGTATTAAAAAACAAAGAATATTGTTTCTTCACCTTATCAGATGGAACTCTAGCCCCCAATTCATAACTGCTTACCGCACTAACTGATATACCCAGCGTGTCCGCCAACTCTTGCTGAGTCATATTCTTTTGCATTCTCAATCTCCTAAGCTTATTTCCTACCTTGCTACTTACTTTCTCAATAACGCTCACCCCCTCAAATCTCCCTCCTAGTGTATAATATAAGTAAAACACTAAGGAGAAAATAATGACAAATATTCCAACAACAATTTTATACTATGATAATCTAGAATTAGATGTTCCTAAAGTCTGCCCTCATTGCCACAAAGAAATGGTTCCTACAATAGTAGCCAAATCTGAAATTATAAAATCCGGTAATCACAAGGTATTTGCTGTACTACTCAGATGCCATATCTGCTCTAGCTTTTATGCTGCAGAGTATATATATAGCAATAAAAGTGGAAATATAAATCAAACTTTAGTTCCTTATCACTATTCGCCAACTGTGGACTTAGATATTCCTAATAATATAAAAGAAATATCTGATGACTTCGAAGATATTTACACTCAATCAGAATCTGCTTATCAGCTAGGTTTAAAGCAAATTGCAGGTATGGGTTATAGAAAATCTATCGAATTCTTGGTTAAAGACTTTTTAATATTTCTCAATCCAAAAGATACCGATAAAATTTTAAAATTAACTCTTGACAATGCTATTTCTAAAATAGATAATGAAAAACTTCAAAACCTAGCCAGGATGACTAATTACTTGGGCAACGACCAAACTCATATCAGAACCTTACATCCAACTAAAGACATTGACGACCTTAGAGATTTTCTAAAAAACTTAGTCCTCCTTATATCCTTCGAAATCAATTATCACGATGGATTGGACACTATCTTATCAAACTGATCAAGTGGATCAAGTTTGCCAACATAACTACCGTTTATAGTGTAAAACTCCTTTACCTCCCTTTGAAGCTCATCATAATCATTTTCTATATCATAAGTCACTTCTATAATAGAGGTGACTTTTATTCCTTTTGGAACAACTTCACTTCCTATTCTTTTATCTAAATCATTTAACAAATTATTATTTTCCATCCCTGGAGTACCTTTATGGCCTTTTGGGCAACCTTTCTTTGTCAATGTTGTCTCCTTTCCCGTCTATATTTATACTATCAAGATGAAAAGTTTCTTGAAAGGTTTTGTTTAGGTTTTGCCTCAAGATATTTATCTTTCTACTAGACTCATCTATAACTATAGATATATTTTCGTTTTCATTGCTTCCAGCCAATGTTATTTTCTTGTCTTCTTTACTCATCATTTCCCCCTTTCTTGTTTTGTTAATTATATTATATACACTATTAGTGTACTTGTCAAGTCTTTTTATAGATTTATTTTAAAGAGTTGTCTAAGTGTCTACCTTATGCTATTTACATATCCACAATTAGTGGATATAATATAACTAATTACACTAATTGTAGAGTTAATAATATATAGTTAGGAGGATTATATATGAGTACTGGTAATATATTAAGGTCGTTGAGAAAAAACAGTGGAAAAACACAATTGGAATTATCTAAATTGTTAAATGTTCAAAAATCAACTGTTAGTATGTACGAGAGGGGCAAGAGAACTCCAAGCCCTGATGTACTAAAAAAATACGCCCAAATATTTGATGTATCTTTAGATTATCTTCTTTCTAATGAGCACAAAACCGAAGGCCAAGACTACATAACAATCAACGTTTACGGCTCTATCCCTGCTGGTATCCCTATAGAGGCTATAGAAGATATATCAGATACGGAAGACCTATCCTTAAAAGAGTACGACAAAAATAAAGAATACCTAGGCTTAGTAGTGGAAGGTGATTCTATGTATCCTAAATATCTAGACGGAGATACTATCATCATAGAAAAAACTCCAGACTGTGAAAGTGGTACAGATGCTGCCGTTTATGTAAACGGCTACGATGTAACATTAAAAACTTTAATTAAAAATGACGACGGAACTATAACTTTAATGCCAATAAATCCATCTTATCCCCCTAAAACTTATGGACCAGGTGATGATCCAGTTAGTATTTTAGGAGTTGTAAAAGAAATAAGAAGAAAGATATAAAAAAAGCAGCCTACATATATATAGACTGCCTCACACACTAAAATTATATCATATAGGAGGAAAATATGAAATTAAAGAAAGTACTTATCTGTGCCCTGTCTATCGGTATCTTAGCAGCTTGCGGAAACCAAGAAGCAGAGGAAAAGCCAGCAGAAGAGCCTAAAGCTGTAGAGGAAACTCAAACAGAGGTTAAAGAAGAGGCTAAACCAAAGGAAAAAGAAGAAATTAAAGAAGCACCTGTCAAAGAAGATGAAAGCTCTGAAGCTGTAGAAAAAAAAGAGAATATAGAAGAAACCTCCTCCAAAGATGATTCTACAATTGCTGTAAAAACTCATGATTTAATTAGTGGAGGTGGTGAAAAGGTTGGGACAATGTCCGTATCAATAGCCCAAGAAAGTCAAATCACAGATGAGTATATTAAGCAATGGTTTGAAAAGGTTGATAAAATGGATAATAATTATGACATTTTAATCAGCGCAGAAAGCATGGATGGTGATCAAGCACACGGCGTTTGGCGAATGTCAGGTGGCATGGTCTTTAAAAATGTATACTTCGAAAAAGACGAAAATGGAATATACGCAGTTTCAAATAGTGACGACTCTGAATATGTAGACACTGAAAACTAAAAAAGCACCAGGCGACTAACCCTGGTGCTTTAAAAAACCTGTAGACACGACATTTAATGATTAATTAACGCCCCTGTCCTCTTTAAGAGTACCACAGTTAAAAGAAAGGAGCAAGCATTGAAACGACTTAACAAACTATGTGCCTTAATCTTAGGCATATGTTTAGCATATCTACTCGTAAGGTACATAAACAATTTATAAGAAAGGAGTCAAAATGGCAAGGAAAAGAAGAAAGCTTCCCAATGGCACGGGTAGTATAGAAAGGGTTAAGCTCACACCCCAAGGCAAAACTAGAGTCAATCAATATAGGTCAAGGCTACCTAAGTCCAAGGGTAGAAAGGATATAGGCTTCTATAAGACATATAACGATGCTATGGAGGCCTTAATTAATTACCAAGAGCCTAATCCAATTATCACCTTTGAAGAGCTATACGATAGATATAAAGCGACTAACTCATATAAAAAGCTAAGTGATAAGACACAAAGAAGATATGAAACATCTTTTGAAAGATTTGAAGAAGTTCATAGTATGAGTATACATGATATAAAGTATTCTGACTTACAAGATGTACTCGACCAGATGGAGCTTGAAGGCTACGAAAAGACTTTATCTAGTGGGGAAATTAAACATATGGACTATAGTAAGTCTTCTATAGAAAGACTAAAGCACCTAGTATCTAAGATATATAATATCGCTATAAAAAACGACATGATCCAGCTAGACTTATCAAAATACCTAGAAGTTGGTGGAGTAGGTATCAGGAGGAAGAAAGAAATCTTTAGTAAAGAAGATATAGAAAGGCTCTACTCATCTATCCCTCACAATCCCGACGCTATGCACGTCTTAAATTTAATTTTTACAGGCATGAGGACTGGAGAATATCTAAACTTAAAGACTGAAAATATAAATTTAGAAGAAAATCTAATTACCGACTTTGGGGAGAAAACAGAAGCAGGAAGGAAAAGAAAAATGTTTATCCACCCAAAGATAAAAGATATCATGACTTACCTAGTAGACCAAAGTAAGACAGGATATATAGTAGAAACTACCAGAGAAGGTGGAGAAGTCTATAGACCTAGTGATACTACTTTCTACAAGAGGATTTACTATCCTGCCCTACAAAAGGCTAGTATAAAAAAGAAAATCCCTTACAGTTGTAGATACACCTTCGCAACTATTGCCCACTACTCAGGAATTAGTGACAAGGCTTTACAAAAACTTATGGGACACACTAACTTTAATATCACCGCAAATTCTTATATACAAGATTTAGACAACTATATTTGGAAGGAATTTTCTAAGATAAAATGATAGTTACCCACAAATTACCCACACACAAAAAAAGAAGCGTTGAAATATCAACACTTCTTAATGTTTGTTGGTGCGGGATAAAGGAGTTGAACCTTCACGGGAAATTCCCACTAGATCCTAAGTCTAGCGCGTCTGCCAATTCCGCCAATCCCGCATATGGGGTGAGTAGTGAGATTCGAACTCACGGCCTCCTGGGCCAC
>QWBY01000980.1_pt1 | contig 18243 bp, 17 predicted proteins | sample 1972471 | NCBI WGS metagenome assembly QWBY01 (sample SAMN09866722, study PRJNA288562) | Human gut metagenome isolate term6_stool, whole genome shotgun sequencing... | reverse complement strand
TCCAGCCATCGGCAGGCCTCGGGGAAGGACATCCCCAGCCGCCGCATCACGAGGTCGATCGGGCCGCCCCGCGCCCCGCAGGAGAAGCAACGGAAGGTGTTGCTGCGCGTGTGGAACGTCAGGCTCGGGCGATGGTCGTCGTGGAAGGGGCAGAGGCTCTTGTGGCGATCGACGTGGAGCCCCACCCGCTCCGCCACCTGCTCTATGGGCAGGTCGCGGAGCCGCTGGAGGGTCAGTCGGTCGAGCATGGGCGGCGGTTTTTGCGTGAGGCGGGCATGCCCGTCAGATACTCCTCCGTTTTGGTGTAGAGCCCCGTCTGGGCCGAGTAGGTGACGAAGCGGCGGTTTTTCCAAACACGAAGCTGATGTTTCGTGCCGTCCTTGTCCTTGCCCACGCTCAAGCGCAGGGCTTCCAGCTGCTGCTCGCTGAAGGTCTCGGGCAAGTTCTCCAGCATATTCTTCACGCCGCCCTGTCGCTCCTGCTCCGTGGGCATTCCGCCCTGTCCGAACATGTCGCCGAAGACTTTCACTTTGGACCACAGGTCGTAGTAGCAAAACCACTCCACCATCTCGCCGATAGACTTCGTCCAGGACTGGTCGTTGAGCACCCATAGCACGGCCCCCTTCTTCCAGGCCGAGAAGATGCTGCGGTGGGAGAGGTCCCAGAGCATGTCGTCGTCGGTCATGTCGCCCAGCTTGGCCATGTCCTCGGCCAGCTGGTCGGCCAACTTGTTGAGCGGTCGGATCGTGAAGGATCCCTTGCAGTTGGTCAGTCTGAGCAGGCAGGCGTCGAGCTTCGTGAGAAACTCGTCGCTATAGGATCCTTGGCGCGGGATGCGTCCGCTGCGCTCGCCCCGCTCCTTGTAGGCGAAGGGGATGCGGCCGAAGAATCCGTTGGTCAGGTCCTTCTTGTAGAACTGGCGTGCCACCTCGGGCGTCGAGGTGAAGGTGATGTTGACGCGCAGCACGGGGTTGCCCGTCACGCCCTCTGCCGTGGCACGCAGCGCTCCCGCCCGCTGCTGGTCGTAGATGTTGCGCACCATTTGGCTCACCTGTCTGTGGCCTCCGAACATGCGGTCGGCCATCTCCACCTCGGGCAGGTTGACAAACTGCGTGCGCCCGCCCAGTTTCTCCAGCGCCATGGAGTTTTGGATGAAGGCCGCGTTGGTCATGTCGGCCGGCGGATACCAGAAGGCCACGTCGGGGCGCTCGGGCTTCTCCTTGTTGGCCCCCTTGGTCTTCATCTGTCGTTGCCAATCGACGAGCTTCTGAAACTCCGTCTCATCGTGCTGGCGAAAGCTGCGCATCACGGCCTCTACGAGACGTGTGAATTGTGCCTTGCCGATGCCCGAGGGGCCTATCAGGTGGCCCATCTGCCCACAAGGCTCATAGAAGTGGTTGTCAGAGTACTTGAACCTAACGCCAGTTATCAGCGAGGCCATGACGGGAATGATCATCGCGGCAATAGGTTCGCGCATCTCTGCCGACGTCTGCGACAGGGCCAAAGTGAGCGTGTGGGTTCCCTTGCCCAGTTTGGGCATCTTGGGTGCCGTGGGGCTGAAAATGTTATAACTCATTGATTCTTAATGTTTTTGTGTTGTTCTATTCTTGTTGCTTCTTTCTTAACGTCTCAGCGTCTCAGCGTCTCAGTGGAAAAAACGAGGGGGGCTGTTTTTCGCGCCTCTCTTTTCTTTCTCTTATATCTTATTGATTATTAATTAGTTATATAGATATATATAGAGGGGAAGGGAGGATAGGGGTATCATTTTTTGCATTGAGACGCTGAGACGCTGAGACGCTGCGAAGCCCTTGTTTTCTCTTGGCGATACGCATGGGCCTTGGCAGGCGGAGGGCGAGAGAGGTTGCCTCAGGGGCCTGGCGTCCGCCCTCCGTTTGCCTGGGGCTTACTCCTCTGCGCAGTCCTCCTCCTCTCCAAGGCCTCTGCCCGAGGCGAAGACACTCATTCCTCCGCAGTCCTCCTCCTCTCCAAGGCCTCTGTCCGTGGCGAAGAGCTCGCTGAGGTCGAAGCCCTCAATCTCCGCCAGGGCCATAGCCGCCTCGTGCTTGCCCACGACCATCAGTAGCTCGCAGGTCGTATTGACGGCATAGTCGCCAAGTTTCCCGGCTCCGATGCCTTTCGTCCGTTTGAAGGTCGGATAGACCGTGCCGTCGGCTCTGCGCTTGACGTTGATCCATTGGCCCATGTAGATGCTTGGGTTGCGGCGCTCGGCTTTTCTCTGCTCCGTGTCATTCTCCACGAAGGTGAAGTGGTCCTCGCCGTCGCGCGTGATCATCCCGTCGAGATACTCGCCCAGCTCCATGCGCCCCTGCTCCTGCGTGACCAGTTTCAGGTCCACGCCCAGCTCCGTGTTGGGGTAGAGGCCCGTCCACGCCCTGCCAGCGCCTGCGCTTTCCGTGCCATCCTGGCCCGACCGTGTGCAGCCCGAGCAAGCGCTGCCTGCGCCCGCCTGGCCCGTCCATGCCCTGCCCGAGCGGTGGCGGCGGGCCCGTGCGAAGGGCGCCTGTCCGTTGAGGAGGTCGTTGATGATGTCGTTGATGAGCCGAGGCTCCTGAGTCCGTACCGTCTGCTGCTTGACGCGCAGAATTCTTTTTTGTCTCATGTTTTAAATGAAATATGAAAAACCCTCTCTGGTACGAATGGCAGTCGAAGAGGTTTCCGTGCCACCCTGCTTTAGTACCATCATTCCCCGCCCCCTGCTTTCGAACGCAAGAGGGCGGGTAGCCGCGGGAGATCCCGAACGACGAGTGCAAAATTACGGTCTTTCTTTGGAGGGGCATTAGGGGTATAATATTTTACATGAATTATTCACCCGTGTTTATTCACCCAAAACACACGCAACGTATTGTCTGTGTTAGGGTTTCGTGGTATGTAAAAAAACGCAGGTGAATAATTCATTGCTGAATTATTCACCTGCAGATGGATAGGTTTTAGGTTAAACTGCTCTAGAAACAACAGATACGTTATACTACGACCATCGGAAATAGTTCATTACATTAAACAAGATTTTTCTGCTTCTTCAAATGCTTTTGAGTATTTGCAAGGCTTGTGATTGCAAGTTTTCAAGAATAGCCAGCTTTTTCCGCAATAAATAATGTATCTTTGCGCCCAAGAAGTATCTCACCTTTAAATTTTCAAGAAGTCGTATGAATAATTTATCAGAAACAATCCTCAATTATGCCAAGGAGGTCAACCTTCATGGCAATAATCTTATCTATTATAGATATAGGAATAAAAATCCTGGTCAGTATGAAGGGGCAGCAATTTATTTTTCAATCGCTCATGGTGACTTGTATAACACTGTACATCAACATGGTGGCATGTCTCTTATCAATTGCCCTGATGAATCAAAGAAAGAAATAGGAATGGCATATATGAAAATAGCTCAGATATATAAGGCCAGTAAAGAAGATTGGTATGTTAATTCTGTTTCAGCAGAAAATGCGTTCTATTGTTTAGTTCGATATTATAAGAGTACAGGTGATAGTAGTTCTATACCTTTTTTGTTTATGCTATTAAAGGCGAACAAGAATCTTTTATCAGACAAGTTTAAAGCTAGCTGGGACAAGCTAAATCCAGAAGTATTTAATCTTCCTTTTGGCCCAGGCCTTGTGGAAGAAGCCATGTTGTCCGCATGCCTAAGGTATTATCATATATATGTCCTGCACTATATGCTCACAATATCTTATGATATAAAGCAGGGGAAGCCGTTTGTAGAGGATAAGGCATTTACTTTCTTATATCCGAATTTCAGTAATACGGTCAATTCGTTTATGGAGATGTATGCAGATTATGATAGAGACGAGTATGCCAAAGACAGAGAAGAATTGGGGAAGACCTACTTCGATACAATATATGATTTATGCGAGCAAGTCCTAAAAGATTTTTAAAATACAGATTCCTGTCTTGGCACTTCAGATGGGGGCTTTTTAGTATGCTCGGCACGAACATTGTCTAACGGTTGCGAGTCCCGAGTAAGCCCTAATAGCGGGAATTACATAGCTAAAGGCAAGGGTGTCCCTAACAATTAAACGATAGTAATTGAAACATACCTCATGAAGGAAAGAATGCAGAAAACATTATCCCAAGTTAATGGCTGCCCCCAAAGAGATAGGTCGGAAACCGAATGGTATGGGGGAGTGCAGACCTTCGTGTGGATGTGTGAAGACAACATCGTGGAAGTACCATTCGACAAGGAACACCTTTTCGAGCAAATCCTCAGTCCTGCAAATCTCAACCGAGCCTACAAGGCTGTAATGAGAAACAAGGGCTGTGGTGGTATCGACAAGATGTCGTGTGAGCAGTTGCTCCCATGGCTTTTGACCAATAAGGATGAACTCATCCGTTCCTTGATGGACGGTTCTTACCGTCCGAACCCAGTCAAGAGGGTAGAAGTACAAAGCATACGAATGGGGTGATACTTGCAAGGGCTATTGGCGTATAGCTAACAGCTACATACTGCATAGAGCTATAACAAATGAGCATCTATGTAGGGCAGGATATGCTACTTTAATGGGGGCATATCTCGAATGGCACCCAAAATAGGAACCGCCGTATGCGGAACCGTATGTACGGTGGTGTGAGAGGTCGGTAAGCACGAAAGTAGGAGATAAACACCTATGATTAGTGTTTACATCCTACTCGATTTCACCCAGAACACACGCAACGTATTGTCTGTGTTAGGGTTTCGTAGTATGTAAAAAATGCAGGTGAATAATTCGCTGCTGAATTATTCACCTGCAGATGGGTAGGTTTAGGTTAAACTGCTCTAGAAAAATTAGATAACATTTCTTTTACGCGCACGCAAATGCCTCGCTTACCTTGCGATATTGCTTGATATCGTAATTATTATTTTTTATCCACTCGTTCATTCTGTTGCCATACGCCTTCTCTGATACTTTGGTTTTGAACTTACATTCCTCAGTAAGAAATCTAAACACGCAAGCGCCCGGTATGGATTCCTCGATAAAGAATCCCTTCTCACGCCACAAGATCATAAAGCACGTGATGATCTGATTCAGATAATCCTTCGCACGGCAAGTTAGTTGTCTTGCGGCAATCTTGAGCTTGAGTAGGAATTTGATAAACCGCTCCTTCTCGCGCTCGTACGTCTCCACGTCTCTGAAGGCCTCCCGAAAGCTACGTTTGTGGCGTCCCCGTGCTTTTCGCAATCCTTGTGTTGCGACACCCGCGGTGGCCTTGCCGCCAGCCTCCCCCTGTGGCGACGCATCGTTGGCGCTTTGGGGGCATTCGCCTTGAGAAGAAGCGCCTTCCTGCGCGGGGATGGCGACCTTGAGCCCGACCGTCTCCGCTCCGAAGAACCCCTCTTCTTTTAGCAAACCGATGGTCTCCTCTATCAGTTCATCGCACCGCCTTTCAAGCTCCTTCATCTTTCGGTAGTCCATCTTTGGCGGGTAGGATCGGTCGCTGAGCGCATGAAAGAGCTTGCATATCTCCCAAATCTTTGACTTTATCTCTTTCCGAAACAAAAACATTTTCACCCCATTCCTGTCTTTGAATTCTATTTGTTTGTGTGCGCCGAGTTGGAAAAAAATCTTGCTTCTCTCATCAGCTCGATCGTCCTGCCATGGGCAAGGCGCACCCTCATAGTCTCTCCAGCCTAAAGGCGTGGATGGCTCGTCCGTCTGCGTGTTGAGCAACCAGTCAAGGAAAGTATCGATCGGAGGACATGGTATTTCCTCAGCCTTGATACTAGCCCTACCTTCGATTGCAAAGAGAGAATTCTGTACAAGAGGGTTCTCGCTTAACTCATACAGTCTCTGTCCCAGAAATTCTTCAATCTTTCCTGAATAATCTATTAGTCTGTGTTTGTCGTGGTTTCGGTCTTCGTCCACATGACACAATTTGTCCGAGGAACTTACAACGTGTAGTCTCCTGGTCCCAGCAAACAGGTCTGCTGCTGTTGGCTGACAATTGTCAGTCTGTTTTTCTTTATTTACCATTTTTTTTTAAAATGGGTTGATGACTCCTCCCTCGTGGAGGTTTATCGAAAGTCAAAGGTGCAAACTTTAGCTGAGGGCCGCAAGAACAATAAAGGTAAAATAGTGGTTAAAAACAGTTAACGAAGTGAGTGTTAGGTTCTTAAAGTGGCCCTTGTGCTATTTATGTGTTCGCTTCGTTTCTTTATTTTTTTATATCTGTTTAACAGTACATTTAGGGGATATATGGATGTGGTTGTTCTCAAACCTGTCTTTCTGTTAGCTGCCCCCTGATTTTGTAGTCAAATATATTGACCAACCCCTTTTAGCTTTCTTTGGGTTTGCATATATATATGGTATATAGCTAACAAAACGTTTGCCCTCCTTCATGCCATTTAGCAGCCATGCGATTTAGTATTACAGGAGGTAGTTTGTCCCTTGGAAATAATACCTTCTCCCTCCGTCCCGCCGCCCTACGCCATCTGCCCCATCACCTCGCTTTGGAAGTAGGCGTAGTTGCCAGGGCTTTGCCATGGGGGCCTGACCGCGGGGTGGACGGTCTCCTCCACATACATTTCCAGCAGCTCGTCGTAGTCGAGGCAGATGACCTGGTCGCGGAAGTCCTCGTAGCCGTTCTTGTGGCAAAAGACGTTTCGGACCTCCCATCGCGTGAAGCTGCGCGCCATCGAGGCCAGTTGGCGGGGGCTGAGGGCGTAGCCGTTCTCCCGGGCGTAGGTCTCGAGAAAGGCGAGGTTGATGGCGTAGTTGCTCATCCTCCGCTTGCGTGGCGCGGGGGTCCTGCCGAGCCGCCAGTCCTGCAGGGTCGTGTGGCCGTGTGGGGCGCTATGGATTCGTCTCCCGTGCCCAGCCGTTGTCTTTTTGCTCATAGGCGTGTCATTATGTTTCCCACAAATTTACTACTTTTTTCCCAATCTCCATCCTTTTTCCCGAAGAAATATGGCTCATCCGATATTTGGAATGATTAATGCTTGCGTTTATCATTAGAAAGCCCCCTTCTTGTATTCTACCACCCCATATTCCGGATGAACCAGAAATATGCGCAAATAGTTTGCCCCGCTTGTCGGGGCGGGGTGGGGCAGCCTGCGAAATGTGCCTTGCGCCACCCGTGGAGCAGAGGCGGAAACTCGCTTTTTTCTTAGGTCGTATGGATGGGAATGCTTACCTTTGCGCCTGGAGGTCCATAAGCCTTCCGCTTGCGCCAGGTCTACTCGGATAGGAGGAGCAAGGGAAAGGGCGGGGCCGATGGACTATATTAATAAGGAGCAAGAGGAATGGGAAGGGACTGTAAAGCGATGGAAGCAATAGATGTGGAAGCAAAAGACATGAATCGGAAGGACAAAAAAGTAAAGGACATGAGGCAAGTATTCCTCAGAGCATAGGCATCCTCGGAAAATCAGAAATGGCCTGTCAGCTGAGGAAGAAGGTCTTGACCAGCGAGCGCAGTTGCTCGTCGGTCAAGTGGTCCGTGGCTTCTTATGTCTTATGCGTTGCACTTTCTTTTCCTTCCTGATCAGGTAGGGCGAGGGCGGCAGCTCCGGCAGCAGGTCGTCCAGGGCCTCGATCTCTCCTATCGCCTTCAGCAGCAGGAGAAACGTGGCGAGCGAGATGTTGTCCGCGGCTCCGCTCTCAAACTTGTGGATGGTCGTGGTCGTGAGGCCCGATTGTTCCGAGACCTCCTTCTGCGTCATGTTGCTGCGCAGGCGGTAGTCCTTGAAGCGGGCGCCAAGGAGCTTCACCAGTTGGGGGATCGCATACTCGTAATAGTCCGTCATGAGGCTTTTTTTAATTTATATTGCGCTATAAGTTATGCCCGATTTTGGGCCATATCTTATATTCTGCTTATATTTATCTCGCATGCAAAAATACGCGTTTTTTCCCGTCTGTGCAAACATTCTTGGGGAATTCCTTCTCCCGCCCGCTTTTTTTAGCTTTTCGGCCGAGGGGACGTGTCGGCTTTTTTGCAGACGAAGCGCGGACGTAAAGGAAAGAATGCCCCTTCAGGGGCGCGCTATTTACAAAAAAAAGAGGTCTTAGCGTAAAATATACGCAATAAAATTTGCAAGAGAAAAATAGAATGTTTAACTTTGCGGCGTGAAATGGAACGCTTTCGATAAGCCATGCGCAGAACAGAGCTCGCTCAAGTTATGCCATGGCGAGAAAGGGTATCATGAAGTGAAACTATTTAGTATAGACGATATGAAATTCAACGAAATAACCAAGAAATGGGAATCTCCCTTCTGGCATCCTGCGGTGACCACAGATGCCGTGGTGTTCGGATTCGACAAAGAAGACCGATCGCTCCAGGTGCTCCTGATCAGGAGGGGTAATGCCAAGCCTGGCGAGGCGCCTGCTTTCGAAGGTTATTGGGCTCTCCCAGGCGGTTTTCTCCAAAAGGAGGAAACGACTGATGAATGCGTTCACAGAGAGTTGTTTGAAGAGTCGTCCATGAAATTGTTCAATAACGAAAGCGGCATTAGGCCGGAGTTTATAGAACAACTGAAAACATATTCCGCACGCGGAAGAGATCCCCGTGAATTCGTCATCACCGTCGCCTACTACGCACTTGTAAAAAAAGAAAAGTACGAAATCAAAGGAGGCGATGATGCCGTCGAAGCCAGATGGTTCCCGGTCGATGTTCTACCTGAACTGAAGATAGCATTCGACCATGCTCAGATCATTCAAGATGCAGTAGAAATGCTGCGTGAAAGGATCCACTTCGAACCAATCGGATTCCACCTGCTCGACAAGGAATTCACCATGCCTCAATTGCAGAATATATATATTGCAATATTGAATCCTTCCGAGGAAGACAAAAACTTGCGAGACAGAAGGAATTTCCCCAAGAAAATGCTGAAGCTCGGCTATATCAGGGAAACAGGCAAAAAGCTGACAGGCAACCCCTATCGTTCGCCCAAGTTATATACTTTTGACGAAGAGGCGTATGCTGCCGCAAAAAAGATTGGCATGAGACTGGAATTCTAATCATAGATCTGCGTGGACCTCTCTTATCCGGAGAGGTTTAAAAGGCGCCAGTTTTCAATGTGTACCTGTTACGCATTGTCTCTCGTAAAGCAGAGTCATTTCTGTTGCCTATAACCAAAATTTCATTGCGTAAAACTTACGATAAGTAATTAACATTTAAAAAAAAGCAATTATGGAAAGATTTGATGACATTTGTCCGGAAAATGAGTTCGAGGACAAGAATTACAACGAGGAGTACGATCGGGAATACTCTTTCGATCAAGGCTACGAGTGGACCGAAGAAGATGCTTGGGATGCTCTGACCGACGGCATGTATGGTGATATGCCAAGCAATCCGTTGGAATACGATGCAATGATGGATGCCATGGGCTTTTAACATAATCCGTTCGAATATGAAAAAGACTATCACAAAATCAAAGCATAAGACTGCTCCAAAGGCCAACCATGTCCAGCGCGTTTTCAATCTGATCATTCTCGACGAGAGTGGATCGATGTCAAGTATTGCAGGACAGGCAATAAGCGGACTCAACGAAGTCTTCCAGACCATCGGAAAGGCTCAAAAAGAACATCCGGGACAGCAGCATTTTATCTCGTTCGTGACTTTCAACAGCGCAAAGATCAGAACAGTCTTTGATCGCCAAGCGGTAAGATCCGATAAGGAAATCAAGTGGACTGACTATATGCCGAACAGTTGCACCCCGTTGTATGATGCGATGGGAGAATCTCTGAACAAATTGAAAAAGCACGTTGGTGATGATGATGTCGTTTTGGTGACAATCATTACGGATGGCTACGAGAATGCTTCAAGAGAATATAGGGGGCATGATATCAAGAGACTTGTAGCAGAGCTGAAAGAGAAAGGTTGGGTCTTCGCTTATATCGGCACTAATCAGGACGTGGATGCGGTTGCTGACGACATGGGGATTGGTAGCAGAATGCGTTACCAATATTCCCCCGAAGGTGCAGCCAGGATGTTTGCACAAGAGCGCGCTAGTAGGAGAAAATTCTTTGACAGATTGGCAACTCACGGTAAAAGTATTATAAAGGATAAGCGCTTTGACTATTTTGAGTCGGAAGAAGAGTCTGAGAAAGAGCCTGAAACTGCTCGGGACAAGATTGGCGATACTTCTTCTCCCAGCGATAGCCTGGAAGCGGAAGGCAAGGAATGGCAGGAGGCTGGCCAGGAGCAAGTATCTTCAGAAGACAACGAAGCGGCAGAAGGCCCCGAAAGGTCAAAGACCTTTTTGGGGAAAATGATGAATGGTATTAGGGCTATAATATGTCCTAAAAAATGATTTTTCAAAATGATGGAAAAGGTAAAAATGTTAGGCGCTACGCCATGTGCCATAGCAGCCTGTATGTGTCCCATTCCTGGAGATATAGCAAAACGTTGCCATTCTCTCTCTTTGGACAGAGGATCTCAGGGATGTCAAGGATAGATGGTGTGAATTAATAGAAGTGAGAACCGTGTAAATTGTGAGAATCATGAATATTTGGATAATCGTTGCACTTTACTGGATAGTATGTTGCGTTTTGGTATATGTGCTTGCACATATAAACGGACAAGTGGCTTATCGCAGAATGATGAAGCAAAAGACTACCTTTTGGGAACATCTGCTCATCGTCCTATTTAGCCCATTGGCAGCTCCTGTTATGCTATTTGCCTTAGCGTATCATGGCTGCATCAATCTGTATTATAGGAACCGTCCAAGACCGCTGCCCAAAAAGATGAAAAAGTATATGAAGAAAGATTGCGTGTTGGACGAGAACAATCAGACCGTCTCCTTGGCGAAGTACAACTACATGCATAACACGGAATATACCTTGGATGATGTCTATGGCAAGGGTTATGTTGAATCGTTGACCGAAAAAGAGCGGGCTAGTATCGCCACAGAATTCAAGGAGCATGACGAACCGGAGGAGGTTCATGAGAGCATACCAGACTTACCAGATGTAGGAGAAAGATGGTTGTGAGAAGATTTGCCCTTTGGGTACTTTCGTGGATTTTGAAAATCTTCCCGACTCAAATGCTGAGCATGCAGAGAGATTCAGATACGCAATGGCAAAGAGACCTCCTATGAAGAGAAAGAAAAGATGATCATATTCAAGTATCATTGTGGCAGATATTTCCGAAACAGGTTGTAAATGTAGGCCCCAGAGCATTGCTTTGGGGCCTATACTTATAGGTTCCATTATTATTGTACCCTTTTCCCGCCATTATTATTGTACCCTTTCCCGCCATGGCATAACTCGATCGAGTTCGGTTCTGCGCATGACTATCGAATGCGTTCCAATATTTCCAGTATCCCAGTATTTCAATATCCCCAAATCCCAATATCCCAATATTTCCAGTATCCCAATATTCCAATATCCCAATATTTCCAGTATCCCAATATTTCCAGTATCCCAATATTCCAATATCCCAATATTCCAATATCCCAATATTTCCAGTATCCCAATATTCCAATATTCCAATATTCCAATATTCCAATATCCCAATAGGCCGATATGGTCCTCTCATGCCTCGCTCCTCCTCGCGCCTTGGGGGGCAAGAGAAAAGCGATATGGGAGACTTCTTGGGAAGGTCCTATATCGCTCGGGGGGATGATCATTTACAGATAGGGGGATATAGATTGGGGGTCTATATGGGGCAGGGACGGTTAGTCGCGATCGTGCTTGTCGTGCTTGTGATGCTTGCCGGGTCGTCCATAGCCTCGGTCGTGCTTGTCGTGCTTTCCCGGACGTCCATAGCCTCGGTCGTGCTTGTGATGCTTGCCCGGGCGGCCATAGCCTCGGTCGTGCTTTCCCGGACGGCGATGGTGGTGCTTGTCGTAGCGCGGGCGATGGTGGTATCCCGGTCGACAGGCGGGGTATCTCCTATATATATGGTGGACGTAGGCGCGGTTCTGCCAGCCGATGGGGCGGTAGAAGTAGTATGTGTTGCAGTATTTGCGCCATTGTCCGGGCGAGAGGTAGCGGCGTATCTCGCGGTTGCGGCGCTCCCATCCGTAGGCGTCGATGTCGCGATAGCTATTGATGCTGTTGAGGTAGGCGAGGTTGATGTTGAGGATGCTGTTGCGGTAGCCCGGTCCGATGCCCAGTTCGGCTATCATCTTGTCGGTAATGATGGTGGCTTCCGCTCGCACGTCGGCCAGTCGCTGGGCCGAGGCGGAGACGATCACGACGAGGGCGGCTACGGTTGCTAAAAAAATACGTTTCATAATCCAGACTTTCTTTTGAGGGTTATTACTCGTTTTCTGCTGCAAAAGTACGATTCCCCGCTCGTGCGGCCAAGGGAAAACCCATAAACCCGCATATAGTTTTCCCTTTGCCTTGAGAGGAAATCCCGAGGACATAAAGGAAAACAACTCAAACAACCTTTACAACAATGAACAACGCTTCGCCAGGATATCGCCTCTTCGAGGCCCATGCAGATCAAGGGCTGCTGCAAGGGAAACAACAAGTAACAACGCTTCGCCTTGAACACGTTTCCTGCTGGTTGTCCTGGCGAAGCTGTTCCATTTCATGGCACTCTTTCTCGCCATGGCAAAACATGAACGAGCTCGCTTCTGCGCATGGCTTATCGAAAGCGTTGCTTGTTGTTTTCCATACTCAGCCAGGTGGCATTTTTCGGCAGCAAAGGCCATCTTTTGCTCCAAATCTCGGATGGATCAAAAAAAATTTCGTAAAAGATAGGGGCGCGACACGAGGATGGAGAACCTGTTCTGTATGTAGTCCTGTATATAGATTTGTGTTATTTTTAGAGTACTTTTGTATATTTTCTATTTTACATTATCAGCCATGCGGTTTTGTTCTTTTTCTCTTATTTGCTATTCTTGCTTTCCTTTTTGCAACCTACTCTTTGTTTTTTTCTTTTTCTTGTTCGATTTTTCCTGTGTCTTCTTACTCTTGTGCTTTTCTTTTAGTATCATAAAACGTTACATCCTGAGGCCTTGCTTTGTTCGATTACATGATTCCGCTTTCATCCCCCATTTCTCTATCCATTAGGCCGTTACAAACACGATAGGGGAGTTTTTTGCCATTTCTGAATTTGAAAAAAGTACTCAATAATTTGTTGTTATTCCAAATATTGTTAGTAACTTTGCACCCGTAATTTAAGATAACATCGTTCACGTCTGTGGAATGAGTGTGAATCGGTACATAGAAGAATGCTTGTGGTCACCCTTCCCAAACCATACTCGAACCGTAGGGCGCCCAAAATGCCATTTTCTCTATAGCTTTCCGACAACGGTCGGAATGGGCCGAATCTCTTTGGGCAAGTGATCAACAATAGAGATAACTTATTATACAATTTTCTAACGCATGATGAAGTTAAAAATTCACAAGGCAGCCATGATTTTGGCCGCTCTCGTTTTGCTGCTACCACTTCGGGCGGTAGGTCAGGCAAACACGTATTATGAACGGGGGGGTAAACCCTACTGAGTCCCGCCAGGTCTTGAAGACCCGTATGGCCCTCGTGGGCCATAACTGTATGGTCAGCCGTTTCCCCGATGGCGTGAGTGTCGGAACGGGCATCAAGGGCCTCTCCAACCTGTGTGACGAAAACCTTGACAACTATTGCGACCTGCCTGGCGTGGCAGACGTCACGCTCCTTGCCGGATCGCCCATCGTGGCCGTCAAGGACATGAAGCACTATTTCGACAAGGACACCAAGGCTGGCTTCAAAATTTCGGGAGAGTCAAGTCTGCTGAAACTGGATGTGCTCAAAAGCAACTATCGCATTCGCTTTTACAAAGACGGCAAGGAACTAAAAACCTCTCCTGTGGAGCAACTCGGCTTCACGGTCCTCGGACTTTCCGTAGGCAACGTGGACTTGGGCAGCAATGCGGTCGATATTGTCGCGGCAGAGCAGCCTACGGAGGACTATGACGAGATAGCCCTCATCGGCCAGGACGGCATTCAGTTGAATGTACTGAAAGGGCTGAAAATATACTATGCCTTCGTGGGAGATGCTGAGTATTCGTTGACGGACAAACGTATTCAGGCGTATGATGAATCTATCCGATTGACGCCAAAGTCAACTGATTATTTTAACCAGCAGAACCTTACAGATGAAAATTTGGATAATGGTGTGGGCATATCTGCTGTGGCACAGCTGGGTGTCTCCCTCGGTTATGCGCAAGTTTTAGCTAAGAAAACAAATACCTCCAGCGAGGTTTTTCCTGCTGGAACCGAAGTGGGTTTTGTGTATAGCGATGGCGCTTTGATTGGTGCCGGAGTGACTCCTAAGATTTATTTGTTGGACAAAAAGGGAAACGAAGTCTATAGCAAAGCTGTTGAAACGACCATCCTCTCTATTGGTGTGGGAGCAGAAGGCAAGAAGGTGTCTATCAAGGCTCCCTGCGAATTCTCGGGTGTCAAAATGAGAACCATTGGAGTAGAGGTGGCGAATGGAGTAAAAGTCAAGTATGCTTTTGTCATACCCGAGCCCACCACGGCCGGCCACCAATGCACCATGAGCCCGACCGCCACTCTCGACATTTGCAGCTGCGAGGAGAAGTATGTGCTCAACTGGGACAAGAAGAACTATCCCGATGCCTCTTGGGAAATGGTCAGCTCTACCGACAATAATGTGACGTTTGACGCGGCCAACTATACCCTCGATTTCGGCCAGACCAAAGCCTATTTGGAGGGTAATGGCGCCAAGGCGACGGTCGACATGAAGTTGACGAATACGGACGGCTGTTCTCAGCAGATCACTATCAACTATGGTGGAAACAACCAGCCGGTAGAGAAGAAGGAGTTTGCGCTCGTCAATACCGATCCCGCCAATCCTACCTATGTGCTGGGCGACGGCAACAGCTTTGGCATCAACCTGCTGAGCATCATCAAGAACTCGGCCAACATTCTTTCGAGCAAGCTCAATAGCTTTGCCTCCTATTTTGGTGGCGTCTCTCTCGGCGACTCCTACCTTTGCAGCATCAAGAAGCAGGAGGGAATGATCTCCGACGGCAGCAAGGCCCTCCAGGCTGGATTTGTCGTGACTGCCAAGGGTAGCGCCCTGAGTGCAGACGTGCTCAAGCTGATGAACGTCAGACTTTATAAAAATGGAGAAGAAGTGAAAGGTGGCGTCGCCACGGCTCCCGTCGCGGCCAAGCTGATCGGCCACCAGAACACGCACAAGCTGAGATATGCTATCAAAGTGCCTGCGGGTACGCAGTTCGACGAGATCCGTCTCTACTCCACGGGTCTGCTGGGAGCCAACCTCAGCGTCATGAACATCTACTACGCCTATACGGCCGACGAGGATGTAGTCTTCGACGATCCGGCAGAGGGCGCGGAGATCATCTCTTTCGCCAACCACAACGCCACGATCAACCCCGATAGGACGCAGTCTATTGGCTTGGCCAATGTGGGCAATGGTCTGAAGGATATCACCAACTGTATCGATGGCTCCCTGGAGACCTGCACACGCTTCCCGACTGGCGTGAAGGCCGCTTCGGGCTCTTCGCTTGCCGTGAATCTGGGCGTCACAGCCACACACAACAAGCAGCTCGTCATCGTGGTCAACAAGGAAGCCGTGGGCCTGGGACTTGATGTGGCTGGCGCTATCGTGGTGAAAACCTACAAGAAGAAGGCTGCAGCTGCCGACCCCGCAAAGGTTCGCAAGGCCGACGAGGGAGCGTCTGAGGACACGCACAAGTCCGACGATTCGGAATTGGTGGATACCTTCGACGACTGGAGCATCCTCGGAGCCAACGTCATCACGCGTGGCGATCTTGGCTATATCTTCATCAAACCGACGAACGACTACGACGAGGTGGTCATCACGGAGGGTAATGGTGTGAGCGCGCTCAATGGACTGTCCGTCTATGGCATCCTGCTGCGCAACGACGCGGATGGCGACGGCACGCCCGACACGGAAATGCCGAGCGAGGACTGTAAGCAGGATATCGTCTTCGACGAGGATGCACACATCTCCGACAAGAGCCAGAAGAGATACAAAGACAATCTGACGATGTACTTCAAGCGCACGTTCGTCCCCGGCAACTGGAACTCTGTCATCCTGCCCGTCAACCTCACCAAGGCGCAGTTTGAGGAAGCCTTTGGCGCTACGGCCAAGCTCTCCGAGGCCCGCGAGGTCTATCAGGACGAGAAGAGCCTCGTCATCGGATTCAAGCCGGTAGAGGAGACGTTCGTGGGTAATCAGACCGTCTATCTCCAGGCCAACAAGCCCTATATCATCTGGGTGGACGAGGCTACCGTGGCTGAGCATACGAACAAAACTTGGACAACGAACGACGTAGGCTCCATCACGGGCGAGATCTATATGGTGAGGAAAACGACCGAGGGCGTAGGCGTCAGCTTCACCTACGACGAGACGATGGGCATGCCCTCGACTGAGGACTTTGAATTCAGCCCATCCATCACCAACAATCAGGGCCTTGAGAGCCTCGTCTTCAAGGGTGGCTACGACAACCATCAGTCCCTCGCCATTGGCGACTACGGCTGGAACGCGGGCAACCTCTATCATCTGAAGAAGGCCCACTACATGAAGGGCTATCGTTGCTGGCTCACCCCGACCTGGGCCAATCCTGGCCAGAGCCACACCACCCTCAGTTTCGGCTTCGGCCAGGGCGAGCTCACGGGCGTGGAGACCGCTCCCTCTGCCGAGCAGCAGGGCGAGCTCAAGATCTTCAACCTCCAGGGCCAGCGCATAAACGGCCTCGACGGCGTGCTGCCGGGCATCTATATCGTCAACGGCAAGAAGATGGTAGTGAAGTAAGAAAAGTGAAGAACGAAACAACAATCAGAAGAATCAATTTATGAGCAAGAAAAAATATGTGGCCCCGGCCATCACGATCGTGAAATGCAGTCCCGCCAACAGCCTCCTCGCGGCTTCGGCCCCTGGCATGAAGTGGGACCCCGAGGTCAACAAGGAGTATCGCATGGACATCTACGAGGAGGAAACCGAGGACGTGAACAGTCCGTACTATCTCAAAGACGAGATCACGGGCTAATCCCCCCATGACGCATCCATCCCCCTCATGACCGAGGGGGCGAAACCCAAAAGCGCGGCCTGCCGATTATCGACAAGCCGCGCTTTTCTCATACACTATAGTAGCGGTAAGTTTTGTCTCCGACAAGTCTCCGACATTTTCGCCTGCTGAATCTACGTGGACACATGGGAAAACAACTTGAACAACTTTTACAACAAGAAACAACGCTTCGCCAGGACATCGCCTCTTCGAGGCCCATGCAGACCAAAGGCTGTTTGTAGGGAAACAACAAAGAACAACGCTTCGCTTTGGACACGTTTCCTGCTGAATCTACGTGGATACATGGGAAAACAACTTGAACAACTTTTACAACAAGTAACAACGCTTCGCCAGGACATCGCCTCTTCGAGGCCCATGCAGACTAAGGGTTGCTGCAAGGGAAACAACAAAGAACAACGCTTCGCCTTGAACACGTTTCCTGCGCACCCAAGGCGAAGCGTCCTTGTTGTGTTTCTCGTCAGCAGCAGGCTGTTATGGTTTCTCCTGAAGGCTGGCAAGGAGGTCGGCCACGACATAGCTGGAGCCACCCACGAAGATGAAGTCGTCGGGGGCGGCGTCGGCCAGGGCCGCGCGGTAGGCCTCGGCGACGGAGGGATGGATCGTGCCGTGGAGGTCGTGGGCCCGTCCGCATTCCGCCACTTTCTCGGCAGGGAAGGCCCTGTGGGTCGAGGGTTGCGTCCAGTAGTAGGTGGCGTCGCGGGGCAGGAGCTCCATGACGTGGGTGAGGTCCTTGTCGTCCACCATGCCGAAGACGATGCGCAGGGTTTGGCAGGGCTGTGCCTTGATTTGGCGGGCCAGGTGTTGCCATCCTCCGACGTTGTGGCCGGTGTCGCACACGACTGTGGGAGAGGTTCTGAGTGTTTGCCACCGCCCCATGAGGCCGGTGAGGGCAGACACATGGGCAAAGCCGTCCCTGACGTTTTCCTCCGATAGGTTGAGGAGAGCGCCTTTCCCAGGATTGCTGCGACGCAGCATGTTGACGGCGGCGAGCACGGTGTTGGTGTTCTTGACTTGGTATTCGCCGCCCAGTTCGGCTTGAAACGTGCCGTAGTTTCTCGTCTTGTATGTGATGCCCCCGACGCGATGCAGTTCGGAGGAGATGACCTCGGGATGTGATTCGGCAAAGATGATTTCGGCCTGTTGTTTGGCGGCCACTCGCTCGAACACAGGACGGGTTTCGGGCAGGGTTTCGCCGATAACGACAGGGGTGTCCGGTTTGATAATGCCGGCTTTCTCTCCGGCAATCTTGTCAAGTGTGTTTC
>QWBY01000978.1_pt1 | contig 18251 bp, 21 predicted proteins | sample 1972471 | NCBI WGS metagenome assembly QWBY01 (sample SAMN09866722, study PRJNA288562) | Human gut metagenome isolate term6_stool, whole genome shotgun sequencing... | reverse complement strand
TTCAAAGTATTCAAAGCTCCTTTTTTTATTATTTAAAAAATATAAATCTTCCGGCATATGTTATGTTTCAATGGATGAATTTCGATCATTTTTAAACGTACCGACTACATATAAAACAAGAACGGTTACAGAACGAATTGTTAATTCCACAATAAAAGAATTACCGCCGTTATTTAAAAATCTTCATGTGGAAAAAATACGCGAATCAAGACAAATTGTCGCACTAAAATTTACATTTAGCTTTTTTGAAATAAAAAGAAAGCCCTTTACACAAAAAATTATTTGTCCATATTGTGAACATAAATTTTCATATATTACTTTTCCCCAAGAAAAAACGGGAGTAATGGTCAACGATTCCAAAAGTATTCAAAACTTAACATTTAAAATTATGGATATTGCCAATAAAAATCCAAATATTATTGAAATTAAAAAGATAGACTTTAATGAAGGAATTATTTTACTTATTAATAAGGCGCGAATGAGTGTTGGAGAGTATCCGATTAACGAAGAAACCTTGACCGACATAACGACATTCATTAAGAAAATCAATAATTTGTGGCTACCGTCAGTAACTAACACCTAACCTAAATGGAAAAGTTTATTTTATATGAGATTGATTAGTATATGAAAAGGGGTGTAGAAATGTTAGATATTGCAACAACAATGCAAGCATTAAAAAATACATCTAACGAAATATATGATGACTTTAAAGTAAAATTTCTGTATCACACCAATAAGATGGAGGGAAGCACGTTTTCTCTGCCGGAAATAACAACGTTACTGAAAGAGAATTTTGTCAAAGGTGATCATTCATGGGATGATATTATAGAAACCAGAAATTCACTGCATTTGTTCGACTACATCGTGGAGGACTACCAAGGCCCTCTTACCGCATTTAAGTTAAGAGAATATCATCAACTGTTGAAACAACATACATCTGACGACGAGCATGGTTTTGCCGGCGTATTCAAAAAAATTCCCAATATGATTATCGGCCCGGAGGGACAACATATTAAGGTTGCGCAGCCGCATGAAGTAAAAGAAAAAATCGATGCGTTATTACAAAGAAAATGGCCAAAAGAACACATATTAAAAGATATGGCTGAATTTCATCTGGAGTTCGAAACCATTCATCCGTTCCAAGACGGCAACGGTCGAATTGGTCGGTTTTTATTGCTCAAACAATGCCTAGAGTACAATCAAGACTTAATTTATATTCATAGCGAAAGTGCGCAAGCCTATCGCAATGCATTACAGTTATCTCGCGTAGAAAAAAGCATTGAACCGCTTGCAGAAGTATTTCAACAAGCGCAACAAGAGTTTAACGCGGAATTTCCATTAATGTATGACATCCGAAAAAAATATGAAAAGGAAGTACGGGAAATAGTGAAACAGCAAGAAAAGATTCAAATCAACGTTAATCGTGATCGTACCGGTCCGGAAAAATCACGTTAATATAACGGAACGTATCCGGGCAACGCAAATTGAATAAAAAGCAATAAAAAGGGACGGTTACGGCCGTCCTTTTTTTGTATCGCTGGCTTATATTTTATAAAAAATAAAACGCGATAACGGTGGCGCGGAAGCCTCTTTTGTGTTACAATGTAATACAGGGGGAGGTTTATTATGAACGCAACAATAACAGTGCGCTGCACAGCGGAAGAAAAACAGGCTATTAGTGGTTTTGCGCGCCTTCATCATAAAAGCATTTCAACGATAGTTTTAGAATCTGTGCTGATGCAAATTGAGGACGCAGAAGACTATGAGTTAGCCCTCATGGTTGCCAATGAACCAACTATGGACATTAAAGATCTTGCGGCCGAGTGCGGAATTGATTATGAAAAGTTATAAAGTAGTAGTAACAAAATCTTTTTCCCATGAATTTAAAAAGTTGGATCGGTACACACAACAAATTATTTTGAAATTTATCAAAGATAATTTAGAAAACACAGATAATCCATATAAAAAAGGAAAGCGTTTAAAGGGGGAGTTATCCGGATTTTGGCGTTATCGAATTATGGATTACCGTTTATTAGTGGAAATATATGATGACCAATGCGTTATTAAAGCATTGCGTATCGGTCATCGAAAACAAATCTATCAACGAATGAGATAAAGGAGAATTTTATGGACGAATATAAAGTGGAACTAAGCCCATCGATGATGATTTTTGAACGTGAAGTAGTTGTGGAGCTGATCGCCGCAGTAACCGGATTTGGTGATCGACATTGGTTACAAAAAGATACGCCGATTCCGGAACATCTGCTGTTATTTATCGAAAAAATTCAAGACTATCGAGAAACGGCATTAGATACGGATAGCCTTGAAGAACTGTTAAAAATCAAATTTCAAGCAAGATTAGTGTTAGAGGTCTTGAACGAACTTTATGAATTACACAAAATCTGAACTAAACAAACAAGTTGAAATTTTTCACCGGAGACTTACTCAAAGTAAAGCCCCGACCCGCGAACCGTGGGCCATTCTTACCGGTGGGCAGCCGGGGAGTGGCAAAAGCGGCATCAAAAGAATCGCAAATCACAAAAGTAAGAACTTTATATTTTTAAATACCGATGAGTTTCGCGATTCGCATCCGCGTTACATGGAAATTCAAAAAGAATACGGATCGGATCATCCGAAGCATACAGCCCAATGGGCAGGGGCGATTACGGAAGCATTAATTGAACGCCTTTCCAAAGAAAAATATAATCTGCTGATCGAGGGAACACTGCGGACAACAGAAGTGCCGGAACAAACCGCAAACCGCTTACGGACAAATGGATATAAAGTCGATTTATATGTTATGGCCGTTAAACCGGAAGTCAGCTTCACCGGTACCATAACAAGATTTTTTCAAGGCCGCCAAAAGGATAATAACGGCCGCGCCGTGGATAAAAAACACCATGATTTAGTAGTTTCTCGGTTGCAAGAAAATCTTATTTATCTGGCTAAAAAGAAGCGTTTTGATGAAATCGTCGTATGCAATCGTGCTGGCGAACTTACCCGATCTCAAAACAATCCGGACGAAATCACAGCAGCCATCAATCATGAATGGTCACGCCCGTTGACAGAAAAAGAAGCGCAAGACTTGTGCCGGCAACAAGCGTTCGTTTATCAGATGTTAAAAGCGGAACAACAAAAAGAAGTGTCCAAAATCAACGAAGCAACTATTACCGAGATGCGTTCTTTTTTAGAAAAGCAAAGGGGCCAACACGCATCTATTCAAATTAATAAACCGCAAGGCCGTGGCCTTGAACGATAAAACCATTAATTCGCGTGTTTTATTGGAAGATAACCGTTAAAAAGAGTTGGAAAATACCAGCTCTTTTTCTTTTTCCAATTTTATAATGTTTAAATTGTAAGATGTTAAGATGTTAAAAATGTAAGATTTTGACATCTTAAGAGTTGCCGTTATTAGTAAAGAGAATATAGGTAGTCAAAGATGAGTACTTTGAATTATAAAAAGATTGAACTCGTGCAAAATTAGTGTTAAAATGAATGCAGATATAACATTTACCTATTTATGCCACCTTCAAAGGGGCAAAGAATAGAGAATCGATTTTTACCCGGCGTGAAGTCGGGGTTACTAAAAATCGATGAGGCCTAGAGCCGGGGTTAATTTGCTTATATAAAGTAAATTAACCAAATGAACGCTCGACAAGGGCCTCCTCTGCACCTTGTCGGGCGTTTTTATTTTATTACGAAAGGAAATGTATTATGGCCGGACGAGAATTTGAATCCAGCGATCCGCAAAAAGTTATTGACTGGGATTGCCAAGAAGATGTGGAAGCAGCCGTCAGAATGGACGGCAATAATTTAAAACATGCTTCTCAACGCTTAAAAGATAATGTAAATGTAGTTGCTATTGCCGGCCGCCAAAATCCGGAAGCGGTTAAATACGCATCCGAACGCGTCCGCAACAGTGAAGAATTAAAATTTCGCTTAAACGCCACAGATAAAGATTTAAATAACGAAAACTATCAAGAAGAAAAAGAAAAAACCATTAAACGAAATATCGAAATTAAGAAAAGCAAAAGTAAAGGCGCGGAACGAACCTTAGAGAAAGAGGATTCTTCCGGTTGGTACTGATATGCCAACAAAAGAGGTTGTTATTCGAGAAATTAAGGAAGTGCCGGAACGTTTTGCCCAATTGGGCGCGGAGTATCAAGATAATTTTTCTTGTGCGTATGCCGCCGTCACGCAAAGCCCGAAATTAATCCGATATGCAAGTGAACGCTTGCGTGATGATGATGAGCTTGCGCTTTTAGCACTCAATTTAGACGCGTCAACATGGATCTATATTTCTAACCGTCTAAAAGAAAAATATCGTGAATATTGCCCGTTTATCATTCATATCCACCACTCAACAGCGCAATTACAAATGAGCATTTAAAGGAATATCGAAATGAAACCACTTGTTTCCGATTATGAGGGAATACTAATTAAATACGCGGATCCGGAAATCCGCGCTGAAAAGAAATCCGGTCTTGCCGCCGTCCAACAGGACGGCTGGGCATTGGAATATCTTTCGGATGAGCTGCGCGCGGATAAAGAAGTTGTCCTTGCGGCCGTTAGAAAAAACGGCACTGCTTTACAATATGCCGCTGAACCATTGCGCAATGATCGTGAAGTCGTATTAGCTGCTGTTAAACAAGACGGCTGGTCACTGTTATTAGCCGGCCGTGAATGCCAAATGGACTTAGAATGCGTCCTTGCGGCTGAAAATAATATTGATAAAAATATAGAACCGGTGGCAGAGAAAATTATACCGTTTACGGTTTCAAAGCCACTTGGGAAGGGAATGGAACGTTAATGAAGTTACAAAAAGAAACACTGGATATTACTGTATTGGAAAGAAATTATGACAAGGAAAATGACCATATTGTTTGTACTTGTGTTGATAAATCAGGATTTTTATATGAAGCGCGTTGGGCCGATAGTAAAAAGCCCGTTAGTTTAGAACGCGTATCTATGCCGAAAGCGGGCGTTTTTGCTCGCGAATATGATCCGGCAAACGCGATGATTTCCGAATTTCATCATGATGATGAGCTAGTGATTACCGCTTTAAAAAGTGATCTTGCCCGTTTTTGGCCGGATTCGATAATGAATAATGCAGAACTGATTTTTCGCGACAACATTAACGTGCCGGAATTATTTGATTTTGAAGATGATCGCAAAGGGCTGATTATCATGCCCACCGCCACAATGGATATTAATAAGGACAAAGCGGAATTTAAAACGGTTGCGCTATCGACTGACGGTCGAGAATATCTTTTAGTTTGGGATCTTAATGAAGATGTTGTACGAGATCAAAACGGGATGGTAAAACCATCCGGCATATTTGGAAAGACCGGAATCGGTCAATATAAACAAGCAATGGATAAAGACGGATTTGAGGTTAATCAGGAATATTGGGGCGAACGTAATTTATTTCGGCAACTTGTAGCGCAAAAGTTGCAAGAAAAGCGGAATGAACACCGCTTCAAAATTCCGACCGCTGAAATCAATGTTACTAAAACCGCCGGTAAAGGTTTAGAACGATGATATTTATCGTAAAAATCAGACTTTTAAAAGATAGAATATTACGATGTAAAAACTATAAAATGTTAAAATCTTAACATTTTAAAATAGTAAAATGTTTATTTCTAAAGGATATAACCGACAGATAGGGGGACCGGTGCGATGAGTAAAGTGTTGGATAGTCGGAAAGAATTAGTAAATCGACTAATTGAACAGATGGAAGAAGGAAAATTAGTCTGGGATGCTGGTCATGCGCAGCTTGCGTTTGGTTTAAATCCGACTACCGGAAAACAATATCGTGGCGGCAACATTATTCGCTTAAAATTATCTTCTGTTTTTCGGAATTTTAAGGATCCCCGCTGGCTGACCTTTAAACAAGGAACAAGTTTGGGATACAAGTTGAAAAAGGGCAGTAAAGGAACGCTACTGGAAAAGTATCAACCGCCGGAATATAAAAAGGAAATTGATGAAAACGGCGATCTTTGGTTATCCAATGTTCCGGAAAAGCCGGGTTTTATCAAAGGCTTTTACGTGTTTAATGCAGAGCAATTTGAAAATATACCGGCATTAGACATGAAAGAATACGATCACGGAGAACAGGATAAGATTTTTGCAAGCATGCTAGAGCGTTCCGAAGCCAAGATTTATTTAGATGAATTAACGCGTAACTATTATCGTCTGGATACAGACGAGATTCATGTTATGGATTCTAAATTTTATAAAGATATTCGGGATTGGTATGGTACCGTGGCCCATGAAATCGGTCACTCGACGGGTCATGAATCACGTTTGGATCGTCCGATGAAAGGACGATTTGGCAGTATCCCATATGCGAAAGAGGAATTGCGCGCGGAACTTACGTCCGCGATGCTTTGCCAAGAATTTGGTTTTCAACGTCCGGAACATGAGAAAAATAATGCAGCTTACTTACAAAGCTGGATTCAAGTATTAAAAAATGATCCGAATGAATTGTTCCGTGCGGCCGCTGACGCGTCAAGAGCCGTTGATTATATCAAGGAACATATGATGGATAAAACCTTATTGCGTGATTTTGAATCCGCGCGTTTGCCGGATTTAAATAAAGAAGCCGAAAAAGAAAAGACGCAACTTTCCGTTTCTAAGCCGAGAGGAAAGGGGCTGGAACGATGAATTTAGAAATGTTTGACGATAAGCAGCGGCAAGAAATTGAAGCCGGCCAAAAATCCGGTGTCGACGTATCTATTTACGCGGACCCAAAATATAATTGGCTTCAAATGCAAGAACTCCGCGAAGGCCTTCAATCCGGTGTTGATGTATCCGTCTACGCGGATCCTGAATTTGACGCAGAGCAAATGGGAATAATCCGCGACGGTCTTGAAGACGGTCTAGAGATAACTCTCTACGCGGATCCTCAATATAACTATGAACAAATGGAACAGATTCGGCACGGCCTTGAAACTGGCGTAGATGTAACGATCTACGCGGATCCGCAATATGACGCAGAACAAATGTGGCAGCTCCGCGAAGGCCTTGAATATAATGTCGACGTATCTATTTACGCAGATCCGGAATATGACTGTGCGCAAATGGAAGAAATTCGTACCGGTCTTGAAAACGGTGTCGACGTAAGTCTTTACACCGACCAGAAATATAATTGGGATCAAATGCAAGAGATCCGTAATGGTCTAGAATCTGGGCTTGATGTAAGCGTCTACGCCGATCCCAAATACGACGCTGATCAAATGTCTTATATTTATCTTGGTCTTAGAGATGGTGTGGACGTATCCGTCTATGCCGACCCAAAATTTGATGCCGCCCAAATGCGGAAAATTTATTATAGCTTTGAAAATAAACAAACCCGTCCGGCGGTGCAGTTGAACAAACCGACGGGCAAGGGACTGGAACGTTAAACGCCTTAATAATAGTAAAACCGGAGGTTTGCTATGGAATCCCAAAAAGCATTTAAAAAGCTGGAAGCGATTTTAGAAAAAGAATATAACGAAAATCCGCAGAATTTTGAAACTGGTATTTATTGGAATTACGATGAAAAAATTTCTCTTGATGATCTTTCAAAATCCAAGACATTTAAGGAATTTGAAGAAAATTTATCTGACGAACTCTACATGATGAATGACGTTTATATATGTGAACTAAGAGATGATGTGGCTTCCAACTTTACATCAGAACACGAAGGTCTTTATAACGAATTAAACGAAGAAGAAAAAGAAAATTTTTATGATCTTTTGCTAGAACATATTTCTGTTGACCTCAATATCGATTCCCTATTAAATAACAGAGCAAACCAACTTTACGTCAACATTTTCCCTTATCAAGAGGAAAATTTAAATCGTGAAGGCGGCGAGCTTCAAGACGCTTTAATCGAAATTGGTGAACAAGGATTTTTAACACAAAATAACGAAGTCCTTGAAAAACTTTTTGCATCCCAAGGCTATGATATTCATCAAAAAATAGACTGGGATTCTGATGATGAATTTATCAAAAGCTTTCGTAGTGAAATGGCAAATTTTTCTTATGATTATTATCCGTCTACCATTACATTTCTCGCCAAAATGAGTATAGAAGATTATTACGCCTTACGATCCGGCGAAAAATCAATGATTTTTGAAAAAGGAGAGTGCGGGTTATTTAATCCGATACATGGAAACGGTTCGTCGTTAGAGCTTGAATTAAATAAACCGTTTGAAATCAAATTTACCGGCGAAGAAGACTTTTTCGCAATTCAAATTGAAGGCGCAAAAGAAAATTACGGATATACGGTTGATAGGGTTTGTGGCCTAGTGCGTTCGGCATGGGAAGATACCCAATATAGGATGGAAACGGTTTCTAAAGAACGGACCAAAGAATAAGCTCATCCGGCTGTACAGCTGAACAAGCCGACAGGAAAGGGGTTAGAACGATGACGAACTTAGAAAAGTTTAATTACAAACAATGGTGCGAAGTCGAAGCCGGCAAAGAATCCGGTATAGATACATTTTTCTATGCGAATCCGAAATTTGACTGGAAACAAATGCGCGAAATTCGTGTCGGTCTTGAACGAGGCTTAGATGTGTCCATTTACGCGGACATGAAATATGACGCAAACCAAATGGGCGAGATCCGTTGGGGTCTCGAACAAGACTTAGACGTAACAGTTTACGCCGATCCGAAATATAACGCAGCACAAATGAGCATGATCCGCGGAGGTCTTGAAAAAGGCCTAGACGTAACAGTTTACGCCGATCCGAAATATAACGCAGCACAAATGAATCAACTCTACTGGGGTCTTGAAAACGGTCTAGATGTAAATGACGTAAGCGTCTACGCCGATCCGAAATACAGTTGGGAACAAATGCTAGAACTCCGTAAGGGTCTTGAACAAGGCTTAGACGCATCTATCTACGCCGACCCGAAATATGATTGGCGGCAAATGCGTGAGATCTGTCACGATCTTGAAGTCCATCAAGACCGTCCGGCGGTGCGACTGAACAAGCCGACCGGAAAGAGTTTAGAACGGTAGTACATTCCAACATCTTATTATTTTAGGTTTCTAAATGGTTGGGCTTTTAAAATGTTGGAATTTTAACATCATAAAAATAACGATAGTGAAACGAGGTGGTGCTTATGATTGTGCTTACGCTCTTATGGGGCGAAAAAACATTGTGGAATAAGGCAACATTAATCTAACCGGTGAAAAAAGCATTACTAAAAAGGAAGGAAAAAATCATGGAACAACAAGAACGCATTGAAATGATTGATCATTTAAAAGAATTTCCACAAGAGTTTGAAACGAATTTTACGGCTCAAAATGATCGTATGGCAGCCTTAACCGTCGTTGAACAAAACGGTGCGTATCTGCAATATGCAGCGCGACATATCCGCGACGACAAAGAAGTCGTTATGGCCGCAGTGGAAAACTGGGGACCGGCGATTATGTATGCGACCCCGAAGATGAAAAACGATCCGGAAGTAGGACTGGAAGCGGTACGCCGCAACGGTAAAATGCTTGCATATTTATCGGACAATCTGCGAAACTCCCCGCGTATTGTCAAAGCGGCTTTAAAACAAACGCCGTCTGCGGAAAAATATATCGGCGCGAAGCTCCAAGATCGCATGCAGGGCATTGAAGGAGATTTAACGCCCTTGCAAAAAGTTACCGAAATCCGCAAAGAAAACTGGCGCGAATACCAAGAACAGCTACGACTGGAAAAACAGCGTGAAGTTGAACCGAAACGCGACCGGGGAACCATCCCGCTTTCGATTTCGCGACAAGAAGGTAAAGGTTTAGAACGCTAACGATTTGAGAGAAGAAAGATAGGAAAAGTGGATAGTAAAATAGTGGCTCCCTATAAGCTATCCGCTTTTCCGGTTCATACATCCCTTTCCGGGCAAACGGGTGGTGCCTACACCACCCAAAACGATTTACGCTATGGCACTACCCGGCTTGCCTATGGGTTTTATTTCTGGAAGGTAGTGAGAATGATTCAAAGAGTATTTTTGGACACCGAAACAACCGGACTTGGCGAAGCTGACCAGATTATTGAAATTGGTATTTGCGACGAAGCCGGCAATGTTCTTTTAGACAAGAAAATTCGACCTACCGTACCAATATCACCATCGGCTCATATGGTACATGGCATCAGCGATAAAGATTTGATCGATGCCCCGATGTGGCCGGAAATTGAATCCGAAGTACTGGAGCTTTTAGAAGATAAAGAAGTTGTTATCTTCAATGCAAAATTTGATTTGCGCTTGCTAAAACAAACCATGCAAGCGTTCGATTCAAAAAGAATTTCTAAAATAGATGAATTGCAAAGGACGTGCGCCATGTATCGAGCAGGGCTTATCTACGGTGTACGTAATCAATATGGAAGCATCAGTTTGGCTAATTCCCTTGCCAAGGCGCGGATTGAGCCGCAAGGCCGGCCGCACAGTGCCATTGGCGATGCGTTATCCACCGCCGCTTTGTGGCGTAAGTGGGGACCGCCGCGTGAAAGAAAAGAAAGCAACGAACCGATTCAAATCAGCGCGTGGCGCGGAAAGGGGCCGGAAAGATAATGGAAGATAAAGGAAAATATGTACCGACGGAAGCAGAAAGAGAAACTTTATCCGACACGACGGATGAAGTGGCTAACGCCGCACAAGAAGAAATCCCCGTAAAAGAATAAAAAAATTGGTATAACAATTTGTTTGTGAAAACAATGTATTGGCTTTAAGCCGGAGGTAAAAAATAATGAATATGAGCAAAAAGAAAAAAGTATTTGCAGCATTAGCGGCCTTTTCGGTTTTAACCGGCAGCGCATACGCGGCAGATACTGTGGTAGATATTACAATTAATCAACCGTATGAGCGCACGGGGCTTGAATTGGGTACCGATTCCTACGCGCGCGGGGAAGGGTCTATTGCTACGGGCAAAAATAGCGTGGCGATCGGTAAAGGCGCGACAGCTACCGGAAGCAATGAAACCGCAGCTACCATTCAGGCGAAATTAGAAGAAAACCGTGCTAAATTGCAGGAAATTGAAGCAAAACAGAAATCCGTTAAGCAATTAGGCGATGAATTAAATGCGCTTAAAATTCGTGAACAAAAAACGATTGAAGCGGGATTGCGTGTGGAGCAGCTGCGTAAAGCGAAAGCAAACGCCAAAAATGTATGGGATAACGCGGAAACGGCATGGCAAGACAAAAAAGCCGGAACCGCTGACGCGATTGCGGAGCATAATCGGAAATTAGCCGATTTAAATTCCCGTTTAACCGGCGTAAGCCAATTAACCCATAACGATATTTCCACTCCGGAAGGCTTGACCGCTGCCGCCAAAGAATTAAAGGCGAAAGCGGAACAAGGCACTACGATGAACCTTTCCGTGGATTTTTATAAAGATTATGTAACCAGCTATTACAAAGCCTTGGGAGATTTACGCCTAAATAACAAGGTTCTTTCGGACCGTGGTAACCGGAGAATTATTGGCCAGATTCAAGAAAATCCTTTACATCGTGATTTAGATGGAATTGTTTTACAATATGATTCTGATTCAATTAGTAGTGACCATCTTTGCACGTCTTTTGCTAAAAAATCTGCTTCGTCAGCTCGCAAATCTGATGGTTATGAGCGCTATTCTTCGTCTTCTTATTCTTCAGACCCTGATTTTTCTGATGTTTATGATAATTCTTCCACCTATACTTCTTTAGGTGAATATTCAATAGATGAAAACGGCATTGGCCGAATAAACGGTTTGCGTAACCGCACCGAACAAGCCTATAACGGAAAAATTTATCAAACGCGATGGAATATTAAATCGGATATTGTAGATCAGGCAACATATGATAAATGGAATGCGGCTAAAGAAGGTTGGCGCGCGCAAATCCATGATGCCAACCGTAACAGCGGCGATGAGGTTTTCGGTAAATTTGATACCTTAACGGGCGGCAAAAGTACGACCCTGTTCAACATGGTAACGGACATGAAGTTTGAGCTGGTCGATTTAGACTACCAAATTTGTTACTACCAAGGACAATATGAAGCAACGCAAGATAAAACATGGCTGGATAAGAAAAAAGCCGCGCTGGATCAGCGTCAGCAGAAGCTGAATACCAACGAACAAACAATTAAAGATAAGTATCAGGAATTATTCGGTGAGAACCTTCCCGATACAAAATATTTATTCAATACTATTGGACAAAACATCGCAAAGCAATGGAAACAAGAAAACATTGTTGATATTGAAGAAAAGAACAAAATTACAACGGATAAGTTAACCGGTGAGTTGGAACGCGAATTAGGGATTAATAAAGCCGCGATCCAGCAGTATGAAAAAGAAATTCAAGATCTGCGCGATAAAGCGGATCAAGCCCGTCGTAATTTTGAAGGCTTAAATCCGTCTGAGGAAGATTTGTTGCTGGCGCGCGAATATGAACGCGTAGCGCAAGAATTACAAGCGAAAGCCGACGCGCTGAAAAAAGCAGCGGATGAATTGCAAGATTTGAAAGATAATTTGAAGCTGAACGATTTGAAAGATAAAGGCGCAGATGCTATCGCCTACGGCACAAATGCTCTGGTAACGGGTAATGCGGCTATCGGTATTGGTAAAGATGTATTGGTTACCGGCGAAGACAGCATTGCTTTGGGCCGTCAGAACAAGGTATCCGGCAAACAAAGCGCAGCAATTGGTACGAATAATACGGTAACGGGTAATCAGACCTTTGTGTTGGGATCCGGCGTTACCACGGCTGCGCAAAATGCCGTTATTTTGGGCGCGGGCAGCACAGGTGAAGATAATACCGTATCGGTCGGATCTGCTGGAAAAGAACGAAGAATTATCAATGTTGCTAAAGGTGATGTAAGTAAAACAAGCACGGATGCCATAAACGGCAGCCAATTATATGAATTAGCACAAAATCCGTCAACGGCAACGGGAATAAATAAAGAAAACTGGCAACAATTCTTAGGTGACGGCACGAATACTGCCGGAGATAAAGGTTTAGTAACCGGTGATACTTTACATAAAGCAATTGAAAGCATTGATGTAACAGATCAAATTGCCGGTAAAGCCGATGTGAACGCCGGCAACATTGACGGCGAAAATAAAACGGCATGGCAGGAAAAACTCGGTGATGGCAAAGTAGCCGAAGGCGATAAAGGTCTTGTAACGGGCAATACGGTTTATGACGCTGTCAAAGACAAGGCAGATAAATCGGATATTACCAACGCTGTAAAAGATAAAGCCGATACGAACTTGAACAATATTACCGTGGAAGGCAAAACGGTCATTAAAAACATCGCCAAAGATTCGGTCAAAGTAATTGACGGTACGAATACGAGCGTTACCGAAACCACTGACAAAGCCGGCAACAAGAACTATGCCGTTAATGTAGAAGCGAACGGTAAAGTGGAAGCCGGCAACACCGGCATTGTCAATGGCGATACCGTGAATAAGGCAATCACCACGGTAAAACAAGATGTAACCACCGGTCTTGAAAAGAAAGCTGATGCGGATGCGACCAATATTACCGGTACCAATAAAACGGCATGGCAGGAAAAACTCGGTGATGGCAAAGTAGCCGAAGGCGATAAAGGGCTTGTAACCGGTGACACCGTGAACACGGCGATTAAAGGCATTAAAGACGATGTGAATACAAGTCTTGAAGGCAAAGCCGACACGAACCTCAACAACATTACCGTGGAAGGCAAAACGGTCATTAAAAACATTGCCAAAGATTCTGTCAAAGTAATCGACGGCACGAATACGACCGTTACCGAAACGACCGACAAAGACGGTAATAAAAACTATGCCGTCAATGTAGAAGCGAACGGTAAAGTGGAAGCCGGCAACACCGGCATTGTCAATGGCGATACCGTGAATAAGGCGATCAACACGGTAAAACAAGATGTAACCACCGGTCTTGAAAAGAAAGCCGATGCGGATGCTACCAACATTACCGGAACCAACAAAGAAGCATGGCAAGGAAAACTCGGTGACGGCAAAGTAGCCGAAGGCGATAAAGGTCTGGTAAACGGTAATACGGTTTATAACGCTGTCAAAGACAAAGCGAATAAATCCGATGTTACCAACGCACTGAAAGATAAAGCCGACACAAACCTGAACAACATTACGAACGACGGTAAAACGGTCATTAAAAACATCGCCCAAGATTCTGTCAAAGTAATCGATGGCACGAATACGACCGTTACAGCAACAACGGATAATGACGGCAATAAGAATTACGCTGTCAACGTGGAAGCCAACGGTAAAGCCGCAGCCGGTAATACGGGATTAATTAGTGGCGATACTTTGTATAAAGCCATTAAAGATGTGGATGTGTCCGAAGCCGTTAAAAACAAAGCAGATACGAACCTGAACAATATTACCGTGGAAGGCAAAACGGTCATTAAAAACATTGCCAAAGATTCCGTCAAAGTAATTGATGGCACGAATACGACCGTTACAGCAACTACCGACAAAGACGGTAATAAGAATTACGCTGTTAATGTTGCCGCTAATGGCAAGGTAGAAGCCGGCAACACCGGTATTGTAAACGGCGGTACGGTTTATGAATCAGTTAAGAATAAAGCCGATAAGAAAGATCTTCTTAATCTCGCGACGGTTACACAACAGCAATTGGTTGATTTGGACGGCCGCATGAGAAATGGTCTTGCGGCAGCTGATAACAAAATCAATCAGACCGGCGCGTTGGCCGCGGCTCTTGCGGGCATGAAGCCGCTTGACTATGACGGTACTGAACGTACACAGATTAGCGCGGCGGTAGGTCAATATCACAACAAACATGCGGTTGCGTTGGGTGCTTATCACTACTTTAATCGTGACTTGCTCTTGTCCGGCGGTTTAGCATGGCAGGGCAGCGATGTTATGGCCAATGTTGGCGTAACCTTGCGTGTCGGTAAACGTGATGAAGGCGCGATTTCCCGCAATGCGGATGTAAAAGAACTGGCTGATGAGGTCATTGAATTGCGTAAGCAAAACAAAGATATTAATGCGCAATTGGAAGATCTTCTCGCACAAATCAAGGTCTTAAAAGGATCAAAAGAAAAGGCGCGCGCTTAAAAGTTTTTAAAAGCGTAGGTGCCGGTCATAGCGAAGCGTAGAACGGCAGGTGCGCAAAAGGAATTTGCCGGAAATAGGGGCGGCAACTTTGTTGCCGCTCTTATTGTAGGCAATGGTTTATAGAAAAAAGGAAAATATTTATGGGAAGTTTCAATAAAAGCCAAACCGCCGAGATTTACGAAGGTGCCGCGCACGGTGTAGATACATCGATCTACGCGCATTCTAAATACAATTCATTTCAAATGCGCGAAATTCGCCTTGGCCTTGAAGAAGGCCTTAATGTATCGATTTATGCAAATCCAATTTATAGCGGAAGACAAATGGAACAACTACGCCGTGGTCTTGAAAAAGGTGTGGATACAAGCATTTACGACAATCCAAAATTTAACGCTGACCAAATGGACCAACTCCGCTGGGGTCTTGAAAACGGTGTCGACGTGAGTATTTACACCGACAAAAAATATGATTGGAAAAAAATGTCTGAAATTCGTAAGGGTCTTGAAGCCGGTGTCGACGTATCCGCATACGCCGATCCAGAATTTGATTCTTTTCAAATGAACATAATTCGCCAAGGACTTGAACAAAGACTAGACGTATCGATTTATGCGGATCCTAAGTATGACTATCAACAAATGTCTGTCATTTACTATGGTCTTGAAAGTGGCGTAGATGCAAGTATCTACGCCGATCCGAAATATGACTGGAAACAAATGCATGCGATCCGTGTTGGCCTTGAAGAAGGCGTAGACGTAAGCATCTACTCCAACATGAAATATGACAGCGATCAAATGCATGAGCTTTATTTAGGCCTTAAAGAGGATCTTGACGTATCAATCTACGCCGACCCTAAGTATAACTATCGCCAAATGTCCGAGATTCGCGAGGGTCTTGAAAAAGGCGTAGATGTAAGTGTTTACGCAAATCATGACTACGGCGATCAACAAATGGAACAGATCCGTAAAGGCCTTGAAGAAGGCTTAGATGTATCGGATTATGCCGATTCCCAGAACGATTGGTTAAAAATGTCCGAGATCCGTAAAGGCCTTGAAAAGATTCAGAAAGCCGAACACGACCGTCCGGCGGTGCAACTGAACAAGCCGACGGGAAAGGGGCTGGAACGATGAATATGGAAAAGTTTAACGAATGGCAGCGGCAAGAAATTGAAGCCGGTCAAAAATCCGGTGTCGACGTGTCCATCTATGCGGATCCCAAATATGATGAAATGCAAATGTGGCAGATCCGCGAAGGTCTTGAACAAAACTTAGATGTATCCCTTTATAAAGATCCCCAATTTGATTGTTTTCAAATGAAAATGATCAAAGAAGGCCTTGAACAAGGTATAGACGTTAGCGTCTACGCCGACCCGAAATATGATTGGACGCAAATGGTGGCTCTTGCTAGGGGCGTTGAAAAAGGCTTGGATGTATCCGTCTATGCGGATCCGGAATATGATTATGCGCAAATGTGCGAGATCCGCGAAGGTCTTGAAGAAGGTCTTGATGTATCCCTTTATGCGGATCCCAAATACGATTGGGAACAAATGAAAACACTCCGTAAAAATTTAGAAACTCAAAAGGACCGTCCGGCGGTGCAGTTGAACAAACCGACCGGAAAGGGGCTGGAACGATGAATCGGGAAAATTTTGATGAATATCAAATGAATGAGATTAGCGCAGGGCGAAAATCTCATGTCGACGTAAGTCTTTACGCCGACCCTAAATATAACAATGATCAAATGCGCCAGATTCGCCGCGGGCTTGAAGAAGGTCTTGATGTATCGGCTTATGCCGATCCCAAATTTGATCTTTATCAAATGCGAGAAATCCGTTGGGGCCTTGAAAATAGCTTAGATATAAGTATTTACGCGGATCCGGAATATGATTATGCGCAAATGCACATGATCCGTAAAGGCCTTGAAAAAGGTCTAGACGTAAGCCTTTACGCTGATCCACAATTTGATTTTGTACAAATGGATGAAATTTGCCTTGGTCTTGAAAAAGGCTTAGATGTAAGCATCTATGCCGACCCGAAATATAATCATTTAAAAATGCATGAAATTCGATGCGATATGGAAAAAATTTTAAGTTTTTTTCAAGGAGGTTTGTCATGCTAAAAGATTATGGAATTTCTGAACTAAAAAAACATGGAATTGAAAATGTTTTAGAAAAGAAGCCAAAAACAATTAGCGAGTTAACGGAAATTGCTTTTGATCGTGCGTATGATGATGGAACGCTTACTTTTTCTGAAGACCGCGCGCAAAAAGAAATTTTGGAAGAATATACGCTATCGGAAGCGTATAAAGAATTGCAAGATTTAGGGTTTACAGAGAGTGTTCCTGACGTTGGAGCTATGCATATTATTTTTGCCGAAAACAAGTTTGCGGACGAAATGGCAAAATATGTAAGCCCTTATATACTCCGGAAAGATATGACAGATTCCGAAAAAATATTTGCCGGCATTTACAAATTGTCCGTGGATAATAATTTAGGTTTTGAAAAAGAGCCGGCTATTAAGGACGCTTATTTAAAGGGTGAAATGAAGAACGAACAAGAAGCGACATCAAAGTTGGTTATGAACAAACCGACGGGAAAGGGGTTAGAACGATGAGATTATATATTGCCGAAAAACCTGATATTGCAAAAGCAATAGCGGAACATCTCGGCGGCAGCTGGAAAAAAGAAAAAACACAGTTTACGAAAGGAAACGAAACTATTTCATGGTGTTATGGCCATATTTTAGGGATGGCTATGCCGGAAGACTATAAAGATGAATGGAAAGATTGGAAAGTAGAGCATTACCCGATTCTTCCGGAAGCATGGAAAATGGTTCCGCGCGGGGATAAAACGGCGCATTTAAAGGCTCTTGTAGGTCTGATTAAAAAAGCCGATGAAATTGTTCACGCGGGCGATCCTGACCGTGAAGGTCAATTACTTGTTGATGAAGTATTAGAATACGCCGGTTATAAAGGACCGGTAAAACGTGTGTTAATTAACGCAAAAGACGAAAAAAGCATGACGCGCGCGTTTAGTAAGCTGGAAGATAATAAAAATTATCGCGGCTTGTATTCTTCCGGACTTGGCCGCGCGCGCGCGGACTGGCTGATTGGTATGAATGGCACCCGTCTTTATACGGTTCTTGGCCGCAAAGCGGGTTTTAATTGGACCGCGAAAATAGGACGAGTAAAAACGCCGACACTTGCG
>QWBY01000976.1_pt1 | contig 18263 bp, 1 predicted proteins | sample 1972471 | NCBI WGS metagenome assembly QWBY01 (sample SAMN09866722, study PRJNA288562) | Human gut metagenome isolate term6_stool, whole genome shotgun sequencing... | reverse complement strand
GTATACAAAGTATTGGATAAAAGATGACAATATCTATATAGACTACAAAGGCCTATCATACTTAGAGTATATAAATATGGTACAAAAAGTTAGTAATCACAAACTATTTATAGGTAAGTATCGTTATAAAGGAGAAATAGATTATCATACAGTATTTATTCTCCGAATAAACCCAACACAGAGAAGATTGATATCACTGGTAGAGAATAAGTATTATCACTTACTATCAGATGAAGTAAAGAAACAAATATTTATATTTACTTCGGTATATTCAATTGACTCTAATAAAACCGATAGAACTATGATAGTATTTGAAGATGTAAACTTAGAAAGTAAAAATGAAGTATTTACACTCAATTATATTGAGGAACAAGATATAAATATTCAGATTAGCCCATGTTTAGAAGATATGAGTTACTTTGAATAGTCGCTGTAATTTAGTTGTTTTAATATTAATTGTAAAAAGAAAGGGGACCGTTGTGAAACGCTCCCCTTTTTGTTTATCCACCAATACGATTCTGTAAGTCTCGTAATTTTTCTCCTGGATTCTTCATATTATAATAAGCATTAAGCCAAGGAATAACTTTAATAAAGTCTCTTTGCCAGCCATACAGACCTTTAAAAGCTCCCTTTTTAATCTTCTTATATTTCCTTTCTTTAAAGTAAGACCAAGGACCAAATGCAGTACCTATATCTTCTAGAGTTTGTAGTAATGGAGATACTGAGTTAAATATATCAGCAATATCCATAACATTATATCTTGAACCTGATTCAAGTGAGATTTTCTTTAACTCAAGCATAAGTATCTTCTGATACCAATAATCATCATCAGGTCCTGTACTACTTATCATACCTAAAACATTAAATAGAGTAAGCCAGAATATGTAAGTAAATACTTGAGCATTAAATCTCTTAGCATAGGTTTCAATCTGTTTTCTTATGTAGCTTTCACTAACATTAAACTTATCAGATAACTCAGATATGTCTCTTTTCTTATTTCTAAATGTAAGAGCTCTTATTGCTTTTATACCCCAGTTATTAGCTCCATAAAGCCATCCATACCAATAAGCCATTGCTGTACCTATAGCAAGTTCTTTTGTTTGGTAATTCCAATATGCTGGATTCCATGTGTTTTCTATATTTTTCGGTAGGAAAGCACGGAACATTAGTATAGCAGAAAGTGCAGTGTGTAAATGTACACCAGACTTATCAGCAGTTTCAACCATACCTTCTGCATGACTAGATATATTACCTAATTTATCACTTATCTCATTCTCTAACTCTTTAGTCACATACTTCTTATACTCTGGTTTTATCTTAACTCCGCCTTTCTTATCATATGCTGACCATAAGGTAGTTTTAGTAGAATTATAGATAGCTCTTTTTTCTTCTATAGACTGTTCAGGAAAATGGTTATAAAGAAAATCATTCTCAGAAATAAAATGCTTACTACCATCTTCTAATTCGAGTAATCTATAATTGTTATAGATACCTCTCATAAATATAGAGTTAGGTAAGAAAGACATCATTTTAAATGCAGAATATGGTTCTACAATTCTTGTTACCGTTCTACCAACTCTCCACCTATTAGTGTTAGACATATCTTCTTCTTGATTAAACGTTAGCCCATTATATTCAAGCATAGATATTAAATCACTATCTCCCATATTCTTACCAAGCTGTCTTAAAGTCTTAAGTGTAAGCAATTCTTTAGCTAATTCCGCATTACCCAGAGTAAAATCACGGACATTTATATGCCTATTAATATAGGCATCAGCAGCATAAAAAGACCATGCAGAAACACCACCAGATATAGCTGAACGTAAATTCCAAGATAGACCTATATCTCTACCCCATGTAGCAAAATGTCTAAAAATCTTATCTAATGAAATACGATAATTACCTATAGTAATCTCAGGCAATGTAGTACGTCTACCATATAAATGATAAGAAATATACTTATGTAATACATAACTAAGATTAGAATTTGCTGCAGATACAGTATTCTGACTCTTTACTACTTTACCTTCTTTCTTAATAATTTCATCTAACAGATTCAATTGTGGAGCTACTTTCTTTTTAGCTTCATAGTTACACCCCATTCTATAGTAACGCATTACTGCTCCAACTAAATCATTAGTACCTACAGAAGGATCTGCTAACATAGTGGTATATTGAGTAGGCATAATATTAATTTCAGTACCATTAGGTCTTACTTTATTCTTTACACCATGTAATTCATCATCTGGAGTAATAGCAAAAGCATCTAACATATAATCTCTAGCTCCAGTAACTGAACCTTTACCACTTATATAATTCCATATAGTACCAGGTATCTGTGGTAACTTGTAATCATTACGATAATTGGTATGAGTTAATTTAGCATTAGTTTCTCCTATGATATCTATTAAAGCCTGTCTAAGCTTAGATAAATTAGTGTTTCTCATAACAGCATTATAATCTTTTCTGTTATCATATAACTCTAATTTAGGCTGTTCAGCTTCAGGTATAGTAGGATCATAATTAGGATTATAGAAAGCAGATTCTTCAGATGTCTCAGCCCAATTATTATTAGGTACTCTATGCATGTACTTATCATTTATTGGTTTTACTGTGGTCATATAGGAGAAATAATGCTTGACACCTTTATCATCTACCCATATATCATCAGGAGATACTGCATCTTTACCACCATTATCTTTAGCTATATCACTAAGTTCAGACTTAAACAGTCTTCTACCACCACCTAACTTACCTGATTTACGACGTATCCTATACATAGCTATATCAAGTTCTCTAATCTTCTCTTTTACTTCTTGTGGCATACGAATACAATCTACTTCGTATCTATCGGTTCTGTAAAGTTTTAAGAGATTAGTTCTTGCTTGATATAATCTGTCATATATCTCTCCGTAATCTTTCTTATTCTGTTTAGATACAAGAGCTTCAAATTCTGGAGTATATTCCCATCTCGTATTTCTTTCTAACCAAGCCTCATACAGCGTATATCTACCATCAGGAGTATATCCTTCTATTTCCCCCATTTTCTCCATCTCAGCCATGAAAGCAGCCATATTAGCCTTTGATTTAAGCCCTTTACGGAGCTTTTCATAAGCTTCTGTAAGTTCCATAGCTATCTTATACTCTACGCTATCTTCTGGCTTTATTTCGCCTGTAAGAGCATCATATGGGTTAGCTAAATTCCTTTTCTTTTCAAGTAATCTTTGATATTTATCATAATCATCTTGAGACATATTTTCAAATCTTGGTTTCTTAGTAACAGGATCTAAGTAAGGCTTAAGCAAATTATCAATATCTATATTTACTTCGGATAATGCCTGATTAGCCTCTATACTAAGATTTGCAAATATATTATAGAACTCAGGAGTATATTTTCTTTCAGCATGTTTAGATTTCCAATCATTATATGCTTTTTGATACTCTAACCATAGATTTTGATCAAGTTTTAACTCATCTACACTAGCTAATTTATGGTCTTTCAACCATTTTTTACGCCAATTATACTTATCATTCTGATATTCACCATACTTCCTATCTCTAATAATATATCCTGTTTTTTTACCTTTAGAGTTTCTTTCAAACAGTAATAAGTGATCTCTTGTAGAAGCTGCTAAGCCCATCAATTCAGCATACTTACGATATACTTTCTTATGCACTTCATTGTTTACATCACCTATAACTTTTCTAACAGAAGAGATAACAACATTATTTGTACTATTAGGTAAACCTGCATACTTATGGTATGCTGAAATATCAGAATCAAAACTTAACCAGTTCATCAATGCACTCTCTATACGAGGGTCATTTGCTTCTTCCATTTCACTCTTTAAGAAGTTAGTAAGAGTTCTAATAACAGTATTTTTATACTTCCAACCAATATTATCTCTACTATCCATCTTAATTGAACTGAACTCAGCTCTTAACGCGTTTAGAGTCTGTCTAATGTCATTAAATACATTAGTGCCAAGTAGTGATTCGTATATAGCATCATTAAATTCCTGTGAGAATACTGTCTCATACAAGTTATTTAAATTAGCTTCATGTGGATATAGATACTCAGCACCAAAGTTATCTAGTGCTACTCTATACTTATTAGTAGCTGCTTCATCACCCATAGTTTTAGCATTCTCAATCTTCTCATTGATATTATCAAGAACTTTCTCTGCTTCAGCTAATGAGTCTATTACACTGTTCATGTATTCAATACTACCGTTGAGTACATCAAGCATACTATTAGGATCAGTAATATTCTTTACAGTATTAGAAAGATTATTTAATCTATTAAAAACACTTGTATTTCTAACAGTTTCTCGTCTATCAAACGAATCATCAATAGGGTTATACTGCATAGATTGGGTACGTATTTCTAATGTCTTTACTATGGAATCAAAAGTAGACATTAACTTAGTAGCAGCAATCTCTTCACGTTTACTTGCAGCAGGTAACGCTAAAGGTATATAATCATCAGTATTTTCATTATGCTCTAATGTTTGATAAGCATTGTATTCAATTACATTTTCTACTATTTTGTTTATAAGATTCTCATGAGTAGTATTCTTACCAAACAATCTCTTAAACCAATCCATTAACCTTTGTAGTATAGTCTTTTTACCAGTAGGTGCAGGGAAGTCTTGCATATTGTGGATTACTTCAGGATTAGAGAACAGTTCTGCTGCAAACTCATATACATCCTTACTAGCATGGTCTTCATGAGTAGCAGCATATTCTTTCTGTATAGCTCTAAGTTCATTAGCTGCTTCTGTATCTGCTGCCAAAGAGTCTAGAGTAATAGCATGAGCTATTTCATGTAACAATACATTCTCCAATGAACCATATCTACTAAAGTCACCAGTAGTATTTACTACAATCTTACTTGTCGCTCTATCATATATAGCAGGTGTCCAATAAGTAGCTTCAGGATATGTCTCATTTAAAGGTCTACTAGTATACTCAATAGATATAGGCTGCATATTTATCTTATTAGCAACATCTCTGAGTACAGTAGCCATTTCAGAACCCATATTATCTAATAGTTCTTTACTATTACTATAAGATTGCATAGATTCTAATTGACTTATATTTTCTGTGTTACTATCTGCTAGATATATGTTATTATCCTGAGTAGAGAAAGTGCCTTTATTGTCTATTGATTTGATTTGATTAGGATTAGATACTAAATAATCAGATATTGGTTTTGATTCTTTAGTTTCATCTATATTGTTTATAAGAACCGATTCATTCGCATCAATTTCATTTTTATTTTCTAATAAAACTTTATCAGCGCTTTCCCCTTTACCGTCTATTACTAATAAATTTCTTGCATTCAAGAAAACAGGATAAAATAATTTACTTCTATTTGGGTTTTTGTACGTATAAATATCTCCAGCTTTTGCGTGAGAAAACCATATATCTTTTAATTCTTCTACAGTAACACCTTTTAATCCTTTAGCAATATACCCCCATACAAGTTCATCTTCTTCTCCTTTTTGTATCTCTTCCAAAGGAATATAATCTAGTTCTCTGTCAACTATCCTTAGTATAGCTTCGTCTCTTGGAGAAATAAAAGATTCTGCTGTTTTTTTAGAGGGAGTAAAAAAGAATTTAGGGGCTATTTCCGTAGATAAACGCTGTCTATTGTCGGCAGATGGAATAGCAAACGCATTAAATTCACTACTACTTCCATGATATACCACTAAAGGTTCCCCATTCTCATCTACTACTTTGGATACATTGGTCTTATCTTCAGATTGCCAATCGCCAAACCATTCTTTAAAGCTCTCAGAGTAAGTTCTAGCTTTAGCTTGAATAGCAGCTACCCTGTCACCATTATAATGCTCTAAAAGGTCTGAAAATAGCTTAGATGGCTCCCCATTGGGAGCCTTATCTATGCCATTACCATTGTTAAGCGACCATATATGATAAGCCGCTGCTTCACTAGTTGCATTTTTTAATTCTTCAAATTCTCTTGCAACTTCTTCATTTTTTAAATTAGGACAAATTATACTCATATATGATTAACTTTTAATACAATGATTCATTTCATCAGTAGGAAATTCTTCAATATTGTTAAATTCATTAGAATCTTGACTAAGCTCGTTTCTAACTTCCATTAATATTCTTGGAAATTCTATTCCCCATTTGCCTTTATCCTGAGTGTGAGTGAGCATAGCGTTACCTGTAGACAATAACCTTTGTAAGGCATCTGGATTTTGCCTAAATGATTCTTTAATCAATATTTTCATGATTGAAGAACTATCCGCATCCCAAGCTTTAGTATCCAATCCTTTTATACTTCTTCCTAATTTCCTAGCTTCTGGACCAGAAGCTTCCATTAATTGGTTATGTAGGTTTATACCTTCCTCATTCCAAAATTTATAATTATTATTATAAGCTTCAGTATATCCTAACTTAGCAGCTTGAAACGCTCCTTCTACGGTTTGAAAAGTCTCTTCCGCCAATCCTCTATCCATTCTAGGAAAATTTGTCAAATCTTCTTCATCTATTTTTGAAGAATCTATTGGTCTAATTGCAAAATTACTTAAATCAGAATTTTCACCAGTACCAGCATAGATGTTAATTGTTTCAGGTGTCTTAGTTGTATTGTGTCTAACTTCAGATGCTTGTTCTACTTCACCATCTTCACTCATTTCCTCATTCAATTGATATCTAATATCATTATTATTACCATCAAGACCAAACATATAATCTATACTACTTGCTGGATGGAATACACCATCTAACCCAGCTTTAGTAACATCATTGGTTTGAGAATTAAGTTTAGGTATAACATTGTTGTTAATCAGTTCTGGTACATCTTCTAAGAAATTACCACCATAATTTGAATAACTAGGAGCAACATTGTTGCCAGGTATTATAGAGTATCTTGATGTTGTTTCACCAACTACCCATTTACTTAAATATTCTGTTACCATACCTTTACCACCTTCTCTGTACCCTTTCTTATTAACAAGTATGTATACAGGCTTTTCAATAATCTGTTTGCCATCATCCTTTACAAAAGTACCGATATACTTATATAAATCAAAATTACCAGTAGACCTATTATTTCTTACCTTAACATAAGGATGATAAATAGATATACCTTCTAAATTCTTACATAAAGCTCGTTTATCAGAACCTTTAAAGGCAACATTGGTTAACTTGCCTCTAACAACAGCAGTAAGTTTATATATACCTTTCCTTGTTAAATTTACAGTAGGTACTAATGTATCATTCTGCCAGTTATTACGATAGATTTCATCTATATCTTCCTTAGTAAATAAGAGATCAAAATCTACAGTATCATCTTCTATATTGCGTACTGCATCAAAGTAACCTATTTCTTCTAAAGCTCTTTGCGGAATAAAGTCAAATAGTGAATTAAGATGTTTGATACCTGTACCGCTAAACACTGCATAGCGAATTAAATCATATGCAAAATCATGTAATTCTGGTACATTACTATCTAATAACTCTTGCCAGTATTCACGTATTTGTCTACTCGCATTAGAATTAATATCATCAGAATAGTCAAGACGAATATAGTCTATACCTTTATTAGTAGTATCTGTAACACCTGTTATACTGTTAAGGAATAGGTTACTAATTCTACCATTAGTAACAGATATCATAGGATACTTATTACCATTATTAGCTTTATCAGCAAGTATATCCTTTTTCAGTCTATTTAATCTCTTAGCTATACTATCGGTACCAATAAACAGTCTATTAAGCTCTCTCATACTATTAATAAGTGGACTCGAAGAGTCAGCATATAAAGCCGTTGATCTCCAGAAAGAGTCTATAGCATTGGTAATAGCAGTAATAGATTGTTTATTAGATATAGTTGCTAACCCACTTGCATTAACAAAAGATTTAAACTTATTATAATATTTATCTTTACTCTGGATATTTATATTACCTAATAGATTTAAAGTAAATATAATACTATTGTCAATCTTCTTTTGTAAGAATGTATCTTTATAGAACTTATCTATCGTTTCTGGAGTAAAGTAAGGAGATGACTGTACATCAGCTATTTTATCTAAGAATTGACGCATTTCTATAGCATTTTTACCAAACTTCTTAGTATCAACCTGTGATGCTTTAACGAGATCTGATAAGGCTCTAGCCATAGGATCTATCTGTTTATATATCTTATATACAAGAAGTTGTCCATAGTAATAGTCAAAATCTTTTTCTCTATCATTAGCCTTACGCAATAAATTCTCAAGATAGCCTAACTTACCAGTTTCAGGTATTTCAAATAATTCATCACAACTAAGTTTATCATTGTTTAAAAGATTTGTTATAGCATCTCTCTGAGTTTTATTAGTAGCAGCTTGATTGGCTTTCTTAGTAAACTCTTCAAGAATAGCTTTCTCTTTCTCATTATACCTACTCTGGAATGATTTAGTAGAATCAATAGCATAAGTACCTTTACTCTGAATGTAATCCTGTGCCATGCGTTTCATTATCTCTTGAGATACAAAATACATAGTGTTCTTGCCAGCACCACTTCTTAGTAACAAGTTAGTGATATTATAAGTAAATGTATTTACATTCAGTTTAATGATATAATTATCTTTAGCAACGTCTACGTGAGCACTAATCAATGCAGACAACCAATCAAGAATATGAATATCATCTACACCAGATACTCTATGTAAGTTACCAAATTTAGGCATATACTCTGGTGCTTGCATTACTAATTCTACTAACTGGCCTAATACATGATGGGGGTTATTCAAAGCAAAAGGACCAATACCTGACTTACTATCAGCAAAGTCTTGCTTTAAGTTATCCTGATATGCTTCTGTGTATTCAAATAGAGCTTGATTATTCTTAACATCTGGAAAATATACTTCTACAATACCTTTCTTCATGATATTTACAGGTACGTCAAGAGGTCTAGTAGTATCGTGTACATTCTTAGGATCGAGTAATGAAGCCATAAATGTATCAATAAGTAGATTTTCTACTGCTCCTTGACTATTCTCTGACATAGGTTTATCAAAGTTATATTCAGTTTTAGCAGTTACATACTCATATACTTTATAGCTACCGTCTGCAATATCATAACGTATATTAGAATTCTTACTTTCTAGGTATTCGTTTATAGCTTCAGAAGCCTTCATTGAGTTTCTCCTTGTAACAGGTTCTCCATTACGAACAGCTAATACTTCATCAGCCCAAGCATCATACCCTTTTAAAGCAGTTTCTTTTTCAACATTTGTAGCGTTTCTACCAAGTTTATTAGAACGTTTTGTAGTATAGTTATAACGGGTTAAGAACAGTTTATCAATATCGAAGTCAGAACCAGTTCTTGCAGTAAATTCATCAGGTAATATTATAATATCCCCTGCTTGAGACATTACCACATCCCTAATAGTAAGTGCAGCAATAGAAGACATACCTTGAGTTGGTACACGATAAGCCATACTTGAAGGTGAAGCATTATCACCAATAATATGATTATCAATTAACCATTGTCTAGCCTCTAAGAATGACATATTATCGTAGCCAGGTATAATGTGCTTAAGTAAGTTAATACTAATTACACAGTCCATAGAGTTATTTTCATTCTTAAGCATTAGTTTACGGCCTTCATTTACCATATATTTACTATAGTCTTGTTTAGCTTCTGCTTGACTAAGTTTATCTATAGACTTCATACCAAATGAAGACATCTGTACGAATGTACCACCAGGTAAATTAATATCTACTGTTTCTTTATTTACTTTGGATATTAACTTAGTTACAAGTTGTTTTGATAATGGTGATGCTGAAATAGGTACATTAAACTCGCCTCTTTCATTCAATGCAACTTGATTTACTATATCAGAATCAGTATTACTTGCAATTAAGTCTCTTACAAGCGAATCTGAGATACCTTGTAAGTCTTTGAAGGTAAATGTACCATCTTCGTTTTTAACTGCGTGTAAATCCTTTAAAAGCCTATTTAAACCTCTATCTGATAAGTCATCAATAGCTCTCATAGCATAATCACGTAATTCACGACCAGATAGCTTTTTACCATTTGGTAAATAATAATCACCATCAAGTCTGATGTTAGAATATACAGTTTTCATAGCCTGTGTTACTAACATACGCTTTTCTGCTTCATGAGCTTCAATAGGCATCTGATTCAATAAGTTACCAAAGCTCTGTTGTCTAAAAGTAATAGGCTTGTTATAAGAACCATTTGAATCCTTAGTAAATTCTTCAGTTATTTGAGACTGGGACGTATCTGTATAGAAATCATATTCAACGATATTACCTACTTTTACTGCCGATTTAGTAGTAAACATATCAATAGGATTGGTAGTATCATTCATTCTATCATACAGTGCTTTTAAGTCTCCAGTTGCTAATACTTTAAACAGAGGGAAGATAGCCATCTTATTAAAGATAGGCATATTTATGAATTCACCTTGTAATGGTTCAAGTATTTCATTACCAAAGTAAACCATCTTCTTTGGTGACATTACTGCTGCTAGGGTATTTACATATTTACGTACATCACCAAGATCATCAGCATGTTCTTCTACGTAATCAATAGCAGCTTCAGTCTCAGCATCTAATAAGCCTTGTGTAGCAAGAATAGCTTTATACATAGTAGGAGAACAATATACAGAAGCATCTGCTTGGTTAATAGGATTATCTTCTGTATTTATAGTAATATTACCCTCTTTATCCATAGTAATATCACCATATAGTTTTAAATCTCGCTCTGTACTAGTTTTAGCTTTATCTTTAATAGCCTGAGGTATATCTTCATGACTAAATAAATCATCAGATTCAAATACATTGTCTATGAATTCTTTAGTATAATTACCATCATTTTCCATAAGTTCTCTTACATAGGCTCTGTAAATAGCTTTGTAAAGTTCTTTAGGTTGATTAGTATGTGTTTCGATATCTTTCAGACCAGCCACGTTGTATCTGCCATTCTTATACCTAGGTATTTTATTCATAATATGATTTGGATCTGTAAAGTCCAATCTAGGTCTATCACCAGTTGATAGCGTACCAGCAAGACGTTTAGATACATCTGGATAATTCTTAAAGAATGCTACATCTTTGTATATTACCTTTTCTGTTTCAAACATTGAAACAAAATGATTAACAGTAAATGTCCAAATAGCATCCATAATAGCAAGGTTCTCTCTTAACATTTTATTCTGAGAACCTGATAACTGAGCATATGTGTTAGCATAGTTATTACTTCTTTCATTTATAGATGAAACAGGTAAGAACTTATTAGACCATAAGCCTGATTTCTTTTGTTCAATCAAACCTAATTTCTGTACGTACATTAACTGTTCATGAGCTCTGTGAATTAGTGTAGTATTAATGTCTTCTTTCAATTGAGCAACATTATTGAAAGTATCCATTAATTCTTGGTCACTTAAACTATTAAAGTCTATATAGTTAGTATTACCATTTTCATCAGTATGCCATACACCACGAGCAATACGGAACTTACCACCTTTACCAGTATCTTTTCCTTTCTTACCAAAGTACATAGTCGGTCTGTTAGCATCATCTATTTGGTCTTCTGCTAATTTCATTCTACGATACTGTAGTATAGCATCATATTCACTCTTATAATACTTATAGAACTGCTCTATTACATCTTTAGACATCCTAATACTGAGTTCACCATCCAAAGGTACAATCTCCATTGTACGGTCTTTAAATAGTCTAAGACCCTGTATAGGCATATATGTCTTTTTATCAGACATAGTAGGGAGTACTAATATATCATTCTCAGACAATGTGAATTTAGAAATGAAGGTTTCTACTTTAGGAGCAGATTGATAATCCGTACCTGTATTACCAGAATTATATTCAGTAATGTTAAGTAATGTACCTACAGTAAGACGAGTATTAGGATTACTCTTTAACTGATTATAAACTATAGAAGAACTATTGATAGGACACTTTAACAGTTTATTAACATAAGATCTATCATTATTCAATTTCTTTATTTCTAAAGTAATATAGTTATGTTTAGATAGAGGATAAACTGTAGTGTTTTTTGGGCCTAATACCTTTTCTTCAAGGTTATTATTATTCAATTGATAGTGTACAATAGCTAAGTTAAGTATGCTATTTTCCCCAGTAAAGATAGCATCAGCAGTACGTTTAATACGATCTGTTGGTTTATCTTTTACTGGTCTACGTAATATTTCAGGTATAGCTTTAGCCAAACTACCATCTCTATTACTTGTTAATAAATCCTTAGCTGCTTGTAATATAGTAGGCTTGTTAACAGAATTGATAGCTGATACTTTATCTACAATTGCTTGGAATAAAGTGTCATAAGTAATAGATATACCTATTCTGTTATAAATATCTAATAATTTATATAGTGCTTGACTAAGATCTTCATTAGTAGATGAATCTGTTAACTTTGCTAATTCATTTGTAGCTTTAGTAAGTTCATCTCTTAATTCTTTAAGTTTAGCCATATCAGGCTTTCTATTACCCTGTTCATCAGTTATCATAAATTCACTGTTATAGAAATTTCTATTCCAGTCACTTACAATACGCTTACCGTTACGTACATTTACACTACCACCTAAGTTAGATATGTACATTACCTCATTAGTACCCACATCTTGATATCCTACAGTAAGGAAATTATGTCTAAATCCAGTAATAGTTTGGAATATCTGTGTCTGTAAGTTAGAGTCTTTTATCTTAGATAATCTATTATATACAGAAGCAAAGAAAGGATCTGTCTTAGCTAACTGAGCAGATTTACGGATTAATCCACCATAACTATCCTCATCAAATAACTTATCTGCGATTCTACGCCAAGCTGCCATAAATGGAGTTACACGTGGAATACCTGTTTCAGGATTAATATCTCTAGTATAAGTTTTAGTAGCTGCATTATATAAACGGTCTTCTATTGAAGATAAGAACAATTTGACAGCAGGTCTAATATTATGTAAAACAGATACTTCATAAGATGCTTTATCATATTTATCAAAGTTATCCTTTTCTATTTCACCACCATCACGTTCTTCTGTTTCTTCATACTCTTGCTCTTCCTTAATTTGCTTTAAGCTTAGCTCTGCTAGTTTTGCTTGCACATCCTGTTTGAATATATCAAAGTTATCAAACAGTTCTTTAGCAGCAGCTCTTTGTTCAGGTGTAGCAGCGTCATCATATGAAAGATCTTCTAAGAATTCTCTCATATCGTTGTAGTCTATGTTAATTCTAGATAAGTCATCTACTATATCTTCAGAAGTCATAGATTGACTAATATAAGATGTAGTAAAGTAATCTACAGCTTGGAAATAACTATCAAGAGATTTAATATTCTGAAATTCATGACCATGCTGTGTAAAATTAACTCTATAACCATAAGCTTCTATAAATCTATCCTTAGCTTCTTGTGTTACAGGTATATTAGCATATTTACCTTCATATATACCCCTAAATATACTTGTAGGTCTTATTCTACCTACTAAAGAATATACAAAGTCTATAAGCTTATTAAACCATTTAGTGATTCTATAAACCTTAGAAGGTACAGTTTCAAGCATATACTTTCTAAAGTCTTCAGCCAATGCTTCTTCAACTTGTTTGTTAGAAGCATTTTTCATATTTTCATGAGAAGCCCTATAAGCATCATATACCTTATTACGCTGCTGTTCAGACATTAATAACAGAGATACCCTATGATATGCTTCATGATATTCAACACCAGCAGGATCACTAGAGTAAAGATGAATAGCATCTTGTGTCATATGAGATAATGCTGTAGCTGGCATATCAGAAGATACTGTTACATCAATTATATCAATTTCAGCATCAGACATACCTAATTTCTCTTTTAAGAAATTACGTGCCTGAACCTTATTCATCTTCTCTTTAGAAGTATATGTCTTATTGGGAGTAAAGTTTACTCTTACTTCAGTTTCGCTACCACCAAATGTATTGAGATCACGGAAAGTACGACGTTTACGAGCAGGAGCAGGTTTCTCTTCTACTGTAGGTTGTTCGACTTGAGGTTCACTTACTGTTGGAACAGCTGTAGAATTAGGAATATTAGTTGGAGCATCCTGAGTAATACCATCAGCAATAACAAAAGGTCTTTCGTATCTCTCTGTATTAAGATTGGATTTCAACATACCATTCTTAATCATCCATGCTAATAGCGTGTGATCTAAGTCATCTTTAGTAAATACTACACCAGGTACCAATTCTAATCTACCATTAGCTTTCTCTACACTACTTGCCAATCTACCTTGAAATAGATCTCTAAGCTTCATGTCTACTGATACAACATCATTGTTTTTTGAAGGTACTTTAAAAGGCATAGATCCTTCCTTCATAAGCCAATCTACAAAAGCTTTTCTTTCTCTATCTCTCTGGTCTGATGTTAAACCCGCAATTGACGTACTATTGTTACCATATACTAATTTACCTACTACACCGGTGTTATCTACATATAACTGTTTATTACGCAGGTTCTTAGCAGCAGCATCACTAATATCACTATTATCTTTTACTTGGGTAGCTTCTCCATAATTCAAAAATAACTTTATTAAGTCAGAACCAATAAGATCTGTATTACCTATCTTATCATAGCTTGAGAACCCAGATTTAAACACGATAGTAGATAATAGATTAGCTAGTTCTTCTAAGTTGTTATAGCTTACTGTGCTAATCTTTAATGGTAATGGTCTACCTGATAGACGTTTGTTGCCAGCTATAATATAATACACACCACCTGAGGTAGTACCGGTAAAACCAGTATTATCACCGTGTATAGTATATATAGTTTCAGCAGATCTTACACCAGTACTGTAACCAAAGTTATCAAGTTCTTCATCTAAGTTAGTACTTAACTGTAAGATATTATTGAACTTAGTATCATTAATGGGAGCATATTTGCTAATACCTTCTACTGCATTATGTATTAATGTACGTGTAGGAGTTACTTTGATATTATAATCTATTGCATTGGTAAGATTACCATTAGAATCTTTCACAACAAATCTAGATATAATATCAGCACGTGCGGCCCTAAGATCATTTATTAAAGTATTATACTCTTCACTAGTATCTCCTACTCTAAGGTTATTAGGACTACGCATAGCTAACCAGTATTTCTTACCAGTTTTGCTATCTGTGATTATCATACCTACCCTAGCCCAATCATATGTAGCTGGATTATTCCATTTTACTTTAGTACTGTTAGTCTTATAGTGTATAAACGGCGCTACAGAATATTCAAATGACAAATCACTTAACCTAGTACGGAATAACTCTGGTAATTCTGTATTAAGTGAGAATGTTACTCTATTACCATTTGCAAAAGTTATTGTTTCGCTTAATTGAGCGTCATGTTTATAATGGAAGGTATTGAGGATACCTAATCTGCTATCTTCTGAAAAGTCCTTTAACTCATTATCAGTAATAGCATCTGCTGGAATGGCTTCTGGAGCTTGTGGAGTTGGTAATACGCCAGCTTGAGTAGCTTCTTCTACTTGACTTTCTGTAAGATCACTTACAGGTGTATCAAATAAATCATCCACAGTAATAGCAGCAACTTCTTGAGGAGAACTCATTCTAGCTCTATCTTCCTCTGGCATCTGATAATAGGCAGTAGTATAAGCACCTTTAATGGAATCGAAATGAGTAGTTAATTTTTCCCTATTGTTACCAATAGCCTCATACATATTTAGGGCTACTTCTTTAAACTTGTATGCGCCTAAATTAAATGCATTACCTAATAACTTTAAGAAAGCAACAAATATTTTTGCTTGTTTCTCAGCATTTGCAGCTGGGTCAAAGGCAAAGCCTACACTATTATCATCAAGCAAATCAAAGAAATCTTGAACAGACTTATTGAATTTAGCTTTAGCATCCTGAGCATCTTGTTTAGCTTTAGCTGCTTTACTGGGTTTAGATGGTTCTACTGCTTCACCACCTCTTTCGTCAAATACACCTTCGCCTGTAGGATCACCAAAACCACCTGCAAAAGGATCTTCATCAGAACTTAATATGTCATTATTTACTACAGGTTTTTCCTTTTCTGTATCTGTTGTATCTATAGAAGAAGGAGCAGCAGTAGCAGTAGGTTGAATAGCAGGTGTACCTAAACCTATATCTTGACCTTCTGCAGCAGCTATTAAAGCTGCATCTGCTTCATCCAGCTCATTAGCACTTATAGTTCTTCTAGGTTTACTTGGTTTAACAGGTTTGATAGGTTTAGTAGGAGTAACAGGCTTAACTTGTTCTACTGTAGGAGCAGGTTGTTCTGTAACTGTGCCAGTAGGTACTGTAACAGGTTTAGATGGTACTACAGGTTTGTTAACTGTTTGTTGTTCAGTAACACCAGTAGTCCCTTCCATCATCTCTCTACTCTGCTCTTTCTTAGCTTGATAAAGCTCAAGCATTTCATCAATAAGCTTTTCACCTTGAGCATTATGAATGTTACGTAAAGCCTTTAATTTAAGGTTTCTACGCTTTTTGGGCGTTTTCTTTTCCTTAGCCTCAGTAATGATATCAGCACGTTGTGAAGCCTCTGTAGGAGTTATTTTAGCGCCATTCTCAATACCATTAAAAGCATTATAAATTTCCTGGTTTCTTTCAGCATTGATCTCTGAGAACAATCTATCTTCTATAGCATTCTCATATTCAGTAACCTCATTGAAAGCACCAACAGATGCCACCTGGTTATTTAACAATGTCTTATCTCCAGTATAGTTCTTATACCAAGATGGCATTGCTTTATCTAAAGATTTCTTTCTTGCTTGAAGTCTATAACGCATATCTTCTAGTTTAGCTAGAGTATATTCATTACCTCTCAATTCAGCAGGATTAGATGTTGATTTAACTATTTCTGTAGCATTGTTAACCTCATTGAGCGTATTATCTAATACTCTCTGTTGTTCTTGCAACTTAAACAGTTCTCTAATCTCATCTTTAGATACTATTTGATCTGTAGTTTGAGCATTATTATTAATTGCATTAAATGCATTATCTACAGCTTTCTCCATCTGAGTAGCTAATGCTGCATTTGAATTAAGTGCTTGTGATTTACTATTGAGTTGCTGATTCTTATCTGTAAGATCTTCTAATGAAGCCTTAAAATCTTTCTCAGCTTGCATATATAAACCTACTAGATTACCAAACTCTTCAGTATTCTGTTCGATACCTAAATTTTCAGCTAGATCTTTCATTCTATCAGATTTAGCTACAGTAAATACACGAGATGCAAACTGTGCTTCTTCTAAAGCATCATCGCTTGTAAAGCCTTCTGGTAGATTCTCTGTAGGACCTTCAGCTAAATTAGCCCATGCATTTACTACTTCAGATTCAACACCTTTGAACTTGCCACTAGCATAGGTAACTGCTTTAGACATATCTTCTTTAGTATTGATCTCACCTACAGCAAGTTCATTTACTTTATCCATCCCTTTAGTTTCCTTATACAAGGAGTATGCTCCTCTAGCATTTACACCCACTTGCATAGGAGATAAAAGACTAGCAGCTGCACCAAGCTTTACATTATTCCAATATTCACTATCATTTTCATATAAAGCGTCTTGATAACCAAAAGGACTAGCAAGTATATTTGCAAGAGTTCTACCTTTTTCTTTATAAGCACCAAACAGAGATGAAGCTAACCCTTCTAGATTCAAATCACTATCGTCAAAGTCACCTCTTTTATAAGCAGCACCAGTAGTGTATTGAGCACCTTCTTCTAATGCTTCATTGAAAGAAGTAGCAAGATTACGTACAGCTAAATCCCCGCCTATATAAGCAGCTTTAGCAGCTCTACTAGCCCAACTTCTAGTTGCTTTATCTATAGCATTTCTACCTAATACGTACTTAGATAAAGTCTTTTTAGCAGCATCAGCAGCTTTATCACCTATTGCTTCAATAGGGTCTGATAATAAAGCGCCTTTCTTTATAGTCTTACCTAGCCAACCATCAGCAATTTTACCAAAGTACGGCAACATGATGACGTCACTAGCTAAGTTAGATGCATAAGTAATAGACATATTCTGAGCAAAGTCTCTATCCAAACCTTGTCTTGCTTGTATCTGAGCTTCTACTAGAATAGGATTAGTAGATTCAATTTGACCATCTAATATCTTTTCAAATATCTTATCATCAGATAACCTTGCATATTTTTCATCTAAACCATTTGCACGGACTTCATCTGCAATATTAGAAATAGTTAAACCTGTACTGGTAATTAACTGAGT
>QWBY01000975.1_pt1 | contig 18267 bp, 14 predicted proteins | sample 1972471 | NCBI WGS metagenome assembly QWBY01 (sample SAMN09866722, study PRJNA288562) | Human gut metagenome isolate term6_stool, whole genome shotgun sequencing... | reverse complement strand
TACGCCGTTACCACCGCCATTACGCGCCCTGTTCTGGGCAAATTATTCGATAAAAAAGGAGAAAACTTCATTCTCTATCCTTCCTTTATTCTATTCGCCATCGGTCTTGTTCTCCTGGCGTATGCCAGTGCCAGCTGGATGATTCTAGCCTCTGCCGTATTGGTCGGTTTAGGTTACGGTAGCTATATGTCAAATGGACAAGCGATTGTGGTTAAAATCGTACCCTATCATCGTATTGGTATGGCCACCTCTACCTACTTTATCGCTCTAGATGTGGGCGTCGGTATTGGTCCCTACCTACTAGGCGGTGTGAAAGAAATCGTCGGTTTTACCTACATGTTTCTAGTAACGGCCGCTATTGCCATGCTAGCGTTTCTTGCGTATCACTTTCTCTATGGTCGCTTAATTGGTACGCCTAACGATCCCTCCCTATCCGCGCAAAAAGAGGAAATCCAATACCGCAATGCGCAAGGACATATGGAACTAGAACATACCACATTAGACTAATCCGATCAATATATCACGCCAACGCCCCTTAGTCTATTCTAGCCGTGTAACAACTTCATACAAACAATTCCCTTAAAATTAAGACCACCTACTTTATATCATCACCGATGAATGCTAGTAGTTGGTCTAATCTTTTTATACACATCATAAGGGCCAGTAAGAATCCCTATGATTACATGTCATGTAGTAGTTACCTAATACGTTCATATTCCTAATGAATCTGTCCTATACAATTACCGTTTGTAGTACCGTTCCATGCAATAGGTTCTATACTTTCACCACCCATCACAGATATCTAGCCAGCTAGTTACACGTCTATCTAGGTCGTCTTATATGCCTCATATCTCGCACACACTCTCTATAAACACCTCACCTATATACCAAACGTATCTTATACCGATTCATTCCTATACGCTGCTACGGCTCGAGCAAATCCCTCTTGATATAAACGGGCCCCACCATTAGCTGGATGGCGAAGAGCTATGGCCGTCACCCCAAATTGTGCCAATATATCTGCCGATTTTTGTCCTACGCCGTAGATATGAAGGTCGGATACCCTAGGCACCTCTGATTTCTTACCTAATGTACCACTCGATTCGCTAGTCTTCTCGCCATTTCTAGGTGAAAGCATCATACGCCCTTTACTAGCTGACTCGTCACCGTCATAATTCTTGATATCTGGTGAAAGCATCGTATGCTCCAGATTCGTAGTAAGATTATCAGAAAGTATCCGTTCCTTATAAGTATGGATTTTCACAGGATGTACTGCACAGTTTGTACCCGTCATACCATGCGTGTCATACTCTGTATCCGATAAAAGAGCCCCTTGCTCGTAACGTAGGCGTTCGTGAAGGGCCAACAAATCTTTAACATACTGCCAACCACATTGCAATTCTTGTGATGTAGGTGTACGATTTGACAACGCCTGTTCTACTTTATGCGGATGAAAAGGAAACATATTCCACAAGAGTACATCGTAAGGATCCAAGTGGTTCTCCACGATTCCTTTCCATACGACCGTATCCGTTGGCTCATTAAACCCTTTATCCCGCTGAATCACTTTATCAATATACATGCTGGTAGGATGACTGGTGCGGTATAACGTACTAGGACTAATCATAGTCGGATCTACCGTGTTATGAAAGCCTAAGAGCATTCTTTCACAGGTAATAGGAATGCCCGTAAATCGACAGCCTTGATAGCCAGCCGCTTCTGCCACAATTATATGCGACGCCCGTCCCAATCGCGGCAAAAGATAGGCTTTTAAATTATCCAGGCGTCGTTTTGCCGCTTCCTCAGATATATCATAGCGTGGGTCATAGTCTCGCCACGGATTATATACATTATGTCCCTCATAGGTTGCTAGAGAAGCAAGATACGCATCTACTAGCTGATTGCGAGTGGCACTAAAGCGGCCTATATATTCATCTATCGTGAGAGAAAATAAAGAATTCATACTACCCCTTTCCTATTTCCTAGGTCTAAAACGCCTACAAACCTAGTAAAAAGAGGTTATAACCGTAAGCATACCTCGTTATAACCTCTATATACAATTATTGATGTATCGCATACACCACGTACTCATTAGATTGATAGCAAGGAACCATACCTCCCTGTAAAAAGGCAGAAGAAAAAAATTCTCCTTCCTTACGTGGCACCACTATGAGTAGTGGCTCGTTTCTAGTGATGACGTCCTTTAACATGGCATCATCAATTTGATCCATCCGATACTTGCCTTCCCAAGCACTAGAACGCTCTTTACGCCCCTCTTCATTCTTTTTCGGATGCGCCGCATTCACCTTAATGGCATGAACACCCGTGTAATACACGAGGGATGTAGCATATGTATTATAAAAGTATACTGGCCCCTTATAGTGCTGCACTACAGGAATCAATTCTCTAGCAGATCGTTGATAGAGTAAGGGCTCTAACCCTTCGGTGACTACAATGGAAGATATAAGCACTGTCCCCAGTGCCACCACGGCAGGCACCATATAGCGATTTTGGCTAATCCAATAGCATATGGAAACCACGATGCACGTAGCGACCACTACATACAGAAGGTACCAAAATCCCCAGGACACAAAAAATGAAGCGATCACATACAGGATCCATAATAGAAATGTAGGTCCTAACAAGGTCCACCACACCCGTCTCGAACTGCCTGGCCGCAACGCTTGAATCAGACCTGATGCGCCTAGCACACTGAAAGGAATTAGACTAATACAAGTATACAGTGGATATTTGGTAGCCATGAGACTATAGAAAAGAATCGTTCCCCAGCCCATAATCATAGTAAATTTATAAAACGGTAACCGTTTCTTCCATCCTGTTACCATGCCGTAAATAACGGAACCTGTCCAAGGCAACGAAGCGAGTAGAAAGACGGCTAAATAATACCACCACACATTATCTTTTGGATGTTCTGATTGAGTGGCACGCACCACATTGTTCAGTCCTAAAAAGCCATCAATAAATACTTGTCCATGTACGTGATACATATAACCGTACCAAGGCATGGCGACTAGAAGAAAGCAACAAATTCCTTGCCACGCAAACAATCGCTTTAACATGATCCGTGATTTCATAGACCACACAAAGAGCAATAGTAATATACCTGGCAATACCAAGGCGACGGGCCCTTTCGTCAATACGCCTAAACCGGCAAATCCATAGGCTACTACCATATAACTTGTCCTGTCTTTCATAAGACCTTTATAGGCATATCCCATAGTCCCGACGGTAGCAAACATAAGCACCATATCGGTAATAATTCCATGGGCCACTGTCCAAAACAAGAGCGATGTAGCTAGTATGGTAGCAGATAACAACGCTAATAAGCGACGACCTGCAAAGGATCGCACTAATTGATATAATAAGCCGACTGTGAAAGTGGCAAACAACGTACTAGGTAAGCGCGCCGCAAAATCAGTAAAGCCCAATACTTTATAAGAAGCGGCAATGAGCCAATATATCATAATCGGTTTATCGTACCAATAATGCCCGTAAATTTGTGGCGATAACCAATCGCCAGACAGCACCATTTCTTTGGCAGTCAATGCATAGTTAGATTCCACAGGATCGGTAACAGACAATACTGTATTACCTACGGAAAAGAATATAAATGATAGAACCATAAGTACTATTGTTAATCGATGTAGTTTCATAACGTTTACCTCTATTTATTTTTTTTATACTTCATGTATCCTATCAACACGGCAATCACCAATACAACGCCTACGACAATCGTAAATTCATGATTATAGGCAATCAAATCTTGCCAATGTTCTCCTAATAGTTTTCCTAAATACACGAGTAATATGGTCCAAGGAACTGTACCCAGTAAGGTCCAAATAATAAAACGTCCCATCGGATACCTAGCAACCCCTGCAGGAAAGGAAATAAAGGTTCTCACCCCAGGCAACAGACGTCCAATAAATACGGCCGCACCACCATAGGTATTAAATAATTTTTCTGCCAATTCAAATTTATGATGATTAAAGAAAATATATTTACCATATTTCAATAATAACGGCCGACCTCCATGCTCGCCTATATAATAGGAAAGAACAGATCCTACCACACCGGCAATGGTAGCCACAATCATGGTAATATGAAAGTCAAATACATTCGTAGCAATCAAATAGCCTGCAAAGCCTAGAATAATTTCACTAGGGATAGGGATATTACAATTTTCCAACACCATCGTAATAAATAACGCTGCATAACCCCATTCTTGCATAAACATAATAATATATTCCATTACTTTCGCTCCTATGTCAGTATACACTCATATTCATTTATTGTACCATACTTATCAGCAAGCACCAATAACCTATCCAATACATGCATATACCTAAGCTATCATCCATTTAGTCAGAGGCCTTATTACATGCTTCTGACTTAGGAATATCTATGTCCTCTATGACGTCATCTTCTACAATCTCTATGGCCCCCACAGGACAAATTTCATAACAGTCGCCACATCCAATGCATCCTACGCCAATATAAAATTGTAATGGTAACTGTGTGATGCACTGTGTTGGACAATCCATGGCACAGGCACCACATTTTACACAGTGATCAGTAATTCTAAATTTCATACCTTCTCCACGTTCATCCATGTCGCTACGACTATGACTCTCTATCACCAGGAATTATCTATGTCACAACTTGCTACTCTTCTATCCTATGAATGAAATATACACACTTTTAAAGACTACCCTATCATGTTACTGTTAGTATAATACATTCTCCTACCGACGTACACTACCTACCATATGCTAATCGCTATTGTATCTCCATCATGAATCATTGAATACGATAGCACATACCGTCCAAGCAATATACCTATCATCATCTATTCTATATACTACATGTTGCATGCCTTTACTATATATTGTATATAACAACGCCTTTAGCTTTTACTAAGAAAATATAGTATTCACTTCTAACAAATTCGCTACATCGAACGATTCACATAAAACGCCCCCTACAATATTTGTAGGGGGCGTTTCGTGTAAACCTATAAAGTTACAATCGACGCATCACAGTGGTTACTAGGGCGCATCAATGATGCCAGTACTATCGTATTCTATGTAATCAGAAATAAATACATCGTTCATACACATTAAAGTTACAAGCAACTCATCAACAGTAGTTACTAGGACCCATCAATGATGGCAGTACTATCGTATTCTATGTAATCAGAAATGAATACATCGTTCATACACATTAAAGTTACAATCAACCCATCAACAGTAGTTACTAGAGTGCCGTCATAATAACTATCGTATTCTGCGTAACCAACAATTGATACATCGTTCACCATACTACATCATGATGCTACTGGTATTTCATCGCACAATGCAACGTGTAGCCGTCTATCTTCCTTATGCGTCTACTCCCTTACGCCGCATCGTACGGTGCCATGTATCGTCACATTAGGCGTTTATTGTTGTTTCAATACGCTCGCACAACGGGCACATACAGTTGGATGTTCTGCATCCTCGCCTACCGAATCACGATGGATCCAACAACGTTCACATTTTTCCAACGTAGATGCAGCCACTACTACTGCTAACTCGGCTTCATCGGATAGAAATGCATTCGCTGGTGCATTCTTACAGCCTTCAACTACCTCTACTTCTGACACAATCAAGAACGCTGCCAAGCGATCATTTCCCATTGCATCTAGTGCTGTAAAAGCATCTCCATCTGCATAGATTGTAACCGCTGCATCAAGAGGGTGACCAATTGTTTTTTCTTGTCGTGCTAATTCTAACGCCTTTGTTAATTCACTGCGAAGGGATAACAAGTGATTCCATTTTGCTGCCAATGCTTGGTCTACATGGTCTGGATGACCTTGTGGCCAATCTTCTAGCATAACGGAAATGCCCATGCCTTCTTCTTTCGGCATATATTTCCAAACCTCTTCTGCTGTAAAAGATAGCACTGGTGCTACCATGCATACTAAGGTCTTTAAGATTTCATAAATAGCCGTTTGTGCACTGCGACGAGTTGGTGCGTCCATTCTTTCAGCATAGATCGTATCTTTTAAAATATCTAAATAGATAGAGCTTAAATCAACGGTGCAGAAATTATGAATTGTATGATATAAAATATGGAATTCATAATTTTCATAGGCATTCGTTACTTTTTGTCGCACTTCTTCTAAACGAAGCAACGCCCAGCGATCAATTTCAGATAATTGATCATAGGAAACCTTGTCTGTATTTGGATTAAAGTCATCTAAATTACCTAATAAGAAACGGAATGTATTACGAATCTTGCGATATACTTCAGATAATTGTTTCACAATATCTTTCGATAACCGTACGTCCCCTTGATAGTCGGCGGAAGACACCCACAAGCGCATAACATCTGCCCCATACACATCGATAATATCGGATGGTGCTACCGTATTCCCTACGGATTTAGACATTTTGCGACCTTCTCCATCAACTACAAAGCCATGCGTTAATACGGAATTATACGGTGCTTTGCCCGTAGTGGCCACACCGGTCAATAAGGACGAGTTAAACCAACCACGATGTTGATCCGACCCTTCTAGGTACATAGCTGTTGGTACATCTAGCCCATTCACTTCAAGTACGCCCGCCCAGGAAGACCCTGAGTCAAACCAAACGTCCATAATATCTGTTTCTTTGCGGAATTCATCATGACCACAATGAGGGCACGTAAAGCCTTCTGGCATAAGTTCTTTTTCGTCATGAGCCCACCAAGCATTGGATCCTTCTTTTGCAAATAAGTCTTGTAAATGGCCGATGGTATCATCATTAATCACATATTCACCGCAATGTTTACAGTAAAAGATTGGAATTGGCACGCCCCATACGCGTTGACGAGAAATACACCAATCATTGCGATCAGCAACCATGTTATAAATGCGATCATGACCCCATTTAGGAATCCATTGCACTTGTTTATCAATAGCTTCCAACGCTTGTTCACGATAGCCGTCAACGGAAGAGAACCATTGTTCTGTAGCGCGGTAAATAACAGGATTTTTACAACGCCAGCAATGAGCATATTGGTGACGAATCGAACCTTTATGCAATAAATTGCCATTATGTGCCAAAATTTTAATCACTGGCACTTCTGCATCGTGAATTTCTACACCTGCTAAGGATACTTCTGTATCGCCATAACGGTCATTATCTACGTCGGCAATGTACTTACCTTCTGGATCTACCAAGGATATGATTGTTCCATCAATATGACCTTCATCACCATACTTTTTGAAAATAACAAAGTCATCTTCCCCATGAGCTGGAGCCGTATGAACACAACCTGTACCGGCATCAAGTGTAACATGATCGCCCAATAAGATCATGGCAGATCGGTCGATAAATGGATGTTTAAAGGTAGATAGTTCCAAATCAGCACCACTAAATGTATTCAATACAGTGTAATCGTCTATACCACAATCTTTCAAGGCGGACGATACCAATTCAGTAGCCATCAAATAATATTCGTCGCCTACTTGTACCCACGAATAGGATAATTCTGGATTGACGGAAATCGCTTGGTTTGCCGGCATAGTCCAAGGTGTGGTTGTCCAAATAACGGCAAAAGCCTTTGTCGTGTCAATCCCCTCTGGCAACGTGCGTTTTATTTCATGCATGTATGGGAACTTAACATAAATGGAGAAAGATTTTTTCTCTGCATATTCAATTTCCGCTTCAGCTAGTGCCGTTTCACAATGAGTGCACCAGTACACGGTTTTTAACCCTTTATAAATATGACCACGTTTCGCCATTTCTCCGAAAATGCCAATTTGTTTCACTTCAAATTCAGGGCGCAATGTCAAATAAGGGCGATCCCATTCGCCGAGCACGCCAAAGCGAATAAAATCTTTTTTCTGTTCTTCCACACACGATAGTGCGTATTCTTTACATTTATCACGCAAATCTAATGGTGCCATTTCATGACGATTCAAGCCCGTATTTTTAATAACTGCATGTTCAATAGGAAGTCCATGCGTATCCCATCCTGGAATATAGCGTGTGTAATACCCTTGCATCGTTTTATATTTCATAATCATGTCTTTTAACGTTTTATTAAGCGCATGACCAATATGTAATTTACCATTCGCATAAGGAGGGCCATCATGAAGAATAAATGGTTTCCCATCCTTGCGTAATTCTAATCGTTTCTTATAAATCTCATTATCTTCCCAAAATTGTAAAATGTCTGGTTCTCGTTTTGGCAAGTTTCCGCGCATGGGAAATTCCGTTTCAGGAAGATGTAATGTTTTACCGTAATCCATACTGTATAACTCCTCTCAATAAAAAAAACGCTCATCCCCGAAGGGACGAACGCAATGTCCGTGGTACCACCCTACTGATGTTACTCAATCGTCCTAGGCATCATTCATGCCCTGTTGCATACCTATATACAACGCCCGCCTAGCACACATAACAATGTATGCGACGATGTATAACATCACTCTAGCATATAACGGTGCGCACCGTCAGTTATCCTGCTCGCTCACAAGTGATCCGCTCGCTTACTACTTACCAACCTCACACCATCTAGTTAGCTCTCTGAAAGTATCTATCCACTCGCCGTCTTGGTCATCGCAATGTATCAATAATTCATAAATCGATGCCGTAGCATCCATTCTTGTTCAGTATATCACAACACATACCAAGAGTATAGAGTATCTTTTAAAAACCACTCAAAATGTCTGTAGTAATCAAACATTTATGACACAGACTCCTAATGATGTACGTGAAAAGTACTCTACTATATATTCATTAGGTGATGTAAACCCCAATACTTTTGCACTATGTTATTATATCTACGTGCATATCGTCGGTGTGCTTTTAAAAAAGCATCAAGACTTGTAATTTTTCTTCTGTAAAATCGTTCGCCATCAACTAACACAATCTTCTATGGTATATGCACCATCACAATATACACGTAGCCTAGTTATTCATCATTCTATCCACAGCTATCCACAACGCCACACATAGTATATTTTCTACGCTCCCCTCTCCTTAGAATTGTTAGCTTATCCACATAATCCACAACTTATCCACTACAAACGACCTATTTTCCACATTTTTAAAAGCACTATCCATAAGTTATCCACAACTTTTAGTGTATAACTCATTATATTTCATGTGAATCAGTTATTACCTGACTTTCACCGAACAAATCGAGTTATCCACATGGCTAACCATGCGCAACTGTACGTTACACAAATGTACGTTGATTACCCAGAAAGTCTCTGAAGTGTCTACTTAGTTAATTAAGGGTTAGTCTTTTATCAACAATATGTAGATACTGCTACAGCTTACGCCATATGCTCATAGGGCTAAGGTTTTTATCTTTCAAAATCGTCTGTCATCATGCTCGATTCACTAAACACGATGTATCCCCGTTAAGTCAAACTCGTTTTTCTTTCCCAAAATCTGCTGGCACCGGTGCTACTACCACAATGGGTGCATCCTTTAAAAACGGTTGAAAGTGAAGCGCCGCTGCATGTAAAGACTGGCGCGTATAACTCGAATCACGCTTACCATACATACCATCCCCTAGTACAGGATGCCCTATATGCGCTAAATGCACGCGAATTTGATGTGTCCGTCCAGTAGAAAGGGTAATTTCTAACTCACTTTGCTCGTCATCATGAAAAAGAACCGTATAGTGCGTAATAGCCTCTTGTCCATCAGCCACAACTATACGTCGATTGGGATGTAGCGGATCGATATCGATGGGCGCGCAAATAGTATCACTTCCACTCATACACCCTCGCACCAACGCTCGATACACCCGATGTATACCGCCTTGTTCTAATTGCTCTGTATAATAGCGTTGCGCTTCCTTCGTTTTAGCAAATACTATACATCCCGACGTGTCGCGATCTAGACGATGAACGGGGCGAATCGTATGGAGCGCTCCTTTTGCGTGGTAATACCCCGCAATATAATTACTCAACGTATGCGTCATCGTTTGCCCCGTAGGATGCACCACCATGTACGGTGGTTTATTCACTACCAATGTATAGTTATCTTCATAGAGCACGTCAACAGGACCCTCTTCTACCGTCACACCATAACTCGTATCCTGTAAGGGTTGCCACGTGATGCGATCGCCCTCTTTCACAATGCGCTTGGAATGTGCCACACGCCCATTGACTTTAACCCGTTTCTTACGAAACAAGGTCTGCCCATCACGAGCGGATATGTGAAAGTGGTTGCGCATATACTGCGCTACCGTCATCGGTTCCCGTTCTCTATTGGTATATGTTTTCCAACCCATACTCTGTCTAGTTACTCCTTATCATCGATTCCAAATACTCACTACGACTCGTCTATTACCACCACTCATTGATAAACGTAGGCACTACAGGATACAAGGCATCTAAATAAGAAATCCCTTCGTCACTACCGTATAGCTTGCCTTCAAAAGCCAGTGCTCGTGCCGATACGGCTCCCATGAGTAGTACACTTAACGCCCCTACCGTCATAGTTACATCCGCTGTAGGTAACACGGTATCACTTATTTTTGAAACGGTTAGGTCCATCGCCTTTCCCTCTAAATAGGTGCGGTGCCCATCACTTTCACGCATAGGCGAATTGTCTCTTTCTATAGCACACACGTGCTCATCACATGGCTGTGCTCCTACACGCTGTGCGTAGGTGCCACTATAAGAACGGCCTTCATGCTTATCAATAGCATTTTCCATCGAGGACGCGTCTACACGTATTTCATAAGTGCCTTCATTCCAAGGCGCCAATGGATCGGTAATGCCCAACGTCCACGGTGTAGACATAGACTGTAACCTTTCACCATCTACACATGCAATCGGCATAGTTTCTAAGGCGCATGTCACGTCCACTACCCTACTCATCATATACGGCATCGTACTATGCCCAGTCTTACCATCAGGATAGAATCGATACCCCTCATCGTGCAACCCTTCATTCCATCGAATCGAATCTCCTTGGGAACGATGATTATACATATAATTAAGTAGCGCTTGTTGTGCCTGCCTCGACGTATAGACCATTTCCGTCACCGGAATTTCACGCTCTCCTAATCGATATACACAATACCCTTCTATGATACTATCTTCACCAAACATTGGTGCTACGGTCATGTCCTCCACAGGTTCGTTTCTGTGAAAGTCCACGTCGCTCGTCGTTTCCTCTTTTCGATACACCACTGCTACTTGTACACCTTCTGCCCAAAAGCTTTCTAATAACCGTGTCCATTCCGCTTCACCACGCACCGCATACCCCGATGTTCCTCGCGTGTAACGCTCATATACGGGCGCCAGTAACCGCCATTGATCTGTTTCGGTAACGAGCCCAAAATGTAATTCTCTATCTGTTAATGGGCGCAATGACTCTAACGGCATTGTTTGTACCCATTGGTGGCAATATAATTCCCATCCATATTGTTGATAGAAAGCCGCTTTGGACGGCATTAAAATGGTGATTCCTTGTTGTCGACGTCGCAACTCTTCTAAGGCGGCTTTCAATAAAGCACCGCCGATTCCACTACGGCGTGCCGCTGGATGTGTCGCTACACCTACCATGTAACTAACGGGATGAATCATTCCCCGCGTACATAATCTATATTGTCGCAAATGAACAGTACTAAGCACATGCCCATGATCAACACCTACCATCGTATGAAAAGGTTCATAACAATGCGTAAAATAGTATTTAAAAAATGGATCCTCTGCTGGCTCAAAGCAATAGGCCCATAACGCTTTTACTTCTTTTGTATCGTTTACTCCTGCGAGTCTAAATTGCATCATATCTCCTTACACCTACTTTCTAAGATACGTATCACGTCTAGTCTAATATGCCTTTTCCTATCGTTATCAAAAGCTACGAACGTGTCTTATCACATTGCTTCTACTAGGCAACTACTGCTTTCACATGTTCTATCTCTAAAGTGCCTCATCACAGTGCTTCTACTACACTAACTGGTAAACGCCGTTATGGTCGCGATGGCGCCTCATCACATCGCGTCTACCACACGCATCACTCTACCATGTATCACGTAACGTCTTCTCCCTCTATAGAGACCATAGAATGTCTACATCATCTATACTATCTATTATACACGGCTCACCCCAAAAAGTGCATCCTAAGAGATGTATAAAACGACTATCATTGAACATAGAAACTTCCCTTCATCGATGAAAATACATTAAGGCACTACACCTACCAAGATTCCTATGGCAACAAATACCATGTCTAACCATCACTCCTAGTAAAAATAGTGAACGAATAGACAAAAACTACACGTCACAGCTTTCATAGCCTGTTTCGTGTAGTTTTTCTATTTTATACTGTTATATACATGCGTCTATGTAAAAATAGCCTTTTATACTGCCCACAGTGTGTAGTTCTCACAACGGGATATCATCTATATGAGAAATACTATAGATGTGTACATATCTTATAGAACATACACATCTCTATGATAAACCCGATTATCCTTTTACGGTAAGCAGATAGCTACCTAATCACATGTTTTTCTTACTAACATCACCACTAGCCCACATAGGCCGCTGCATATTTTTCTGCAAAATGATCTGGATGATACGATTCTTTCGCTTGTCGCAAGCCGAGAATCCCCATATCTTCCTCACGATTCACAAATTCTGTGTCTGCAAAAGAGTGACGAATAAATTCATTGTTAATAGCTTGGTATAACCCGCGCACATTAGGATTTGCTTTTTCAATATGAATGAGTGCTATTTTATCATTCAAATATTCACCAATGCTAAACGCCTCTATGCGACCATACATAATAATGGCTCCACCAGTTAAGTCTAATTCATGCCAGTGGTCAAATAATAAATTAATCGCCACTAATTCATCATCTGCGCCATCTTCTTTGTCTTCATGATTATTGAGCCAAGCCGCTGCTGTATCACGACACAAAGGGATAATATCATCTGTAATCGGTACATACTCGTAATTCGTATTTTGCATGCGGAATTGATTTAGATGATTCTTCTTTTGTCGAAATTTCTTCCCTGCCAAATGAATTAAATCATCGGTTTTATAAATATATTCAAAATTGTCGCGATCGGGCGTAAATTCAAATTGGTTCGGATATAATTCTTCTAATAACGTTTTCACTTCCGCGCTAACACCACGAAATACAAAGGGAATATGATTCGCTTCATACCATTCTCTGGCTTTTTCAACGCCATCCATAAATTTAGCTTCTTTACCAGCAAATGGTGGTAATAAAAATGGATACTCTAGCTTGCCACCACCTTTGATAAATAAAATGCCTCTATCTTCTGCCCAGCCAATGCCATATGCATCCTGCCACATATATAATGTAGTAAAACATTGGTCAGACGCTTCATAATGATGTTCTGCAAAATACTTATCTATTTTTGGTTTGTCACATAATTCAAATCGATTAAATTCTAAAATAAGTCTCGCCTCCTGCTTTTCCTAGATCTGATTATATTTTATATCTATAATCTTCAATACAATTGATTATATCCATTTTTACATTTTTTATCAACCTATAGGATAGAAACGGACGGAAAAATCCTACAAGGCTCTTTCTAATCGCTATGAAAGTCTCTAAGAATGCTATCAATCTCTATAGGGATCGTTCTATCTATCACCGTTGTGAGATTTGGTCATCTATATACTCAAAGTGCATTAACTTGCATCTCATCACCATTGGTGATTTGGTTATCTGTACACACGCGAAGTCATTAATATATGCATCATCACGATACGTAAGCCATCATATGTGCTAGAACGGTCTCAACTTTCAAAGTATGCCCAATCATAGGATACATCGTTCTATCAAGTCGCAATTAGCTAACTTTCACGCGGTCCCCTAGTTGATAGTTTCCTTTAGACGTAACCACTTGTTCATGTTCTTTTACGCCGGAAAGAATCACCGTATATCCATCTATGGTTTCACCCGTTTCGACGGCACGCACATCGATCGTGTTATCATCAGTGACTACATATACATAGGTGCCATCATTATTGGTGTGAACCGCTTCTTGTGGTACTACTAAGATGGGTGCTGTCGCACTGGATTCAATTACTAAGGTGTAAAACTCACCTGGTCGTATTTTCTGCAATGCATTATCGAAAGTAGCTTTCACTAATACGCTAGGTGCAGTCTTAATGGCATTTGTATCAATATAGGTGATGACCCCTGGAATCGTATCTGTATCTACTTTGAGATACACCGTAGTCGTGGCTTGTCCTTCCGGCATCGCCAATTTTTTAGCAAATTCTTGAGGAATCGTAACTGATGCCACTACAGGCGTTGCCTGTTGTACCATACCAAACGGCCGTCCTGCTATCGCAATTTTTCTATCTTCATTATAAATAGCACTCACCGTTCCAGCCATAGGAGATACAATCGTAGATTGTGCGATTTGTTGCTCGATCTGTGCTATCGCTGCTGTAATTCCCGACGTATCTCTGTTCGGTGCCGAAGGTGTAGTCCGCACCACTGTAGTTGGCGTCGCACGGGATAGGATGATATCATATTCTTTTTGCGTAATCGCCCCCGATTCTCGTAACTGTTTTGCTTGTGCTACCTGGGCATTACTAATAACTGGATCAACAGTACTGATGTCTGTGCCACTGCTTACCGCAGGCGCTCCTAATTGCGACTCTAAACTAGCCAACTGTGCTTGTAATGGCGCCGTATCGAGGGTAGCAATCACTTGGCCCACCGTCACTTGATCGCCTACTTTGACGTGCATCGTCGCCACTTGTCCTGATACGGTCGGTTCAATCGTCGCTTGATGTAAAGAAACTACATTTGCATCAGTACTAATATGAACCGGCATGTCTTTCATTTCCACCGAAGCCACATGTACCGTCTTAGTGCCGCAGCCTGCCGTTACTAATGCAAAAAAACCTATCAACACACATAGACAACTATAGAACCATCGATTTCTATCTTTCATAGCATCACACCTTATCTATATCCATTTTATGGGCGTAGAGATACCGTGCCCATTCTAAATCTCTATTAGTATCGATATCTACCATATATGAATTTGTTATAAGATAACCCATAGGATTATCATTAAAACTAGTAGTTTCTGTTAATGTACTAATTTTATTAATATAAATTGATCCATCTACACGAACATATATAGGCATTTCTTGTCTACGAACTGTACTACTACAAGGCAATAAATTTTTTAGGTGCCCTTTGTCATCTAATGACCGAATTAAGATTGGATTATCTTTAACAGAAGAAACAGATACTATATCTTCATTAGTTTTTATATGTAATTTAATCGCTGCATCAATATCAGAAACTTTACGAAATGGTTGCGTTGGTTGTAACAAAACTAATATATCATATAATCTACGCCTTTTTTTTAATTCATCAATAGTATATATAACTGTTTCTATAGTTTTTGATGTATCACTAGCTAATTTTAAAGGTCTATAAAATGGAACATCTGCTCCCCACTTTTCTGCTATATCACTAATACGCTTACTATCAGTAGAAACAACAATATCATCAATATAGTTGCTTTGTTTGGCTACTTCTATAGAATGTGCAATTAATGGTTTTCCACCTAGATCAATAATATTTTTATTAGGAATGCCTTTGCTTCCTCCTCTGGCAGGAATAATTGCTAGCACTTTCTTTCCTTCTATCATTCAATCCTCCATATCTACAAATCGCTTTTGAAAAGCAGTTTGCCAAAAATGATTGCTATCTAGCAATTTAGCCCAATGTTCACAACTATCTCCATTTCCAAATTTATTTACAAAAGAATCGGTCCCTTTATAGGGCTGTCTAATAGCCTCTAAAATTTGCTCAACATCACTATCTACATGAAAAATATGCGCATCATTATCCACATTATATCTTCTGTGTTGTCTTGTTCCAATATCGATCGTTTTAATATCATATATACCAGCTTCACGTATGCCTGCACTAGAATTACCAATAATAAATTGTGCATGTTTTAGTAAAGTTAAAAAATATTCAAAACGTATAGATGGAAAAATCCTAAATCTTTCACCTTGTAACTGATTATATGCATCAATAATAAAATGAGATCCTAAATCATTATTCGGGTAAATAACGATATAATTATGTTCACTTTTTAATAGTGCTTCAACTAAAATTTCTGCTTGCTTTTTCATAGTATTGTATTCAGTAGTGACGGGATGGAATAACACAATTCCATATTCAAGAAATGGTATATCATAATGACTAACTGTTTCTGCTAATGTTGGTAAGGATGCATATAACATACTATCAATATCTGCTGAACCAATAACATAGATCTGTTCCTCTGGTTCGCCCAATTGCATAACTCTCTTTTTAGCCTCACTATTTGCTACTAAGTGAATATGAGATAACTTAGTAATAGCATGCCGAAGAGAATCATCAATGGTTCCTGATAGCTCTCCCCCCTCAATATGAACTACAGAAATATTGTTTAATGCTCCTACAATAGCTCCTGCCAGTGCCTCTATTCTATCACCATGTACAACTACTATATCTGGTTGTATTGTTTCTATGTATAGAGAAAGGCTATAAACTACCCTCGATATATTTTTGCTCATAGATGGTGTATTAGAATAATCTAACGAATCCCATGCAAAATATAAATTATTAAAGCCATCTTTCTCGATTTCATGATATGTACTTCCGAATTTCTCTAACAAATGCATGCCCGTAACATATATATGAACGTCTATATCTTTTTTATTACTTTCCTTAATGAGACCTTTTATTTTACCATAATCTGCACGAGTGCCTGTAATAAAAACAATCTTTTTAGCCATATACTTATTCCCCTATCATGTCATACATTATATGTACATCTGACTCAATATCCCGTGTTGCTTTCTTCCCTAGCACATTACAATATTCTTCTGCAGATAACTCTCCTACCCCTGGTCGTTTTACCCAAATATTATTCTCTGTAAAAGTCTCACCTTGTTTAATTGGTCGAATCGTCACAACTGTAGCAAAAGCAAAATCAATAGTAACTTGTTCTTCTGGTAAGGCCATTTTCTTGCCTCCAAGCATACTCGGAATTTCTTTAGAAGCTGTAATTAGCGATGCTAACTCATTTTCATCCATAGAACATAAAATATCTGGTCCCTGTCGGCCTTTATGATCTGTAAAATGTCTTTCAACCAATGACGCCCCCAATGTTATCGCCGCAATGGCAGAGTTATTATTTAATGTATGATCTGATAAACCTATCGGCGTTTCTGGAAACTCTCTCATAAGTTCCTGCATCGCTCCTAAACGAACTTGTTCCGGTTTCGTAGGATATAAATTCGTTGTATGCATTAACGCATACGGAACATTATATTTTTCCATTATATTAACCGTTTTCCATACAGATTTAATATCATTCATACCTGTAGATACAATCATTATTTTCTTATTACTAGCAATATATTCTATAAGTGGATAGTTATTCATTTCACCTGATCCAATTTTAAAAGCCTTTATATTAAACTTTAACAATCTATCTACCGCAGCCCGCGAAAAAGGTGTACTTAAAAATAACATCCCTAATGATTCTGTGTATTGCTTTAATTCCAGTTCTTCTTCTTCCTCTAAAGCACATGATTTCATAATATCATATACTGCCATTCCAGCAGTGACAGATCCACCAGGACTATTTATATAAATTGTTATAGGTGATTCTTGGTCCTCGGCTTCAAGATATAGAAGTTCGGCTGTTATTATTTCTGAAAGTTGATCGGTAATCTCTCCAGAAATAATTATTATTCTTTCTTTTAATAGAAGTGAAAAAAGATCATATGAAGTTTGTCCTTCGTAATTTTTAATTGTAATTGCAGGTATTATTGGCATAAGATTCCTCCATATTTTAATTATATGCAATATGGAAATTTTTAACGGTTTAAATACTATAATTGTCGGTGCGCATTTATCGCAAATAGGCTTTATTAATATGCAAATGCGCGTGCAATGCGAGCGAATAAGCGTATGTAAGCGGTTTCAAAAGCCCTTACACTTGCAGTAAATTGCTGGTAAATATATAATCAAATTGCAAAAATAAGGAGGACTTAATAATGTCTATTAAACTTGCAATCAATGGATTTGGACGTATCGGCCGTCTTGCTTTCCGCCGTGCTATCGATGAAGGAATGGAAGTTGTCGCTATTAACGATTTATCTTCTGCTGCTAACTTAGCTTACCTTCTCAAATATGACTCTGCTCAAGGTGTTTTAAAGGGCCACGAAGTATCTT
>QWBY01000970.1_pt1 | contig 18356 bp, 16 predicted proteins | sample 1972471 | NCBI WGS metagenome assembly QWBY01 (sample SAMN09866722, study PRJNA288562) | Human gut metagenome isolate term6_stool, whole genome shotgun sequencing... | reverse complement strand
GGGCTTGGAAAGCAAAATCAGAAAGCTCAACCGCTTCAATTCTGCGGTTGAGCCCCCTCGGTATGCCCTTTCTGACTTTTATCGGACAGCAATATTTCGTTATGATGATAGTTTGCGAGGTCGTGGTATCGAGGAGCGGTTCTGGGAGTTGCGCCGAGAGGTGGAGTCTCGTAGTAAGGTGCAGCGTGGTATGCGTGAGTCTCTCGAGGGTGCTAGGAGTATGCGTGAGTATGATGCTCGTAGTCGGGCTATTGTGGAGTATGGCAAGGGAGTGGACTATGAGATGCTGGAGGGGTGGTTTAAGGATTTTGATAAGCTGTATAAGGAGTATAAGAGTCATCGAGGTATGCTGACAGATGAGGAGGATAGGGCTTGGCGTGGTGAGCTGCAGCAGGTGGAGGCTGAGATGTATAGTGAGATCAAGGGGTATATGTTGGCTGTTGGCGGTTAGCTGTTGGCGGTTGGCTGTTGGCGTGGCGCGGTAATCGGAGGCGCAAGAATCGGAGGGTATCGGAGCTGATCGGAATGAATCGGAGCGTATCGGAGGGCGCAGTGGGGCGCGAGGGTCTGAGGGTAATCGGAGATGGCGCCTAAATCGGAGCTAATCAGAGAGGATCGGAGAGGATCGGAATGGATCGGAGTGCGCAGTCGGGTGTGGACGAGGACGGGCGGACACACGGGTCCGCCCCTACGGAGGGTGAGGGGCGAGGGCTAGACGTGGGGCTGGGCGCCTAGATCGGAGCGGATCGGAGCGGATCGGAATGGATCGGAGCGTATCGGAGGGCGCAGGCATCAGCCAACAGCTAACAGCCAATAGCTAATAGCTAATGGCTAAAGGCTAAGGGCTAATATATGGTTATCTTTGTGAAGTGAGAGATATGGATCGTCGCAGGGGGGATTTGCGTAGGAGTTTCGATCGGGTGGTGCGTCGCTTGGGGAGCGATGTGGCTAGTCGTATGAGTCGTGAGGCATTGCTTGGAGAGGTGATGCTGGAGGTGGCTCCGTGTCTTTATCTCTCTGTGGATAGAGGCGTGGAGATCGTGCGTGGGTATCTGCGGGGTGGTGTGGGGTATTTGGATAGCTTTAAGAGTGCGGTGGCGCATGATCGGGCTGTTTATTTGGTTATGGAGGTTATGCCATTGGTGGCGTTGGGTATGGGTGTAGAGGATGCAGTGTGTCGTGTGGTGTCGTGTGAGGCACCTAGTTACTATGTGAGTTGTGATACTATAAGGCGAATAATATGAAGGTATTTGATAGTGCGGGTTTGAATAAGTCGGGTCGTAGTGCTTATGATGTGGACTGGGCGACGCTACGACGTGCAGAGCGTGCGTGGAGTAGTATGCGTACGTTTCGGGATAATGCTAATAGGTGTGCTCGTTATGCTCGAGGTGATCAGTGGAGTGATCGTGTGCTGGATGAGTTTGGGCGGTTTGTGAAGGAGAGTGAGATCATCGAGCGTGAGGGTAATGTGCCACTTAAGAATAATCGTATAGCCCCTATGGTTCGTGCTATCTTGGGGCAGTTCTCGTCTCAGCGTACAGAGCCCGTGTGCTTGGCGCGTAGGAAAGATGATGAGCATCTGAGTGATGTGATGACTGAGACGATGAAGTATGTGTATCAGACGAATAACTTGTGGGAGCTGGATAGGCGAGCTTTGGAGATGTTTGTGGTGAGTGGGTGTGCGTGCTTTCGGTCGTACTATGCGTGGGACTATGAGGCTGATATGTCTAATGTGTGGGTTGACTTGGTTAATTATAATCGGTTGTTTGTGGAGGGGTACACGGAAGATCCACGAGGTAAGGGTGTCACGTTGATTGGTGAGGTGCATGATATGAGTATAGGTGATGTGCTGAGTGCTTTTAGTAAGGGCGACCCGAGTAAGGCTAGGCGTATCAAGGAGGTGTATCGTATGCGTCTAGATGAAGAGGTGCGTAGTGGTGTGGAGCAGTGGCTTGGTGAGGAGGTTGAGGATTTGAGTTTCTATAGACCGTTGGATAGTAATTTGTGCCGTGTGATAGAGGTTTGGACTAAGGAGTCTAAGGAGCGTATCCGCTGTCACGATACTTTGCGAGGGCGATACTATCTGGCGGAGCTTAGTGACTGGGAGGGGATTCTTGCGGAGAATGCACGCCGTAAGTCACAGGCGGAGGCTATGGGGGTGTCTGATGTGCGCTTGATCAAGGCTGAGTGGATTATAGATCGTTATTGGTACTATCGCTATATGAGTCCGTATGGAGATGTATTGGCAGAGGGAGAGACACCGTACAAGCATCGGGGGCATCCGTATAGTCTGAAGGTTTATCCGTTTTATAATGGTGTGGCTCGTTCGTTTGTGAGTGATAGTATCGATGTGCAACGTCATATCAATCGCTTGGTTATGATGCAGGACTTTACACAGAAGGCTAGTGCTAAGGGTGTGCTGCTCTTGCCTGAAGATGCGCTACCTAGTAGTATGAGTATCGATGATATAGCTAGTGAGTGGAAGCGTCATAATGGTATCATTATGTATCGGGCTAAGGCTGGTGCGCCTGGACCTAGTCAGTTGATATCTAATGCGAGCAATACGGGTGTGTATGATATGCTGAGTGTGCAGCTGCGTATGTTTGATGATGTGTCGGGTGTGAGTGGAGCTTTGCAGGGACAGCGTAGTGATGATCGCTATCAGTCGTTTGCTATGTATGCAGCGCAGTCTCAGAATAGTAGTGCTATGCTGTCGGATCTGATGGAGAGCTTTAGGGGATTGCGTGAGTCTCGTGATCTGAAGAATATGAAGTTGGTGATGCAGTACTATGATGAACCTCGGTATATCGGTGTGGTGGGAGGTGATGGGGACTATAATCTGTATGACCCTGCTTTGATACGAGATGTGGACTTTACGCTGTCGCTGACGGAGAGTAGTGGTACGCTTGTGTATCGAGCTATGCAGCAGGACTTCTTGATGCAGCTGTTTAGTGCAGGAGCTATTGATGTACGTACGCTGATCGAGAATAGTACGCTGGGTTATGCAGATAAGCTGTTGGCATCGATAGAACGTAATATGGCTGGGGCGCAGGCGCAAGGATCGGAGCGCGAACAATCGGAGCTAATCGGAGGTATCGGAGGTAATCGGAATGGATCGGAGGGCGCAGTCAGGCTTTGACGGGGACGGACGCACAGATCGTGCGTCCCTACAGGACGAGGACGCTAAAGGCTAAGTAAAGAGTAGGAGTTATGGATAAGCGAATAAGGTTTGGCGGTATCAACCGCACGGAGGGCGTGTGGGGCGGTGAGGGTAATGGAGATTTTGTGGACTTGGTTAATATGCAACCAGGTGAGACGGGTCATCTGCGCGTTGTGAATCGCAGTGTGGAGCTGGCACGTGGCAAGGGTGTGGGTGGTGTGGTGGGAGTGCATGTGGTGTCTAGTGGTGAGGAGCATGTTATAGTGTATAAGAATCATGAGTTGTGGTGGAGTGCGGTGCCTGATGGTGCGTACTGGGATAATGGCTATGGGGATACATTTGATCTGGGGGAGACGCCTCTATGTATTGTGGTGGGAGAGTATGTGACGATGCGTAGTGTGGGCAATCTGCTGACGCTGCAGTATCGTCTAGGGGATGCTCTGTATAATGAGTCCTATCTGTGGCGTGAGGGTTTGGGTTATAGTCGTGTACGCTTGTCGGAGTTGCGTGCGCGTATTTCGTGGTATCGTGTGGAGGCTGATCCTCGACACTTCGGGCTAGGTCGTGAGACTAGATCTAAGACTTCGCATTTGGAGGATGTTTTGGTTGCATACCGCCCTCCTGAAGGTCCTCTTGGTGTGTTGACAAGAGATGTGAATGGTATGTGTCCTGAGTGCTGGGATGTGGCTTTGCGTCCTGAGGGGTTGTGTAGTATGATGCCTAAGGTGAAGCGTGCTATCAATGAGGAAAGTGGTTTTGTGACGGATCGCTATCTGATGTTTGCAGCTGTTCGTCTGTTTGATGGTAGCTATGTGGGTGTTAGTGATTTGGTGGAGATCTATCCTGATAATGGAGTGGGTAGCTTTAAGATTACTGTGAGTGGGAAAACTAAAGATAAGGTGACGCTGGATAGTGGAGAGATAAGGGCTGAGGTGGGTATGTATGCTTTTGAGGTGTCGGCGAGTTTGGAGGGTTTTAGTAGTGGTAGGGATTTTGGCGGGTCAGAGTGGGACTTGGTGTCTAGTGTGGATTTGTATGCTTATCGCTATGATCCTTATAGAGACCCTATTGTGGGGCGGGACACGAATGATCTAGGGCGCATTGATCCTGAGAGTTCTAATGTGAGTAAGTCTTGTTCGGTGCGAGGGGGTCGTGTAGGCGAGAGCATAGTGGAGTCTTGTGACGGTTTTCGCTTGGTGAAGCGTTTTGGGCGAGATGAGGGGTTTGGGGGCGAGGTGACGACCTTGTCTAAGGGAGATGGCGAGGGTCGTGGAGAGGTAGATGCTCTATGGGGGTCAATGGATCGCTGGGCTCAGGAGGAGCCGTTTGACTTTGGTCGCGTGCAGAGTGTGGATGTGATACAAGGGGATGGTGTTACGATCAATGGACGTAGTCATCTGGTGGGAGTGCGTGAGTACTCTAGTGTTCGTAGCTTGCTGGGTCTTCGCTGGCGTGATTTGGATCGTGGTGATGTGGGTGGAGGCGATGCGTATGTGGTTGTGGATATGGGTGTCTCGGGGCGTGTCTGTTTGGGTGCTCGTGGTGTGGGTCGTTTTGATCCTAAGGGGTTGTTTGTGTGGACGCTGAATCCCTTGGTGGAGGGTTGTGTGGTGGTTAGCAATCCGCCAGTAGGGTGGATTAGTGAGGAGAGCTTGAAGGGGAGTGATGTGCAGCGGTTGCTGTATAAGCGACATAGCTTGTTGCCGTTTAGCTATTTGGATAGTCGAGATACGAGTGGCTATGGGGGAACGCGAGGATCGGGGGCGCGAGGATCGGAGGGTATCGGAGCTGATCGGAATGAATCGGAGCGTATCGGAGGGCGCAGTGAGGGCGCGCAAGAATCGGAGGCGCGAGGATCGGAGGGTATCGGAGGTAATCGGAATGAATCGGAGCCATCGGAGGGCGCAGGCATCAGCCAACAGCCAAGAGCCAACAGCCAAGAGCGAGAGAAGGCGGGTGGTGGTAAGGTTGATTTGGGCGTGTTGGCTAAGCAGTTGAAGGGGTGTGGTAGTTGGCTGGATCGTAAGGGCGTGCTGCGTGTGAGTGAGGCTGACAATGGTGAGGCATTTACGACGAGGGGTGTTTATTCGTTTCAGGGTGATGTGGTGAGTGTGAGTACGATGCAGCATGATGTGGCACCCGACTATCGATATGGACGCTATCCGCTGTATGTGTTTACGACTGATGGGGTGTATGCGATGAGTGTGGGTGAAGCAAATGTGGTGTATGGTCGTATGGAGCGTGTGTCTGGAGATGTGGTAGTGGGTGGCGTTGGTGTGGTGAGTACGCCTATTGGTATGGTGCTGTGTACGAGTAGGGGTATGCGTGTGATGAGTGATGGGGGTAGTAAGGACTTGAGTGTGGTGCTGGATAGTCAGAGTGCTGTGAGTGACTTGCCGCGTGCTGTGGGAGATTTGCCGTCTAACGAACGTGAGTCTTGGAGGGTAGACTTGCAAAGCTTTTCGTCTCGTATGAACGATGTGCGGCGGGTGGTGTATGATTATGATCGTGATGCTGTTGTGGTGTTGCTGCCTGCCGAGGCGTATGTTTATTGGGTGCGTGGAAGAGTGTGGAGTCGGTTGCTTTGCCCAGGGTGTGATGATATTATGACGTTGTCTCGGAGGTGTGTGTGGGTGTCTTTGAATAGCAGTGATAATGGTGGTTTATTTTGGCGACCGCTGGATCTAAGGGGTGGTCTCCTGACGAGCGTGCGCGCTGTTACGGTGCCGTTGGTTTTGGGTGGCGGGTATAGTCGTGTGGAGGGTGTTAAGCTATCGCTGTATATGCCTTTTGATATACAGCGAGGAGGTGTGGAGAGCTACGTGCAGGTTCATTTGCTGGGTAGTCAAGATGGAGTGCGGTGGGTAGGTCTGCGAGGCGAGCGTAGGGGTTTGGGAGGTTGGCTGAATGAGGGATATAGAGATGTGGTGCTAGGTATGTCTAGGAGTAGGGGTTGGCGTTACTATGCGTTGGCATTTGAGGGTTTGGTTCCTAGTGGCTTTGAGGTAGGGGAAGTCGTGATACGTTATGAAGAGGCGTTTGATAATCGATTGAGATGATGGAAGGAGTAGATAAGCGATTGGTGTGTGGGGGTATAGAGATCAGTATCTCTTATATGGAGATCAAGCATCGGGTGTATAACTATCTGTCACAGGTAGCTGTGCGGTTGGCGAGTGATGGGGCTGGGTTTCGTAAGGTGGCGCTGACGGAAGATGAAGATGCGACAACGTTTGGTGTGACGTGGGACGATGTGCTGCGTGTGGTGAGTGCTGATGGACGTGGCGTGTATGGAGAGGGTGGTCAGGAGGTTTTGTATGGAGATGGTCGTGGATATAGTGTGGGTGGTCTGATAGAAGAAGCGTTGGTGGGGTTGTCAGAGCGTTTGCGAGCGTTCGGGTGTTATGGTGAGTCCCGTGCGGATCGTGAGGAGGTTATAGTGGTGCTGAGTCGTGTACCCGAGTACCCAATCACGGAGGTTTGGGAGCGCGGGTTCAAGCAGCGTGTTGTGGACTATATTGTGTCGGTCTGTATCGGTGGGTGGATGGAGCTTATGGGAATTAGGGAAGGCTTCAAGGGGTACTCAGAGGCTGCGTTGGGGGATAAGCTGGACTTCATCAGGGGCTTGGTGGATACGTTGTATCTGCGGAGCTATCGCTATCCGATCCGTAATATGGGCTTTTGATGAATTGGACGTTTGAGGATATAGGTAGTGTGATCGTAGAGAATGCTCGTCGTAAGGCAGAGCATGGGTCACGCCACAATCCTCTTACGGGGGAGGGTTGTGTGAGTACGCCTAGGCGTGTGTTGCGGTTGACGGACTATCCTGATGGAGAGCTGTGGTTGCCGTGTGAGATGTGGGATAAGGAGGATGTGGTGCGCGACTTAGCGAGGTGTGGTAGTGTGCGCGGGTTGATAGAGTCAGGTGGAGGTAAGTTCACGCAGGACATATACTTTGCGTTCTTGCTGGAGTTCGCCCGTTGTCGCTGTCGGTATGATTTTGAGTACTATGCTTATACCAATCTGAAGATTATGGATAAGCTGAGTGGTTTGCCTATACGGTTTGTGTTGAATCGAGGTCAGAGGCGACTGCTGGGGGTGTTTGAGAAAATGCGTCTGGCTCGTGTGCCTATCCGTGTTATCTTGCTTAAGGCTCGACAGTGGGGAGGTAGTACATTGGTGCAGATGTACTTCTTGTGGATTCAGACTGTTTTGGTTAAGGGCTTTTCGTCTTCTATCTGTGCTCATACACAAGATGCAGCACGAAATATTATGTCTATGTATAATCATGCTGTGGAGTCGATGCCCGTGGAGGAGGGTCGTGTGGCACTGACGTTGTCGCCTAAGAATGGTATGCAGACGGCTCGTAATATAGATGGTCGGGGGTGTAGTATAACGGTGGGTAGTGCTATCCGTCCTGATAGTATTCGATCTCAGTCGGTTCACTTGGCGCACTTTTCGGAGGTTGGTATCTATCCTACGACGGCCAATAATACGCCTGAGGAGCTGATAGCGTCGGTGACGTCTATTATCCCTAATGTGCCTCTCTCGATGATTGTGTATGAGAGTACGGCTAAGGGTGTGGGTAATTACTTTCACACGGAGTGGCTGAAGGCTAAGCGTGGTGAGGGTCGTAATGTGCCAGTCTTTGTGGAGTGGTTTTGCATAGACATCTATAGTTGTCCTGTGGAGGGTGATGAGGAGACTTTTGTGCGTAGCTTGAGTGGCTATGAGCGGAGTTTGTTTTCGCTAGGCGCAACGCTGGAGGCTATTCAATGGTATCGCTTGAAGCGTCAGGAGCTGGGTAGTGATGATCAGATGATGCAGGAGTTCCCGAGTACGGACGTGGAGGCGTTTAGGCATTCGGGCGAGATGATCTTCGATCGTATGCGTCTGGAGGAGCTACGTGGTGGTTGTATGGATGCTATCGCTGTGGGTGAGCTGTACTCTAGTCGTGTGAGTGTGTCTGAGGTTAAGCTGGATCTGCATAAGCGGGGTGAGTTGCTGGAGGGGTTGACGTTTGAAGAGCGGAGTGATGGTCATCTGAAGGTGTGGCAGTGGCCTGATCGTAGTGTGGAGGTGCGCGATAGGTATGTGGTTGTTGTAGACCCTGGAGGGCGCAGCAGTAGTAGCGACCCGTCTTGTATCTGCGTCTTGGATAGGTACTGGATGCTTTATGGCGAGGTACCCGAGGTTGTAGCGGAGTGGCACGGACATACGGATATAGATTTATTGGCATGGAATGCTACTCAGATAGCTAAGTGGTATTCGGATGCGCTGCTGGTGTTCGAGAGTAATACGTATGATAGTCGTATGGAGAGCTTTTTGTCTGACGGAGATCATAGTGAGTTTATCTTTAGTTTGATCTCAGACGTTTATCCTCATCTGTATGCTCGTGCGTCTAAGGTGCAGGTTCGTGAGGGTGTGCCTCCTAAGTATGGTTTCCACACGAATAAGGCTACGAAGCGTATGATCATCGATAATTATATTTCGTTGCTTCGTGAGGTGCCTGATGGAGGTGGCTATGTGGAGCGTTGTGAGGAGATGATTAATGAGGCTTTGATCTATGAGAAGCGTAGTGATGGGTCTTATGGTAATGTGAGTGGCAATGGTAATCACGATGATCGTGTTATGACTCGTATGATAGCACTGTATGTAGCTTACGAGGAGATGCCTTTGCCTACGGCTGTGGATAGTGCGGTGGCTGTGTATGTGAGGAGTGAGGGACGTATGGCGTCGATTTAGTTGTTGGCTGGCGCGGTAATCGGAGGTGTCGGAGCGTATCGGAATGGATCGGAGGTGGCGCCTAGATCGGAGGTATCGGAGGGTATCGGAGAGAATCGGAATGGATCGGAGGGCGCAGTGGGGTGTCTGGAAATAGTCCTAGGACTATGAAACGATAGTCCTAGGATTATTTTGGAGAGATTGGATTAGAGATTAGATATTAGTATGAGCGAGAGTAGAGGTAAGTCAAAGGAGGTTGTTGTGGGTGGTCAGGGTAAGGTGCGGAGTAAGAAGCCGAGAGGGAAGAGTGCTAAGGGTGAGAAGTGTCTTGTGACGGAGGTTTCGGAGCGAGGGTTTAACTCGCTTATGGAGGTTGTGGAGGGTGTTCCAGTGGCGCGTCCAGGTCGTCGTATGGGTAGCGGTAATAATGTGTCTGTGAATCTACGTGCTAAGATGTCTGCTTGGCTTGAGGAGCACTTTGAGGACTTTAATACGGCTTTTGCTAAGATGACTCCTAGGGATCAGGTAGATGCTTATCTGACGATGTACAAGTACTCGGTGCCAGAGACTAAGCACGAGGATGATCGTGAGCTGAATAGCTCTGCTAGGCGGTTTGTGATAGAGACTTATTTTGGTGGGAAGGGGGGAGAGTAGAGGTTAGAGAGAATCGGAGTGATCGGAGGTGTCGGAGTGTATCGGAGGCGAAGTCTTGCGGGGAGAGGCGGACGGGCGGACACGCAGGTCCGCCCCTACAGAGGGTTACTAGTGAGTGGAGTGGGTATAAAAAAACGGGACTATATCGACTGCTTTCGCTGGATATAGCCCCTTTTCCCTCTATTATAGTGCAAGACTCAGGACAAAAGCTGAAGCTGGCACTTTGCTTGAAGAACTCCTGAAGGAGGCTGTTGTCTACTTCCACAAAGTATAGTTCTCCCAGTCTTCGGGGAACCCCATATCTTTTAGCTGGGCTAGTTTAGGTCGATTTCTTAATAAATCAATGAGCTGATTCTTAAACAGGGAGTTGGGACTGATGAATTGGGATAAATAGAGTATTATCGAGAGGTATCCGAAAATCTTGTTGTCTCTTATCTTGGAGGACTCAACTCGAGAAAGAAATGGCATAGTTGTTCTATATGGATATTGGAGATTTATAGTGAATCGTCTATTCCATACACGACTATGATGGGCGCATGTATTCCTTAAAGAAGAAAGAGCATGAAGCCAATTCTTGAGGATATCGACCTTATATAGACCTAGATCTTGAGTTATCTTTTTGCTAGATATATTGTTCTTGTCTAGGGCTGCAAATAATTTGCTTAGCGTACCCATTGAAACGACTTCTAAAGTCATCCAGGAGGGAGGAAATAGGGGGTCGCCATACTTTCCAAAGTAGTGAGCGATGAAATCTTCGTTGCTTCTTTTTACCTCTTTCATCAACTCGCCAATTCGACCTGTCCCATTTTGAGTTAACTTCAAGAATTTATCGTGCTGGAAGAAGAGACTCTCGTCTAGGAACCAAAAGCCATCCCCAGTATCAACAGAGTAAGTCAAAGCGATTCGAGTACGCATAGCGACTTCGATTTTTTCTATTGCTGAAAATATAAGCGACCTTAACTGTCTATCAAAGCAATAGAGGTCAATGATGTCTTCGAAGGAGATGTCATCTCGTAGGAAGAAATGCTCTTGACCACTTTCATTGTTTTGAAAAGGAAACGTATAAGCTCTTAATCTGTAGTAGCTGATGTTCATCAATTGCTGCTCAGCTAAGGCTTCATCGTTGAAAATCAAGCCTCTGGTCTTGAGTTTAGCAATTTGTTCCTTAGGGTTAAGAGGCTTCTTCTGATACTTCATATCTCGTATATATACTCGAAGACCTCCCCGGGTGCGCTGTTCTAGTGGGAAGCGTGGGAGGTCATATCACCAGCAAAGGTAGGAAGTTTTTTTGGAACAGCCAAACATTTATCGGAGTAATCGGAGGGGGTGGAAGTAAAAAAGATCTCCCAGTCGTCTGAGTGGGGAGCCTGCGATCTCTGGTTCAGAGATAGAAGCGCAGGTGGGGATGGGTGTGGGTACTGCGCCTCTAGCAGGTCTCTCAGATGAGGGAGATCCTTTTATGGAGGCAAAGGTAATATGGGAATTGGATATCGCCAAATTAGAGATTAGAGAGAATCGGAGGTATCGGAGGAATCGGAGCTGATCGGAGTGTATCGGAAGAATCGGAGGGCGCAGTCAGGCTTTGATACAACGGACGCACGAGCCGTGCGTCCCTACAAAGGGTTACTCGTCTCTAATCTCTAATGATTTGGGATATTGTGGGGGGTATAAGGGGGTGTGTGCTGTATCTTTGATTTTGTAATGTAGAATGAATGTAGAAGCGTATGGCTACAGAAAGAGATTATGATGAGCAGGCAGTGGCTATGGTTGACAGTCCTGCTGGTGTGGAGGGTGTAGCAGATGGGGGTGATGTGGAGGGTGCCTCTATGGGTGGTGCGTCTCCCCGTAGTAAGCGTGAGGAGTATATGGATCGCATACGGTCGTACTACCCTGACGTGGATTATGATGATGAGGATGCACGCTATGGAGCTTATCTGGATTATGATGATGAGCTACGTGGTAAGTATGATCGTCTAGCAGAGAGTGATGAGAAGCTCAAGGAGATGTTTAGCCGAGACCCGCGCTTTGTGGATGTGATGTATGATATGGCTAACGGCGAGGAGCCTAGTGTGGCATTCGCGAAGAACTACTATGACTTGATGCAGGAGGATATGCGAGATCCTGAGGTTGCTAAGCGTGTAGCCGAGGTGAATCAGAAGCGTATCGAGGAGACGGCAGAGCGTGAGCGTCAGGAGCGGGAGGATAGTGAGCGTCGTGAGCGTAATCTGGAGGAGAGTGGGGAGGTGATCAGTAGCTTTGCGGAGGAGCATAAGCTGGGCGATGATGAGATGGGAGACTTGGTGGATCTCTTCGTGCGTATAGCTGATGAGGGTATAACGGGTTTGGTGCGTAAGGAGACGCTGGAACTGTTGTGGAAGGGTATGCAGTACACGCAAGATGTGGCTACGGCTGAGACTCGTGGTCTTGTAGATGGTCGCAATGAGCGTATCGAGCTGGAGCGTAAGCGTACGGAGGGTGATGGTCTGCCACACCCCACGGGTGGTAATATGGAGTCTGCTGTAGATGATGTGGAAGATGTGCGTCCACTACGCAGACCGAGTATGTATGATATGAAGTAGTATAATAACAAAAGAGATAGGATAAGTTATGGCAAAGGATTATGCAGAGGTAGATGCTAAGCATGGCACTAATACGGTAGCTGGTGTGACTGATGCAGCAGCTATAGGTGTGGGAGATATAGAGACTGTACAGCAGGCTCGTGCAGTGTCTCCTGACCTGGTGGTTAATGATGTAGATCGTGTGCTGGTTAAGATACGACCACAGAGTAACCCACTGACGGCAATTGCGCTACGAGCTCAGTCTAGTACGACTAAGACTCAGGCGTTTAAGTATTATGAGCAGGACACGCTGCCTATAGAGACGTCTGTTAAGACGGCTATCTCGGCTGGGACTGAGGTAGCAGAGCTGGAGTGTCGAGATAATAAGATCTTCTCTAAGTATGAGACTCTGATCTTCCCCGATGTAAAGGGATATGATGAGCTTGGTAAGGAGACTCCTCATGCTCCTCTTATGGCGTACGTTATCGAGGCTAATGGGGGTAAGGTTAAGATTACGGCTGTGAATGGGACGGTTGATGCGGGTGGCAGTGTGAAGTTCCCTGAGGTACCTGCGGATAGTAAGGTGATCCGAGCAGGTAGAGCGCACAATGAGACTGATATACAGACGTCTCCGTATGCTGTGTATCCCCGTCCTAAGGAGCAGAACACTCAGAAGTTTAAGGCTCAGGTCGAGGAGTCCACGGCAATGAAGATCGCTAATAAGGAGGTTAACTTCACGATGAGCGATATGGAGGAGGACGCTCTGTTTGATATGATGCGAGGTATGAGCGTGAGCTTTTACGTGGGTAGTAAGCGTCTTATCTATGATGAGAATAAGAAGGAGGTCTACACGACTGGAGGCATCTGGCCACAGGCTGGTAAGGATGTGATCGTGGGTAGTGCTACGAGTGATAAGATTACGGCCGAGGACTTTGTGAATCTGTTTAAGGAGGCGTTTGTTGGGTCTAATGGTTCGAAGCGTAAGACGATGTTTTGCGGTAGCGAGTTTATGAGTGACCTGTCTCTCTTACAGCTGGGTAATGAGGTTAATGTGACTCCGTCTACGAGGTTTGACCTGACGTTTCAGACTATGTCGACGAACTTTGGATCGTTTGATGTGATCTATGATGAGTCGCTGGATGTGATTGGTAAGAGTAAGTGTGCGTTTGTTGTTGATGAGGACTTCCTGCGTCGCAAGGACTTTGCGGGTGTGTCCGAGAGTCAGAATCTGGACTTACGCTCTAGTGGTCAGCGTGATGTGGACGCTAAGGTACTGACGCGCTGTACGGCTCTGTATCTACAGAACCCGAATGCGCATATGCGTGTGATCCCGTTTTCGATGAAGTGATATGATGGTACGAGTAGTGTATCAAGCGCACAATCGCCTTAACTTGCCACTCTATCGGGGTGGTGAGTTGTGGCGTCGTGTGACGTTTGCGGAGGACGGCTGTCGGTATAGTACGAGTGATGGTGGTGAGGTGGAGCTGCTAGATGAGATGCTGTCCGATGGGTGTCGTCTATTCTGGCGAGTGACTGAGCGGTGTGCTGAGGAGCCGAGTGCTGAGCCTGCTGAAGAGTCGAGTGTTGAGTCTGCTGAGGAGCCGAGTGCTGAGTCAGTAGAGGACTCAGATGGTGGCAAGGTTGTGAAAGGTGTGAGTACGCTGAAGGGTGTGCGTGACTATCTGAATCGTGAGTGCGGTGTGGTGTATGCGCGTATGAATAATCGTCAGGAGGTTCTGCGCCTTGTGGAGGAGTATGGTTTGGAGTTCCCTGATTGGAAGGGGGGAGAGAGAAATTAGAGATTAGAGGAAATCGGAGTGATCGGAGTGTATCGGAGTGATCGGAGTGTATCGGAGTGTATCGGAGGTATCGGAGTGCATCGGAGGTATCGGAGGTATCGGAGTGATCGGAGGTATCGGAGTGCAAGTGTTCCTAGCCAATGGCTAAGAGCTAAAGGCTAAAGGCTAATATTGGTTTTCTGTTTTAGTGATTCTATTAGGTTCGGTTGTTTCAGAGGTTGAGACTCGTCTGAATGAGTACGATTGGGGCAGTGAGGCTACTGTGGACGGTGGTCGTCTGCTCTATGACGGAACTCATTTGGACGAGTACATCTGGCGTGTGCTGCCTGATGCTATACGGTTGGTGCAGCGTGCGGGCGGTGAACCTAGTCGTATGGGGCCGAAGGACTTTAAGGTTGTGGACGGGGATAAGGCGGGTGATGGTTTGTGGAATATGGAGGGGGGTGATGATCGTCCGCTGGTTATCGTGCGTAGTGTGGATATCGATAAGGGTGGTGTGGGGAGTGTCTTGGTGGAGCTGCCTGCTGATTGCTTGCGCTTTGTGGCTGTTAAGCTGGTGGGTTGGGGTAAGGAGGTTCGTGAGCTGAGCGAGCCTGAAGGTGTCGCTTGGCAGATGCAGTTTAATCCGTATGTGGGTGGTAGTCGTCACGAGCCTCTTGTGGCTGAGGTGTATAGTCCTCGCGGTGTGCGAGCGCTGGACTGTCGTCCTAGTTATGTGTCACGTTTGGATAGGCGTTATCCATTGTTGGGCGGGCGGTATAATTTGTCGGGAGCAGGTTCGGGAGAGTTGTCTTATTTGGTAGTTGTGCGAGAGCCTGGTGTTGTAGGTGCTGATGGAGCGGTGCCTGACGGGTTGAATTCTTTGGGGAGTCATCGAGGCGATGATCTTCGTGTGGATATGGCAGAGTGGTTGCGTCCTGCTGTGGTGTGGATGTGTGCTAGTTTGGTTAGTACGATCTTTGAGCGAGGGGCTTTAGCTGATCGGTTGGCTAGTATTGCTTGGGGTTTGGCAAGGCGAGATGTAGGTATAAAGGAAGAATCGTGATGTCAGAGTTGAGAGGTATAAGAGACTTTAGCGATAGTCGCTTGTCGGGTGGTCGTGTGGTGCTGAGTGATGCGGAGGGTGATATTCGGTTGGTGTATCGTGATGGAGCGCTTTACCTGCACGATAAGGAGCCCGTGAAGGCCTATGTGGAGCGTGAGGTGCTACCTCGTGTGGAGGGTCTGCGAGACTTTGTGGAGGAGGATCATAATAAGCTTGAGAGTCTAGCGGCTGATCATGAGCGTGATGTCAGGGAGCTGCAAGATGCGTTGTCTAGGCTAGGTGAAGGTGAGGGGACTCTTAGGGAGCTGGAGCTGTCGATGCCATTGGATAAGATTGTAGATGGTCGGTTGCTACGCTATACGGGTCGTCACGGAGATTATGAGGCTGGTGATGTGGTCAAAGGCTTTGAGGGAGTTACGTATGATATTACGCTGGGCGATGTGCTTAGGTCGTCTTTGTTGTGTCTAGATGTGGTGGAGGGTATAGCTGGAGGCGGTGTGGCGCGTATGAAGGCAGAGCTGGTGTCTCGTGATGGCTTGGAGCGTCGCTACTTGGCGCTGTCAGGCTATAAGCCTGCGTTGCTGTGGGAGCGTATCAGTCCAGGTGGTAAGGATAGGAATGGGGAGAAGGATAGTGCGTGGTGTGAGGAGTGGCGTGGTAAGCTCTATGCGGAGTATACGCCTGCGACGCTGTATGATGGTACAGAGTTTAGGTGCCGTATGCGTAAGTATGATGCGTTGCTGGTGTATGTGAGTGCTAAGCTGCGTGGTGGTATAGAGATTTAATCAATTAAAAGGAATAGGTATATGTCAATGTATTTGGAGTTTAGTAAGCGTGTGGAGGGTCTGTCAACCAGCTCTGTGGGTGTAGCGAGTAGCTTGCCCGGCTTGTCAGAACTGGCTGATGGATTGATCTTGGATAAGGACAAGGCGACTGTAGGTCAAGACTTTGGCACTCTGACACAAAAGCTACAAGATGGTCGCTACACGGAGGCTAACTGGACTGAGTCAGAGGAGTGGAAGCGTATCAAGGCAGCTGTGGAGGCAGGTCGTGTGTACCGTCAGGGACGAGATGCTCAGCTTACGGAGGTGGACAAGAAGGCTAGCGATACAGCGACGCTGGCGGGTAGTCTGTCGGGGCGCTTGACGACTGCTGAGGGTAGTCTGACTACGCTGACTAGTAAGGCTAATAAGACGGCAACGCTGGCGGATAGCCTAAAGACGGAGGTGAGTAGTCTGAAGACGAATAGTGTCAAGGCGTCGGACTTTGAGAAGTTTAAGTCTGAAGACTTTAAGCAGTTGACCAATCGTGTGAATGCTAAGGCCTCAGAGCTAACTACGCTGACGACGCTGGTCAAGAATGAGCAGTCGACGTGGACGGACGCAGGCTTGCCAAGCCCTCTCGAGGGTGAGTCTGTAACAGCAATCAAGGCGCGGACGATGCCTTGGGGCAAGGGTGGAGACCCGAGCGTACATATCGGAGATACGTATATCGTGACTGGTACGGGCAGTAATCGTGGTAAGATGTATCGCTTCGTGCGTAATAGTAGCAGTCAGTACTACTGGGAGAAGGTTGCGGACAATGATGGTACGCTGGCGCTGGCTAAGCTGGTCGATGAGACGAATGACCGAAAGGAGGCTGTGACGAATCTGCAGACGGCTCTGACGGGAGAGTTGAGCCGTGTCCGCAATGATCTGAATCAGGAGAAGACGGATAGAGATAGAGCTATAGCTACAGCTATAACCGCATCGGAGGGTAAGATGACTAAGCGTATCGATATTAAGATAGCTGATCGATATAGGGAGAGTTACACGGTCAAGACGTTTCAGGTGGGTACCCTGATCTCTGGTCGTATATCCTCTCCCGCACGAGATAGTAGTGGAGGCGCTGTGATACGACATACGGCTGTGGTGCGCGATCTCTTAGGCACAGATGTGACAGAGTCTAAGAAGAGCGGTCTCGAGTGGAAGGTCAACAAGGGTCGTACGAGTGCGCCCCTAGAGCGTGTCGTGACAGGAGCGCAGTGCGATATATCTGAGTCTGACTTGGTGAAGGAGGCAGGCGCGCCAGCGTATTACGATATCGAGTTGTATCGAAACTTCTAGCTATATGATGCTACAAGATGTATTGCTACCGCTCGTGACAGCTATCATAGGCGCCGTCAGTACCGTATGGGCATACTGGGCAGGTCGCAAGAAGCGTCACATAGAGCATGTGAAGGATACGAGTGACGCTATCCGTGAGCTGAATGATACAATCACCATGCAGGCGGATCGCAATGGCGATCTGAATAATAAGGTCATGAGCCTGCAGGAGGAGATAGCGTCTCTGAAGAGTGCGCTCATGGATACGACACTGAAGCTTAAGGAGAAGGACGCTAAGCTGGACGAGGTGCTGCGCAATCAAGAGACCCTGATGGCTCAGCTCAACTACTATCGTAAGGCGGCTCCGCATATCAAGCCCCCGAGGGGGTAGTGGCTGTTGGCGCGGTAATCGGAGCTATCGGAGCGATCGGAAGGCGCCACTGCGTTACTGCGCCCTCCGATTAACTCTGATTAGCTCAGATACCTCCGATTAGCTCCGATTTAAGCGCCCTCTCTAAAGTCTAAAGTCTATGATCGAGTATAAGACACGTGTCACGTCACAAGAGGATCTCTCGAAAGAGGTCCAGAACCTCGCTACTGGTCTTTCTCAAAAAGCTGACCTACAAGCGCTGACTAATGCTTTTGCAGAGGTAAAGCGCATCGTAGATAGCAAAGCAGCGACAACTGATCTAAACAAGTATGTCACCAACATAATAGAGGTTGCCGACAAAATCCAAGCGCAACTGTGCGATATGAGCGTCTTCGGCGTATCGAGCAGTGGCTACGTAGATGTCAAGCAGCGAAACACCTGTCTTATGACTGGGCCAACCATACTCAACGGAGGTGTGTTCGCCACGCCCGAGTACCAATCGTCACAGATACGCCTCACGCTACGCTCCGACCACGATGCGCTCAAGCGACAAGTAGACTCCCTCACAGCGCAACTCGCCCAGCTCCAAGCTGCGACAAAGATTACGCCCATCGCGAACGCTAGCATTCGCCTTGAGAGAGATTCCACGGGAAGGATAACCAGCAACCTCAGACCTCAGTATGGAGACTGGCTCCTCACCAGCGACGCTAGTGAACAGTACCTATACCTCTCAGGGCTCCGAGCTGAGATAGGTCGCTCCATCTACATACAGACCCGCAAGCGTGTCTACCTCCTTGCCAATGGGCACTCCTTCTACGGATTGCCCGGCTCCTCGACAAGCGAAAATCAGTGGCTCTCGAACAACACCACATACCGCTTCGTGCGAGTTGGCGCCACCGAGTGGTTCGTCACCGCCAGCTCATCTCCTTATCCGTGGACGTAGTAGAGGTTAGAGGTTAGAGATT
>QWBY01001261.1_pt1 | contig 18359 bp, 9 predicted proteins | sample 1972471 | NCBI WGS metagenome assembly QWBY01 (sample SAMN09866722, study PRJNA288562) | Human gut metagenome isolate term6_stool, whole genome shotgun sequencing... | reverse complement strand
ATCCTTTTTCTTTTCATCATTTTGAATTTCTTCACTTATTGCAATAACATTTGCAATTGACGGTTGTTCTTGTGCACTTGTCGGAAGAACAATTCCGCCTGCTGTTTTTTCTTCAGCTTCTACTTTTTCAATTAAAATTCTGTCACCAAGTGGTTTAATTTGCATAATAACTACCTCCATATCATAGATAAACTCTAATTTCAAACATTAGAGTTTAATTATTAGCAATCTCAATCGGTGAGTGCTAACTATTTATATTATACCCCCAATTCCTAAAAAATAACAGCTATCCACGAAAAATATTAGAATTATGAATATTTAAAACTTTGTAGTATAATTTAGATATGGAAAGATATTATTCATTAAGCAGTTATTTGAAAAATAAATTTGGAGTAAAAGTCGGAAAAGTCTGTCTTGACGGTGGCTTCACATGTCCAAACAGAGATGGAAAACTTAGCAAATTGGGTTGCATCTACTGCTCTGAAAGTGGAAGCGGTGAATTTGCAGGTTGCGCCGGAGCAAAATCGATTTCTGAGCAAATCGCACACCAAAAAACTATGTACGGCGGAAAGTGGAAAGTTGAAAAATACATCGCATATTTTCAAAACTTTACAAACACATATAAACCTGTCCCGGAGCTTCGAAAGATTTACGACGAAGCCCTTTCGGGCAAAGAAATAGTGGGGCTCGACATCGCAACGAGAGCGGACTGTATGGACTTTGATAGAATCGAACTTTTAAAAGAGTACGATAAGAAAACCGAAACTTGGATTGAGCTCGGCATGCAATCCATACACGAGAAAACTTTGGACTTTATAAATCGCGGATACAGCCACGAATACTTTGACAAAAAAGCACGCGAACTGATTGACGACGGATTTAAAATCATCGTGCACATAATTTTGGGACTCCCTACCGAAACGAAAGAGGATATGCTCGAAACATTTGAATATGTAAAAGAGCTTCATCCGTTCGGCGTGAAAATTCACAGCCTCTATGTGGACAAACACTCAAGACTCGGAAAACTCTACATGGAAAAACCGTTTCCGGTGCTCACCGAAGAAGAATATGTGAACCTCGTTTGTGACGGCATGGAAATATTGCCGCGTGACATAGTATATCATAGAATCACCGGCGATCCGGTTCGTGAAAATCTCATCGTGCCTGACTGGACAAAACACAAATGTGCGGTCATAAGCTCGATTCAAAAAGAACTAAAAAGAAGAAATATAGATTTTGTATAAGGAGGGACAAATGAAAATTATCGAAAATATAAAACTGAAAGTTGATGAAACGCACACGCTGAACATTTTGGAATGCGGAAACAAAAACGGTGTGCCCGTAATTTTTTTGCACGGCGGACCGGGAGGATCGGTCGGAGAAAAATCGCTCGAATTTTTTAATGAAAATCACCACGTCATACTCTTCGACCAAAGAGGAACCGGAAAATCGACACCATTTCTCGAAACAAAGAATGTAACCCCGTTTCACACAATCGAAGACATGGAAAAAATAAGAGAACATTTCGGCATCGAAAAATGGACCGTATTCGGTGGAAGCTACGGCTCGACACTCGCCCTTTTATATGCGATTCTCCACCCCGAAAGAGTGGAAAATCTGGTTTTAAGAGGAATATTTTTAGGAAGAGAAGAAGACGTGCATTGGCTCTATGAAGAAGGCGCAAGCTACTACTTCCCTGAACTTTTCGAAGAATATAAAAACTTCCTTCCGGAAAACAAAAGGAACAAAATTGTGGACTCATACTACGAAATATTCATGTCCGACGACGAAGAAAAAAAGAAAACTGCCGCAATTAAATGGGCAAATTGGGAAGACGGACTTGTTACACTCCTTCCGGGAGAAGTTGACAACGAATATACCGACCAAAAAATGAGCCTTGCATTTTATGAATGCTTTTACTTTAAAAACAAAAACTTCTTCCCGACGGACAACTACATCTTGAAAAACGCCGATAAAATTAAAAATATAAAAACATACATCGTGCACGGAAGATATGACATCGACTGTCGCCCGATCGGCGCATATTGCCTCGCACAAAAACTTGAAAACGTCGAACTTTATATAACCGACGCCGCCGGCCACAGCCCGTATGAAGAAAACAACTTGAAAAAACTTAGAGAAATAAAGGACTCGAACTTGTGACCCCTGCAATGTGAATGCAATGCTCTAACCAACTGAGCTAACAGTCCATATCTTATAAACATATTATATGCCCATGTTTTTTGTTTGTCAACATAAGAGCGTGGGTTTTTTTATATAAAATTCATTCGCAAGCACAACAACTGTGTGTCACGCCGCACATTTTTGTGTTTCGTTGTTATTACAACATACAACCAACGATGTATTTATTAAATATATTCCCCAAAAACCCCATACCATTTATAAACATATCTTCACTCTGTGCGTTTCCCAAAACGTAACGGCGGGTTATATCCCGCCGCCCATTTTTGTGTTTTTGGAATATGTATTTACACCAACAACGATGTGCCAATAATATATATCAACCAATCCTATTCCCCTTCAATTTCTGTACCTATATTCGCAATATGTTTTTATCAAAACAAATTCCACCAATTTTCCCTTTTTGCGGCGATACACCTTTTTATCTCATCTCGCTACGAAATTAGGTTAGTGCGAGACTTTTTTGGAGCGAGGCATACTGGCAAGTATGTCGCAGCGACTAAAAAGTCGAACAACCGTTTTTCGCAATTTTAGCAAGAATATTTACGTGCGAGGTTTTTAGGAGTGAGGCGTATTGGCAAATATGTCGCAACGACTAAAATATTGAATCAAGCGTTTATCGCGAAAAGGCCCGCAAATGCAATCTACTTTTTAAATAACTGTATTAGCTCCCCCACAATATCCACCCTGCTAAACGGCGTAATAATATAGTACCCATCAACGTAATCTTCTATTTGCCTCATAAAGTCCGATGTGATTTCGACTGCAAGGCGGCTCGCTTCTTCCCTTTCGAGGCCCTTGTAACGCTCGATGATGTCGTCGTCAAGACGAATGCCCGATGCTTCGGAGTTCATGAAGAGTGCATTTTTGTAGCTCACAATAGGCATGACACCGCCCATGATATAGCTTTTCAATTCTTTTCTCGCAATTTTCAAATTTTCCACCGCAGTTTTCGAGATGACCGGTTGAGTATAAAACACATTCACACCGGCTTTTTCTTTTGCCTGTGCACGTTTTATCTCGAGGTCAAACTTGTTTGCATTGAGGTTTAGAGCCCCGCCGATATTCATTTTATTTGTAAAAACTTTTTCGTTCATGTCGCTCACAAGCGTCGCAAATTTCGTTGAGTTGAATTGAAAGACCGACTTCACCTCGTCTTTTTCAGCAGTTGGCACCGGATCGCCGGTAATAGTTATTATGTTCAAAATGTTTTCGAGATTCAGTCCCAAAAGAAGCGCTTTTGACGCATTCACATTTCTGTCGCGACAGGTCATGTGAACAATCGGCTCAATTCCGATTTCGTTTTTTATTTTGTATGCGGTGAGACTTGCGTCAACTCTAACGCGCGCAACCGGACAGTCGGCGATTGTGATGCCGTCAGCGCCGCTGTTTGAAAGTGCTTTCACATTTTCCATATATCTTTTCATATTTAAATCTTTCGGCGGATCGAACTCAACCACAATCGGTTTCTTTCCGTGTTCAAGCTTATTTCTGAAAAGATTCTCTGTGTACGGCGTTTCAAGGCGTGCGTGCTTTTTCTTCTCAGGTCTCGTCTTCGTGTATCTGTACTCCGAAATTCGCTCAGTGATTTCCCTGATGAACTCCGGTCTCGTTCCGCAGCAACCTCCGATAATTTGCACGCCGTATTCCAAAAATTGGAGCGTCGCATTCGAAAAATAGTCCTTGTTTGCACTGTAGTAGGTTCTGTTTTTTATAACTGTCGGATAGCCGCCGTTCGGCATGATTGAAATTATTTTTTCCGGTAAATTTATCTTCTCGATATATTCCCTTAGTCTCAGCGGACCCGAAACGCAGTTGAAACCGACTGCGTCGATATCGGCGGATTTCGCAGCTTCACTCAGCAAGTCCTCGCCGACCTCGCCCGTTCTCGTGAGTCCGTCCGCACCGACGGCAAACGAGGTTATAATAAATGCGTTCTCGTCTTTTGCCTTTATATATTTTGCGAGTTCTTTCAATGTGCCGATTTCGGAAAATGTTTCAAACAAAAAGTCGTTTATACCGTTTTCTAAAAATATGTCGATGATTTCCTTGTGTTCATCAATCGAATTTTCATCGTGTCCCGGAATAGGTCCTATATCAGCAAATACAAGTGTTTCTGTGTTCTTCACCGCTTTTTTTGCAAGCGATAGCCCTGCCTCAATCACATTTTTTACAACCGAAAAATCCGTTCCCAAAGAAACGGTGTTTGCTTGGAATGTGTTTGTTTTAATTGCCATCGCACCGGCGTCTACATATTCTTTATGAATTTCATAAATCACTTCCGAATCGAAAAGATTCGCCATTTCGCACTCCGGCATGACCCTTTTCGATTTGTCGGGATAATAGGTTCCCATCGCTCCGTCAAAAACGAGTGGGAATTTTATATTTTGAATTTTCGTCATTTATTCACCAAAAACCTTTTTCGCTACCAAAACATTGTTCTTTGCATCTTTTAGATAAAAATTCGCACAAATTTCATCTGCATAGTCCTCGGTCAAAACCGCACCGCCGACCATGATTTTTGCATCCGGCAGCTCTTCTTTTATACGGAGAATTGTGAGTTTCATGTTTTCGAGTGTCGTCGTCATGAGTGCACTGAGACCAATGAGCTTCACATTTCTTTTCTTTGCCTCTTCAACAATCGTTTCGGCGTCCACATTTCTTCCAAGGTCAATCACATTGTAGCCGTAATTTTCAAGAATGACTTTCGCAATGTTCTTTCCGATGTCGTGGATGTCGCCCTTTACCGTCGCAACAATAATGTCGCCCTTTGAAATTGTCTTTTTCCCGCTCTTTGAAATCGCAGCTTTTATCACTTCAAAGCCCGCTTCCGCCGCGCTCGCACTCTTTATAAGTTGCGGCAGAAAAATCACGCCCTTTTCAAAATCGTCTCCAACTTTGTCGAGCGCCGGAATCAAATAGTAGTCAACAATTTCAAGCTCCGTTTTTTCTTTAAGAAGCCTTTTTACCTCGTCCTTCACATTTTCCTTTAAGCCCTTGTAGACCGCAGTCTTTATGTCCATCGACTCGGTTTTTAAAACCGGAGCCGTTTCCTTATTCGAAAAACGCTCGATGAAATCGTCAACTGCACCTTTTTCGTTTTTCAAAACTTTATATGCATGAACCGCTTCCATCATTCTGTCCGTATTCGGATTTATAATCGCAAGATTTAGCCCCGCATTCATCGCAAGCATGAGAAAAACCTCGTTAATCGCTTCTCTCATCGGAAGACCGAAGCTTATGTTTGAAACGCCGAGCACAGTTTTCACACCAAGTTCATCACGCACAAGCTCCATCGTCTTTAAAGTTTCCATCGCACCTTCCGGATTTGACGAAACCGTGAGAGTGAGACAGTCGATATAGATGTCGTCTCGTGAAATTCCGATTTCGTCCGCACGGCTCACAATCTTTTTTGCAACTTCGATTCTTTCTTCCGCAGTTTCCGGAATTCCCCTTTCGTCAATCAAAAGCGCAATCACCTGTGCATTGTATTTTTTTACAATCGGAAGAATGCTCTCGAGCTTTTCCTCCTCGCCGTTCACGGAATTCACAATCGCTTTTCCATTGTAAACTCTGAGTGCACTCTCAATTACTTCCGGCTTCGTGCTGTCGATTTGAAGTGGAGTGTCGATTACAGATTGAAGCGACTTAACAATCTTTGCTTGCATTTTTGCTTCGTCAATCCCCGGAAAGCCGACATTGACGTCGAGAATATCCGCTCCGGCATCGACCTGAGAAATCGCCTCACGAACAAAGAAGTCCATATTTTCTTCACGTAGTGCTTCCTGAAAACGCTTTTTCCCCGTAGGATTAAGTCTTTCCCCGACAACTTTAAATCCGGAATTTTTGAGAACTCGAAGTCCCGAAGACGGTCCCGAAATCTTTTTCACCGTTCTTTCTTTAACGGGTTGACCCTTAAAATTTTCCGATAAATTTCGGATAAATCTCTCGTCTGTTCCGCAACAACCGCCGATATATTTTACTCCGAGTTCCAAAATTTCTCCCATGGTTTTCGTAAACTCATCCGGAGTCAAATTGTATTTGCCGTTCATATCCGGAAGACCTGCATTCGGCTTTACAATAAGATCCACATCCGTGATTTCGGAAAGCTTTTTCACCATCCAAATCATCTCTTTCGGTCCCAACGAACAATTTATCCCGATTGCGGAAACGCCGAGTCCTTGCACCATATTTGCAAAAGTTTCGATACTCACTCCCGCAAAAGTTCTGCCGTCTTTTTCAAAAGTCATCGTGACAAAAATCGGCTTGTTCGTCGTTTCACGCGCAGCCAAAATTGCGGCCTTCACCTCGAGAAGATCCGTCATCGTCTCAATCACGATTATGTCCACATTGTCCTTTGCCGCCTCGACGACCTCTTTAAAAATGGAAATTGCTTCTTCAAATTTGAGCGTACCAAGCGGCTCAAGCATCTCTCCAATCGGTCCGATGTCGAGTGCAACTTTCGCCCCTGTTTTTTCGGCACATGCTTTCGCATTTCTCGTTGACGCAGCGACGACCTCTCTCGTCTTCTCGGCTCCAAGCTTTCGTCTATTTGCACCGAATGTGCATGCGTAAATAATATCCGAACCCGCGTCTACATATTTTCTATAAACGCCGTTCACCATCTCGGGCTCTTTTATATTTAGAAGCTCCGGAATTTCGCCGACCTTCATGCCCGCTTGTTGAAGCATCGTTCCCATCGCTCCGTCCAAAATCACAACTCTATCCTTCGTATCCACAATTTTCACCTCTTTTTCTAAACTCGCAATTTCTAAAAAGTCTGCAATTTTCGCAACCTCTGTGTCGGTGCGGCTGAACCTCTTTTGACACACCCATAATCGCCGTTATAGACTTTCTCGGAGTCATAATCCCCTCGACAGTCGTTGTAATTCCAATTTCTTTCTTTGCATTTATCGCAGTCAAAAAATAATTTTGAATCGAAATCGGCATATCACCGTATCCCGGCGAAAATCTGTCGGTCAAATAAAACCCGGAAAACTCCTTTTGAAAAGACTTGTCAAGCTCCTCCGCAAACGCTTCAATCGCCGCACTCGCCGTCGCATCAACCACAACACTCATGCTGAGATTCGTGAATGAAAGCTTTCGGATCTCCATCTCAATCTCGTTTCCAAGCGTGACCGCAAAGAGAATCACCTTGAATGAACTTCTAAGAAGCTCCGCCATATCACGTCCGACGGCAATTTCTTTTAACACCTCGTCATCTATATCGAAAAATCTGAACACATACTTCGGTCGTGCACATTTTTTTACAATTGAAATCGCCTCGTCGATCTCCTCCATAATGTCCGCCGGCACCTCTCCGGTTCTGTATCCCAGATATTTAAGTATTTCATTTTTATTAATATTCTCAAAAAAATAATTCATAGATTACATTATAACATAATTTATGAATAAACTCATAACAATAAATTATCAAATTGGTGAGGGGTGTGGGGAGTTGGAATTTTTTGCAATTGTAGACATTAGCAATTGCAACGTAGCGGGACGGCATATGTTACGACGTTAGGAGTAACGATGTCCTCCCGCCCATTTTTGTGTAGATGAAATATGTATTATAAACAGCAACGTTGTACAAATAAAATATCGAATCAAAAACCTACAACACTTTTTAAATTCATCTATCATTGTAGGTTTCCCAAAATATTTTCTGTCCATTTTCGTTATTGGCGGCGATACACCTTTTTGCGCGTTCGGTTACGAAATCATAGATTTCTACCTCACTCTCAAAAAAACTGGTCGCCGCTACGTACGGTGTTTATTTAATTATACAATCTTGTTGCATATAATCGTGTATGTATTCATACTCCAGGCGGCGGTATTTTATAGCCCTAACCCGTGCTTTTTGATTTGACAAAATCAAAAACACAATGGTAGGTCTTATACAAAGACGTCCGACGACATTTCGACGAATAGGGGAAATGAGTCGATGACGTCGATTGTGCACCACACCGCTACAAATTCTGTCGTCTTATATATAAACATAACACATCCGTATGTTCGCATTCACATTGTTACGATATCTTCGTGTGAATTTTCTACAATATATAAATCCATCCATCATTGTGTGTTTCCCAAACAGTAGCGTCGGGTTACATCCCGACGCCCATTTTTGTGTACGTGAAATATGTGTTTACACCAACAACGCTGATTACATAAAATATCGAATCAAAAAATCCGAACAATTTTTATCTTCATCCATCAATGTGTGTTTATCAAAATATTCTCCAACCCGTTCTCCTTTTTTTTGCGGCGATACACCTTTTTGCGCGTTCGGTTACGAAATCATAGATTTCTACCTCACCCGCAAAAAAACTGGTCGCCGCTACGTACTGCGTACAAAAAATCATACAGCAAGCGTTTATCGCGAAAAGGCCCGCAAAAAAAGGTGGAACAATTGTTCCACCTTTTTAATTCTTATTCTATTGTCTTTTTCCCAATTCCTTATCAATCCAATAAGTTGTTGTTTTTGCGTCGTCGAGCAATTCATATTGATCAAGAATGTGTCTGAAGTTATCTTCTTCTTCAACTTGTTCATTTAAGAACCAGTCGAGAATTGTGATTGCTTCATAATCTTTTTCTTCAAGAGCAATTTCGTACAAGTTGTGAATTCTCTTTGTTACTTCCTGTTCATGTCCCAAAGCTTGTTCAATTGCATCTTTCGGGCTTTTATATTCATTCTTTACACCCGGAATTTCTGTGTATTCTACACATTTGTCAACTGAATATAAAAATTCAGCGAATTTTTGATGGTGTTCATATTCTTCTTCTGCTTGAAGTTTCATGAAATGTTTAAATCCGTCATATCCTTCTTTGCCGAAATAAGCTTCCATTCCCTTGTAAATAAAACCACTTGCCAATTCAAAATTCAATTGTTCATTAATTGCTTTTGCTAATCTTTCTGAAATCATCTTAATCTCCCCTTTTCTAAAATTTATGTTCACTGTGCGTATGCACGGCTAACTACTACTTTTCTGTGATTACCACACTTTCATATCCAAGAGCTTCGAGATATGTCTTTAAAATCGACTTTGTATCTTCAAAAATGCTTTCTTGGTCCTTCGAACTTATGAGTTCTTTTTCGATTTGTCTTTTCAAATTCGACACGAGATTATTTGTCTCTGTGACCGATGATGCGTTTAGATCCGTCGTCACCTCGTGACTCAAAACCACCGGCTTTTTCAAAAGAACGCTGATTTCTTTCTTGCCCTTTCTTTCGGCAACGAAAAGATAATCTTCATCCTTTGTTTCACCGAACTCGCTCACCTTTTGAACAACTCCAGGTTTTACATTGTCATATCCAAGCAAAACAACCGACTTAAATTTTGAAACGCCGTATGAAGAATCATCTTCCTTGTCGTAGTCTTTAATATAATAAGTCTTGTTTGCATTCAAAAGACCGGTTATGTTTGCACTAAGATTTTTATTGTAAGTTTCAGTTTTTCTCTTAGTCACAACCATAAAATACATAATGAGCGCAATTGCCAAAACAAGCACTCCAACAACTATCCATTGTTTAAAATTCGTTTTTTCGGAACCGGTATTTCTTTCCATGACAAACCTCCTTAAGTCCTTATCTATTTATATACCCATCTATATTTTTTTATAACATCTGTGTATGAATTCAATTGCGTTTATTTTTTATATCGCATATATTTCTTATATAAAAAATAAAGCGCACACTTTCTTTCGGAAACACTCACAACAGTCTCTCAAAACATTCATCTTATCCAAACAAATTATTCTCCATTCTAAAACAAATGCAATAAAAAAGCGGCGCATTTTTATCGCCGCTTATAAATTATCTCAAATATCTTTGGAATTTATCTTGAATGATTTCAAGATTTTTAAGTTGAACATTAAATATAATTGTTCCTTCGATATTGTTTACAATAGTCTTGATATACTCAATTCCGTGTGACATATAGACGTTTTCGTCGTGAATGAACGAGTTACTTGCACATAGAATATCAACATATGACCACATCGACGGATTTATATCTTTGTAGTTTATGACACTCTTGTCATTTCTCATAATATAAGTTCTGTCGATCAAACGTCCGAATGCTTTGTTCGTTACAGCTGCAACTTCCTCTCTTGTGATCGGTTCATTTGCATTGAACTTTGCATTTCCGTTTGTATAAATTTGGAGCCAGCCTTCTTCATAAGCCGCTTCAACTTCTCTTGTAGCCCAGTGATTTGCTTTGAGTCCCATTTTATTTCCGTCAGCATCTTTAAGTTGTTGGAATCTCTTAAGAGTTGCAATCCATTCAGCTCTTGAAATCTTTTCTTCCGGTCTGAAATATCCGTCGTCATAACCCTTAAAGACATTTGCCTGTGTGGTAATAACAATTGCTTGTGTGTACCATTTTTGCTTTACATCTTTGTAGTTTATCGGATATGCCGGATTGTACTTATAGCCATCTTGTTTCAAAGCATTTGCCAAAATTTGTGCCGCCTCAGCTCTTGTAAGTCCGTCGTGCGGTCTGAACTTTCCTTCGAAACCTTGCATGAATCTGACTTCCTTGAGTCTTTGGTTGTCCTTTATCTTGATAATCTTTTCAACAATCTTTTCTTTTTCAACAATTCTGTCTCTGTAGATAATTTGAGTATTTGTTTCTCCCGGTCTTTGAACATAAACTTGAACCCATACTTCGGTTTTTGTTCCGTCTTTGTATTCCACTTCGATTAATGCTCTAGTACGTCCCGGTTTAGAAACATCTGGCTTTATTAATACAGTTGTGCTTATTATATCCTGTGGTCCAGTGATATACTCTTTATAATCTTCTGGTCTTGGTTGAACACCTACATCTGTTACCAAATAGTCTGCATGAACGTCATCTTTTCTGTATTTTGCTAAAATATAATAAGTTGTTTCACTTGGATTAGGTGTAAGAACTCGGAATTCACCTCTTATTTCGTTGTCGCCATAGTCTATCTTCTCGCTTGTTACTCCTTGCCAATGATCGAAAATCCATTGACGATGATCAGCGTTATCTTTTATGCCGACTATCTCTTTGCCTTTAACTGGTATAGTAACTCTCTTTGTTGAATCAACCCAGAATATTTTGTTAATTTTACTATTTACAGTAGCTTTTTCTACTCCATATGGCTCTTGTTCTGGATTGAATATAGCTCCATCAGGTAATTCTTCACTACTTACTATAACTCTTACAAAGTAATCTGGAACATTTGTTGTTTCTCCAGGACGTTCTTCAATTACATCTCCTGGAACATTGTAAAGAACATCAATAGGTTTTACTTCTCCATTTGGATAAGTTACTTCAATTGTAGTTGTGAAGCCACCTGCCTTATCAGTCTTAGGTTCAGTACCAAATTTAAATGCAAATTTTGTTCCTGGTGGAAGATTCTTTTTGTTATTAGGGTCATTGTCATCATAAATATTCTTTATGAAGTCCCTTGGATCTGGCTTTGAATTTAGTGGGAACCAAAGATCATCTTTGCCTTTCGGATCAATGTTTTTATTAAACTCATAAGTTGCAGTAATCTTTGTTTCGTCTTTTGTGAATTTATCTTTTATTTCAGTTAGATATTCTTTGTTGTCATCGTCAGATATCCACTTAATGAAGTTGTTTGTCTTTTTAACTCCATTTTCTTCAACAACTTTACCTGTTGGAGCAAGTATTCCTGGTATAGTAACTTCTACACCTGGTTTAACCCAAAATACTTTTACATATTTAGTATTATCAGTTGCATTGTCTGTTGTGTCTACTGTTACCTTTACATAATTGTTTGGTACAAGTGGTTTGTCATTTCCAACTTGTGGAACTACATGGTCAACTATTGTTAGCGGGACATCTACTATAGTAAATGCACCGCCTGGATACTCAACCTTAACTTTTGCAGTTACATTACCTGTGTTATCAACATTAGGTGCTTCCTCATAAGTTATATTTGTTCCATTTGGAAGTGGTTTATCTGGACTTCCCGGAATGTTCTTGATTAAGTCTTTAGCTTCAGGTAAATCGCCCTTTGCTGTAACGGCATTTTCTTTTGCTATAGGCTCTTGGATTATATTAATCCAATTTAACTCATATTTAGCAGTAATGTCAGTTTCTTGGATAAATTGACCCTTAATATTTCCGTCAGACCAAGATGCTATAGTTCCTCTAGTTACTGTCCAACCTATAAATTTGAAGGAGGATTTATTTCCGTTTATATCCATTTCTTTTCCTTCAGGTTTATTTATAATTGTAACTTCCTTCAATGGATTTACAAAGTAAACTTTTTCTGTTGGATCTGTTGCCTTATCTGTTGGAATAAGTTTAACAGTTACATAGCCATCAGGTATTTTGTTTTCTCCACCTTGTGGATTAACCTTAGGAATTACATCGTCTAAAGCCTTGAAATTAAACGTAATAATGTCTTTGTCATTAAACTTAGCCTTTAGTTCTTTATCCCATTTTCCACCTTTTTCAGTGTAGCCTGTATTTGGATTCTTTGTAATATTCTTTGCTGTATCTGTTAGGTCTACAATCTTTTCAGGATTTACATAGTAAACTGTCTTTCCTGATAGTGATCCATTAGCATCTGCCACAAATGTTACTGTGATATAACCAAATGGCTTATCGCTTCCATCAGTCTTTTCTTGTGGAACGATGTTGTCACGCTCTGTATATTGAGCAGTTATTGTTGTATCAGCTGTGAACTTTTGTTTTAAAGCTTTATCCCAAGCTTCGTCGCCAGTTTTTTGCTTCCAACCAACACTTGGCTTAACTGTTGGTTTCGGTACTGTAACTTCTTTATTAGGATTTACATAGTAAACAGTTTTTCCAGTCAAGTTACCATGGTCGCCTTTATCAAACATTACTTTGACATAACCAGCTGGTTTATCGTTTGTACTTCCATCGTCATTTACTTGTGGAATTACATCGCCCTTTGCATTGTAAAGAGCTTCGATCACATCTTTATCCTTATATTGTATTCTCTTATCGATTTGTGTATCCCATCCAGCGAAGTCAAATCCTGTTTTAGTAGTAACTTCTGGTGCATATTGTCTTAACACAAGTGCCTTATTAGGATTTACATATAAAACTTTTTTAGTGATAATAGTAGATCCTATAGTTCCTTTTCCTTTATCAACAGTATCAAAAGTAACTTTGATATATCCATCTGGTTTTTGTGAATCATCATCAGCTGTTTTAACAATTACATCTTTTAATTCTTCATATGTTGCCTTAACTGTTTTGTCAGCTTTTATTTCAAAATCATCTTTAGTATCCCAGTCAGTAAATTTATAGCCAACTTCTGCTTTTACTTTTGGCTTAACTATTGTTGGGTCACCTAAAATTTTAACTGGGTCAGCCTTTGGATTTACATAGTAAACTTTTTGTCCAGTTAATGTTCCATGTTCACCCTTATCAAAAGTAACTGTAACGTATCCATCTGGTTTTGGCTTGCTACCATTTACAATATCATCGAGTTTTTTAAAGTTTCCTTTAACTGTTGTGTCTTCAGTGTATTTCTTAGCTTCAGTTGGGAATTCTTGATCTCCAATCTTCCACTTATCAAATTTATAGCCTGTTTGGGCTAGAGTTTTTGGTTGTGGAAGAGTTACATCTTTAGCTGGATTTACATAGTAAACTGTAACTTCACCATCTACTATTTGTCCACCCGTTTCTGGATCAATTTCAAAAGTAACTGTCTTGTATCCTGCTGGTTTTTCTGAGTCATCAGTCTTTGTCTTTGGTATTACATCTTTCAATCCATTAAAGGATCCTGTAATTGTTGCATCATCTTTATAAACTGTAGGTCTTGTAGTATCCTCGCTCCAAGAACCAAATTCAAAGCCTATTTCAGCCTTTGTAGCTGGTGGATTAATAGTTACATATTCAGTTGGATTTACATAGAATTTATTAACTCCAGTAATTGAACCTTTAGCTTGGTCTTCGGCTTTAATTACAAATGTTACTTCCTTATATCTATCCGGCTTAGTATTAGGATTGCCTTCACCATCTTTTTCTGGAATAACCTTGTCAAGCTCAGTAGCTTTTGCAGTTACTACTATATCAGCTTCTTTTATTTCAAGCGTATCTTCCTTATCCCACTTTTCAAACTTATAACCAATTTCTGCTTCATATCCTGGTTTTACAAGTTCTTCATTGCCAAGTGTAATTGGATTGCCAGCTGCATCTTTTGCATTTTTCTTTACATAGTATGCTTTGAATTCTTTTAATTCAAGACCGTTGTCTACTGCGAATGTCACTCTTACATAGCCTTCAGGTCTTGTGATGGGCTCTTTTGGATCATAAGGAATGATAGTCTTATCATTTTCCCATTTTGCATAAGCTATAGTATCTGCTTTTAAGTTGATTTGATCGCCGGCTTGATAAATTTTATCGCCAATCTTCCAACCTGCAAATTTTGCATCTTTCTTCTTAAGGTCGCCTTGGTGTGCAAGTCTGACATCTGTGCCGTAGTCCACTGTCAATACCGGAGGTACAGTTCCTGTAGCGCCATTTGCATCGTAAATTAATTTTACTTCTTTAGGTTTAAAGGTTGCAATATGCACCCTACCTCTTATAATAGGACTTTTAGTGTCGATTTCTTTAAGCCACTGATCAAAGATATATTTATCAGGATTATTTGCACTTGTCCTTGGAACAGGTAGTAGTGTTTGACTTGCAGTTGCATCTGCAGGAGCAAGTTTAATGCCCTTCGTAGGATTTACAAAGTAAACTATTTCTCTTTCACTATCTGCTTTGTTTCCTTCATTTTCATATAGATCATTTCCCTTTATTGTACCGTTGCCATCTGTTTCGAATATAATTACAACATAGCCTGCCGGGGCTGTATCCTTAGGTCCTGCTTTGATTATATTTGGAAGTTGTGTATACTCTGCTTTTACATTTATATCACTTGTTCCACTTATAAGTGTATCCATTTTCTTGTCCCAATTACTAAACTTGTAAGTTGGATTTGGCACTACAGTAATTCCTTTAGTATCAAGGTCTTGTAGCTTCTTGCCAGCCTTTGGATTGACATAGAAGGTTGTTTTTCCATCTAATACGCCGTGTTCTCCCTTTAGGAATTGAACTGTTACATAGCCTTCCGGTTTGGCATTCAATGTACCATCAGGCTTTTTAGACGGAATTATAGCATCTAGCGTTTTGAAGCTTCCTTTAACAGTTGTTACAGGATCAGTATATGATCTTGCTATTGTAGTATCTGGATCCCACTTTTCAAATTCATAGCCTGTATCAGCTGTTGTCTTTGGTGGATTAATTGTTACATCTGTATTCGGTTTTACAAAGTAAGTGACAACTTGTCCATTTTCAATCTTTCCACCTTGTCCTTCTATTAGAAAGTTAACATCAACAAAGCCTGTTGGTTTTGTGTTTAACGTTCCATTTGGCTTTGTCTTAGGTATAACATCGCCTATTGTATTAAACTTTGCAGTTATAGTTGTATCTTCTTTGAAGTTAATATTGTTTGCCAATATAAAATCTTCACCATTACTTTCCCAAGTTGAAAACTCATAGGAAGCGTTTGGAGCTGTTGTTGGTGGAGTAAGATGTACATACTTAGCAGGGTTTACATAGTAAACTTTTTCTGTTATACCATCAAGCTCGCCATGGTCTCCAGACTTGAATGTGACAGTTACATAGCCATCTGGTTTCTTTGTATTTGCATCTACTTTTTCAATTACATCAGCAATTGGCTCATATTGTGCAACTACGAACATATAATCTGTTATCTTTGTATCATCAGCTTTATCCCAACCTTTGTATTTCCAACCTGTATCAGGTGTTACTGTAGGCTTTGTTAGGTTGCCAATGGTTTTCGCAGGGTTTGCCTTTGGATTGACATAATACAAAGTTTGTCCGTCCAACTTATTGGCATGGTCTCCTCCGATGAATAAAACTGCTACATAGTCTACCGGTTGCAAGTTCGGTGTTCCATCCTCATTTGTTGCCGGTATTACATCTTTAAGTTTTGTAAAGCTACCATAGATAGTTGTGTCATTCGTATACTGCCTTTGGTCAGCAGGTTTAATTATTTGATCCGTAGAGTTGGTTCTCAGTCTCCATTTATCAAAGATAAATCCTGTGCCGGCCATCGTCTTAGGAGCTTTTAGTGAAACTTGTCTATTCGGATCGACATAGTAAGTTTTAACTTCACTGTCAGCAATCTTACCGCCAGTGCCAGTAATTGCAAAAGTAACTTCTACATAGCCAGCCGGCTTTGTTGAGCCATCCAGTTTTGGGTAAACTGCGTCCTTTTGGTTGAACATTGCAGTTATAGTTGTATCTTCTTTATAGTTTACAAAGTTTGCTAGGCTAAAATCGCTTTGTGACTTATCGCTCTTCCATGCTCCGAAATCATATCCTGTATTGCCCTCTGGTGTAGGTGCTGTTAAGTGTACATATTTATTTGGATTTACATAGTAAACTTTTTCATCTACCTTATTACCATTTTCTTTTATTACACCATTTTTGTCTGCTTTGAATGTTACTTTTACATAGTTAGGATGTTCTACTGTGTCAACATCTTTTAATACTTTCGCTTTTGCAGTTACTACTATATCAGTTTCTTTAATTTCAGTATCGTCAGCTGTATCCCAATTAGTAAACTTGTAACCAGTTTCTGCTTTGTGTCCTGGTTTTGAAAGTTCTGTATCTCCAAGCAATATGCCTGCATTTTTCTTAACATAATATGCTTTTTGCTCTGTTAACTTTAATCCATCATCTGCTGCAAAGCTTACTCTTACGTATCCATCCGGTCTTGGCTTTGGGTCTGTAGCACTTGGGACGTAAGGAATTATATCTTCAGTGCTTGTATAAGTTGCAGTGATTACTGTTGTTGGAACAGTAAAGTTTTTAGGTGTTTTTGGATTGTAAACATCTCCATCAGCATTTGCTCCCATCTTCCATTCTTTGAATGTAAAGTATTGAGCGCCTTCTGGATTTGCAATCGGAATTGTTACTTTTTTCTTAGGATTTACATAGAAAATCTTTTCTGTTTTATCCTTTGCCTTTTCTGTTGGAACAAATTTTACTTCTACATATCCGTCCGGTTTTTCTGTTCCATCTTCTGCAGGAATGACATCAAGATCTTTTTCGTAGTAAATCTTAATTGTTGCTTTGTCCTTTAATGCATATTTTCCATCTTTTGGATTAAGTTCGATTCTGTTGAACTTGTAGCCTGTAAACTTAGGAGCGGTTTCTGCTGTATAAACATTTTTGTCTATTGCTTCACCAGCTGTGCCAGCTTTTTCTGTTGGATATTTTTTATCCAAGGCCGCTTTCTTTCCAGCTTCATCTAAGCCTTGTGCTTCTGCATCTGTTAAGAATTTAAATTCATCAGCAATAGGCTTGCCATCTAAGTCAAGATATTTAACAAGAGCACTTGCTTTGCCGTAGTGGGCATAGAAAGTTTCTGCTATTGCCTCATAATTTGAATCCCAGCCTTTGAATTCAATTGGATAAGAATCGGCAACTGCTGACCCCTTATCTGCCTTATCTTGCCATTCTATGAAGTTTTCATTTGCCTTACTTGGCTTTTCATATTTGTCTTCTACTTCTTGTCTGACTTCTTCGAAAGTTACAGGTTCAGGAGTTTCCTTATTGCCATCGAAGTATACATAGACAGTTTTTTTATCTTTAGGATCTGATCCAAATTCACCTGTATTAGCATCAAATACAACTGGGAAGTAAGCATTTGATGTTGATTTGTCCTCTGTTGTTATTTTTTTAGTGTAATAGTACTTAACTACATCTATTTTATCTGGATCTGCTGGGTCTTTATATTGTTTGCCCTTTACCGGTTCCCTATAACTAAAGAAGTAGCCCTTAAACTTAGGAGCTACGGTTTTAGCAACTCCTAAATCAATTTCGTTAACAGCTGTATTAAGCTTACCAAATTTTTCTGCAGGATAGTCTACACCAGCTATATGGTACTTATGGTCGATTTCCTTACCATTATCATCGACATAGATAATCTTAATTTTTCCTTCTTCGTATTGGGCTGTGATTGTAGATGCTTCTTTAAATTGATGTCTTTCTTTTAGTTTATATGTTTGGTATGATACACATAAAGTAGACAGTCTAATTAATTAAAAACCCACAAAAAGGAGAAACAATGGGTAAAATTAAATTTGACTTAGAAACAAAAATTAA
>QWBY01000968.1_pt1 | contig 18372 bp, 15 predicted proteins | sample 1972471 | NCBI WGS metagenome assembly QWBY01 (sample SAMN09866722, study PRJNA288562) | Human gut metagenome isolate term6_stool, whole genome shotgun sequencing... | reverse complement strand
AAGATAGGTGAAATTTCTGACATATCCAAGTGTTTTGAGAACTTTGTTTCTCAGGCACTTGGAGTTCTTACAAGAATTTATGCTGCGGAATTAAGGTAACAAACTAATTGAGAGAAATTTCTATTTTAAATTTATTTTTATAACCTGCATCTTGTAAAATGGGATGCATTAACCTATTAAAAGTTATGAAACATTACAGTTTTATTGTTGGAGGGCTTAGCGTATTATTATTCGCTAATGTACTTACATCATGTAGTAGCGACATCATGGAGGATGTTACCAATGTGCCTAGTACAGACAAGAATATCAGCCCACAACTTCTTAATTCATTACCACTAGGTAAAGATATGTATCGTGTGGGCGATAAAGTTGATCTTTACGATGGTCCAACTCCTAATTCTTCGCCACAAATAGTAAGCAATGAGGGCATTTTTGATGGTATTAACGGCACGATGGTAAACAAAACACAGATGTACAACGCTAGTGCCATCCATGATGAAGTCCTCTTTTTTAACCCCAATGAAAACCAAATTTTTCCTGGCAATGTTTTAGCAGGTAACACTATTTCAAATGGCATATTTAGTCCTATCAAGAATGCAGAAGTAGAAGATATGGTAGTTACAGCCGATTTGACCCCAATGGGAGGACCTGCTTATACTGCAGTTATCCCTAATATTACATGGAGTAGCTACCAAACTACCCTTCAGCAATGGAGATCATCCCCTAATGCTGAACCCTCTGTAACAACAGAGTACAAAGTACAAGAGATCAAAAATGAAAAGGAATTTGCTACCCACTTAGGTATCAATTTTAATGGTTCACCCGTACAAGCAGGGCTAAGCCTTGACACACATCACAACAGAAAAAAGACGCATGTTCTCGTTTCGTTTATTCAGAAATTATTTACAGTTTCTACATCTCCTAAAAACTGCATTCTGAAATCTGCTGATATTAACTCTTTTAATGGGGTAATGCCTGTATATGTAAGCAGTGTTCACTATGGAAGAATGGCGTTTGCCCTTATTTCTACAAACTATAGTTACGATGAGGTTACAGCAGCACTTAATCTTGTTTTCCCTAAACTTAATAACTTAAGTGCTGATTTACAAATTAAATACAAGAGCATCTTAGACGAATCTGTAATCACACAGACTAGCATTGGAGGTACTATGCAAGACCATCAAGCAATTATATCTGGTGGTTGGGAGGCCTTTAAGAAAGCTATCGGCAACCCTATACCAATGTCAGCAGCAGCTCCTATTGCTTACAACTTAAAGTATGTTAGCGATAACTCTGTAGCTCGTATCCTTATGAGCAATTCTTACCCTGTTACACAATCGATTTTTGTTCCTACATGTAATAGCATCAACTTTAAGTTTACCCCAAAAGCGATCAGGGGTAAAGTTATAAACAAAAATCCTCTTTTCCTATATGGTGAATGCACCGTAGCCCTTCCTAACGGAGATCGTTTTAACATTCTAAATATTAGTAAAGAGAAGGCTATTCAGGTAGATAACAATTCTTATACAGATATAACAGGTTCTAATATGCCTGAAACAGTTTCCATAAAACGTCCACTAAATATGAGTATGTCAAACTTCTTGGAGCAATATGTTACTATTACAACAAGTATGCACAATACGATTGTTAACAGAGTCCCTGTAGGCGATGATCTTGGAACAACTACTGTTACTATCAAGCTAAAGGATCTTCTTTTCGATGCTAAGGCAGGCGGAAAAGCATTTAGCACAAGAAATCCAAAACAAACACTTGAATTTATGGGTGAAGTTCTTTTTGGACTTGAATATGATACATTAAAATAAGTCTGCTAATAAACTCCTAATTCAACTAACAAGTAAATAATCTCTTAGGTTGTTTTGTTATTAACAAATTTATTTGTAACTTTGCAGCGTTCAGAGGAATGGGGAACTTGACAAAGTTCCTCATTTTTCATTATTTAGCAGATATGATAGATAAAACTGTTGTTAAAAAACTCGTTGACGAGTGGTTGGAAGATAAGGATTACTTCCTAGTAGATATTCAGATTAGTTCAGACGACAAGATCGTTGTAGAGATTGACCATGCTGATGGAGTATGGATTGAGGACTGTGTAGAGCTTAGCAAGTATATCGAAGAACATCTTTCGCGTGATGAAGCCGACTATGAATTAGAAGTTGGTTCGGCTGGCTTAGGTCAGCCTTTTAAAGTTCCTCAGCAGTATGAAAACTTTGTGGGCAAGGAAGTAGAAGTACTTGACAAAGACGGAAAGAAGATTAAAGGAATTTTAAAAAGTGTTGATGGTGATAATTTTATTGTCGCTGTTAATGAGAAAGTACAAGTGGAAGGTAAGAAACGTCCTATAAAAATGGATGTGGATCACGAGTACAATATGAATGAAGTGAAATATACAAAATACGTAATAAGTTTCAAATAAAGCTATGGCAGCAAGAAAAATAGAAGAAGATCGTCCAAATATGATCGAGACCTTCAAGGAGTTTAAAGACACTAAGAGCATCGATCGTACTACTTTGATGAGCGTTTTGGAAGAGAGCTTTCGCAATGTGCTTGCAAAGATTTTCGGTAGTGACGAAAACTTCGATGTTATTGTAAACCCTGATAAGGGCGACTTTGAAATCTATCGCAATCGTGTAGTAGTGGCTGACGATGATGTAGAGGATGAGAATAAAGAGATAAGTCTTACCGATGCTCGTAAGCTAGAGCCTGATTTCGAAGTGGGTGAAGATGTGAGTGAGAAGATCGACTTTAATAAGTTTGGTCGTCGCGCTATCTTAAACTTGCGCCAAACATTAGCTTCAAAGGTCTTGGAATTGGAACACGACTCATTATATAATAAGTATAAAGATCGTGTGGGTCAGATCATTACTGGTGAGGTATATCAAACTTGGAAGCGCGAAGTTTTGTTAGTAGATGAAGATAACAACGAAATGATCTTACCAAAGGGCGAGCAAATACCACGTGATAACTACCGCAAGGGAGAAACCATTCGTGCCGTCATCCATCGTGTTGACAATGAAAATAACAATCCAAAGATTATCCTTTCTCGTACAGCTCCAGAATTCTTAGAGCGTTTGTTGGAAGCAGAAGTTCCTGAAATCAATGATGGATTAATCGCTATTAAGAAGATTGCTCGTATGCCGGGAGAGCGTGCAAAGATTGCTGTAGAAAGCTTCGATGAGCGTATTGACCCTGTAGGAGCATGTGTTGGTGTACGTGGTAGCCGTGTCCATGGCATTGTTCGCGAACTATGCAATGAAAATATTGATGTAATAACTTGGACTGCTAACACTAAGCTATTTATCCAACGTGCATTGGCACCAGCAAAGGTAAGCAGCTTAACTATTGACGAAGAAAATAAAAAAGCTGAGGTATATTTGCAACCAGAAGAAGTTAGCTTAGCCATTGGGCGTGGTGGTTTGAACATCAAATTAGCTAGTATGTTGACAGGTTACACTATTGATGTATTCCGCGAGCTAGACGAAAACGATGCGGAGGACGACATCTACTTGGATGAATTCTCTGACGAAATCGATCAGTGGGTGATTGATGCAATCAAAAGCATTGGTATGGAAACAGCTCGTCAGGTATTAAATGCGCCACGTGAAATGTTGATAGAGAAAGCCGATTTAGAGGAAGAAACTGTTGACAATGTGTTGAACATTCTAAAATCTGAATTTGATAACTAGGTGATGGCTGGTGGGTGATGGTTGTTAGCAGAAAGCCTAACGGGTGTGACTATTCTGCAACTCCATGTTCGGAACCCCTCTACCAAATGGCAATGAAACAACAATGCTACCAACAACGAACACCCACACCGAAAAAGAAAATTAATGAGTATCAGATTAAGTAAAGCAATTCGAGAATTGAATATTGGACATCCTACAGCTGTTGAGTTTCTACAAAAGAAGCTTGGCTTGAATGATGAGTCTATTGATGTTAACTACAAATTGAATGACGATCAATACAAGGCACTAGTAAAAGCATTCAAGGGCGATAAGGAAGTTAAGGACAAGGCTGCCGATATTCTACAAAAGAAATCAAAAGACAAGAAAGAGAACGCAAAGTCGGCTAATCATAGTGCCGACAGTTTGCTTAGTTCTAAAAGACAGAAATATACACCACTAGGTAAGATTGACCTTGATGCTACTAACAAACCAATAGCAAAGGCAGAAACAAAATCAGTAGAGACAGAAAAGCCTATTGCCAAAGCTCCTGTTAAGGAAATAGGGGCGAAAGAACAAAAGGTTGAAAAAGCTGTGGCACCTAAGCAAGAAACTCCTGTTGTAAAAGAAGCTAAGGTTGAGAAACAACCAGCAAAGCCTGTAGAGCAAAAGTCAGAAGTTTCGACAGAAAAGAAGCAAGATAAACAAGCTGAAATAAAGAACGAAACTCCTAAAGTTTTAGTGAACACAGAAAAGAAAGCAGAGGCTGTTGTTTCTCAAGGAGAGACAAAAGCAGCAACAGAAGTAAAGGACGATGGCATCTTTAAGACTAAAAATGAAGAAAAGATGCTCAATACTCCAAAAGTCAACGTACTTGGTAAGATCGACTTGAGTACTCTCAACCAAAGCACTCGTCCAAAGAAGAAGAGTAAGGAAGAGCGTAAAAAGGAACGAGAGGACAAGGCAGGTCAGACAAATGGTCAGGCCAAAAAGAAACGTGTCCGCATCAATAAAGAGCGTGTTGATATTAATGCTGCTGCTAATCAGCAGGGTGGTCAAGGTAACCGCAGTAAGAGCAATAATAACAATAACAATCATGGTGGCGGTAAGAAGAACAACCGTAATAACAACAACAATCGTAGTCAGAAGCCATTAGAGGTAGATGACGAGGCTGTAGCACGCCAAGTAAAGGAAACGCTTGCCCGTTTAACTAGCAAGAGTCAAAACAAGAAGGGTGCTAAGTATCGTAAGGAAAAGCGTGATGCAGTACAAGAAAAGCTAAACGCAGAGGCACGTGCAGAAAAGAAGGAAAGCAAGGTTTTGAAGCTTACCGAGTTTGTTACTGTTTCAGAATTGGCTACAATGATGAATATTCCTGTAACAAATGTAATCTCTACATTGATGTCTGTAGGTATTATGGTATCTATCAACCAGCGTTTGGACGCAGAGACTATCAACCTTGTTGCTGACGAATTTAACTTTAAGACAGAATACGTATCAGCTGAAGTACAAGAAGCTGTAAGCGAGGAAGTTGATGATGAAAACGATCTTTTATCACGTGCGCCTATCGTAACGGTGATGGGTCATGTTGATCATGGTAAGACATCACTGCTTGACTATATCCGTGATACTAACGTTATTGCTGGTGAAGCGGGTGGTATTACCCAGCACATTGGTGCATATAGCGTTCAGCTTGGAAACGGAAAGCGAGTAACTTTCTTGGATACTCCGGGTCATGAAGCCTTCACAGCTATGCGTGCTCGTGGTACTCAAGTTACTGACATCGCTATTATCATTATCGCAGCCGATGACTCTGTGATGCCTACCACTCGTGAGGCTATTGCCCATGCACAAGCTGCTGGAGTTCCAATGGTATTTGCTATCAACAAGATTGATAAGCCAGGAGCTAATCCTGACAAAATCCGCGAAGACCTTTCACAAATGAACCTCCTTGTAGAAGAATGGGGCGGTAAATATCAATGCCAAGAGATCAGTGCCAAAAAGGGCATCGGTGTAGAAGACTTGCTTGACAAAGTTTTGCTTGAAGCCGAAATGCTTGACTTAAAGGCTAATCCTAACCGTAAGGCTACAGGTACTATCATTGAGTCGTCTTTGGATAAGGGTCGTGGCTACGTAAGTACAGTTCTCGTTTCAAATGGTACTTTGAAGGTGGGCGACAACCTCATTGCAGGTACTTCATACGGTCGTATTAAGGCTATGTTCAATGAGCGCAATCAGCGCATTGAAGCGGCTAAACCTGCCGAACCAGCTATTATTCTTGGTTTAAATGGTGCTCCTGCTGCTGGTGATACCTTCCACGTTATGGAAACAGAACAGGAAGCTCGCGAGATTGCTAACAAGCGCGAACAACTACAACGCGAACAAGGCTTACGCACTCAGACGCGTCTCACCTTGTCGGATATTTCTCACCGCATTGCTCGTGGCGAGTTCCATGAGATGAACATTATCGTGAAAGGTGATACCGATGGTTCTATCGAGGCATTGTCAGATTCGTTCATCAAGCTATCTACTGAAAAGGTAAACGTCAACGTTATTAGTAAGGCTGTAGGTCAGATCTCTGAAAACGATGTTATGTTAGCAAGTGCTTCTGATGCTGTTATTGTTGGTTTCCAAGTACGTCCTTCTACAGAGGCACGCCGTTTGGCAGACCGCGAGGGAGTAGAAATCAATACTTACTCTGTCATCTATGACGCTATTGACGATGTAAGATCTACTATGGTGGGTATGCTTGATAAGGTGAAGAAAGAAATTATTACTGGTCAGGTAGAAGTTAAGCAGGTATTCAAGATCTCTAAGGTGGGTACTGTAGCTGGTGCTTTGGTAACCGAAGGTAAGGTACACAACAAGGATAAGGGTCGAGTGGTACGCGATGGCATCGTCGTCCACACAGCTCCGATCGATGCTTTGAAACGATATAAAGACGACGTCAAGGAAGTTGTTACTGGATTGGAATGTGGTATTTCACTGGTAAATTACAACGATTTGCAGGTGGGCGATGTCATTGAAACCTTCACAGAAATTGAAGTTGAACAAAAATTATGATGAAATAACAATAAAATCCCCTACGTACACGATGTACATAGGGGATTTTTTATTATCTTAGTGCCTACAAATACTATTACCACTATATTATGGTACGGCATTTGTTCTCTTAATAAATAAAAGATAATTTAATAATGTCAGATAACAAAAACAACGAATATGTAAAGAAGGTCGCCGAGCAAAAGTATGAATTTGGCTTTACGACCGATGTGCATACCGAAGTTATTCCAAAGGGACTAAACGAAGATGTAGTACGTTTAATCTCTGCAAAGAAAGGGGAACCCGAGTGGCTCCTTGAATTCCGTTTGGAAGCTTTTAGGTATTGGCAAACTCTCCCTATTCCTACATGGGGGCATTTAACACTTCCTGAACTACATCTTCAGGAGATTTCTTATTATGCCGACCCTCTAGCTAAGAAGCCTAAGAATAAGGAGATTGATCCAGAATTAGAGAAGACATTCGATAAACTTGGCATCCCGTTGGAAGAGCGATTAGCATTGAGTGGCACTGCTGTCGATGCTGTAATGGACTCTGTTTCCGTAAAGACTACTTTCAAAAAGCAATTGGCAGAGAAAGGTATTATCTTCTGTTCATTTGGTGAAGCGGTAAAAGAACATCCCGACTTAGTGCGACAATATCTAGGAAGCGTGGTGCCTTATCGTGATAATTGGACTTCTGCCCTTAACTCTGCTGTGTTTAGCGATGGATCGTTTGTGTATATTCCCAAAGGCGTTCGCTGCCCTATGGAACTAAGTTCGTACTTCCGTATCAACGCTGTTAATACAGGACAGTTTGAGCGCACCCTCATTGTTGCCGATGATGATGCCTATGTTAGCTACCTCGAAGGCTGTACTGCTCCTATGCGAGACGAGAACCAACTGCATGCTGCTGTGGTAGAAATCATCGTGATGAACAATGCAGAAGTAAAATACTCTACTGTTCAGAACTGGTATCCAGGCGATGAAAACGGAAAAGGCGGCGTGCTTAACCTTGTTACAAAGCGTGGCGAATGCCGAGGTATCAACTCAAAGTTGTCATGGACTCAGGTCGAAACGGGTTCTGCGATCACATGGAAATACCCGTCATGTATCCTTCGAGGCGACAACTCGCAAGCAGAGTTCTATTCTGTAGCCGTTACCAACAACTATCAAGAAGCCGATACAGGTACTAAGATGATTCACATGGGTAAAAACACCAAGAGTACTATTATATCGAAAGGTATCTCTGCGGGACATAGCCAAAACTCATACCGAGGCTTAGTACGTGCCACTGCCAATGCCGACAATGCCCGCAATTACTCTAGCTGCGACTCATTGCTTTTAGGCTCACAATGTGGTGCTCACACCTTCCCTTATATGGATATTCATAACGATACTGCTATCGTTGAGCATGAGGCTACAACCTCTAAAATCAATGAAGAGCAGCTTTTCTATTGCAACCAACGTGGTATTCCTACGGAAGATGCTGTAGGCTTGATTGTAAATGGTTATGCAAAAGATGTACTCAACAAACTTCCTATGGAGTTTGCTGTTGAAGCACAGAAACTGCTTGCGGTAACTTTGGAGGGTACTGTAGGATAAGTAAAAGAGAGGTGTCGTACTTAAAAGTCTATCTTCATGAAGAAATATATTTTTGTAGTAGCGCTCACAACACTAACACTAATGGCTAAAGGGCAAAATTGGCAGCCACAACCTTGGCATAAATTCTTGTCAGAGCAGAGACTTACAACTAGCACTACCCCTGCACAAGAAAAGTCGCTAATTGTTAGCTCATACAAGGCTAATGGCGAGCCGCTAACAGCCAGCCAGCCTTACTATGGTGCTTTCTATGCTACGCACCCTTTCTCTTTCTCTACTGCTTCACCTACCGACTACCTTCCTTATAAAAAGAAAAAGAAGAAACGATATGAATATCAGCCGACCCAACGCGATTTATACGAACAACGTCAAGAAGAGATAGAACGAATCAGACGTGGTGAAGACAAGAGCATCTTTGGTGATATATTATCGAGTATAGTCGATATAATTTTAAACAAATAAAAACATTATGTTAGAAGTAAGAAACTTGCATGCAACAATTGCAGGTAAAGAAATATTAAAAGGTATCAACCTTACAATTAAAGATGGCGAAATTCATGCCATTATGGGACCTAATGGTTCTGGTAAATCTACGCTAAGTGCTGTGCTTACAGGCAATCCTCTTTATGAGGTAACTGATGGCATGGCGGTATTTAACGACAAAAACCTCTTGGATATGAAGCCTGAAGACCGCGCTCGTGAGGGGCTTTTCCTATCGTTCCAATATCCAGTGGAGATCCCTGGCGTAAGTATGACCAACTTTATGAAAGCTGCCATCAATGCCAAGCGCACCTATCAAGGCTTAGAACCTTTAAAAGCTGCCGAATTTATGGCACTTATGCGTGAGAAAAGACATTTTGTGGAACTCGATTCTAAACTATCACACCGTAGCGTCAACGAGGGCTTCTCGGGTGGTGAAAAGAAGCGTAACGAGATTTTCCAAATGGCAATGCTAGAACCCAAACTTAGTATTTTGGACGAGACCGACTCTGGACTTGATGTTGATGCGATGCGTATTGTGGCAGAAGGTGTAAACAAAATGCACACAAAGGAGACATCGGCTATCGTTATTACACACTACGAACGTTTGCTAGACATGATTAAGCCCGACTTTATTCATGTGCTTTACAATGGTCGTATCGTAAAGACTGCTGGCCCTGAACTCGCTAAAGAGATAGAAGTACGCGGTTATGATTGGATAAAAGAAGAGGTAGATAAAGACTAATTATGTCATGAAAAGTGAACAACAATATATAGATCTGTATACGCAAACTTCGGAACTTATCAAGAGTAAGTCGGCTGAAGTAATGAATGCGCTCCGAGAAGAAGCATTCAACAACTTCAAAAAGCTAGGCTTTCCTACTAAGAAGGTGGAGCGATACAAGTATTCAGATATTCCAACGCTCTTCAAACCTGATTATGGTTTGAACCTAAGTCGATTGGAAATTCCTGTAGATCCTTACAAAACATTCAAGTGTGATGTACCCAACTTGAGCACATCTCTGTATTTCGTTGTCAATGATCAGTTCTATACCAAAGAACTACCAAAGGTCAAACTAGATGAAGGCATTATCATTGATAGTCTTTCTCAAGCAGCCACTAGCCGCCCTGAGCTTGTCGCCAAGTATTATGGTAAACTTGCTAAAACAGAGAAAGATGGCATTACTGCGCTCAATACGATGTTGGCACAAGATGGACTGTTTATCTATGTACCAAAGAATGTAAAGCTAGAACGCACGGTTCAGATCGTAAACATACTCCGCTCGGATGTCGACCTGATGGTCAATCGCCGTGTACTCATCGTCCTTGAAGAAGGTGCAGAGGCTAAGTTCCTCTTCTGCGACGATACTGCCGATGATCGAAAATTCCTCACAACACAGGTTATTGAAGCCTTTGTGGGCAACAATGCTGTCCTCGATCTCAATTGTTTAGAGGAAACACATACTAAGAATGTGCGTGTCTCTAATGTGTTCATCGAACAGCAAAGCCACTCGAAGGCTAGCCACAACATCATCACCTTACACAATGGCATTACTCGAAATATGCTCGACCTTACCTTCAAAGGTGAGCATAGTGAATGTTTTCTAAATGGCTGTGTCATTGCAGATAAGGAACAGCGAGTGGACAATAACACGATGATAGACCATGCAGTACCCAATTGCGACAGCCACGAACTTTATAAATATGTTCTCGATGACAAAGCCGTTGGAGCCTTTGCAGGGCTTGTCCTAGTACGTGAAGGTGCGCAAAAAACCACTTCTGTGGAAACCAATCGCAACCTTGTTGCTACCAAGACAGCCCACATGTACACCCAGCCTATGCTAGAAATATATGCCGATGATGTACAGTGTAACCATGGATCAACCGTTGGTCAGCTCAATGATGCTGCACTCTTCTATATGCAACAACGTGGTATCGACCAAAAAGAAGCACGCACTTTGCTCCAGACTGCCTTTATTTATGAGGTTATCGACAAGATAGAGCTTGAGCCTTTACGAGATCGTTTACACCTTTTGGTAGAGAAACGTTTCCGTGGAGAGCTTAATAAGTGTAACGGATGTAGTCTTTGTAAATAAGAAAGGAGTATAACTTATGTACGACATTAATAAGGTTCGTGCCGACTTCCCTATCCTCTCGCGCACCATTTACGGCAAACCTTTGGTTTATCTTGATAATGGAGCCACTACACAGAAACCGCTTTCTGTGCTAAACGCGATGCGCGATGAATATCTTAATGTGAATGCTAATGTACACCGAGGTGTGCATTGGCTATCACAACAAGCTACCGATTTGCACGAGGCTGCACGTGAAACGGTACGCAAATTCCTCAATGCACGCTCCACTTCCGAAATCGTTTTCACACGTGGAACCACCGAAAGTCTTAACCTAATAGCCTCGTCTTTCACCGATGGCTTCCTAAAAGCTGGCGATGAAGTGATTATTTCCACAATGGAACACCACTCTAACATCGTGCCGTGGCAGTTGCAAGCAGCTAAGAAAGGCATAGCTTTAAAGGTGATACCGCTTACAGAGAATGAGGAACTAGACATAGAAGCTTACGCCAACCTCTTTAGTACCCATACCAAACTTGTTAGCGTAACCCACGTTAGCAATGTTTTAGGTACGATCAATCCCATTAAAGAAATGATTCGCATAGCACACGATCATGGCGTACCAGTGATGATAGACGGCGCACAGAGTGTACCTCACTTCAAAGTAGATGTACAAGAGCTCGACTGCGAATTTCTTGCTTTTAGTGGTCATAAGGTGTATGGACCTACTGGTATTGGCGTACTTTATGGCAAAGAGGAATGGCTCGACAAGCTTCCGCCTTATCAAGGTGGTGGCGAAATGATAGAGCATGTTAGCTTTGAGAAAACTACTTTTGAACGTCCACCGCTCAAATTTGAGGCTGGCACACCCGACTATGTAGCGACCCATGGCTTAGCCATAGCACTCGACTATGTGTCTGCGCTAGGCATGGATAACATCTTTGCCCACGAACAAGCACTAACCCATTACGCATTGCAACAGCTTCGCGAGATTGAGGGCATACACATCTATGGGCATGCTGCCAATCGTGGCGATGCCGTTATCAGCTTCAATGTTGACAATATCCATCCTATGGACATCGGTACACTGCTCGACCAGCTAGGCATAGCTGTGCGCACAGGACACCACTGCGCACAACCGCTCATCGAAACACTCGGTACGCTGGGCACTGTTCGTGCTTCCTTTGGTTTGTATAACACCAAAGAAGAAATAGATATTTTAACAAATGGACTGAAACGAGTTGTAAAAATGTTTTAAAAAGAACTTTATACACTACAATATAAAAAAGAGTGTTTATAAATCTATTCAATGTGTAAAAAATGCATTATTTTACTCTATTTAAATAGTAAATAGCTACCTTTGCACCATAAAATTAATTATTTAAAGAGAATAGATATAATAAGTTAACTTCTTTAGAAAGGATAAAAAACAAAAAGAGATGAGCAAAATTAAATCATTTTTACTGTTAATAGCAGTAGCTTTATGTAGCTTTCAGTTAGTATCGTGTAGCAAAAGCAGCGACGAATTGCCACCAACACCAACAATAAAAGCAGAACAACTGAATGGGACATGGCAGCATACAGCAGAGAATTGGATAGTAAATATCAAGTTTGACAATCAAAATGCTACAATCCACTGGCAAAGAAAACAAGAAAACACTGCTCCTACCCCAGATGAGAACTATTCTGTTAGTTTAAATAGCAACCACTTGACACTGAAAGAGAAAGACACTAATGCGTCTATGACTTATGAAGTTTCATTTACAAATGAAAACAAATCGTTCACACTGAAGAGAATAGGCCGTAAAGGTAACCCAGATAATTTAAAGGAACTCGAGGCTCTTCACCGCTTACACGAACTTTCAGGGAAAACCTTTACTAGAAACTAATTTTTTTTTTACTTCATCAATATTAATTTTGGAAAGTTCAATAATTAATATTGATGATTTTTTTTATTCAATGCTTTCCTCACATTATAATATAGGACTCACCGAAGCAGGCTGCGACGAAGCAGGACGTGGCTGCCTAGCAGGTAGTGTATATGCAGCTGCTGTCATTTTGCCTGAAAACTATCACAACGACCGCCTGAACGACTCTAAACAGCTATCGGCAAAGGCACGCTATGCGCTACGCAAGGAAATAGAACGCGATGCAATGGCATGGGCTGTGGGTATTGTTACCCCTGCGGAAATAGACAAAATCAATATCCTCAATGCGAGTATTCTGGCTATGCACCGTGCGCTCGACCAACTCACACTACGTCCAGAAGCCATTATCGTAGATGGCAATCGCTTTAAAGCTTATCACGATATTCCTCACACTACAATTATCAAAGGCGATGGAAAATACCTTTCTATCGCTGCTGCCTCTATCCTAGCCAAAACTTATCGTGATGACTACATGCTAAAGCTTGCCAAAGAATACCCCATATACGATTGGCAACACAATATGGGATACCCCACCAAAGCGCATCGCGCAGCAATTGCACAGTATGGTATTACGCCCTATCACCGCAAAAGCTACAATTTATTAGGCGATGGACAGCTCTCGCTAAATTTTAAGTAGGCTTTAGTTAGTGCTACTTTGCTAGCTAAAAACATTCATAAACATACTGTGTCGGCTAAAAACCTATATGTCGGTTCATACTGCAACACATCAGCTATTTAACTCACAAACATAACCTTTCTAATGATAAAAGGTGATGTTTTACCCATAAAAATAAATTATTTTCGCCCCATTTTTAATTTATTTCCTATTCAAAAATAAATTAAAAATAAACTCAAAAAGTAAGCTTTTCCCACATAAAAAGTCATCATTTACTATATAAGCAATGACCTTTTTCAAGGTCAAAGAATACTTTTCCTAAACCTACCCCTACTTTTTTAATATATGATAGTATGGGGCACAGAACGAAGCGTATAGGATGATGGAGGGTTGAAAAGTTGGTAAAGTCGTTAGTTTACAAAGAGTTATGTGTAGTTTGATGGTTGAGGCTCCACAAAACGAAACGTTTACATTGGTTTAATTTTGGTTTACATCGAGGGGCTTTTCATTTACATGAGGTTGGCGAAAAGTTTACATACATAGGGCTGCACGTTTACACGTGTGGCCTTTTTTGCTGCTGTGCGTTGAAACCCTTTATACACGGGGGGGGCGAGCGTATGTGGGCTTTATATGCGCCGAAAGTTGAACCGTGTGAGAATGATATTAAAATGCGTTTGCAAGGATAGTAAAAATAAAGTGGTTATCACCTTTTTTTCGTGCTTTGTGAGTGATTTTAGTTACTGGTTATGCAGGTGGTTATACAAAGTGGTTATGCAATTTTATAAAAGTGGTTATGCAAAAGTGGGTTTTAAGGGGGGTACGATACAAGGGGGTGAAGATACTACATTTCTTGCGATATGCGTGTTTTGTGTTGCGATAGACCCACCCTAAATGCCCACTGTTTTTGAAACTCCACCTTATTAAATAGTGTAATATCAGGCACTTTGTCCAATTTTACGTCACAAAAGAGGGGGGGAGAGGGAGTAATGGGAGAAACTGAGGGGGAGTAGGGGGATCGTCTTATTCTTTCTTTTCTTTCCAACGTTTCCCTTTAATAACATGGAAGAGTTCTATCCGACGTTCGCAGCGTGTGAAGAGTGGGCATTGGAGGCAAGCCTTTCTTTTTCAATAGTTAATTGACGGACCTGTTCCTTGAGCTGTCCGATTTCCTCTGCCAGTTCATTAGCCCGTAAGTCTTTATCTTGCATGATAGTGAGAAACATTTCGCAAACTCCGTTTGAGTCCAGTGGAAAATCCGGCAATTTTGATACAGCAATTGCGGGCTTTGAGCGTCCCTTGATATGACCAGCTGTTAGCATAGAGCCTTCTCCAAGCAATATCCAAGTTGGATTGAAACTATAAAGGTCACATAATAGTGCTATCGTTTCAGTGCCGACATTCATTCTAAAATTCAGTATTTCTGAAAACTTGGCTGGTTTTATGCCCAAGCTTTGTGCTATACCCGTTTTAGTTAGCTCCTTGTCCTGTAAAAGCGACTCTATTGCTTTCACAAAACGCATGTTTATATCTGCTTTTGTCACCATTTTATAAAATTTATTTCAGAAATACTGAAAATAATTTTGCAGTATTACAGAAATTCTGTATCTTTGCAACGTATTCCATTTGGAAGAGCGCTCAAAGATACGAAAAAGGGGCGAGATTAACGAATTTAAAGGATTAAAGATTATGAAAGTGAAACAGTTTATTCCCACGGCGAAGGAAACAGATGTCTGTACTTTTCTGGCATCAGGAATACCCACACAGGATCAAGGAGGGCGTTTCGGAAGAGCTTACGAATGGATTTCTCGAACTCCTTTTGCTTCGTTGCTGACTGCTTTGAGAAGTGGAACCAAAGAAGATCAGCTTCAGTGTATGCTCCAAGTTGAGCGTTGGCTTCTGCAATGTCATCTGGCAGCTGTATTCGGTCAATACACACGCAGGCAATTTTTTGAAGACGTGCTAAGGGTTTCAGGGCTGTTTGGATTAGCTCCCTGCTCTTCTTTGCTGAGAGCGTATCAAAGTAAAACACCAAGACGGGTGTTGATGCGCAATTGTTAGTTGTCTGTTTCATTGTTGTTCTATTTGGAATTTGGCTATAAAGTTAGTGAAAATAAACGAATTAAAATGAGTGAGATTATGAAGAAGTACATTCACATCAAGAAGGAAGACCGCGAATTTATCGCGAAGGCTTTTGACATTACCGAGCGCACGATATTCAATGCGACTCATTACACGGACATGAACGAGGGAACGGATCTGATGAAGAAGGTGCGCACACTGGCATTGCAGCGTGGCGGTATTGTGATGGTTGAAGCTCCAGAGTTGGAGGTGTTGCACGATGCTGACGGCTATATGCGGCAGTATCTTGGTGACGTGCTATTAGAGTTTTCAAAGACGGAACCGTGGTGCGATGTGTTCAAGCATGGCGAGAAGGTTCGTAGGTTTGATAACGTGATGACGAACGACATTCAGGGCATTCAAGACTGGGCAGCAACATTGCGATAAAGAAAAGAGCAGCATGGAGTATTACGGTAATAGACTTTGCATATCGTACAGCGAACTCGTAGATAGCGGGATAATGACCTCAGCTAACTACAACAGTCTGACCTATCGAAAGAAGGTGAAGGTGGTTCGTCGTGGTGGCGGTGCGAGTGACTGTTGTGCTCTGATTGCCATAGACAGTTTGCCGAGTAAGTACAAGGAGGCTGTCGAGAAGAAGTACCCCGGTGGCGATGAGGTTCGCATCAAGGCATGGGTGCTTTCCAATTACGAAATGGATCAGGCAGCCATCGCCTTCTTCCATGACCGCAGCAAGACGGGTATCGACCTTGACGAGAAAAAGAAACGCGAGTACATTATCAACGCTTCGGTGCTGAACTGCTGCATCAAGCTCTACGAGCGTGCACGGGACAGCCAACGCCTGTTCGGCGGCAAGTATAACTGGGACATGATGGCCAAGACCATAGAAACCTTGCGCGAGGAACTGGGGCACACGCTTCCGATGAGTACGCTGCGTTTCAGGAAGAAGGTGAACGACTACAAGCGAGGTGGTTACGGCTGCTTAATCAGCGGTAAATTCGGCAATCAGAGCGCGAGGAAAGTGGATTACAAGACCAAGCAACTGGTCCGTGGTTTGGCAGTCTTGCCGAACAAACCCTACAACAGCAACGTACATGAGATGTATATCAGCTTTGTCTGTGGCGAGCTTGACGTTTACGACCCGAAGACCGGCGAACTTTTCAATCCTGATGACTTCACGGATAAGAACGGCGACCCGAAGTCGCTGAGCGAGAGCACTATTAACAATATACTGAACGAGCCGGCAACGAAAATGCTGATAGAAAAGTCGCTGTCGAGCTGGAGCACCTTTATGCACGAACAAATGCCTTATATGCACAGACACAGCGGACACTTCTCACTGAGCCAAATCACGATGGACGACGTGGACCTTACGCGCAAGCTGAAGGACACGAAGCAGAGAGTACACGCCTACTATGCCTACGATGTGGTGAGCCAGTGTGTGATAGGCGCCAGCTATGCGAGGAAGAAGGACGAGCGACTTGTGGTGGACTGTTTTCGTGACATGTTCCGTCTGATAGCCTGCAACGGCTGGGGCATTCCTGCCGGTATCGAGGTGGAGAACCACCTGATGAGCCAGTACAAGGAGGGCTTTCTGAAAGCTGAGACGGTGTTCCAGTTTGTTCGTTTCTGCGCCCCTCTGAACTCACAGGAGAAATATGCCGAGCCATTGAATGGTGCGAAGAAGCGCAGCGTGATACACAAGAACCACGAAGGCATCGGCCGTTTCTATGGCAAGGGCAAGTGGCGCCAGGAGTATAAGAAGATTAGCGACGAGACCAATGAACTCTACGAGGACAAGGAATATTTCACTTGGGAGCAGTTGGTTGCCGATGACCGCAAGGACAACGAGGAATGGAACAACACACTGCATCCAAACCAGAAGATGTATCCTGGTATGACCCGCTGGCAGGTACTGGAGGCCAACATCAACCCGAACCTGCTTCCATACGATGCGAGAACGCTTGCCTACCATATCGGCGAAAGAGTGGAAACGAGTATTCGCAGAAATTCGACCGTAAGGGTGGCACACGAAGACTGGTGGCTGAGCAGCACGAGCGTACTGGAACGGCTGGATCCGAACAATTATAAGGTAACAGCCTGTTATCTTCCCGATGATGAAGGCTCTCCACAGGAGGTATTTATTTATCAGAAAGGCAAATACATCGACACCGTGGAGAAAGTGAATACTTACAGCCGTGTTATGGCCGAACAGACGGAAGAAGACCAAGCTGCATTCGTGGAACAGCAGAAAAAGATAGCGAAGTTCAACAAATATGTTGAGGACAACGCTATCGACAGATTGGGAATACTGAAGCCGAGCCAACAGGCACAGCAGGAGGTACAGGAAGTAAAATTCTCCGTTCCTCAGAAATGTGAGCCAAGAATGCCGTTGCCAAGCGCATCCGACAGAGCAGTCGCAGATATATAGAATAACGTTAACAAAGTTGATTATCGGCTGCATTCGGCAAAACAAGCAAGCTTGATTGCGCTCATTTGCACGATAATTAAAATGCCATTAGAATATGATTAGTGAGATGCAAAAACAGCGGATATTAGAGGCGATAGCCTCCAACCGCAAGAACTATCCGAGCGATGCAAAGCACGCATCGGCGCTGGGCATATCTGCCAGCGTGTACAACGGTTTGAAAAAAGGTCAGACGGAGAAAGCGCTGAGCGACGCCAACTGGGTGAACATTGCCCGGAAGCTGGATGTGAACCTACGCGAGACAATAGAGTGGAAAGGTGCACAGACGGAGACTTTCAAATATATCAGCCTGCAGTTAGGCGCCTGCCAGGAACGCAGCCTAAGCGTAATACTCTGCGACCTTCCGAACATCGGCAAAACCTATACTGCGCGTTGGTATGTAAAGGAAC
>QWBY01001663.1_pt1 | contig 18415 bp, 13 predicted proteins | sample 1972471 | NCBI WGS metagenome assembly QWBY01 (sample SAMN09866722, study PRJNA288562) | Human gut metagenome isolate term6_stool, whole genome shotgun sequencing... | reverse complement strand
TTAGGAACGTGATAAATCACGCCCCTACAAAGTTTCATTTTTCGCTAAGAAACTGTTTGTTAAAATATAAATGAATATACAATCTTTTGTGGAATTTAGAACAAGGCTTATTTTATCGGAATTCAAAGCCCCTTGTTTTGAGCTTCAAAACATACTCTTTTGAGCTTCAAAATAAGGGGTTTTGAATCACAAAACAAAATGTTTTAAAAACGCGCTGTAAAGCGTTGAAAATCAACAAAATATAAATTGGTTTAAAATCCAGTAGTATTTAAAGGACTATTCGATAAATAACCAATGGGAATGAAATAATATACAGTTTCAAAAAAATGGAATAGCCCTAATAGAAAACAAAATAGCCACCATAGTTTCGACTTGCTTAACTATGGTGGCTTACAGCATTTTTTTAATATTCAGAGAGAGAATGTTGATTTATTCAGACATCATTGTGGCAAACGATTGTAGATGACATAGTCCCAATAACCGTTTGTATTAACAGATTGGCGGTGTGCTTTGAGCAAATATTTCTTAATCTTATCCATACTTGAAGCCAAAGGGCCGTTGGTGGCAATGTTTTCGATTTGCTGATAGATGATAGGCATCAACATTTCGTATTTTGCAGGGTCGGTGCGGAAACTTATTTTAACGAATCCGTGAGGCTTTGCTGTATTGTCCAACTGACTTTGCACACTCACGCCGTAGGTTCCGCCCTTTTCTTCACGCACCGAATCGGTGTAAGCTATCGTTAAGACACGTTTGAAAACATCAAGAGCAAGGTCGGCTTTTGGTGTAAATGGTTCGTCGAAAGTATAGAAAACGCTTACCAAAGTAGATGGTGTGTTCATCTTCTTTTTAAAGATATGCGTTTCGTTTACGTTGCGCACTTGCGGATAAGAGTCCTTCACTACGCTACGTTTCCCCTTATTGGGCAGTGTGGCAACATATTGGCAGAGCAACGGACGTAAGGTTTCCATATCGACATTGCCCACTAAAATCATCTTAAATCCAGAGGCATCGCTGAAACGTTCATTGTAAATTTGCCAAATACGGTCGTAAGAAACACGGTCGAGTGTGCTGCGTTTTAGTGGTTGTAGGCGTGGGTGGTTGCCGTAAAGAATAGCCGTAACCGAATCGTTATAAGCCACTTGCGGATTGGCTTCACGATTTTTGAGGAACGAACGCATGGTTTCAATGCTACCTTTAAACTTCGCTTCGTCTTTGCGAGGGGCAGTAAAGTAAAGATAGGTAAGTTGCATCATGGTTTCAAAGTCTTTTACCGATGAACTACCATTGATAGCTTGCGTTTCGACACCAATACTTGGATTGATGCGAACAGCCTTTCCGTTCAACATTCTGTCTAACTGTACCTTGTCAAAGTTGGCAACTCCTGCATCGATAATGGCACTTGAAAGCATAGAAAAGTTAATTGCGTCAGCATCAGGATAGCTTGATGTTCCACCTTCGCCATAGAAACGCATCGTGATTTCGTCCTTCGCAAAGTCGGTTTTCTTCACATAAACCTCTACGCCATTGCTCAATATGAGTTTCTTTACACCAAATTTATCCCAATCCGTTTCCTTTTTTATCTTACCTTTCTTAGGCAATTTCGTTATCAATTCGGCTTGCATTGTTTCCTCCTTGTAAGGTTCGTATTGCTTAGCCTGTGCCTCCAACACATATTTCTCGAAAGTTGCTTCGTCAGCAATAGGGAAATCAGCCTTTAAAGGAGCATAAACCGTAAGCACTTGGTTCTTGTCAGAAATAAGTTCAATGGCTTCTTGGTTCACCTCGGCTAAGGTTACACTGCCGTTAAACTCTTGTGTGAGTTGATAATCGTATTCGGCTGACGTGATAGGCTCGTTGTTCAAGAAATTTTGCAAAGCTGCTTTCACTAAATAACGATTACGACGGTCGTTGCGTTCAGTATACTTTCGCTCGGCAGACTTGAGGATAGTTCGCTTTGCACGTTCCAATTCGCTTGCTGTAAACCCATGTTGGCGAGCGCGTTCCACTTCTCCAATGACAGCATCGAACGACCCTTTTACATTCTCTTGCAAACAACCGAACGACACAGAAAAAGCATCTTTGGTTTTAGAAATGAAGAATTGACCTGCACCAACCGATGCACTATGGAATGGAGGCGTGGGCTTTTTCTTCATATCGGCTAATCTTCCGTTGAGCATATTCGTAACCAATGCACTTAAATAACTCTTGCGTTGGGTTGCTATAAGGTTCTTTTCATTGTCGGGAGTAGCCGCCTGTTTCATGTAAAGATTAACAAGCATAATGGGTTGCTCGCTATCTTTATCAATGGCAACAATCATTTTGTCGTTATCAGGCACAGGATAGTAGATGCGTTCTGCTGGATTTTCAGGCTTTTGAACATCAGCAAAGGTGCGGCGAATCTTTTCCTCCATTTTATCAACGTCAATATCTCCCACCACGATAATGGCTTGTAAGTCTGGGCGATACCATTTGTTATAATAGTCGCGTAAGTCTTTGTAAGGGAAATTATCTACAATATCCATTGAACCAATAGGCAAACAATCTTCATATTTTGTACCCTTATAAATGGTAGGCATGACACGTTCCATCATGCGTTGTACAGCCATTCCAGCACGGCGAGTACGCCATTCTTCGTGAATAACGCCACGTTCTTTGTCTATTTCTTCATCGGTGAGCAATAGAAAGTGGCTCCAATCGTGGAGAATCAATAAAGTTGAATCGACAATACCTTCACGCTTGATAGGTACAGCCGATACATTGTAAACCGTTTGGTCTACACTCGTGTACGCATTGAGGTTTGTTCCAAATTTTACACCAATGGTTTCGCACCACGGAACAATGCCTAAGGAGTTTCCTTTACCCTGAAAATGCTTTGTACCATTGAATGCCATGTGTTCCAAAAAGTGAGCCAATCCACGTTGGCGAGGCTCTTCAAGAATAGAACCGACACGCTGTGCAATGAAAAAATCGGCTAATCCTTTCTCCTTTGCGTTATGTTTGATATAATAGGTAAGTCCGTTTTCTAACTTGCCCACTCTGTACGAATTGTCAATTTCTACCGTTTGTGCAGCCACAGAGAACGGCAAAAGGAGCGAAACAAGGAGTGTTGAAAAAAGTTTATTCATAATGTTTGTTTAAAAACCTCCTCCAACCCTATTGTTAGAGGAGGTTGTTGGGTTTTTATTTTACCGTTGGTTTTGCCTTTGGTGTGAAATCTTCAGAAGAATTGTTGGTATCTACATACTTGCCATTCTTCATTTTGCGTACAACGGCAGTACCAATACCGCTCTTGTCTTTAGCATTATCACTGCAATAAGTGAAACCATTATCCATAGAAACAGGGATAATGTTCCAATCATGAGGATTATCTTTCATATCAACATTGACAGCATCAATAATCCAAGCTGAAGGAAGGAAGTAAGCCTTTTGTGTCATTAATTTTCCATTTACGTCATTATTGTATTGAGCTTCATAATAATTATTCTTTAAAAAGTCTTTTATTGTTCCTTGAATCTTACCAATTGCGTATGCTTTATTACCTCTCATATTTAATACAAGGATAGAGGCTGAGGTGGTAAATATGCGTTTCAAATCTTTAACATTGGCATTTTGCTCATCTTTATAGTTGTTAGTTGAAACATCATAGAACTCAAAATTAGCATTACTCAAGTCGAAAGAGTTAGCATTTACACTCTTATGATTTTTTCCATTCAATGCTAATAACAATGTTTCTCCGGGTTTTACAGGTACATCTTTACCTTTTCCTGGAATCATATATATAGCACCAGCAGCAAAACCTTCATTTCTGTAATCTTTGATATACTTATGTTTTACACCATTGGTAAAGGCAGACTCCATGATAACCAAACTATCAGCGTACATAAGTTTGCTTGTATTGTTGGTAATTTTGATGTATTGGTCAGCAAAATAAGGCTTTCCTTTTGGTGTTTGTGTGCCACGGAAGAAAATTTCAGATATAACAAACCCTTCTTTGCCTGTCGAAACATTGAGCAAAAGATTGATTTGGTTAGAACTATTTTCTGTTATTTGTACATTTTCGTTAATAGTATTTACCTCTATTGACATCTCTTTGCCACCAGCTTCGTAAGTTAAAATGCCGTGTGCCAATACAGAATAAGTACCAACAGGTATATCTTTAATCTCCGCAGTGTAACCTTTTTCGGTCTTACTAAATTCTTTTACACTGTAAACCACTTTTGTTGCCTTGTTGGTAAGTAGGACAAGAGCGTTTTTAAAGTCTTTTGCTTGAATGTTTATAGGCAATTCAAGATTAATTTTTGCCGAAGTCTTAGGTGTTTGTGGGTCATCTTTATCTTCTGAACAAGACACAAAAGAGAAACATAAGGTAAGGAGCAATGTCATGCTCATTAAAATTTTCTTTGTCATTTTCTTTTATTTTAAGTTATTACTAATTGATTATTTTAAAATGAAAAACCTAATGTTAGGCTTGTTACCGCACTATGGGTATGTTCTGAATTGGATATAATACCACCCGATAATTCTGCAAATACACCATATCGAGGTGTTTTTAGCTTATAATCGGTGCGTATATTGGCTTTTATTTCTGTTCTGTTGCTTTTTAATTGCGAATAATTATAATTTATATATTGTGTAAATGAAGTTTCAATGTCAGCGTATGGCATTTCTATTTTATTGTTATTTTTTCCAAAATATGTCCATTCTGTTTGTTTTTTCGCAGTATAGGTAGTACCAAGATAAGCCATTGTTGCATAATGCTTATACATTGTGAGGTCGGCAATGATAGGATAATCGCCTAAGACAGCATCGCCTGCAACATGTTCCACACCATGCTGACTTAAAATATCGTAATGTCCGTACAACCAAAGTACACTTTTCTTACTTTCAAATCGATAGCCTAATTGGGTGGAGGCTCTACTATTGTGCAGCGTAGTAAGCGGAAGCGAGTTGTATTCGTCGGATATTCGTTCGTAATTTTGCCTTGAAAATTTTGCATCAGCAACAATTCCACGCCCTGAAATAGGGACTATTGAAAGCAAAAGCGCACCGCCTTTTCCTTTATAACTTACATCTGTGTTTGCGCCAGAGAATTCATTGTAAATATCTACATCGTTTGTTTGTTTATAAACGTTTCCTAATGCAGCTACTCCAATGCGGTAATTGCTTAGCAAATAGGCAGTTCCGAGCTTTAAACTCAAGTCAGCGACAACTCCTTTCATGCGTGGGTCTTGCTTTCTCCACTCTTGTTCTGCACGGAAATTCAGTTCAGCACCAATGTTCCAACGTCCCAAGCTTGTGGCATAACCACCTGAGAATTGGTATCTTTCACGTTCGGTATTACCTCCCACCGAATCAGCAAGTATGTATGGCGCAAGCAAATCATAGTCGGCAGTCGAATTCCAACTGACTCCTAAGTTGCGTCCTGTAAGATACGATGCTTTACCCCATATCGTTGTGCGTTCTGTAAGGCGAAGATAAGATATTGCTTTTGCCTCAATGCTTCTTTGCCCTTTGCCCTTTTCAAGTATGAAAGGCGATGTGCTGTGTTCCAAATTACCATTAAGTGTAAGTTCGGAATGACTATATTGAAAAGCATTTCCATAGTTTGCAGGATTTTCCCATGCTCTTTGCCAACTTAAATTTGTTAGCGTTGCTCGTTCAATGCGTGCTGAATCTTGCGCAAAACCATAGCTTGCACACACCATACCGAAGATAATATGTAAAAAACGAAGCTGTTTCATTTAGTCGGTAAATATGGTTTGCATTTCAATAGGGGGATTATTGCTTTCTCCAACACTAATAAAATCGGTTGTACTGCGGAAGGAACGTACTCTAATTTCGTTATTTTTATCAATGTAGCGTATTATTCCGTCAAGTGCAATCTTGTATGCACCACGCAAAACGGTTTCTGTTAGCGTATTACCATCAAAGTTTGTTGAGTTAAATACCTGTTTACTATTCAAATTTGTAATGGTTGCAGTAGCCTGTACTCGGTCTATTTTTGTGGCTTCTTTACTATTTACAACGATTGTAATATCAGTCATATATTCGTCAGAATCGTTATGACACGAACTGAAAGTGCAAGCCATGAGGGCTAAAGCTATGATTAAAATATATTGTTTCATAATTTCAAGTTTATTTCTAATCCAAAATAAGGGCGCACACTACGGCGAATGGTTATTCCGTTCTGCTCGTAATTTGGCGTATAGTCTAAAAGACGATTGCAGAACATGGCTATATTCAAGCGGTCGTTCAACAATTTTTTCGTTACTTTCAGATTCAAATTCATAGAGAAAGGTACGGTATATTTGATGTATTCCTTCGCCGTATGGTCGCGAACAAGGAAGCGCAAATAAGTATCGTTAGCATCTTCCGCCTTCCAATCATGCAAATTTCCGTTAGGAGTCATGTATTTTTCAGGTTCATTGCTCAATGGTAAACGTTGGGAAGAAGTAAACCAAAGGCATTGAGCCGACAGAGAAAATCCCAAACGGAGTTTAGGAATATTGGTATCGAATGTAAAATTGGTGTTTGCCATTTCGGTTTTTATTCCGTCATTATCACGATACAAACCCACATACTGAATTTGTTTGCCGTTCAAAACCGCACTTGGTCGATAAGCAACCGTCTGCGAATTGCGGTAGAGGGTTTTAAACCACGCTCCATTGATGGTCAATCGAGTTTGCAAAGCCTTAAAACGAGGGGTAGAGAAGGTATATTCTAATCCCCTTTTCAGTGTACGACTACCATTTGTATATTCCGTATTGCCAAACAATTCTTGCTCCATGCTGTAAGGAAGCATACTTACATCGGGCGGAGCTATCAAACTATTGGCATCTAAACCTGACGTGTCAAACTGCTTAAAGCTAAAGGAATGGTAAACAGTATTGGCACGAAAGCCCGATTTCATATCCTCACGGAAGAGTGTAAGCGACAGATGATTACCTGCAAAGGATACGTCTGTTCCCATTTCCCACTTTAAATTGCGTGCTGGTTGAATGTCTTTGTTCGCCTCGTTCAATACAAACGTGCGAACGTTAATCGTGCGCAAAGCCTCGTTTGGGTGGTAATAACTCAACTGAACGATGTCCAAATAGCGTGGGTCGGGATAGATATAACCCATTGTTGGAAACTTTGTGTGCTGACCAACTCCACCTTGTAAGCGTATTTTTCCTACCCATTTACCAATATGAAATTGTGGAAACGACCACCCAATATTCACTCGTGGGTCGGCATACCATTGTCCGTGCATGGCATAAAGGGTTGGTAAATTGAGCATTTGGCTCACTCTCACACCACCATTCAACTCGAAAGTATGGCGCAAAATAGGGAGCTTAAAGCGTTCTTCGGCATAAAAAGCCAATGTACTCATGGCTGGTGTGAGTGAAAGTTTTCGTGGGCGAACCGATGTTCCCGTATAAAGTGGGGCTAAAGGGTCGAACTTTTGCCCTTCGCCATAATTCTTATCCAACGAGAAATCGGCACCAACGAGCAGTGTATTGGCGATTCTGTCGGTTGGCACTTGCAATTTTGCGTTCACTCGAGCAAACAAATTGAAAGGCTTTCCATCTACATCGTGCTGACCGTAATAGGTATAAGGCAGAATTGCCACCGTATGTTCGCCCTCTTCGGTAGTGGTTAGGGCTGGCATCATGCGTGAAAGTTGCACTAAACGCAAACGAGAAACAACATCATGTTGATAGCTTGTGGAAAGGGTTGCATCAAAACTCTTCAGCCATTGTTGCTTTTTGAAAGTAACATTGAGCGACGTGTTGAGGGCAAACCTATTGTAACGTGATTTGTAGGTATCACGTTTTCCCCTGTTAAGGTCGGGATCTAACTTTTCGCTATCGAACGAACCGCCATAATCAAAATTGTTTTTCCACATTATATTATAACGGTCTTTCTTCCACAAAGCACTCATTCTTGCCGAAAATGTTATTCGTGAATAGTTTTCCAACGTATTGCGTGGGTCGCTATTGGCTTTTAAATAGTCGGCACTAAGGTTGAGTGTCCACGTTTTTCCAAATTCAAATCCTTTGGCTAAGTAGAACAATTTGCTGCTCATATCGGCTTTTAAGCGTGCGTTAAGATTGTGTCCACCACGACGACGTTCTATTTTTACCAATCCGCTGGTTAGGTCGCCATACTCAACCGAGGGAATGCCACGCACCACCTCCACCTTTTCTATATCGTCGGTCGATAGGGTACGCATATCGACACCTTGATTTGTAAAATCTCGTTTCGTTACTTGCGACTCCCATGCGCCTGCTATGCTTTGCTTGTTGGCATTGTTCGACACGGGCGCACCGTCTACAATAAAACTTGTTCCCAACGATGATGTGCCGTAATTGGTGCTGCCGTAGGGGGTAGCCTCACGCAAACGAATGCTGTTAGGGGCATTTAACGATGGGTCGGACGAACGCCCACCAGGCAACAACTCTAACAAATCAGAGAAACTTGACGGTTGCAAATGCTCCATGGCTTGTTTGCCTATGGTGGACGAAGCTGCCAAACCACGCGACTCTTGTGCCGTAACCACAACTTCAGCCAAAGCGTTTGTGTCGGCTACTAAATAGTAGGTAGCGTTGTTTTGAGCTTTTACAACCAAAGGTTTGTATCCGATATAGCTAATGCGAATGGTTTTTCCCTCTATGTTTTTAGCCTGAAATCGCCCATTCATGTCCGTAATAGCCAATACATTTTTGCCATTATCAAACATCACAGAAGCCCCTATAACAGGCTGATTTGTTAGGTTTTCAATAACAAGTCCACTCGTTATGTTCTGCGCAAAAGTAGCCATGGCGCAGAAAAGAAAATATATAAAAAGAATGTATCTTGCTCGTTTCATTTAGTATTCTAACTTTACAAATACAAAATTACAACGCTTTGTAATTTCTTACAATACTTAAAAATAAGTAAATTATAATACGCAGAAACAAGAAATAGCATCTAAATAAAAGTATTTAGAGCTATTTTCGAAGTAACAATATATGACTACTGCCGGATAAGATTTCGCCCTGCATCTATTCGCAAGAAGATGAAAAGCAACAGAGTGAAGCCCCAAAGCGACGACCCACCATAACTAAAGAAAGGCAACGGAATACCAATAACGGGGGTTAAGCCAAGCACCATGCCCACATTGATGAAAACATGGAAAAGAAAAACACTTGCCACACAATAGCCATAGACTCGCCCAAACTTAAACGGCTGTCGCTCGGCAACATACATCAAACGCAAAATAAGGGCAAGAAACAAAAGTAAAACGGCTGCTGAACCCAAAAAACCTTCTTCTTCGCCCACCGTACAGAAGATAAAGTCTGTATCTTGCTCAGGGACAAAGTTCAATTTTGTTTGCGTCCCGTTCAAAAAACCTTTTCCTTGCAAACCTCCTGAGCCAATGGCAATCTCACTTTGGTGTACATTATAACCTGCACCAGCAAGGTCTTCTTCCAAGCCTAAAAGTACATTGATACGAACACGTTGATGGGGCTGCATCACATCGTTGAGAACGTAATTAGCAGAATAAAAGAAAGCAATTGAACCTACGGCAAAAAGTCCAATGAAAAGATAATGTATGATGCGTGAACTCATCGAAATATAAACCAAATAGGCTATCAATCCCGCTGAAAGAATAAGCTGAACCCATACAATATCGAATGGTATTACAAATTCGGAGAATAATAAAACAAGCAGTGTAATACCTAAAACAAACAACAAAATCTTCTTAGTTTTATCTTTATCGTGTAGATACGTCCACACCATACCAGCACAAAAAAGCTGTACCAATAGGAGAACGAAGAACTTACCCGATGAAGTGGGAGTGTCCCAAAGCATTACATTGTCGTATTTTACCCCCACAACAAAATAAACAATCATTGCAATGCCCGTAAAAAGAAACGAACCAGGCATTCCTTCCCGATAAAACATAAGAAAGAAAGATAGGTAAACAAGAGCAGAACCTGTTTCGCGTTGACCAATAATACACAGCATAGGAACGACAATGATGCCTGCTGCAGTAGCAAAATGCTTCCAATTCGATATGGTAAAACCGTATGCAGACATGAATTTAGCAATGGCTAAAGCCGTGGCAAACTTAGCAAATTCGGCAGGTTGCAATCTAATTGGTCCTAAAACTATCCACGATCGAGAACCTTTTATGGAGTGGGGATTGAAAATGGTGGCAAAGAGTAATAACAAAAGCAGCGCATAAACCACATAAGCAAAGGTATCATAGAGTCGGTCGTCCATCATAAGGAGTACAAAACCCAAACAAATGGAAGTACCAATCCAAATGACTTGCATACCTGAACGCGATGATAAAGAGAAAATATCAGTATCGCCGTAAGTGTAACTCGCACCACAAACACTAACCCAACCGAAGATGAGTAATGCCAAATAAATGCCTATCGTCCACCAATCCAATGAACGGAACACGCCAGGTTGCTTATTTGATTTATAATTGCTTGCCACTTTTCTATTCTTTCTAATCGTTATTCATTATCAACTGTCTTTGGGTCGATTTTCTTTCTTTTTGCCATTTGTAGGTTTCTCAGAGTCTTTGCCTTTATCTTCTTTCTCAGTTTTTATCTTGACCTCCTCTTCTACTCGTATTGCAGGGTCGTTCAGAGGTTGATTTTTCTTTTCTTTGTCCTTGGCAGCTTGCAAATCTTTTAGTGCTTTATCCTTCTGCACCTCATTCATCTTCTGCTTTTCGCGAACTAATTTTAACGAATCTTTTATCTGGTTCACTCGCTTGATAGAATCTAATCGCAGCGAATCGGCTAAACTTAACTTTCGTCTGAAAGGATAGCTGATGTGTCGCTTCTGGATAATAGCAGCTTTTACGGCATCGGCAGGCGTCAATTTACCATTGATATACTGCTCTATCATTAACGCACCGATAGGAACACCAAACACAGCGCCAAAGCCCCCATTTTCAACATAGACTGCAATGGCTATCTTTGGAGTATCAATTGGAGCAAAACCCATAAATACAGAGTGGTCTTTGCCTCTGTTTTGTGCCGTGCCAGTCTTACCAGCAAGTGTATAGCCTGGGTGTGTTGCAAAGGCACAAGTACCTCCAATAACTGAGGAAGCCATACCTGCAACTACTTCTTTATAGGCTTGGGGAGTTCCCATGGCAATATGTTTTGTGGTGTATTTCTTATCCAAGCGTTGTCCTTGAATATGTCTTACAACGTGAGGAGTATAATAATAACCACGATTGGCAATGATTGCACCAAGATTCGCTATCTGTAGTGGGGTTAGATTGATTTCACCTTGCCCAATAGAAATAGAGATAACCGTCAATGGATTCCACCTATCGAAAGCATTATTATAAAACTCCGCATTCGGAATAAGTCCACGTTTTTCCCCAGGAAGGTCGATTCCTAACTTATAACCGAAGCCCATTGATACCATGTAATCGCGCCAACGATTCATGGCATCATCAAGATTTTTATATTTTTGTCGGTTGGATAGCATGTGATATAAGCCCCAACAAAAGTAAGCATTGCATGATGTACTCAATGCTGGAACAATGGAAATAGGGGAAGCATGGCTATGACAGCCTACATGAAGTCCACGAAACGAGAACCCATGTGGGCAAGGATAACGAGTAGAATCGTTAACAATACCTTCACTATAATAAGTAATTGCCTGACTTGTTTTAAAGGTTGAACCTGGAGGATATTGTCCCATGATAGCTCGATTCAACAAAGGTTTTGCTGGGTCGAGGGTCATTGTTTGTTGGTTTTTACCTCGCATTTTTCCAATCATATCTCGTGGGTCGAATGTTGGCGAAGATACCATAGCAAGAATCTGACCAGTTTTAGGTTCAATAGCTACTATTGCTCCTAATTTCCCCTCCATTAATCGCTCACCAAGGGCTTGCAAATCGGCATCAAGACCTAACTGAATGTCGCTTCCAGGACGAGGTTTTTGGTCGTATTGCCCATCTTTGTATCTTCCTTTTATACGTCCATGTGCATCACGAAGTAATATCTGAACACCTTTTTGACCACGCAAAGGTATTTCATATTTACGTTCAATACCCATCTTACCGATATAATCACCTGGCTGATAGTATTCATCTTTATCAATATCGGTTTGACTTACTTCTGCAACATCGCCCAAAACGTGTCCTGCAATGGGACGATGATATTGGCGAATACTGCGTTTTTGGATATAAAAGCCTGGAAAACGATAAAGTTTTTCTTGGAAAGCACTAAATTCTTTATCACTTAATTGACTCAAAAAGAGTTGTTGTGTGAAACGAGAATAGCCTGGATTTTTGGTTCTATCCTTAATGTCATTCATGCGTTGAATCAGAAATTCCTTCGTAATATTCAACGCTTTACAAAACTCTAAGGTGTCTAACCTACCCTTTTCTTCGTTCATCACCACCATAATATCATAGGCAGGTTGGTTATAAACGAGCAATTTTCCCTTTCTATCGGTAATAATACCACGAGAGGGGAATTCTATTTTCTTTAAAAAAGCATTTGAATCGGCACGCTTTCTATAATCATCACTTGCAATTTGAAGTGCAAAAAGTCGAATAAGATAGACTACAATGATAGTTATTGCAACTCCACTGAGGACCAAACGACGTTTCTCAAGGTCAAAATTCTTCATGCGCGACTCCTTACATGTTCAATAACTAATAAAAGTAACCATGTCAAGAGCGTGCTGCCACCGATACATTCAAGCCAATAAACAAAATTAAAGAAGGTGAACATCTCTAAGGTAAAGAAAATAAAACAATAGATTAAGGTCAAAGTAATACTATACCAAAAGTATTGACCAAAACCCAATGTGGAAATACCTGGCACTAAATCGTCCGCACTATCGCGTGGAACGAAAGGACGTAACACATAAGGTTGTACCGCAGCTATCAATGTTAAAGAAGCTGAAGAAACACCTGGCGTATTGGTAAAGGTATCTATCACCACACCCATGATAAAGCCTGAAAGAAGAATTGCCCAATGTGGAAAGTTCCTTCTAAATAAAAATATAAAATAAATGTAGAGTAAAGGCGTTGCAATACCAAATAAATGGATATGGTTTAGTACAAACACTTGAGCAAGTACCAATACCAAAAACCAAGCCAAACTTTTTACAAAATCTATACTCATTCTTTAATTTATATGACAGCTATTTAGAAAACTCTCTGCAAAATTTAATACACATTACTTAAATTAGCACGAAGAATTTATGTCTTTTCCATTCTAATCGGTTGTGCTAAAATCAGTGTTCAACTGCTTAATAGAATCTTTCGCAATGTCCATTACCTTCTTTTTCTCCCTAATAGAGGCATCATCAATGACACAAACATCACGTAGATTTCCAAAATCAGTAGACAACTGCACTGCTACTCGATAAGAAAGACCATCTTCGGAATTATAAACATGTTTTACTTTCCCAACTAAAACGCCTGCTGGGAAGATAGAAGAATAACCACTTGTGATAACTCTATCGCCCAATTTAAATTTTGCATGGCGCGGAATATCATCAAGATATGCCACATTTTTAGCCCCACCATTCCATCGCAAATAGCCAAAATAGTTTCGCCCTTGGATAGAACAACTAATATTTGACTTCGCATTCAACACTGGAAGCACAATAGAATAGTGAGTACCAACGATATAAACAATGCCAACAACTCCATTTCCGCAAGCAACACCCATATCTTTTCTCACTCCGTCCCATGAACCTTTATCAATGGTAATGAAGTTTTCGTTCTTATCAAGTGAGTTAGAAACTACTTTTGCATGAATCAATTTAAATTCAGAAAGAAAGCGATATTGTCCTTTTTGCTTATATTGTGGGTCGAGTGTCTTCTCGTAAAGTTTCTTTGATAGCTCCTCAACCTGATGTTCTAACATTACGTTTCGCTCGGTCAATTGGCTATTAATCTTACCCATTGAGAAGTAAGATGTTACCGAAGAACTTATTTCGTAGACTTTCCCGACTAAAATATTGGCAGAGGTAAACCACACACTACCTTGATAGTTGTTAAAGCGGAATAAGAGTACCAAACTGGCAACTTCCAGCAAAACAAAAAGAAACCAATGCTTATATTTGGCAAGAAACTCAGTTAGGTTATTCATGCTTACTATTTAGATAAAACAACACTGACCATCGGAATTTTCCAACACCAATAGTCAGCATTTTATCTTGTTATCTCATGAGGAATGAGAAACGGTCTACATTATTCAATGCGATTCCAGCACCCTTAGCCACACTGTGCAATGGGTCTTCAGCAACGTGGAATGGTATGTTGATTTTATCAGTCAATCGCTTGTCAATACCACGCAACAACGCTCCTCCACCACTAAGGTAGATTCCGTTCTTTACAATATCAGCATACAATTCTGGAGGAGTACTCTCCAAAGCTGAAAGCACGGCATTTTCAATCTTTGCAACCGTCTTATCTAAACAGTGTGCAATTTCTTGATAACATACAGGCACTTCCATTGGCAATGCGGTAATGCGGTTAGGACCATGTACTATATAGTCTTCTGGTGCTTCTTCGCCTAAGTCTGTCAAAGCAGAGCCGACATGAACTTTAATTCGTTCAGCCATACGTTCACTGACTTTCACATTGTGCTGACGGCTCATATACTCTTGAATATCAGCTGTTAAATCATCGCCTGCAACACGAATAGAGTTATTGCAAACAATTCCACCTAAGGAAATAACTGCAATTTCAGTACTACCACCGCCAATATCAACAATCATGTTACCTTCTGGCGCCTCAACATCAAGCCCCATACCCAAGGCTGCTGCCATTGGTTCGAAAATTAGATAAACATCGCGACCATCAGCGTGCTCAGCAGAGTCGCGCACAGCACGTAATTCTACTTCCGTAGAACCTGAAGGCACTCCAATAACCATTCGCAAAGATGGTGAGAACAAGCGATTACCACTATGTACCATCTTAATAAGTCCTCGCATCATCTGCTCACAAGCGGTAAAATCGGCAATTACGCCATCACGTAGTGGGCGAATCGTACGAATATTTGGATGTTCCTTCTCGTACATCATCTTTGCATCGGCGCCAACAGCAATCATCTTGTCTGTTCGACGGTCGAGCGCAACTACTGAAGGTTCGTCAACAACAATCTTATCATCACTGATAATAATGGTGTTAGCGGTACCTAAGTCCATTGCTATTTCTTGGATAAATGAAAAAAATCCCATTCTAAAAATTTGAATATATGAAGTAAAAATGGGTATTATCCCATTGTCTATTTATTTACTTTTTTTACTATTCTTGCTGCTTTCTATACGCAACTTAATAGTTTACTTTGAAAACCATTGATGAATTGCGGTGTCATATTGACTACTTACACCAAAGGCACGCTCGGCAAACATCTTTCTATCTTCCAATTCTGATTGTGCGCCTTGTGTATTGAGCAACTGAAGCAATACTGGATATTCAGCTTTGCTTGGCACAATAATAACATCATTGAAGTTCTTTGCACCAGCACGAATCAACGAAATACCACCAATATCTATCTTTTCAATTATATCAGCATCACTTGCTCCACTTGCTACGGTTTGTTCAAATGGATACAAATCAACTATAACCAAGTCGATTGACGGAATTTCATATTGTTCCATTTGTTGTTGATCACCTTCAAAGTCGCGACGTGCTAAGATACCACCAAAAATTTTAGGGTGCAAGGTCTTTACTCGACCACCCAAAATTGATGGATAAGTAGTTAAATCCTCAACCTTTTGGCATTCATAGCCTAATGATTCGATAAACTCTCGTGTACCGCCAGTGCTAAGAAACTTAACGCCTTCAGAGTGCAACTTCTTCAAAATATCGTCCAATCCATCTTTGTGGAATACGGAGATTAATGCTGTCTTAATTTTTTTTGTACCAGCCATTTGTACTTTTGTATTTCAAATTGATGTGCAAAGATACGAAAAACAACACGCTAAAACAAGAGAATAACACAAAAAAAATATAAATCAAGTAAGATTCTTGCTCGAAGTCAAGTTGAAGAGAACGCACATTATATAGGAAATTCATTGCGAATACATATCAAAAATAGATATTATTACGTTATTCGCAAAGTGTTTTAAGTCAAAACCGGACTCGTCTGACTTGTCCGACTCGTCCGACTTATCCTCCAAACGTTACCTTTCCTACCAAACTACTTCCCTATTCCAAAAGCATCTAATATACCTTGCAACTCACTGGCCCATTCTGTTACATTATCAAGAATGCCATCTTTGGCTCCTTGTGCCATGTATTTAGCACATTGCCCTTCCAATTTTCCGATTTTCATCTTCTCGCTTGCGGTATAATCGTGTTTTGCTATGTTCTTTCTAATATGTCCAAATCTATCGAAAGACTTCTTCCACTGCTCTGCGTTATAGTAACGACTATGGTCACGCAATTCATAAGAGAAGTTCTCAAGACTATTCATTGCACTTTGTTTGGTTGTGCATGAGCTTATCATAAGCACAAAAACTGCCACTAATATGGCGTAAATTGATTTTTTCATATCATTTCTATTTTTGCGTAACAGATTGGAAAATATTTTTTCTATGCAAGATTAATTTTATTCATCAGAACTTTTCGCCTCCGCATTACGCCGTTTCTACACTTCATAGGACAAAAATAAACAAATTTAGGTGAATAAACAATTTTTGAACTACTTTCTTCAAGTATTTAAGTAACTTTGCAAAATGGACTTCACAAATACTATATTACAATGGTATGCCGAAAATGGCAGAGATTTACCATGGCGTAGAACCAAAAATCCGTATGCCATTTGGTTGAGTGAGATTATCATGCAGCAAACCAGAATAGCACAAGGCACTGCTTATTGGGAACGTTTCATGAAGCGTTGGCCACGGGTAGAAGACTTAGCTAAAGCCACAGAAGACGAAGTTTTAAGGGAATGGCAAGGCTTAGGTTACTACTCACGAGCAAGAAATTTGCACAAAGCGGCAAAACAAATCGTAGAAATAGGACATTTCCCATTGATATACAACGAGTTAATAAAACTTAGTGGAATTGGCGAATATACTGCTTGCGCTATTTCATCAATAGCATTCGGAGAAGAGAAAGCGGTTGTTGACGGAAATGTTTATCGGGTTCTTGCTCGTTACTTTGGTATTGACACCCCAATAGATTCTACTGAAGGGAAAAAGCTATTTAAGGCTATGGCTGAGGAATATTTAGCAAAAGATGCCCCCGCAGCCTACAATCAAGGTATTATGGACTTTGGGGCTATGCAATGTACCCCCACTTCGCCTAATTGCTTATCGTGTCCACTTGTTGAAACTTGCTATGCTATGCGACACCATAAAATAACTGAATTGCCTATAAAATCGAAAAAAATAAAACAGAAGGAACGGAAGTTCTCCTTTATATATATAAGGTGTAAAAATAAAATTGCCATTCGCAAACGGGGCAAAGGTGATATTTGGCAAGGACTTTGGGAACTCCCAACGCTGGAAATGGTAGAAAAGGAAAAAGAAAAACTGCAACTTTTAGTTAGCAAGATAAAGCATATTCTTACACACCAAATTATTTTTGCCGACTTCTATTTGTTAGAAACCGACACCCCCCCCACTCTTCCCAATGGTTTTATATGGATAAAGGAAAATGAACTTAACAATTATGCTCTACCACGATTGTTGGAAGTGTTGATTGAAAAACTGTAAAATTGTAATAAAATTTTAATATTTTACCCCAAATTATTATAGCAGATTTATGGATTTTAGAACAATGGCAAATAAGGGCAAATAAGGCTATTTTCAAAACAACCTGTTTTGCGCTTCAAAACAGGTTGTTTTGAACTCCAAAACCTATTGTTTTGAAACGCAAAACAATAGTCTAAAAAAAAACACTTATAACACTATGATTTTCAAACAGATATAAAATTGGTCAAAATTTCCGCTTTAGGGCAATAAAGACAAGTTGGACGAAGAGAGCGATAGATTCGAATCTTTGATAAATTCAGATTCTTCGATGTTTCCGCATAAAAGCAAATGATAGGATTTATAGAATTGATAATCGGTGTCTTGTGATTATCAAAAAATAACTTGTAGAACGATTTGAAAACGAGCAGGTAACATTTACTTGCTTTCGACTTCCTACATTCATCTAATTTGACTATTTCGGCACAAAAATAAAAACTTATCTAGGGCCTACTAAATAAATATAAGCCACTGATATTCAACAATATATGCCTTATTTTATTTGTGTAATTCACCAAAAATGACTACTTTGGTTGTTAAAATATTAACGAAGCACAATGAAATACTACTCTCAATATCGTAGTCACGACTTGTTTGAACTCCAAGAGTCCCTCTCAGGATTGAGCAAGTTGAACCGCTGGGTCAAACTTGCAGACAACCTTCCATGGGACAGGATTGAGAA
>QWBY01001044.1_pt1 | contig 18465 bp, 15 predicted proteins | sample 1972471 | NCBI WGS metagenome assembly QWBY01 (sample SAMN09866722, study PRJNA288562) | Human gut metagenome isolate term6_stool, whole genome shotgun sequencing... | reverse complement strand
CCTATAATTAGTAAGATTTATTGGTACTATAAAAAATAGAACCAAGTATTTTGAATGGTTTGGGATATATCGGACGTTTGGAAAAGAAGAATGGGAATAGTAGCAAATTTTTCTAAAATGGCTGATTACAAACTATGTAGACAGTACAAAATGGTTACTGGTACTCAAATGGTACTGGAAGTAAAAAAGAATAAACTTAATAATAGTTCCAAATGGTTTATATTTGGAGAAAAAATTAGACCGTAGTTAAAAGCTGCGGTCTTTTTGCGTACATATTTTTATTTTAAAAATCTTAATTTTTAGGGTAAGATAACTTCCAATCTTTAAATTCCTCGTCTGTTATTTCATTGTTGTAATGTTTCGTCCTCATTTCATTCCATTCTATAAGAAAATTATTGAAGTCTACATCATTTGATAAAAGTCCAGTAATCTCTTCATAACTAAACGCTTTGTATGCCTTAATCCATTTGTATAGTTGTGAGTTAGAACCAAGTCCATATTTTTTAGAAAGATATTTCACTCCACCTTTGCCATCCGAATATTCTAAAACAACTTTTTTCTTGAATTCAAAACTATGTTTGGACATAAAAATACTGACCTCCCAATCGTTAGATTTTGGTTCAACTTTTTGGGGTCGGTACAATATACATTCCTTTTATTAAGAAAGAAATAAGATTCATAAGTTTGTAGAGGTGTCTATACGTACAGTTGTAGAAACTTATTTTATTTATATAATGTATATGTTTATATGGGGGTCAAATAATGAGCAATGAAATTATATTTACGATAAATGAAGTACTTAATGAAAAAAATATTAGCAAGAATTGGCTTGAAGAAAATTATACCTGAAGGTAAGGTATGTGATTATATAGATGGAAAATTTAGAAAAGATACGCCAGAAGAATATGTACGTCAAACTATTGAAAAAAGACTAATAAACGAACATAAATATAATCGAGATCAAATAAGCATTGAATATACAGTTCAAATCGGTTCCGGTAAAAAGAGAGCAGACATAGTTATATTTCCTGAGGAAAAAGTTGATAAAATACAAGAAAATATAAAAATTATTATTGAATGTAAAAGTGAAAAAATTGAAGCTAGTAATTCTAAAGATGGGGTCGCTCAATTAAAATCATATATGTCAGCTTGTTCTAATGCAGAATGGGGCATGTGGACAAATAGTAAAGAAAAGTTTGTATTCAAAAAATATATAGATGATTCCGGATCCATACAATTTATGAACTACAATGACATTCCATCAGCTGATGGAAGCTTAGATGATATTAATAGACCTAAAAGAACAACTTTAAAAACGCATCAGATGATAATTTGTTATTCACATTCAAAACATGTCATAACCATATTTATGTAAATGAAGGAATGCAAAAACAACCTGCTTTTTTTGAACTTTTAAAAGTTATTTTTTGTAAAATTGAAGATGAAAGAAACATTTTAAAACCATTAGAATTCTATGCAACAAGTGAAGAAAGATCTAATAGAGACGGTCAATTAACTGTTAAAAATAGGATAGAAAAAATATTTGAAAGAGTAAAAAAAGAGAAGAAAAATGCAAAAATCTTTGAAGCGAACGATGGAATAAATCTTCACCCAAGAACACTATCTTATATAGTAAGTGAATTACAAAAATATAGTTTATTGAATACAAGAATAGACATAAAGGGAAAAGCATATGAAGAAATAGTTGGTGCTAACCTCAGGGGCGATCGTGGTGAATTTTTTACACCCAGAAATGTAATGCAGATGGTTGTTGAAATGATAAATCCTACTATTGATGAGAAAGTTTTGGACTCATCTTGTGGAACGGGAGGATTTGTTGTAACTGCTATGACTCATGCTATGAAGCAATTAAGGTTAGAATTCACAAAAGATATTGGAAAAGGTAAAGAAAACTGGAATGATTATGAAAAGAAAGTTTTCCAAGATAAAATTTCTGACATGGCAAAAAATAACTATTTTGGATTTGATATTAATCCAGATTTAGTAAAAGCGACAAAGATGAACATGGTTATGAATAATGATGGCAGCGGAAATATTCTTCAAATAAATTCCCTCTTACCTCCTCATGAATGGACAGATGATTTTAAAACAAGATTATCGTCAGCTTTACAAATTGATAAAAAATCGATTATGAATCAATATGATATAGGATTTTTTGATGTAATTGTAACCAACCCACCATTTGGTAGTAAGATCCCAGTAAAAGATCATGCCATATTATCTCAATTTGAGCTTGCCAGAATATGGAATCATAATAAAAAAACAGGTAAATGGACAATGACTGATAGGTATCAATCATCTGTTTCCCCTGAAATATTATTCATAGAAAGATGCTATCAATTTTTAAAACCAGGTGGAAGAATGGGCATAGTTCTTCCTGATGCTCTATTGGGTTCACCAGGTACTGGATATATAAGAGAGTGGCTAATTAAAAATACAAAGATTATTGCAAGTATCGATTTACACGAAGATACATTCCAACCAAGAAATGGTACTCAAACATCAGTGTTAATCTTACAAAAGAAAACCAAAGAAGAAATATCCAAAGAAGAATCTACTGGACAAATGGCTGATTATAATATTTATATGGCAATAGTTGACAAAATTGGTCATGATAAAAGAGGAAACACCCTTTTTAAAAGAGATAATGAAGGAAACGAGATAATGGTTCCTGAAAAACAAAACGTCTATAGATTAGATGAAACATCAGCAGGAGATAAAACAGCCCAAATGGAAAGTAGAGAGAAAATTGTTGACGATCAAACAATTCTCATACCAGATATTTTTAGAAAATGGAAGATTAATGAGGGAATATCATGGTAAATTCAGCAGCTAAAAAATTAGAAAAAGAACTAATAGAAATAGTTGAAGTACCTAAGGAAGATATAAACTGGTCCAGTGTTTCATTGACCAGTATATTAAATAAGGGAAAAAGATTGGAAGCTTCAGTATTTGATGTCGAGTGTAAACATGCCAGAGATTTAGTTAAGAAATCAATATATGGATATACTGAAATTGATATAGATAAAGATTTAATTGATTGCTACACCAGACCTCGTTTCAAAAGAATATGGTTAGATAAATCTGAATATCCAATTTATCAACCTACATCTATGCTAGATATTTATCCCAAAAACGACGGTTATATATCGAAATTAACAGAAACAAATATTGAATCACTAAGAGTATTGGACGGGCAGATTTTAATAACTTGTAGTGGCACTATAGGAAAAGTGAGCTTTGTGTCAGAGACTTTAAATGGAAAAATTTTCTCTCATGATTTACTAAGAATTAGATTTAAAAATGATTACGATAATGGATACTTTTATACTTTTTTAAAAACAAACTTAGGAAACTCAATTCTCAAGTCAAATAAATATGGTTCTGTGATTAGCCATATAGAAGCTGAACACATAAATGAAGTATTACTACCTAAAGCTCCATTAAATTTAAAGAAAACAATTCATGATTTAATTCTACAATCATATGCCAAAAGAGATGAATCAAATAAACTTATTGATGAAGCAACTAAAATTATGATCGATGAGCTAGAATTACCTCCAATTGAAGAATTAAAGAAAGAAGCTTTTTCTTATAGTAAAGATATTAATTCTTTTTCAACTAAGCTAAGTAATTTAAATGGAAGACTTGAAGGAAATTATCATCTCCCTTTAGTAGAGGTTATTGAAAAACATTTAAGTAAAAAGGCTAATTTAATAAAATTAAATAGCGAAGATATTGTTGAGAAAATAATTTTAGCAGGTGTTTTTAAAAGAAACTATGTACAAAAAGGACATGGGTATCCATTTCTAGGAGGAAAAGAAATTACACAATTATGTCCTGAAACAGATAAATACTTATCGAAGATAACTCATAAAAAGCGTTATGATAAAGAATTAAAGGCAAAAGAAAATTGGATATTAGTAACTGATAGAGGCACTATTGGAAAGACTGTACTTGTTCCTAAACAAATGGATGGAATGGCAGTGAGTCAGAATGTTTTGAAGATAGTTCCAAAAATGTACTCTGGTTATTTATTTTGTTTTTTAAATTCAGGATATGGACAATTATTAATAAAGCGTCAAAGCTATGGATCTGTTGTGAATATGATTGATGATATATGTATGGGAAATATCAAAATACCTATGCTTTCAAATAGGGAGAAGCTTATTGAAATAGATAATATGGTACTTGAATCAAACAAATTAAGATATATTGCTTATAAGAAGGAACAAGAAGCTATTAATATAATGAATAAAGAGGTATTAGGACTATAAATAAAGTAAAATAGTTATGTAAATATAAGGAGTTCAAGACTTTTACTAAAGAAACAGATTTTAAACACAGGAGGCAATTCTGTAGCATTGGGGGTCGCTCATTACACCAATGAAAGTACGATGTTACATGCAGGAATTACATTCGGCGGAAACAGCATGTAATATCGGACTTACCAAGAAGTTCGGACACAGTGACGAAGAAAAAATGATTCCGCAACGTTACAGAAGCGGTCCGATCAGTTCCGTATACGTTATGCAAGATGAAGTAAGTAAATTGAAAGCGGAAAATGAGCAACAGAAACAGGAAATTAAAGAACTTCGTGAAATGGTGATGGCACTGATGGGAGAAAAGAAAAAATAATTTCTTGTAAGTAATGAAAAGACTCCGAAGGAAAAAACTTCGGAGTCTTTTTATATTTTCCGATAAATAATATATTTGAATAAAAACGGTAATTGTTTGGTATATTTCCTATATAGTTTATATTTATTTACGATTTTACTTACATAATAAATATAAAATGATATGTATGGTTCTATGGAGAACGGTATCAAATTTTAGACGTAAAATGTACGGTATTTATTATGGGCGGAAAGAAATACGGGCTATTGGAGAATTAAAATTGATTTATATTTCATTAAAAATACCCCCTTTACCGGTTTGTCCGGTAAAGGGGGTATATATCAGAATGTCTTTCAGATTTTTTATTTTGTATTTTCAGTCACAAGACGTGGCGGAGTGTCTAAAAATGTCACTTCGGGATTTCTTTGTACCAACCAACCGGCTTGCCATTCATTTGGTAAGAGATAAACGGTTTTTTGTTTTCTGTCTCTGACAACCATGGCATTGTCGATTCCGGTAAGTTCTTCCGGTTTGACATCTTGCAGTGTCCAACGAGCAACCGTATAAGGAAGAGGCTCAATGTTGACTGTAACGGAATATTCATTTTCGAGTCGGTACTTCATTACTTCAAATTGCAACTGTCCGACAGCACCGATGATGAAACTTTCCATGACATAGGGTTGTGTATAGACTTGAATTGCACCTTCTTGCGCCAATTGAGATATTCCTCGCAAAAATTGCTTACGTTTCATACTGCTCGAGGGAGAAATTCTGGCGAAAAGTTCCGGTGGAAATACCGGGAAATCTATAAAAGTGACGGGATGTTTTTTTTCACAGATTGTATCTCCGACCCCAAGTTCTCCGGTATCGAATATACCTATAATATCTCCCGGATATGCTTTCTCTACAGTTGTTCTTTCAGTAGCAAGGAATTGTTGCGGTTGAGAAAGTCTGATCATCTTGCCGCTTTGACGATGAAGTACGGAAACACCCTTTTCAAAAATTCCCGAACATATTCGTATAAAAGCTATACGATCATGGTGCTTTGGATCCATGTTTGCCTGAATTTTGAAAACAAATGCTGAAAATTCGGGTGATGTAGGCAGTACTTTTCCTTCAGAAACTGTTCTCTCTTGAGGGGAGGGTGCCAATTCAAGGAACTTTTCCAAAAATGGTTGAACGCCGAAGTTTGTCATTGCCGAACCGAAAAACATCGGTGTCAATGTTCCGTTTTTTACCTTTTCCAAATCAAAAGGATCTCCGGCTTCATCGAGTAATTCCAAGTCATCTTTTAAAGATTGTAAAATTTCTTCGGAAATATTCGCTTTTATATTTTCATCATCTATTTTTCCTGAGATAACATTTAATTTTTTAGTGCCGTGAGCATTATCTTTTATAAAAATATGGCACATTTCATTTTCACGATCATAAATTCCGGTATAGCTTCCGTTTATTCCGATAGGCCAGTTCATAGGACAAGAACGAATGCCCAAAACTTCTTCGATGTCCGCCATAAGGTCAAAAGGATTTTTACCGAAATGGTCTATTTTGTTTACAAATGTAAAAATCGGTATTCCTCGATCGCTGCAGACCTTGAAAAGTTTCTTCGTTTGAGCTTCGACACCTTTTGCAACGTCAATGACCATGACGGCACTGTCTACCGCCATAAGTGTACGGTAGGTGTCTTCAGAGAAATCTGCGTGTCCCGGTGTGTCCAAAATATTTATGCGACACCCGTTGTAGTCGAATTGAAGGACTGAACTTGTAACGGAAATACCACGTTGTTTTTCTATTTCCATCCAGTCGGATACCGCATAACGGGAAGTTTTACGTGCTTTTACCGAGCCTGCCAAGTGTATAGCGCCCCCGTAAAGCAGTAATTTTTCAGTTAATGTAGTTTTACCCGCATCCGGATGAGAGATGATGGCAAAAGTACGACGTCGTTTCATTTCTTCCAAATCTGTCATATTACACCTCTTGATAAATATCCTTTCTATTATACCATTACATACAATTTACGTCATTTAACATAAATTTCAACTAAGATTTGAATTCATGCCGATAATTGATTGAGGCTGCAAATTTGTATATGACTTTTTTGATTTCCGCATCGGAAATTAAAGTGTCTACATCCTTTTCGGAAGATATTATAATATTTTGTTTTTTTATGAAATGCTCAAAATTCTTTTTTAATTTTTGTATGGATTTTGAAGGTTCATATATATTTATATTTTTTTTGAAAGCCTTTTCGTACAGCATTTTGATTAATACGGGGCGGAAATAATATTCCATAAAGCAACGTTCAATCCAAAAATCAAATTCCGTATTTTTGAGTTTTTGTGTTGAAGGAAGTAATTTAAGATATAAAAAAACTCCGTCTTCCACGCCTTTCCAAAAATCTGCAAATGCAAAATTGTACATATTGTCTTCTTGCGATTTTATATAAGTGAAAGCATCTTCTTTTATAATACGTATTTTGTCTTTGTTCGGGAAATACGGAAGCATTTGTTCTTTGAACAAACGTATTACTTCTTCATTCATTTCAACAACCGTTACGGTATCTACATTTTCTTTCTCCGAAACCATGAAGGTATAATATCCCAAACCGAGTCCGTAAGTGATTACATTTCCATGTGCCTTTTCTATTTCTTTTTGCATTGAAAGTATTTCACTCATTACTATACTCATCCAGACTTTGTTGTTTTCAAGCAGTACCGGATAGGAGATTTTTTCTTTGAAAAATCCGGTTTTTATGTGTAAAAAAGGATTTTCGGTGTTGAATGAATTATTGTAAGATTGAAAAAATTCAAAAGGTAATGTTTCGTGTGTTTTGAGCAAGAGTGCATTTTTTATTTTTTTGTATATATGTATGTGTTTATTGTATGGATTGTCGGTTATATTTTTCTCATCACATATTTCGGTTTGAGAAATTATACCGGACATGATTTTTTCGTACATTTCTTCCGGTCCGATTAAATTTGTAAGCTCGGAATAGGGAAGAAATTCCTCAGGATAATTGTACAGATTTTCTATTGCATCATCTACGGTGTCGGAAAATCCTATTGACACTATTCCGTATTTCAGCGGATTTTGCTTGTTTAACGATTCAATCCATTGCATATCCGGATTTTCCACATAAAGTCCGCTTGAGATTTCATTCAACATAATGTCGTTTGTAATTTCTGCAAGAAGATATTTGTTCCATAAGTTTTGTATATGTTTTTTTATTTGCTCAGAGGGTTTAATATCCATAAAATCTCCGTTCTTTATAAAAAAAGGAATGAAAAATATCCATTCCTTGTATCATTCTGTATAGGTCAGTTTCAAATGTTTGCGTAAAAATTCAATCAGGTGAGGAACATTGAACGTTGAATTTTCTTTTTCCGCATTGTTCGGTATGAACACCGAAAGCCTTGACGGAAGTACCTCTATATTGATTGGAAATTCAGACCCTATTTCTCCGTCTATATTTGTTAAGAGTTCGGTATTTTCATCTTCTATTGAAATGTGCGCTTTTTTCACGTCTATTACTGTCATTGTGTCGGGACCGAATTGTTCACCCGTAATCAGTTTAGGCGCTTCTTTGAGTGTGTTTATCCATGAGAAGTCTTTAAAAAGTACAAGTTTTATTAAACCTTTATTACGATCTTTTGTAGGCATGAAGTTATGAAAACTTCCTGCCGAGTCCGTAAGCATTGCAGCTATAAGAGGCGATGAAATTTGTATTATCGTTCCGTTTTTCATTTCTATCCGAAATCTGTAGGACGGTTGTTTGTTTATAACTTGAAGTGCTTTCATAAAATAAGCCATCGAACCGAAAAGTGTTTTTTCTTTTATCGTTACTTTTCCGACAGTTTCTGCAATGAGTCCGGCGGCAACCACGTTTATGAAATAACGTTTGTTTATTTTGCCCACATCGATTTTTGTTTTTGTCGCATTTTTGAGCATGCGAATTGCACCTTTCGGGGAACGAGGTATATGCAATGCTCTTGCAAGATCGTTTACAGTTCCGAAAGGTACGAAACCGAATGTAGAGGTGCTGTTTTTTACCGGAACTATTCCGTTTATCGTTTCATTTATGGTTCCGTCTCCGCCCATGCAAATTATATCCTCATTGTTTTTTGCTGCTATGCGTGCAAAACGTGTAGCATCTTTTGTTTTTTTTGTAGTTTTTATTGTAATATTTTCATATTTTTCTTTTAAAACATCCGAAAGCATGGGTAAATAACGTGTCGAACGCCCTCTTCCCGCTGTGGGATTTACAATTACGGTACAATTTTTTTCCAATTTGTTCACCTTTATAATGTTAAAATATACACGCACTATTATAACAAAAAAAGTGTAACTGTTGAAATATTTAATCAATGTGTTTTTTAATAAAACAAAAGACAGGTAAATTTAATCACCTGTCTTTTTATTTTCGAATCATTCTTTCACTGAGTAATTTGAAAGGATTTTCAGTAGGAAAATCTTCACTGTCGTATAATAATCCTTTTCTGCTTTTGATAATCGTTCTGTTTGCGATTTCTTTTTCCAATACGATTCTTGCCGTATTTAAAAATGAAGTGCATTCAAAATTATGATTATCTTGTGAAATTTTACGTTCCAATACTGGGGCTTTCAATTTATGTTGGATACTGCGATAGTGCATCGATTTTTTACTTCCTTTTTCAGAACATGCACGTAGTAAAAGTTCTATTTTGTAGTTTTTACTTTTCAGTTCTTCCAATAATGAAAGCGTAAATTTTTCGTTGTTGAAATTTGTTTCATATATAAATGAACACCTTTTATCAATTACATATCTTAAAGAAAAATCTGCCAGTGCTTTACATGTTTTTTCAGAAAAATATGCTGTCGAGCAAGGAAAGTTTTTGTTGTCCGAACTTAAACGAAATCCGCAAAATTCGTCCGGAGAAATTCTGATTATTTTTCCTTTTTTTTCTTCAACGATAATTGAGGACATTCTGGATTTTCCCGATCCCGGTTGTCCTGCAATTATATAAACCGTAGGATTATTTTCTTTTATTTTTGTATAACGCTCCAAGTAGGGTACTACCTGTGTATTGAATAATGTATCCAATTCTTTGGGCGTGTATGAATCGTCGGTTACTGTGTCGACACGACAAAAGACTTGGTCGGTTATGTACTTTGTTTCAATTGCAAATGCTTCATTTAACATTGAAATTTGATTTTTATGTGACAATCCTGTCGCACGTCTTTGTTCCAACATTGAAGATTCATATACAGTCGACATTTTCAAACTGTGTATTCGTTCAAGATCGTCTTTTGAAACTTTGCAAATATTTCTTAAGCTCCAAAGAGTGTTATAAATTGTAGAGAAAATTTCTCTGTTCACATCTAATTGGATATAAGGCGGTGTATCTTCCGCTTCTTCGTACAATTCCTTTAAAGTCCGCTCGTCATACGGCATAACCTTACCACTTCCTTTTCATATAAAAATTATTAGCGTATCCATCATAGCAAAGATACGTTTTTTTGTCTATGTACGATGAAAATAATGTTTTTTATATTTTAAGCACCGTAAAAATTTTTGAAAAAAACGATGAAACGGCTGATAATCATGAGTATTTTAGCTTGTAAATTCATAACGATTTCATAAATTGCATAACATGGAAATATGCAGTGAAATATGGTAACATTGAATTAAATTTAAGGCTTTACATATAGTGTAAAAATGAGGAGAATAAATGTTTATTATTCCATATATTGCATTACTGATTGTATGCGTACTTTTTTTTATTGTATGTTATTTTTTGATATGCGGACATTCTCGTAAAAAGTCGAAGAAAGCTTGTGTAAAAAGGCGTAGTAAAAAGAGTTTTTCCGAAAGCGGATTTATACATGGTAAAAATACACATGAGGATGAGAAACTGATAGAGAAAGTCGCTCAAGACACTCTCGTTATTCCGCCTCTTAAAAGAGCCGACAATAAAGACATTTTCGATTCCTTTGAAAAGACGAAGGCTTTTTCACGTGATGAATTGAAAGGTAATTTGAAGTCTGCGGAAAAAGAAAGTTACAAAGAATTTGACAATGAACCTTCTCCGAACGTGGTGGGAAATATAAATGATACTTCAAAACTTGAAACTTATTTCGTACGTCATTTCTTAAATCAGTACGGAGCCGTTTCAAAAACGGTGGAAAGCGATACGAAACTTATTACTCATGCTTTGATTTCTTCATTGAATATGACCGACAAAGAAGCATGCGATACTTTGATGCATTTAATGGTTCAAGAAGCGCTGCAGAATGCACAGAAAACTTATATAATGATGCCTTCGGAATGTATAAAAGGCATGGTTGTTGCGGCATTTTGCGATGTTGCACGTGGAAGTCGTACGGATACGAAAACGATTATTGCTTATGATGCGTTGAAATCAATGCCTCGCATGGAAGAAAATTCGTTCAAAGCACTTTCACTTCTTTTGATTTTCCATTATTCCGGAAGTTCCGAGATAACCGATTCCGCATCTATAAAGAGATATGCCGAAAAATACGTTTCACCTTTTATAAACGATTTACCGGATGTATACAGCGGATACCAACAGTTGGAATACTTGCATTGTATTTCACTTCAAAATAAAGACATTGCATTCGGTGAAGTGTTGCATAATTCTTATCCTCTCATATTTTCTTATCGCGGAGCGATGAAGAGCGAGTTGAAAGAATTATGGAATTTTGACGACAGTATTCTTGTGCCGAGTTTGTATAATTCGTACTATAAATTACCGGCATCCGATGACTCGCTGTTGGATGAATTTTTTGACAAAAACGGAATTTACGATGAAAAGATTAAACATCATATAAGAGCATTACTTCATTCAAGACCCGTTGCATATGACAGAAAAGAATTGAATCATATACTCGGAAAAATTTCAAATGATTTGAAATTGCTTCAGGAAGAATGGGATACAGGAATGCTTCGCCGTTCATCTCTGACTTTGATGGGTATGTACATAGCACATATTTACATACGTGAAGTGATCGGAGAAAATTTTGATATTTCACACTGGATTTGATTTATGAAGGGTTCGAGGAGGTTTTATGGGAATATTTGATATTATCGGGCCGGTTATGATAGGACCGTCAAGTTCTCATACTGCCGGTGCGGCAAGAATAGGTCGTATGGCAAGAGAAATTTTAGGCGAACCCGTTGTAAAAGCGAAAATAACACTTTACGGTTCTTTTTCAGATACCGGTAAAGGTCATGGTACGGATAAAGCTTTGGCTGCAGGCCTTATGGGATACTTACCCGAAAGTGAAGAAATTCGTGACGCATTACAAATTGCAAAAGACAAAGGCATAGATATGGAATTTGTATTTTCAAACGAAGAGCCCGCACATCCGAATACGGCTTTTATACAAGCGCAAGGAAAGAGCGGACACGAATCGGACATTTTAGGTGTATCTTTGGGCGGAGGACGTATAAAAATTACTGAAATAGACGGTATTTCGGTAGAAATTACAGGTGAGGAATATACATTAATTACAAATCATTATGATGTACCGGGAATAGTTGCCGCCGTAAGTTTAAGATTGGCAAATCATAATATAAACATTTCAAACATGAGAGTTTTCAGAAAAAAGAAGGGACTTAATGCGGTTATGATTGTTCATACCGATCAGGAAGTTCCCGAATCTATGATTAAAGAACTAGTGGATTGTAATAAAAATATAAAACGTGTAATTTCTTTAGGGATAATTTAAGGAGAATTATATGAAAGGTTATCATTCGATTGCCGAGCTTATGAAGCAATCCGATATTGCAAAATGTTCTCCGGGAGAACTCAGTTGCAGAAATGAAGCGGAAAGTACCGGAAAAGAGTTCGATGTTGTATGGAACAGAATGAAAAGATTGATTCCGGTATTTAAAGACTCGATAAGAAAAGGCTTGGAAAGTACAAGTAAATCTGCAAGCGGCTTGGTAGGCGGAGATGCCGAAAGGTTGAAAAACGGAAAACTGAATTTTTTGAGTCCCATATGCAAGCGTGCTGCCGTATATGCAATAGCAACTGCAGAAGCGAATGCGAAAATGTTTCGTATAGTAGCTTGTCCTACTGCCGGTTCTTGCGGAATAGTTCCGTCAATACTTATGGCTGTAGGTGAAGAACTGAATTCCGATGAAGATGATTTGACACGTGCATTATTTACGGCAGGTGCCATAGGAAAAATTGTAGCCGAAAAAGCATGTATAGCTGGAGCTGTCGGAGGATGTCAGGCGGAATGCGGAACTGCAACTGCAATGGCGGCCGCTGCAGCAATTGATTTAATGCACGGGACGACAACGCAAATGATGGATGCCATGGCATTGGCACTGAAAAATTTACTTGGACTTGTATGCGATCCGGTTGCGGGTCTTGTTGAAGTGCCATGTGTAAAACGTAACGGATTTCATGCAGTGCATGCACTTGTAGCCGTAGAAATGGCAATGTCGGGTATTCATAGTGTAATACCGGTTGATGAAGTTATTGCCGCTATGGATCAAATCGGAAAACTCATGCCGGTATCTTTAAGAGAAACAAGTCAAGCCGGTCTTGCAACAACAAAGACGGGAGAATGCATAAATAACAGATTGAGAAAAAAATAAGAGCAGAAATTTTTTGCTCTTTTTTTCTGTAAAAATACATGACGGAGAATATAAATGATGAACTCGAAAATTTTCAAAAAATTTAAGTACATAATAATGTTGTTGCTGTGCGTACTTGCTTTATTCACACATTTTGCAACCGAAGCCACTCCAGGACTTCAAATGTCGGATATTCCTCCATATCAAGGACGACCGTTTGTAGTTTTGAATAAAAACGTCCCCGATTTCAAGGAGTCGGATTATACTACGCAATCGTTTGAAAAATACAGTAAACAAGACAAATTGGGAAGGTGCGGCGTTGCATTTGCAAATGTAGGAAAAGAAACAATGCCGAATAAGAAAAGGGAAAGCATAGGCTCCGTAAAACCGAGCGGCTGGCAAATATCAAAGTATGAATTCATTGACGGTAAATATTTATATAACAGATGTCATCTTATCGGATACCAACTTACTGCGGAAAATGCAAACCCGAGAAATCTTATTACCGGAACAAGATACATGAACGTAAAGGGAATGCTTCCTTTTGAACAACGTGTTGCGATTTACGTGAAAAAAACAGGTAATCATGTACTTTACAGAGTTACACCGATATACGAAAAAGATAATTTGGTGGCAAACGGAGTACAAATGGAAGCCTACTCGGTGGAAGATAAAGGACGAGGGATAATATTCAATGTATTTGTATACAACGTACAACCGGGGGTATTGATAAATTATAAAGACGGTACAAATAAAAAAAGCGGATAGATAAAGACGTGTAAAAAATCAACATAAATGTTAAAATAATAAGTAAATTAAATTAAATTAAAAATGTTGGAGGATGTATGAAAAAGTATCTTAAGATTGCTTTTTCCGATAAAGCGAGTGAGATTTTTGAAGCAACATTCAACAGAAGTATAATACCCATACATAAAACCGACTTTACAGATGTTGCGGCAATTATAATAACTACCGAAGAGCAAAATATATTGGAAAATAAAGACATACAAGCTTTCGGTATTCCCGTTTTTTTGATTTTAAAAAATAATGAAAAAATAACCGATTATGCACTCGGAAAAGTATTCAGTCTTATAAATTTAAAATCGGCAGACAAGAAATTTTATGTAAGACAAATAGAAAGTGCGGCAGATAAATACGAAGAAAGTATGTTACCGCCGTTCTTGAGTAAATTAATGAGATATGTGGAAAAAGGAAATTCCGCATTCGATTGTCCGGGGCATCAAGGCGGGGATTATTTCAAAAAACATCCTACAGGAAGATTGATGTATAATTTTTACGGAGAAAATACATTCCGTGCCGATCTTTGCAATGCGGATGTAGAATTAGGCGACCTTCTGATACACGAAGGAACTGCACTTGAAGCGCAAAAACATGCTGCACGTGTATTTCATGCCGATAAAACATACTTTGTTTTAAACGGTACATCCGGTGCAAACAAAATTGTATTGAATGCACTTCTCTCTCCGGGAGATTTGGTTTTATATGAAAGAAATAATCATAAATCCGTAAGTTTCGGAGCATTGATACAAGCGGGTGCAATTCCCATATATCTTGAAACGGCAAGAAATCCTTTCGGCTCGATCGGAGGTATACTCGAACATTGCTTCAATGAAGAATACATAAGAAGTCTTATCAGAGAACGTGATCCAAAAAAAGCCGAAGAAGAACGTCCGATAAGACTTGCTGCCATACAATTGGGAAATTATGACGGATGCATTTACAATGCAAAACAAATTGTAGACAAAATAGGTCATCTGTGCGATTACATATTCTTTGACTCCGCATGGGTAGGATATGAACAGTTCATACCCATGATGAGAGATTGCAGTCCTCTTTTGTTGGACTTGAAACCTACAGACCCCGGAATTATAGTAAGTCAATCCGTCCATAAACAACAAGCCGGATTTTCAATGGCATCGCAAATACATAAAAAAGACTCACACATAAAAGGGCAAAAAAGATACTTACCGCATAAAAGACTGAACAGTTCATTCATGATTCACTCATCAACATCACCTTTTTACCAAATATTTGCATCACTTGATGTAAATGCAAAAATGCAAGAAGGGAAAGCCGGAAAAAAATTATGGATGGAATGCGTTGAAAATGCAATAGAAGCAAGAAAATCCATTATAAGAAACTGTCACTACGTAAGACCGATGGTTCCTCCGATAGTACATAGGAAAAATTGGGAAGACGGAGATACAAAGAAAATGGCAAATGATATTGCATACTTTGCCTTTGAACCGGGCGGCAAATGGCACTCGTTTCATGGTTACGGCAAATGGCAATATTTTATAGATCCATGTAAACTGCAACTTTTGACACCCGGTATAGACATTGAAAGCGGAAAATATAAAAAATTTGGTATACCTGGAATAATATTGGCGGACTATCTTCGTGAAAACGGAATAATTCCCGAAAAATGCGATTTGAATGACATACTGTTTTTGATGACACCGGCAGAATCGAAAATAAAGTTGGATAATTTAATAACAAAACTTGTAAAATTTGAAGAACTTATAGATAACGATGCACCTATGGAAAAAGTATTGCCCACCATATTCTCAAAACACAGAGAAAGATATAGCGGATATACGATAAAACAATTGTGCAGTGAAATTCATGAATTTTATAAAGCTCGTATGGTAAATGTTCTGCAAAAAAGACTTTTCCTTAAAGAATACTTACCCGAATATGCAATGAGTCCGCAAGAAGCCAACTATGAATTGATACGAAATAATGGAGAAATTGTCGAAATAAACAAAGCGAAAGACAGAGTTGCTCTCGAAGGCTGTCTGCCATATCCTCCGGGAGTTATATGCGTACAACCGGGAGAAAGATGGTCTGAAACGGCGGTAGATTATTTCCGCTATTTGGCTGAAATAACAAACAGACTTCCGGGATTTTCACCCGAACATCAAGGTGTTTACTTGGAAAAAGGAAAAGACGGAAAAAAATCATTATATGTATATGTACTGAAAAAAGAATACGATAAGAAATTCAGTAAAAAATTTTAAAACTGTAAAATATAAAAAATAAAAGGTCGCTCAGGCGGCCTTTTGAAATCTATATAAAAAACAGACTATGTAAATATCGCACTTACAAAAGAATATTGTAAAAAATTTGAACTTTTGTTTCGGAAAAAGCAATTGTTACTTATTATTGTTTGGAATAGTTTACAGTCGATTTAATTGATTTATGTCTATATTTGATAAAGAATTGAAAAATACATTATTGCCATAAGTAATTTTTATTATAACGGAATAATATATTATATAATCTATCAATTGAGCGGAAATTGTTGATATAGATAACTATAATGTTATAAAAAATACTTAATTAAAAATTAAGTATAAGACAGAAAAATAAAACGGTATTGAGAAAATATTTACGAAATAAAAAATATGTTATGCCGACTTTAAAAAAAAGAGAAACGTTGAAACAAGTTACAGCAAGTAAAGATTTAAAAAACTTATAAAATGAAAAACTCAAATTATATCGGATAAAATGAAATTTTTTTAATAAAATCTCAAGCTGAAAAGCGTAATATTTTTGAACTTGGAGGAATTTGAGCGTTCTTAAAATTGAAAATAAAAAATAAGGACGAACCTAATTAAATTGATAATATATATAACAAAGTAATTATATAAAATGTCCTATAAGTAAATAGCATACGTTTTCAATATTGGAATGAAAAACACTTATTTTGTATTATGATATTGAATAAAACGGGTATAAATTTCGTTTTATATTTATCACACAGTGAGCGCGCATTCTGTGGTAGAAACATTTCATTTTATAAATGTTATTGTTGGGAGGTCATTGATTTGAAGCAGTTTAAGATTGCATATTCAGAAAGAGCTTTAGAAGTTTTCGGTGCGGTATGCGGTCGTGAAGTTGTTGACATTAACGTAACAGACTTTACAGACGTAGCAGCAGTAGTTATTACTGACGCTGATGCTGATTTATTGACAAGTCATTCAAGCATCGCAGGATTCGACATTCCGGTATTCCTCATCAGAACAACATGTGAAAACGTATGTGACGAAGTAATCGGAAAAGTATTCCGTGTAATTGACTTGAAAGAAACGGACCGTGCTTTATTCGAACGTCAAATCGAAAGCGCAGCAGCAAAATATGAAGAAAACGTTTTACCGCCATTCTTCAAAGATCTTCAGAAATATGTTGAAAATGGTTATTCCCAGTTTGACTGCCCAGGACATCAGGGCGGTGCATTCTACCGTAAGCACCCGGCAGGACGTGCTTTATATGAATTCTTCGGCGAAAATACATTCAGAGCCGACCTCTGCAACGCAGACGTAGCAATGGGTGACTTGCTCATTCACGAAGGTCCGGCTTTCACTGCACAGAAACATGCAGCAGCTGTATACAACGCTGACAAGACATACTTCGTATTGAACGGTACATCAAGCTCCAACAAGGTTGTATTGAATGCAGCTTTGGCTCCAGGAGATCTCGTACTTTATGACAGAAACAACCACAAATCCATTGACCATGGTGCATTGGTTATAGCAGGTGCAACTCCGGTATATTTGGAAACCGCTCGTAACGCATTCGGCTCCATCGGTGGTATTTTGGAACATTGCTTCGATGAAGAATACATTCGTAAGCTCATCGCTGAAAAGGATCCGGTAAAAGCTAAGGCTAAACGTCCGATTCGTATAGCAGTTATCCAGCTCGGCACATATGACGGCTGTATTTACAACGCTCGTCAGGTTGTTGACAAGATCGGTCACCTCTGTGATTACATTTTGTTCGACTCCGCTTGGGTAGGATATGAACAGTTCATTCCGATGATGAAGGACTGCAGCCCGTTGCTCCTCGATTTGGGACCGGAAGATCCGGGTATCTTCGTAACTCAGTCTGTTCACAAACAACAGGCAGGTTTCTCCATGACATCACAGGTTCACAAGAAGGACCGTCATATCAAGGGACAGGAAAGATACATTCCGCACAAACGTGTAAACAACGCATTCATGATGCATGCTTCCACATCCCCGTTGTACCAGCTCTTCGCAGCATTGGACGTAAACGCTAAGATGCACGAAGGCAAAGCAGGTAAAGCAATGTGGACAGAAGCTGTTAAGACAGTTATCGAAACACGTAAACAGGTATTACGTAACTGCCACTACATCCGTCCGCTCGTTCCGACCGAAGTTTACGGTAAGAAGTGGGAAGACGGCGACACCGAAAAG
>QWBY01000959.1_pt1 | contig 18512 bp, 18 predicted proteins | sample 1972471 | NCBI WGS metagenome assembly QWBY01 (sample SAMN09866722, study PRJNA288562) | Human gut metagenome isolate term6_stool, whole genome shotgun sequencing... | reverse complement strand
CACATACTAATCCCTCAAATCTTTGCCAGTTAATTCCAAGAAAACGTCATTAAGACTTGGCTTTTCAACATTTAGAGAGCTGTAGTGAATTTTATTCTCGTCAAGAAGCTTGATTAAATTCATTAGGTAGCCGTCGCCATGAGCAAAGCTTAGTTTAACAGAGCCGTCCTTGTTCTCAAAGCTAAGCAAATTATCAAGAGCCTTGATCTTTGTAATAAGATCCTCATTAAGTTCCTTCGATGTAAAAGATATCTTTTCATTCATAGTGATCATGTCCTTAAGCTCTTCAGATGTGCCCTTTGCAATAACCTTGCCCTTGTCAATTATGACTATATCATCACACAAAAAGTCAACTTCGTCCATATAGTGCGAAGTGTAAATGATAGTTGAGCCCTCATCGTTAAGCTTTTTGATCCCTTCCAAGATATTGTTTCTTGATTGAGGGTCGACTGCAACAGTCGGCTCGTCAAGAATGATAATCTCAGGTCTGTGAGCAATGCCACAAGCAATATTAAGCCTTCTTAGCAAACCGCCAGATAGCTTTTTCGGTTTAAATTTCACAAAATCGTTAAGACTAACTAGGTCAATTGCCCTTTGTACAAGCTCCTTCCTCTCAGCCTTATCACTAATGTATAGACCGCAGAAGTAGTCGATGTTCTCATAAACACTTAGCTCATCATAGACAGCCACGTCTTGAAAAACAACGCCTATCCTTCTTTTAATATCGTATGCGTCAGCTTTCATCTCCTCGCCAAATATCTTCACAGTACCCGCATCCTTCTTAAGAAGAGACAATATGCAGTTTATGGTAGTCGACTTACCACTACCATTGGGACCAAGCAGACCAAGTATCTCGCCCTTTTTCACGTCCAAGTCCAAATTGTCCACAGCAGTGAGCTCCTTGTATTTTTTAACAAGACCCCTTACCTCTATAACAGTATCCATAATTACCTCCTATATTACCATTGATATAATTATATCACTAAATAAATCATAATAATATAAGATTTATGTAAAGCGCATGTAAATATGTCTAATCTGCATAATTATCCATGTGAAATACCATCCCGATGGCTTTACATTTAAAAGTATATAGGATATAATGAGGACAGATTGGAGGGATGGTTATGAAAAAAATATACCAAGGAAAAACAAAGGACGTTTACGAGTTAAACGACAAAGAAGTATTATTAAAATTTAAAGACGACGTAACTGGAAAGGACGGTGTCTTCGACCCAGGCCAAAACCAAGTCGGACTTACAATGGAAGGCGCAGGACACAGTGCATGCCTACTAACAAAGTTCTTCTACGAAAAACTAAACGCAAAGGGTTTAAATACTCACTTCGTTTCAGCAGATCCAGACAAGAACGAAGCAGTTGTTAGAAAGGCGAAAGTCTTTGGTAACGGCGTTGAAGTCATAGTGAGATACAGAGCAGTTGGCTCCTTCATCAGACGCTACGGACAATACGCAGAGAGTGGCATGAAGCTTCCTTCGTACGTTGAGATCACACTTAAGGACGACGACAGAAACGACCCACTTATTACTAAGGATGCACTAGAGATACTTGGCATCATGACAGGAGCTGAATACGACGAGCTAGTAGGTCTTGCTAAAGAGATAGGCGAGTTCGTAAAGGATGAGCTTGCAAAGAAAGACCTTGAGCTATACGACATCAAGTTCGAGTTCGGCATGATAGATGGCAAAGTTGCCTTGATAGACGAGATCTCAGGCGGCAACATGCGTGCATACAAAGGTGATGAGTACGTAGAGCCACTTAAGCTAGAGAAGATACTACTAGAAGGACTTAAGTAATACACAAGGTTAATATACACAAGTTAATATACACAAGTTAATATACACAAAAGAGAGATGCTTAGATAGGCATCTCTTTTTTTGCAAGATGATTTGCAATAAAAAGCGGCACAGGACATTTCACCTGCGCCGCATATAGAGCTTTATAAATACCAAATATTAATTATTTTCTCTTGTTGTATAAATACACCATCAAAGGTATAAATACGTAGCCTATGATCATAGATACTATAGCTAGATAGTTTGGAGTCAATACTCCGTCAGTGTTTATTGTGAATTGTTTTACCCAGTTGAACTTAACTAGTAGTAGTACTGTTAATAATACTGATAATACTGGGATGATAACGTCAGTGAAGAAGTTCTTCTTAACACCTTGAACGATCTCTTCCTTGTTCTTGCCGTAGAAGAAAGTAATTATTGCAAGAGGCACTATGATGAATTGAGCAAATCTTGCGATTGCACTTATGATCATGATAGAGCCCATGCTGTAGTTGAAGGCAATTGGTAGAACGATAGCTAAAACAGCAGTGATTATCATTGAGAATATTGGGAAGCCCTTGTCAGTTCTTGTTGCGAAAATCTTTGGCACTTGGTTTTGCTTAGCCATAGACTCGATGATTCTTGGTGTGTGGAAAGATGCTGCAACGTTGATACCGAACATAGATATTAGAGATCCGTAAAGGATTACATTTCTAATAATCTTGTTTTTGAATACATCAACAAGAGCAACAACCTCTTTAGTCTCAACAAGAGCAACAGGGTCTATCATCATACATACTAGAACTATGCCGATGTAGATGAAGGCGATAACTAAAATTCCTAGAGGTATAGCCTTAGGTAAGTTCTTCTCAGGCTCTTCCATGTCCTCAGAACCAGAAGCAACACTTTCGAAGCCAGTGAAGGCATAGAAAGCAGCGATGATCGCCATAACAATCGATTGTACATCCATGTTGCTAGTTACTTCGCTAGTAACACTTTCAACCTCAGAGAAGTTGTTTTGACCAGTGAAGATAACGATTAAAACACCAGCAAGTATAGCAGTAACAAGTGCTAGTAGCTTACCGATAGTAGAAATATTGCTTACAAACTCTAAAATCTTAGTACCACAAATATTAATTACGAATAATACACCCATAAGTACAATAAAACCAGTTGTGATATAAGCAAAGTTTGAGCTGTCAAGCGCGAATATATTTAATACAGTCTTAACAACACCAGTAGCCATAACACCCCATGCGATAGCCGCACAGAAGAACCTTGTTATACCTATGTATAGACCCCAGTTGTCACCAAAGGCAGCCTTAGTATAAGCATAAGCAGCTCCACCCTTAGATACATACTTTGCAGCAGATGCGAAAGTGATAGCTAGCACCGCAGCAAAGATGGCTGCAGCAAGATAAATTACAGGCGCATATTTACCTGACATCTTAACAACAGATCCTGGTGATAAGAATATACCAGAACCGATTACAGAGTTGATGGTCAATAATACAATCGACCAAAAACCTAATTTCTTAGTAGCTTTATCCATTTAAAAACTCCTTTACATAGCAGATTTGATTAAAGTAGCGAATAAAAGATTCATCTTCTCCTCAGTTTGGTGAAGCATCTCAGGGTGCCATTGAACACCAAGCATAAACTTGTGATCAATCTTTTCAATAGCCTCCACAACACCATCTTTACTGATAGCCGAAGCCAAAAAGCCCTCAGCCACTTTATTCACTATTTGGTGGTGAAACGAGTTCACCAATATGGTATCTTCTTTAAAAAGCTCTTTTAATTTACTACCATCTACCAAGTCAACACTGTGACTAGTCATAGTAGGGAAATTAACTTGATTATGTTTTACATAAGTGTCCTTCTTTAGACCCACATCTTGATACAAGCTGCCGCCAAAGTAAACATTCATAATTTGGTAGCCCCTGCATACACCAAGAACAGGGATGTCCTTCTCCATAGCATACTTGATTAAATTAAAGTCAAAGATGTCCCTCTCAGGAAGAATACCGCCAAGACTCTTGTGAGGCTCCTCACCATAGAAGCGAGGAGTAACATCGTGACCGCCACTTAAGATAAGCGCGTCAACATGACTAATTTGCTCCTTAACAACAGACTCATCAGAGTTCATCGGGATTATGTATGGAATACCACCATTCTTGATAACACTCTTTACATAGTCCTCATTAACATAACTTCTTCTATATCCAGGGAAATTACCACCACCATCGATGATGATAGAACCCGAAATGCCAACTATAGGCTTCTTCATATGTAACACCCCTTACTTACTAATCATAGTATTTAAAACAACAATATCAGTTTCCTTCATGCCCTCTTTAGCAACATAACCGATACTTCTGATAGTTTCCTCAACAGAATCCTTAAGAAGACCATCGCCAGCTTCGAAATTCTTGCCATTCTTAGCCATATAATAAGCAGAAATGCCAGCATCAACAGCAGTTGCAATCTTCGCAGCACAAGAAGGCTTCGCACCGTCACAGATCATACCAGATGCAATCATCAAAGCATTAGAAACAGTGTGCTCCATAAGTTCAAAATCCTTAGTTTCCATATAACAGATACCAGCACCAGCAGCAACCCCCGCAGAAGTTACACCACAAAACGCAGATAACCTGCCAATAAACCTCTTAATATGTAGCGCAGTTAGATTCGATACAATCAAAGCCCTGTACAAATCCTCCCTAGAGTAATTCTTCGCCTCAGCAAAAGTTACAAGCGGCATAGTACAAGTGATACCTTGATTACCACTACCAGCATTGATAACAACAGGAAGCGAGCAGCCACTCATACGCGCGTCAGAGCCCGCAGCAGCCCTAGCCTTTGCAACACTTCTTAAAGACTTATCCTCATCCATCAAGATCTTGCCGATAGCAACACCCCACTTGCCAGTTAAACCCTCATCAGAAATCCTAGAATTCAAAACAATTTGATTTTCAAGAAGATCCTTAAGACCCGACAAGTCAACATTAGTCGCAAAATCATAAATACCCCTTAAAGAAAGGTCATCATAAAGCTTGTCATCAGTCGCGTGAGTGTAGCAGTTATCAACTTGCAAAAGCTTGCCATTCTTCACAACCTTGACAATGTTAGTGTGCTTGTTCTTAATCTCAACATCAACATCATTGCCATCCTTGTCCCAAACCTTGATCTCAATATCAAGATTTTCAACACCCTCCTTCAAACCAACAGAGATGATGTCCTTCTTAAGAAGCTCCTTAGCCTTCGCGATGTCCTCATCCTTAACCTTAGATAAAACCTCAAGACCCAAAGATGCATCCCCAGCAACAAAACCGATAGCCGAAGCAGCCTCAACACCCTTCATGCCACCAGTGTTAGGAACAGTAACACCCTTAACATTCTTAATGATATTACCCGAACAGATAATCTCAGCCTTAACAATGTCAGCATTAAGAACCTCCTTAACCTTCGCCGCAGCAAGAGCTATCGCGATAGGTTCAGTACATCCAAGAGCCATGATCAGCTCCTTCTTCAATAATTCAGTGTAATCTTTCATTTTAATCTCCTCTATGTAAAATATTCCTTAAATATTATATCACAAAAAGTTGATAGCTACTATAAGAAAAATCTATACTTATGCAAAAGCAATTTAACGAGAAAAACCAAAAGCATAAAAATGTAGAAGCACAGAAGAGGTGGAGCGTGATAAGTGAGGTGAAAAAAAGAAAAGATGCCAGTTAAAACTTAGCATCTATAAAAAAATTCTTTTTAAATTATTGTTTAATATTTTCTCCTCTTTACACTTCTTCCCCATCTAATTCCTTCAATGTAAGATGATCTTTTGTTTTCCAATCTGTTCTACCGTTTGTATTGCGTCCTAATACAAAGGCTGCTGCATATGAAGGACTATTGAACAAATAATTCTTTGTTAACCTTCCATCAACTATTTCATTATTCACTTTACATTTGTCTCTTAAGTCCTTTATGGTCTTTGGTATTTCTTTTGAATCTATTGTTTCTATCATACTGCCTTTTAATACAACGAAGCCTTCATCTGTTCTTTTGCAAGTGGCTTCTATGGTCTTGTTTGACTTTTTACTTTTTCTTGATAGATATAGTGTTAGCTCTTCTACTTCAGCTGAATTATCTTTGTCATCATCATTTTCTTTATCTAATAGTGGTACAAATACTTTGTATCCTAAGACGCCTAATACCATCTTTGAGTATTCTATAAAGTCTTCAAGCTCTGACTCTTTTTCTTCTGTTACGTTGCCTGGGTTTGGATCGTTTCCATTCCTTACTTTATATCTGTCTGTATCTATAGCAAGGTTAGTAAATTTATTTTCTAAGTAGCTTATCTCTGTTGGTCCGAATGAGTTGTTTTGTGTTGTAAGCATAACTGCTTCTGAGAAAAAGAATTCGTCTCTTATATGTTCTTGAACTCTAAACAAGACTCCCTCTCCGTTCTTTCTTATTCCAGCTTGACCTATATAAACTTCGTCATCTCCGTTATCGTTCTTGCCAAATAAAAAATAAACTCCGCTTTGCTTTAAGTCTTGTCTGTTTTTACACTTGTCTAGGTAGAGTCGTGGTACTTTATATGCAATGCCTGTCCAGTTTGACAAGGTGCACTTAATTCTACCTGTTACTTCTCCATCCATTAGAAACAGATTAAAATTTTTTCCACTTTTCATCATCAAAACACCTCACTACTTATATTATATCACACAATATTCTTTTTAAATTATAAAAATAGATGCCAGTCTCAAAACTTAGCATCTATCCTATCACTACTTATCTTTTATACTTAGCAGTATCGCTATTTACTTAAATTTTATTCTTCGCTTACACCATTAAAATATTCTTCTGTATATAGTACCTCTACTTCACCTGACCAATTAAGAATTGATCCAATAAAATCATTAATATCTAGTCCTGGCATTTCATATATTTCTTCATCTCCAAAAGTTCCACAGGCATCTTCTACAAAGACAGTTTCATAACCTCTATCAGAAGATAATATGCTGCTAAATAAACAGCAATATTCCGTGTTAAAACCACAGATATAAACCTTTGATACTTTGTTTTCACTTAATATTTCTTGAAGATTTGTATTATGAAATGTATTACATGATGATTTTGGTATCACATAATCAGCAGCTTCTCTAAATTCATCTAACAATTCTACATCGCTGGAACCCTTATAAAACGGACTATCGCTGTCGTCCGAAAAATGTTGTGTCAAGACTACGACATCGCCTTTGCTCTTAAAATCATTTATTAAGAGCTTAATATTTTTTAAAGTGTTTGAAAAATCTTTTTTCTTTAAAATTCCTTTTTGTACATCTAATACAATTAATGCGTTCATAATTGATATAAGCCTCCTTTTAGTATCAATATTATATCACATTATACTCTTTATAATCAAAAACATAGATGAGCTAGTAGCTTCTTCACTAAGTGAGTCTGGAGAAGGATACCACTTAGACTCATTCAGCCTTGAGTATGAAACAGTTGGCGATTTTACTAAGCTTGATGTAGAACTTGAAGATGCAAGTGGCAAAGACATCGAGTACGAGTACAACTTAGAGACAAAAGAATTAATTAAAAAGGACAGATAGTTTAAGAAATCCCCGGTATCGGGGATTATTTTATCTATTTATTTCTTTCTAAAGCAAGGTATCACTCTGTTGACACGGCTTTTATACGCTAGATATTCTTCGCCAAATCTCTCGTAAAGCCACTTCTCTTCTGTCTTCTTCATAAGAACTGTGAGAAAACCCCACAGTACCACGGGCACGACTAAGATCGCCGCGCTCCTCTCGCCTATGATTATGCCTGTGGATATGGCTAGGAAAGCCGAGTAAACTGGGTTTCTGACAATGCCATATACCCCTGTAGTGATGAGTTTACCTTCTTTTGCATTTGTGTTGATCTTTGAACCGATGACTGAGGCTAGCCATAGATAGGCGCCCAGCGCTATGAAAATGATTTCAACTGCGATGTAAATCCACTTTGCTCCTGCGAGTCTCGTGTTGACAAGGGCTCCGCTTCTATTCAAAACTACTGCAACTACAGTTGCTAAAACTGTTGTTACAACAAATAGCGGCCCAACTCCGAAGACGGGCATACTTTTTTCTTTATCTTTCATCTTTACCTCCTTCATAGCTTTGCTATGTACGCTAGTCCTTAAGGTAGATGTCAATCTCTATCCTTAGCCACTCGTCAATAAACTCTTTGCCCTTGATCTTGGCATAGAGCTCCTTGCCGGCATCCATCAGCCTAGAGAATACCACGTTGTCACCTCTTGGCACGTAGCCAATCTTTTCCTTTCGAAGAGTTTCTATGCGTATAGCCTTTTCGTCGTGAGGATTCTCTTCTCTGAAGAATAACAATTTATCGTCAATATCCAAATGCTTGTCTATCTTTAAAATATTGTCAACGTGCGTTGTACCTGCAACATGCGTTGTGAATAGATATATTTCACGTTCGAATGGCTTTGGCACCACAAGGCCACTAGTGCCATGCAAGACACCTAAAAGACCGCCGCCATCATCTTTTTTAACTAAATCACTCATCTTTCTCCTCCAATAGTTTTGCTATAGCTTCTTCTACATCCTTTATTGCAAGATTATAATCATTTATTGAATCTTCTAACTCGTTCTTTTTCTTCTTCCTAAGCTCTGCATCGTCAAGATAGACCTTAAGTGTGTATGGGAAACGGCTCTTGATTTCGTCCATGTTCTTTTTAATATTTTCAATAAGCTTTTCAAGGCGAGCCTTCTCTTCGGCAAAGTCCAAAACTGTTTTTAAGCTAGACTCATCGTCCTTTGTCTCTTCATCCGCGCCAGAAACTACATAGATAAGCTTCATACTAGAGACGTCACCACTTTTATATGCCTCGACTGCTCTAATGAAAAGTTCTTTCTCAGCCTCAGTGACTTCTGGGTTAATGTCAGGGTGCAGCTTCTTAACTACTTTTCTGTACATATCCTTAAGGTCTTCGCTCTCGACATCAGACAAAAATTCGCCCTCGCTCCTCTTGATCAACTCGTTTACCTCGTGAAGCTTCTCTTCAAGGTCTTCTTGATACCTCTCAAACTCCTTGTCAAGCACCTCATCTATCTCCATGACGATGATTTTTTCATCTCTATAGACCTTTGCCTGTATAAGCTCCTTCTTCCTCTTGAGCCTTTGATACTTAAGACTTAGTTCGTAGAGCTTGTACTCAAGGTAGCCCACTTCTATCATGTACCTCATCTTAATGTTGGGACAAGTCGTATATATTAAATTGTCGCGCTCCTCAACGAGCCTTACAAGCTCTTCCCTAAGCGCCTTTATATCGTCCTTTAGTTCAAGTTTGCCCTTGAACTCCATAATATCCGCCATAGTCCACCTCTTTAATTAATTATATCACTAGCAAAGTCATTTTTCAAGGCAAAGAAAAGCTCTCTACCATAAGTAAAGAGCGCGTGTTTTATTCAATACTATTTAAGCCGTCATAAAGATCATTAAATGACTTGATCTTTTTCATCCTTCCGTATGAAAGCTCTTTGTTCTCGCCAAACTCGTATAAAAAGCACTTTGCAAGCTCTTCAACAGTCACTTCAAGCGTCGTGAAAAACTCTTGATAAGCAAAGTTTTGTGCCTTGCTCCCTTCGTCGAACATATTTATAATCATCGACTCGCATACTTGGTCTAGTGGATACATCTTGATGTGCATTAGCTCGTGAACTATGGTTTCTTCAATGTTCTCGTCCTTTGGATTTACCGCGTTTAGCATAAGCACAGCCTTCTTGTCTGTTGGGTCTATCTTGAAATCGCCCGTCTTCTTCCATTCGGGGTCTTCGACAAATTCAAGCCTTATGTCCCACTCAGGCACTATGCGTAACTTTTTTGTGTATTTATCAAATATTGCTTTTACTTTTTCTCTGTCCATGTTTTACTCCTCTTATTTATTATCTAAACGTGTCGAATTGCACACGGTTAAATTTTTCTTTATCATAAATATGGTAATAGTAGCTATCAGCACTTTAATTATATCACAAAATGCCTTATGTTGAACAAAAAAGAAGACATCGTATGATGTCTTCTTGTATGAATAGTTTATTTAATTAGTAGCCAATTTTCTGCCACTCTGTTCATAGTTCTTCTCACAAATTCATGTGTATTAGTTGCTTCGACCATATCATTGTAACCCCAGAAGCTTGCATCAAGGTCGATGAAGTACTTAATCATTTGTGGGTTCTTGCACTTCATTAGTGACATAGCATCAAAGTTTCTTTCGAAGATCTTATTTAATATAACTGCTGCTTCGCATCTTGTGATGTGAGCATCTGGTCTGAATGTTCCGTCTGGATAGCCTGCGATTCTCTTTGCCTCGTACTCGCTTCCAATAGGTCTTTCTGCCCAATGGCCAACTACATCTGCGAATGGTGCAGTTCCATATGGCTTGTTGTCTATTGCCCAAATCATTTGTGTGAACTCTGCTCTTGTGATAGCGTCGTTTGGCTTAAATGTACCATCTGGGTAGCCTTTCATTATGCCTCTTTGAACAACTGCGTTGATGGCTTTGTTGTACCAGTCAGATGGTGTGTCTGGGAACAATGGTGCTTCTGCTGAACCGATTGACTCTATCTCTAGAAGTCTTGCAAGCATGGCTGCTGCCTCTGCTCTTGTGATCTCGCCGTTAGGTCTTACTGTGCCATCTGGGTAGCCGAAGATGTAGGCTTTGTGCTTTAGTGCCTTGATTTCTTCCTCTTCTTCCACTTCGTCCCATATTGCGTAAACTGTTATAGGTTCTTCTATGATGTCATCACGATGAACCTTGTTAAGGTGCTTTTTGTTGTAGCTCCAGCCCTTGAATGTGTGGTCTCTTCTTCTTGGCTTGTATAGGTGCTCATCAAAGCTGTCGCCTCTAAAGACGTTCTTTTCTGTAATCTTGCCGCCACGATAGTTTTCGTTTAGAGTAAGAGTTACGCCTGGGTCGTACCACTGAGCATATAGGTAAAGGTTGCCTCTTATAGTCGCCACATCTCCTGGCATGTAAGCAGTTCCCTTGCCGTTAGCTTCGGTGTTCCACGACGTGAAGTACTTGTCTCCATTGTGAAATCCTGTCTCGGATATAGTTTTTACCTTTTCTGTATATTCCTTAATCGGTGGTTCAGCTATTTGTTTGTCAAAATCTAGTTCAGTATCTCTAGGCACAACAAATACTTTATTTGACCCATTATTTCCATCGTAAACTACTGTACTTATCTTATTGATATAACTTATGTCGTAATTATTTATAAGGCTTCTTACGTGCTCCCACTCGCCTTTTGCATTTTGGTGTAAAAGCTTACCTTCTAAAGAGCATTTTTTAAAGCCTAAATATTTAAAATCTTCATAGTTCTTAGGAGGGTTAAAAAATCCTAAGCCTGCTTTGTTTCCTTCAAAGACAACATCACTTGCAATATTTAAAGGCTTATACGGTTTATAATCAGGTTCATCCTGTAGCTTATCAAACTCATAAATATAATCGTCCGTATATATAGCTCCACCATAATCACCTGCATAATTATTAATAAACTTGCAACCATTTATTGTAATATTTAAACTGTCTTTGTTTGTCATTGGCATTGCAGCTATAGCACCACCAACTCTTGCTTTGTTATCGCTAAAGACCGTGTTATTTATTGTTAAATCACAATCATCCCATAAAAACAAACTTCCTAAGTTATTTGCAGTATTTTTTGAAATTATTGCGTTTTCAATCAAACCATTAACATGACCATAGCTGTAATTTACAATTCTTATGGCAGAACTTTCTTCGCCTTTATTGCCCGTAATGGTGCAGTTTCTAATTGTGAAATCTTTAGATATAATGGTCATAGCACCCTGAGAAGTGCCTTCGTTATCAGCTATAGTTAAATCCTCATACACAGCATTTCCAACCTGATCTTGTCTTATAGCTCCAGCAGATCCTTTGTTGCCCACTATCGATCCGCCTTTAACCAATAGATTTTTTACTTCAACAAAGCTTAATGGAGCATCAAAATCGCTTTCGTTGTTTTTAAAGACTGAGTTAGTAATCTTGGCATCCGCACAATAGTAAAAATATGCTGATCCATGATTGTTAGTAGATACTAAGTCTTCAATAAGTAAACTACCTCCATACACTGCAAAGTAATTAGATCTATTTATACCACAATTCATAATATTTGATTTTTTAACAGTTACTTGAGAATTAATAGAATATAGAGCCCACTCTTTGGCATTTTTTAAAGTGCAATTATACAAATCTATATATTTTCTTGACCAGTATCCACTAATCAAATTGTACTTATTAACCCCATCAACTGCACCGTCAATAGTTAGATTTCTAAAATACAAACCACCAGTAGTAATATCACCGCCATTAAGTGTAAAGAAAAAAGCATCTTTTTTATCTGAGTCCACCGCACTTATGGTATGGTTATTACCTTCTATAGTAAGCTTATTAAAGTCTCTATCAAGATCTAAAACTTTTAGACTTCCGCTACCATTAAGCGGTATTACTAGATCTGCATTTAGCGTTAGTGTATATTCGCGCTCTGGTGTTGCTCCTCGAACTCTACCCTTACTAATATCTTCAATCTTATCTAAGACCTTATCTGCTTCGTCCACTTCAAACCCTTCCCATGTAATTTCTCCATTATCATCTGGGTCTTGTGTTAAGACGTACTTATAAACTTTTTCAGCTTTTACATTGCTGAGTGATATGTTTGTTATTAAAATCATTGCTGTTAACAACAAACTGATAAACTTTTTCATAGAAACAACTCCTTCTCTATAGCACTTTCTTAGTTATCAAAACTAATCTACCTTAATAATAGCACCCCCCCCCATAAAAATGCAAGTGTTTATATGAAATTTAACACAACTGTAACAAACGGACGCTTTATTACAAAAAAAGAGAGCAAAGATTAACTTTGATCTCTTGAAATAGTTTCATAAATTTTTATCATGTCAATGAATAGTCGCCAAACAAAGTTTGCAGAGCAAAGAAGAACCTCGTCCATAAATGAACGTGAACCTTTGCGCTATGCTGGATAAGGCGCAGCACGTATAAGATCACACAGACAGATATAAAAAGAGACCAAAGACTAACTTTGATCTCTGATGATATTTGTATAGTGTCAACGAATAATCGCAATACTGATTGAAGAACTTAGGACTATACGTCCTAAAACCTTTGCGCTATGCTGGATAAGGCGCAGCCCATATAAGATCAAACTGAGTTTGCAGAGCAAACGGATGGATGGGACGAAGTGGACTGACGAAGCAAACGGAACGTACTAAGCGTACGTGAGTATTGCTGAGGAGGGAATGTATTAGATCAAACTGAGTTTGTAGGAAAAATGAGATGATTGAGCGAAGTGGAGATTTTTGTCAAACGGAGTGTACAAGCGGTACTCGAGTATTGACAAAAATCGAACGAGCTCAAGGGCTCATTTTAACACAAACTCCTATCTTAGCATAAAAAAAGAAGGCCAATGCCTTCTCTTTTTATGCTAAGGAGCCCATCGGATCCCAAGGTTTTAGCACTACCGCTTTCTTATTATAATCTTCTTGTTCTTTCTTGCTTAGGTACTTCTTGTTAACGACTGCTTGATATACGAAGCTATCGAACCACTCATCACTCATAACGAAGTGGCCTTTGTAGCCGAATTCGTCGCCCCATGAGTTTTCGACTTTGAATCTGACTGGCTTAGTGCCTTCCATTTCTACGCCTGTGAATGTCATGGCGTGTGTCATTAGTGAGTAGCCATAGTCAAGGCCATCTTCCTTAGATAGTGTAAGGTCTAGGTCAAATAGTGTTTCGTAATCGATGACTCCTTTAGCAAGGGTTGCTCTCTTGTCATCTTTATCGCCTGTGAACATATCTTTACCTACGTCGCAGCCGAACCATACTGGTATGCCGTCTTGCAATTGCTTAACGATGGCTTTCTTTAGGTCTTCAACTTTTAGGTTAAGGTGCTTAACTTCTTTGCCTTCAACGATATTGCCAAGGTATTTGATTGTGAATGTCTTGTTGTATGGTTTATCTTTTGTTGGCGCGTTTGTGATTGAAACAAAGTCGTCAAGCTTAAGTCCAACGTACTTCTTGAAGAAGGATTGTGGAGTTAAATTCTTTTCTTCGATAAGTTTATGGTCTTTGTCGTGTGCTATGAAGTCGAATGTTTCTGGCAATCTGCCAAGTGTTGCAGTTAGTACGTTAAAGACGTCTTGTAGAGCAGCTTCTTTAAGTGCGTTTACTTCAGCTTTGCTCTTACCTTCTTTAACTGCTTCTCTAAGTGTAACTGTGTTCTTTCTAAGTATCTTGGATAGGTACTTATTAAGCTCTCTTGTGTTTGATGAAGCTACTGACTCTGGATAAACGTACTTTGGTACTAGACCGTATTTATTAACTATGTTTACGAACATGTCCCATTGGCCGCCGTCACATAGTGGGTCGCCCATAAGGTATTGCATAACTCTGTCTTCTATAGGCTCGTCTGCCTTTTCGATAACTGTTTCGAAGTAGTAGTTACTTCTTTCTAGTTTATCAAAGAAGAATGGATAGCTTTGTGAAAGTTCGAAATTTTCTAATTTATACTTTTTGATGATTACATTTCTCATAAAGTTTAGTGAAGCAAACATCCAGCATCTGCCTGATGCCTTTTGGTTGCATACTTCGCCGTTTTCAATGTCTAGGTTGAACTTATATGGGTTTTCTTTAACTTTGTTGATGTCTGTTGCAACTTTTCTAATGCCGCTTTGTACTGCTGCGTTCATTGCAACGATGTTTTTCTTATCTGACAAGAATTCTTGTTCTAATAAATTTAATTTATCTGTGCTTAATTGTCTCATCTTCTACCTCCTATAGCTCCCATGGCATTAGCTTTATTGGCTCTTCGTCAAATGCTTTTAGCTCTTCTTGATTTAGGTATTTCTTCTTAGGAATGATCTCGAAGCCGTAGTTATCGAACCACTCTTCGTCCATAACTAAGTAGCCTCTAATGCCTGCCTTTTCGCCCCAAGAGTTTTCAACTTTGAACTTAAGTCCATCGTCAGTTCTGTCATAGCCAACTATGACCATGGCGTGAGTTGCATTAGACTCGCAAGTTTCCATACGTTCTACCTTTGTTTGCTTTGTATCTATGTTAAATAAGCTGTCTCTATCAAGTAGATTGTATACTAGGTGGCCTGTTCCTGCTCCGTCACGTGATACTGAAGAGTCCTTACCTACGTCGCATGCAAACCATACAACTTCGTCATCATCAAGCATGGAGATGACTATGTCCTTCATTCTTTGCATAGAAACGTTTAGATACTTAAGTGAGCCGCCAAGTCTTTGTTGTATGAAGTCTCTTTCATAAACTTTGTTTTCTTCCTTGCCCTTGCCTGGGTAGTTGCCTAGCTCAACGTATTCACTTAAATCGTCAGCGATGAATTCTCTGTAGAAGTCGATGGCTGTGATGTTTCTTCTCTCGATAAGTTCGTCGTCCTTGTCTCTTAAGATAAGGTCGAATCTCTTTGGAGGCACGCCTAGTGAGATGGCTGTGATCTTGTAGACATCTTTAAGTGCCTTTTCTTTAATCTCGTCTATGGCCTCATCAGTTTTTGCCTTTCTAATGTCTTTTGCAGCGATCTTAAGTCTCTTGTCAAGTACGTAGATTAGGCTGTCGGTTCTCATAACATCGGCTGTGTCTGGATAAGCATACTCAGGTACTATACCATACTTAGTGATTAGTCTAGAGAATGTTGTCCACCAAGCTCCGTCGTCTGCTGCATAGAAGACAACGTCTCTTGTTAGTCTGTCGTCAAGGTCCTTATCCTTAAGCGCTATAACATCTTCAAGGTATTGATTAGCTCTTTCAAGCTTGTCGTAGAAGTATAGATACTTGTGTGAAAACTCGATGTCGCCAAGCTTAAACTTCTTCATTAGATTAACTCTAACAGTGTTAAGTCCTGCAAACATCCAGCATCTACCGGATTGTCTTTGATTAGTCATCTTGCCTATCTTGACAGTTTTCTTGAAGACATCTGGGTTCTTGTTAAGCTTCGTAAAGTTTATGGAAGCGTCTAAGATACCAGCAGATGCTATCATATTTTGTGCTGCCTTGCTGAAGCCTTCGTCGTAAGACTTTTTAAACTTCATAAGCACATCTTTAGTAATTGATTTTTGCATATTGTCCTCCTTTATATATAATAAATATTTCATCTCTCGTAACAATTATACCGCTAAGACAATTATTTTGCAATAACTTTACAAGAAATTCTCATTTAAAAATGGAGGGACATTAAGTCCCCCCGATATATCCATGCCGTATAAATAAAACTATTATGCGCCTAGTTCTCTATCTATAGTAATCTTTGCTGCGATGTTATCACCCGCAAGTGTGAAGTTATCTACGATATCTAGAGCAAGTTCTTCTTCCTCAATTTGTTCGTTGATAAATTGATGCATAAAGATTTCTGTTGCGTAGTCATCGTTCTTCTTAGCGATGTCATGAATCTTGTAAATCTTTTCAGTTACTTTCTTTTCATGATCTAAGATGATCTTTGCTACTTCAAGAGGTTCTTTAACTGCAAAATCTTTCATCTCGATAGGCATAAGTTCTGGCTTAGCATCACGTTTTTGAATAAACTCGATGAATTGATCAGCGTGAGCTAATTCTTCTTTGTAGTGATTAGCAAGCCACTTTGCATAGCCTTTGTAGTTTTCTCTTTCCATAGCGATGGAAAGGTTTAGATAAATGTAACCTGAGTATAACTCAAAGTTAATTTGATCGTTTAATGCTTGTAATACTTCTTTCTTCATTATCTTTCCCTCTTTCAATATAAATTTTATATACGGCCGAATAACAAAATGATTATATGAAGAAAGCCGGCACGAACCGGCTCTTCATCTATAGTATTTAATTAGCTTCTTTCTTTTCGTTTTTCTTCTTAAGCCACTCTTCGTAGCCTTTTTGAAGCTCTGCGTTCTTCTTGTTGCATTCACACTTTTCAGAGCAGCAAGCACACTTGCCATTCTTTATTGAGTATACTGTCTTCTTTATACCAAAAAATACAAATATTAAAACAAGAACAACTATAGCTATATCGATGGGACTCATTATATCACCTTCTTATATTTTTGTCTTTGCTGAATTCTTGCAATAAGTGCACCAACAACAGCAATTACTACTAGACCAATTAGAACGTATATAATTATACCCTTAACGTCGATTGCTTCTGAGGCTTCTTCAGCGGCACCGTAGTCAAGCATTACTTTTTCAGTAAACTTAGTACCGCGGAAGATCAAGTTTCCAACTTGGTTAACAATTAGAGCTAAGACATAAGCAAGGCCTGTTTGGAAGCCTGCTGTAAATAATGTGTCTTTAGTGTTACCAAGCTCTCTCTTCATCGCGCCGATAGCTGCAAAACAAGGAGCTGCAAACATAGTAAATATTATGAATGCAAAAGCGCTAACGTAGCTGAAGTAGATAGGTGCCTTAGAACCAACTGTTGCAAACGTAGCAACTACAACTTCCTTAGCAACAAGGCCTGTTATAGATGCAACAGCAGGTGCCCACGAATCGCCAAAGGCAAGTGGAACGAATACATATCTTAACACGCTACCAATCTTCGCAAGCATTGAGTCTTCGATAGAGTCACCTAAGAACTCAAGAGAGAAGTTGAAACTTTGTAAGAACCAAAGTGTTAAGCAAGCAAGTAAGATAACTGTTCCCGCTTTGATGATAAAGCTTCTGCCCTTTTCCCACATGTGTATAATAACATTCTTTAGTGTTGGAACTCTATATGGAGGAAGTTCCATAACGAAAGGAGCAGGGCCCTTTAAATCTATTAGTACGCTTCAATATTATGCCGGCTATAATTACAACAGCGATAGAAATTAGATATATCATTGGAGCTATCCAAGGGGTACCATTGAATATTAGGGATATAAACATGGCAAAGATAGGAAGTTTAGCTCCGCATGGTATAAACGTTGTTAGTAATATAGTCATACGTCTGTCTGCGTCAGACTCAATAGTTCTTGTAGCCATAACGCCAGGGATTGAACAGAGCGTACCTATAAGCATAGGTATGAAACTTTTACCGGATAGTCCGAACTTTCTAAATAACTTGTCCATGATAAATGCAACTCTCGCCATGTATCCTGAGTCTTCTAGTAAAGATAGGAAGAAGAAAAGTAGCATTAATTGTGGAACGAATGTGAATATCGAACCTATAGGTTGAACGATACCATCATTTACAAGCGATGTAACAACTTCAGAAGCACCTAGTTCAGGTAGCTTAGTAGTTATGATCTCGCCAAGTTTTTCAAAAGTTTGCTCAATAAAGCCTATGCAGTAATCTCCAAAAGTAGAGATTGATACATAATATATAAACCACATAATAGCTAAGAATATAGGGATAGCAAAGAACCTGTTAGTCTATGCTAACAAGTAGATTATACAACGCTAACTAGTAAAGGTCAATAGTTTTTGAGCAAATAATTGATTTTACACGAAATTACTCAAATATATTTACAGTATTGCTCACATATATAGAGATAAAAAGAGACCACTTAAGGTCTCTTATATAATCTTTCTAGCAAGCGCCTCCTGCAAAGTTTTTGAAAAGTTGATATTCATCTCAACTGCTCTGTCATTTAACCATGATGGGATGGTAAGTGTTTTTCTAACAGATTTATTACCTTTGTTA
>QWBY01000955.1_pt1 | contig 18553 bp, 10 predicted proteins | sample 1972471 | NCBI WGS metagenome assembly QWBY01 (sample SAMN09866722, study PRJNA288562) | Human gut metagenome isolate term6_stool, whole genome shotgun sequencing... | reverse complement strand
CGATTTAATGAAATAATAAAAGAGAGGAGACAGAATATGCAAGTTATTTTGAAAGAAGATGTAGTGAATTTAGGCTACAAAGACGATATCGTAACAGTAAAAGACGGTTACGGACGTAACTTTCTAATCCCCACGGGTAAGGCAGTGATCGCTTCAGAGTCTGCTAAGAAAGTATTGGCTGAGAACTTGAAGCAACGTGCCCACAAATTGGCTAAGATCAAGGAAGACGCTCAGACTTTGGCCGCTAAGTTAGAGGGTGTAGCTTTGACGATTGGTGCTAAGACTAGCTCTACAGGTACGATCTTCGGTTCTGTAACGAATATCCAAGTTGCTGAGGCTTTGGCTAAGGCTGGTTTCGAGAATATCGATCGTAAGATTATCTATATCAAGGAGTCTGTTAAGGAAGTAGGTAGCTATAAGGCTGTTTTGAAACTTCACAAAGAGGTTTCCGTTGAGGTTCCTTTCGAGGTTGTTTCTGAATAATAGATACTTTAATATATCATGAAAGAGGGTAGTTTCGAAACTGCCCTCTTTTTTTGTTTTAATTATAAAAAAAGACATCTGTCAATCAGCAAAAAAGCGCTACATTTGTTCCCGAATTTGCAATAATTTTAGAAAGTGAGCAAAAAGTCTTTTCTATATATTAACTTGCTATTTGCGTTGTTTTTTTTCTTGCCCGGACTTCAGGCGAGAGAAAAGACTTTTACGGTCGTGATCGATGCCGGGCATGGCGGTAAGGACCCGGGAGCTAGAGGGGCGAATATTAATGAGAAGGAGATAAATCTCGCTGTCGCCTTAAAATTGGGTCGACTGATAGAGAATAACGCGGAGGATGTGCGTGTGATCTATACTCGTAAGACGGATCGTTTTATCGAGTTGGACGAACGTGCGAATATAGCGAACCGCAATAAGGCGGATCTTTTCGTGTCTATCCATACGAATGCCGTAAAGCGTGGAAGTACCGTGCAAGGTACGGAGACGTATACGCTGGGTTTGGCCCGTAGCGAAGAGAACTTAGAGGTGGCTATGAGCGAGAACTCAGCGATCTTGTTGGAGGATAATTATCAACAACGGTATGAGGGATTTGACCCGAACTCTTCGGAGTCATATATCATTTTCGAGTTTATGCAGAATAAGCATATGGAGCAAAGTATTAGTCTGGCTTCCGAGATACAGAAATCGTTCGGGGCTTGTAAGCGGGTAGACCGTGGCGTAAGACAGGCTGGTTTTTTGGTGCTTCGCAAAACGAGCATGCCCAGTGTTCTGGTCGAGTTGGGGTATATCTCGAATCGTCAAGAAGAGCAGTTCATGAGAACCGCCGCCGGACAAAATAAATTGGCGGAAGCGTTGTACGATGCTTTTTGCAAATATAAGAAGAATTACGATCGTCGTAAAGGAAATATTTCCGGAGTTGTCGCTGCTCCCGTAGCGAATGAGGAAACTCCGCCTCCGGGGAGCGAGGCTGATATCTTAAATAAAAAACAGCAAGCCACAAGACAGAAAACCTCAGTTTCTTCTACCACTTCCGTGAACAGGAACACGAAAGGAAAGGTTATATATAAGATACAATTCTTGACTTCCAATAAGAAGCTTCCTGCGAACTCCCGGTTATTTAAGGGGTACAAGAACGTGGATTTCTATGTGGAGAAAGGTATCTATAAATACACGTATGGCGAGACTTCGGATTTTAACTCGATCCGGAAGATGCGCCGAACGATCGCTAAGGATTTTAAAGATGCCTTCATCATCGCTTTTAAGGATGGGAAGAAGGTGAAATATTAATGATATAGGAATAAATTATACATTATAAATAAAGGAAATGAAAAGTGTATTCACTAAAGAGGCGAAGATCGGACTTGTGACGATCGTAAGTCTGGCGTTATTGTATTTAGGCATTAATTATCTGAAGGGTATTAACCTGTTTCAACCGGTGAACCATTACTACGTATCATTCAGCAACGTAAAGGGGGTGACGATTTCCAGCCCTGTATTTGTGGATGGTTTTAAGGTGGGATTGGTTCGTGATATTATTTATGACTATGATACGACCGGTAAGATCATCGTTGAGGTTAGTTTGGAAGATAAGATGAGGCTGAATAAGGGAAGTTATATAGCGGTTGTCAATACTTTCTTAAGCGGAGCTGAGTTGCATATCCATTTGAACACTTACGTGGATGACTTTTTGAAGCCGGGTTCTACGCTCGAGGGACGAATGGAAGAGGATATGATGCAATCCGTACAGGAGAAGATCTTGCCAAGCGTTGAGAACCTTTTGCCGAAGATCGACACGATCTTGGGTAGCTTGCAAACCTTGATCGCTCATCCGGCCTTGGCTCAATCCTTGAATCATATCGAAAAAACGACTAGCAACCTAGAGGTGTCTACCCGTCAGTTGAATCAGATGTTGAGTAAGGATGTACCGGGTATCGTGAATAACTTGAAGACGATGACGGATAATTTCTCGGAGGTGAGCGCCAACTTGAAAGAATTGGATTTGGCTACAACGGTCAATTCCATCAATGCGACCTTGGCGAACTTGAAGTTGACTACGGATAAATTGAACTCTACGGATAATAGCATCGGCTTGTTGTTAAACGACAAAGGATTGTATGATAATCTGAACAGCACGATGGACAACGCCTCTAAGCTATTGCTTGATTTGCGGGAGAATCCGAAGAGATACGTGCATTTCTCTGTTTTTTGATTATGTTAAAAAATCATAGCATAAAAGACGTTATTTAGAATCATTCTAATTAGACAAAAAGTTAGGGGACTCCTGCTGATTATATGCATAAGGCCTTTAGGTAAAGTGAGATAGATACTTCCTGAGGCCTTATTCCGTCACCGGACGTCAGCGTTTACGCTTTTGTAGAGGTCTCTAAAATAAAGGGTTTTTGAACGTTGGTCGATCTAAATAGCAGTAAATCAGATAGGTATTAGTAACTATCTGAATCTAAAAGGGATATTGAAAATTCATATTTACCAAACAAAATAGCACTTTTTTTTTCGGAATTAATTTCTAAACTTTGTAGTCCGAATGTAAAAAGTATTAGTGGGAGAGAAAGAAAACATGCAGACTGATTATCAAACATTGTGGAATAAGTGCCTTGCGGTCATAAAGGATATTGTGCCTAAGGCAGCTTTTGACACATGGTTCGTACCTATCGTTCCGTTATCATACGAAGACAAGAAGTTTACCATACAGGTGCCTAGTCAATTCTTCTATGAGTATCTGGAAGAGAAGTATGTTAATGTTTTGAAAGTTACATTGTATCGTGTAATCGGTCAAGGAACCATTCTTAACTACCGTATCATGGTGGATAAGACAACTGGTGGTACGGTTGATTATCCGGCGGAGAATGCTTCCACCGCTGTAAAGAAAGTCACTCCCAAGGACGCAAACAAGGCTCCGAATCCTTTTATGACGACTGCTCCGCAGGATTTGGACCCTCAGTTGAACCCGAAGTATAATTTTGATAATTATTTCGAGGGTACGAGCAACAAGCTGGTTCGTACGGCGGGTGAGGCTGTTGCCCAGAATCCGGGAAAGACTACGTTTAACCCGTTGTTCATTTTTGGCCCGTCAGGAGTGGGTAAAACTCACTTATGCCATGCGATCGGAACCCGTATCCGGGAGTTGCATCCGGAAAAGAAAGTGTTATATGTATCTTCGCATTTGTTCCGGGTACAGTTTACAGATGCTATCCGTAAGAATACGACTAATGACTTCTTGAATTTCTATCAAAATATCGATGTGCTGCTGTTGGATGATATACAGGAGTTGATCGGTATGGATAAGACTCAAAATACATTCTTCCATATTTTCAACCACCTGCACCAGTTAGGTAAGCAGCTTATCTTGACTTCTGATAAACCTCCTGTGGATTTGCAAGGGATGGAAGAGCGCTTGATCACCCGTTTAAAATGGGGATTGACGGCTGAGTTGAGCCGTCCGGATCTGGATCTACGTAAAAAGATACTGAAGAATAAGATCAACCATGACGGAATCATGATTCCGGATGAGGTCTTTAACTTTATCGCTAATAATGTGACGGAGAATGTCCGTGACTTAGAAGGTATTCTCGTCTCTTTAATGGCTAATGCGGTTATCAATAATCGTGAGATCGATCTGCCGTTGACGAAACGTGTGGTTAGCCAAGCGGTTCGGTTGGAGAAGAAACAGATCTCCGTACAGATGATTCAGGAGATCGTTTGCAAGTATTTCAACTTGGAGCAATCGGTTATCCAGACTAATTCCCGTAAACGTGAGATCGTGCAAGCCCGTCAGATCACGATGTATTTGGCGAAAAAATATACGGACTCCTCTTTTTCCCATATTGGAAAGATCGTAGGAAAGAAAGACCATGCGACGGTCTTGCATGCTTGTAAGACGATCAAAGACCAGATTGAGACTAGTAAGTCTTTCCGGTCTTCCGTAGAGGAAATCGAGGTCTTGCTCAAGAACTAAATTAAGAATCCCTATATAGTAGGATAAGGACGTCTCTCTAAAGAGGCGTCCTTCTTTGTTTTGGGAGATCCGTGTAAGTGTTAAGTTTTCTTTTTGGAAAACTATTTGATGTTTAGTTTTGTTTAAGTAATTGAAAATGTGGGGTTGCGAGTTTGGTTTTGGAAAACTTTTCAATAAGTATTCTTTTTAACGTAGGGTAATTTGGATAACTGGTAAAGTATGCGTAAACTTGCAGTCGCAAATAAATATAATAATTGTGGATCGTAAAACTTACACTTTTGACGAAGCGTTTAAGGCTTCATTGGATTACTTTACCGGTGACGAGCTCGCCGCTAAAGTATGGGTAAATAAATATGCCTTGAAGGATGCGTTTGGAAATATCTATGAGGAATCTCCGAATGATATGCATCATCGCTTGGCAAGTGAGATTGCCCGTGTGGAAAAAAAGTATCCGAATCCGTTGTCGGAACAAGAACTTTTCGACCTGTTTGATCATTTCCGCTACATCGTTCCGCAAGGAAGTCCGATGACGGGAATTGGCAATGATTATCAAATTGCCTCACTCTCTAATTGTTTTGTTATCGGATTAGACGGGCAAGCGGATTCGTATGGTGCGATTATTCGTATTGACGAAGAACAGGTACAATTAATGAAGCGCCGTGGTGGTGTAGGCCATGATCTTTCGCATATCCGCCCGAAAGGTTCTCCGGTTAAGAATTCTGCGTTGACTTCTACCGGGTTGGTTCCGTTTATGGAACGTTATTCGAATTCCACCCGTGAGGTGGCCCAAGATGGCCGTCGTGGAGCTTTGATGCTGAGTGTTTCTATTAAACATCCGGACTCGGAGGCGTTTATCGACGCTAAGATGACGGAAGGTAAGGTTACAGGTGCAAATGTATCTGTGAAGATTGATGATGATTTCATGAATGCCGCGGTTAATGGCGGTACCTATAAGCAACAATATCCAATTGATTCGGATTCTCCCGTTTATGTGAAGGATATCGATGCTTCTGGCTTATGGAAAAAAATTATTCATAACGCTTGGAAATCCGCTGAACCGGGTGTGCTATTCTGGGACACGATCTTACGTGAGTCTGTACCAGACTGCTATGCGGATCTGGGGTTCCGTACGGTTTCCACGAATCCTTGTGGCGAGATACCTCTTTGTCCGTATGATAGTTGCCGTTTGTTAGCAATCAATTTATATTCATATGTGGTAAATCCGTTCACTCCGGACGCTTATTTCGATTATGATTTGTTCAAGAAGCATGTAGGTTTGGCCCAGCGGATTATGGATGATATTATTGATTTGGAGTCGGAGAAGATCGAGATGATCTTGGCTAAGATCGACTCGGATCCGGAATCCATGGAGGTAAGACAAACAGAGCGTCATTTGTGGGAAAAGATCCAACGAAAGACTTTGCAAGGACGTCGTACAGGTGTGGGTATCACGGCGGAAGGCGATATGATTGCCGCTTTAGGTTTGCGTTATGGAACAGAAGAAGCAACCGATTGTGCGGAACTTATACAAAAGACATTAGCTTTGGCCGCATATCGTTCATCCGTAATGTTGGCGAAAGAACGTGGTGCCTTTGAGATATTCGATGCGAAGCGTGAGGAAAAAAATCCGTTCATCAACCGTTTGCGTGAGGCTGATCCTACTTTATATGAGGATATGTTGAAATACGGCCGTCGTAATATCGCTTGCTTAACAATCGCTCCGACAGGAACGACTAGCTTGATGACACAGACCACTTCCGGTATAGAGCCGGTATTCTTGCCGGTATATAAGCGCCGCCGCAAAGTAAACCCGAACGATTCCGAGGCTCGTGTGGATTTCGTGGATGAGACAGGCGACGCTTTCGAGGAGTATATCGTATTCCATCATAAGTTTGTAACGTGGATGCAAGCGAATGGTTATTCGGCAAGTAAGAAATATACACAAGAAGAAGTGGAGGAGCTAGTTGCTAAGTCTCCTTATTATAAAGCGACTTCCAATGATGTCGATTGGTTACAAAAAGTCCGTATGCAAGGACGCATTCAGAAATGGGTGGACCATTCTATCAGCGTAACGATCAATTTGCCGAACGATGTAAGTGAGGAGTTGGTAGACTCTTTGTATGTTGAGGCATGGAGATGCGGATGTAAAGGATGTACTGTTTATCGAGATGGTTCTCGTTCCGGTGTCTTGATTGCGACAGATAAAAAGAAGAAAAAAGAGGATTGTAACTGCATGCAACCACCGGTTATCGTATCTACCCGTCCTCGTGAATTGGATGCGGATGTGGTAAAATTCCAGAATAACCGTGAGAAATGGATCGCTTTCGTCGGCTTGTTGAATGGCCGTCCGTATGAGATCTTTACCGGTTTGGCCGATGATGACGAGGGTATCATGTTACCTAAAAACGTTTCTAAAGGTACGATCATCAAGAGCTATGATGAGGATGGTAATAAGCATTACGACTTCCAGTTCAAGAATAAACGCGGTTATAAAATGACAATCGAAGGCTTGGATGGCAAGTTTAATCCGGAATATTGGAACTACGCTAAATTGATCTCCGGTGTGCTCCGTTACGGAATGCCTATCGATCAGGTTATAAAATTGGTACAGGGTATGGAGTTGAATAGCGAGTCTATCAATACATGGAAGAATGGCGTGGAACGTGCCTTGAAGAAATATTTACCGAACGGCATGGAAGCGAAAGGACAGAAATGTCCGAACTGTGGGTTGGAGACCTTGATTTATCAAGAAGGTTGTTTGATCTGCACGAATTGCGGAGCCTCTAAATGCGGTTAAATAATTGACTAAATCTATATACCATGAAAGTCACTTTTAATATAAACTTCCATACCGTTTGGGGACAGAAGTTATGTGTAGTGGGCTCCATACCGGAATTAGGCTCTTGGGAACCTGCTTTGGCTAAGGAGATGAATTACTCTGGGGATGGAAACTGGAAACTGGAACTGGATCTTCCACCCGATATAAAAGATATAGAATATAGATATTTCTTAAGTGTTAATGATAAGCAGATCTTTGAGGAGTGGGAGAAGAATCACCGGATTGTATTGGATGGACAATCTGATTCTTACATCCTTTATGATTATTGGCAAATCCGTCCGGATAATCTAGCCTTTTATTCTTCTGCTTTCACCAAAAGTTTATTCGCTCATCCCTGCAATACACATGAGAGGGTCGTTAGAAGTGGAAGAAAATTGGTGATAAAGATATCCGCTCCCCGGGTGGAAAAGAATCAGTGTGTAGCCATTACTGGAAATCAAGAATGCTTAGGTAACTGGCATCCGGACAAGGCTTTATTGCTGAGTTGCGATACTTTCCCGGAATGGCATATTGATTTAGACGCTGCGGAGATACGGTATCCTTTAGAATATAAATTTTTGGTTTGGGATAATGATTCCCGTCAACCTTTGTATTGGGAGAGTGATGAGAATCGTATTCTAAGTCTTGTTCCCCAGAAACAGGGTGAGACCGTTGTTATATCTGGTCTTTACTTCCGGGATAGCTTACCGTTATGGCGTTGTGCCGGCTCGGTTATCCCCGTCTTTTCCTTGCGCTCGGAAAAGAGCTTTGGAGTAGGTGATTTGGGAGATTTACACATGTTGGTGGATTGGGCTAGAAAGACGCACCAACGTATCATTCAAGTATTACCTATGAATGATACGACGATGACCCATACTTGGGTGGATTCCTATCCGTATAGCGCTATTTCTATTTATGCCCTTCATCCCATGTATGTGGATTTATCGGCTTTGGGGACCTTGAAAGATCCGGAGAGAGCTGCTTTTTATGCAGGGAAGCAAAAAGAATTAAACGCAAAAGATACGGTTGATTACGAGGAAGTACTGAAATATAAATTGGGTTATTGTCAAGAATATTTCGCAGGGGAGGGTAAGGCCGTATTAGATACGCCGGAGTTTAAAGAGTTCTTGGCGCAAAATGAGTCATGGTTGATGCCTTACGCTACTTATTGTTTCTTGCGGGAAAGTTATGGGACATCGGATTTCTCTCAATGGCAAGGTAATTCTACTTACAATAAGACACGTGTTCGCGCCCTATGCCGGGAAGATAGTGACGCATGGCCGGAGATCTCGTTCTCTTATTTCTTGCAATATGTATTGCACAACCAATTCAAGTCGGTATCGGATTATGCCCGTAAGAATGGAGTTGTATTGAAAGGTGATTTGCCCATTGGCGTGAGCCGCACTAGTGTAGAGGCTTGGACGGAACCGAAATATTTTAATATGAATGGTCAAGCGGGTGCTCCCCCCGATGACTTTTCCATGAACGGTCAGAACTGGCTGTTCCCGACTTATAACTGGGATGCGATGGAGAAAGATAATTTCTCTTGGTGGAAAAAACGCTTCGCTAAGTTAAGTGATTATTTCGATTGTTTCCGTATAGATCACATCTTGGGATTTTTCCGAATATGGGAGGTTCCTTGTGAATATGTGCAAGGGCTTTGTGGTCATTTCAATCCAGCGTTGCCGTTCTCGAGAGAAGAGATCGAGCAGTATGGATTGAATTTTAACGAGTCTCGTTTCACGACCCCACATATCAATCGACAATTCTTATCGGAATTGTTTGAGGAAAATACAGAAGAGGTGATAGGTGCTTATTTGGCACAATCCTCCTCCCGGCATTATGTGTTAAAACCGTTCTGTGATACGCAAAGGAAGATTGAGGCGTTGTTTGCGGATAAGGCGGATCCTGTTTCCCTACGGATCAAGAATGGCCTGTTTACGATTGCGAATGAGGTATTATTTCTTCGTGACCCAAGAGAGACCGATAAGTTTCATCCCCGGATCTCGGCGAATCAATCCTATATCTATCGGGAATTGAGTGGTTCCGACCGTTATGCGTTCGATCAGTTATACTGGCATTTCTTCTATCATCGCCATAATGATTTTTGGAAGGCGCAAGCGTTTAAGCGTTTGACACCGTTGGTTGCGTCCACGGAGATGTTGGTTTGTGGAGAGGATCTCGGTATGATCCCCGCCTCTGTTCCCGAGGTTATGAATAAGTTGCAAATACTAAGCTTGGAGATTGAGCGTATGCCGAAGAGCCCGCAGCGGGAATTTTCCGATATGTTTAATTTGCCTTATCATTCCGTTTGTACGACTTCTACACATGATATGACTCCTCTTCGTAATTGGTGGAAAGAAGATCCGGAGAAGACGCAGCGTTATTACAACCATGTATTGCAACGGATCGGTGAGGCCCCGGATGAATGTACGGCTGAAATCGTTGCCCAGATTATTTCTAATCATTTGAAGACTCGTTCCATGCTGACGATTATTCCGTTGCAGGATTGGTTTGCTATGGATGATTCTATCAAGCGGAAGGATATAGAATCCGAGCGTATTAACGTTCCTGCGAATTCAACGCATTATTGGCGCTACCGGATGCATATTACGTTGGAACAGCTTTTACAGGCTGATAACCTGAATAATAAGATAGTCTCGTTGATAAAAGAGGCTGGACGAAAATAAGAAAGACTAAGGGCCGTATCGAAAAGTGCGGCCCTCAGTCTATTTGTCCGCTTTCTTTTTCTCGGAACACATCGAGCAGGCTCCGTTGAACCGTGCGTTTGGTTCGATCTCTAGGGATTGGGTATATATATCTCCCTTGATAATTGCTGTTGATTTTAGAATAAGCTTTGCGCTTACTTTTACGGAGCCATCTACCTCACCGAGAATCTCAGCATTCTCGGATACGATATTGCCTGTTACGCTACCTTTGGGGCCGATAACGATCTTGCCGTTGCAACTGATATCTCCCTCTACTTTTCCATCCAAGCGAAAGTCTGTCTCTGTGATAATATTACCCTTTATCGTTGTCCCCGCAGCCAAGGCGTTGTGTAATCCGCCTGCGGAATTTTCATCTTTTTGTTTTATTCCCATCATAATGTGTTGTTACTTGGTTGACAAATATAAGACTATTTTTTTGCAGGAAGGTTTACTTTCTATACATTTACAGATAAATTAAAAGATTATGACAACAAAGATTGAATTACGAAGGATGATATTCTATGCCTATCATGGCGTGGCACCCCAAGAGACCCGGGTTGGGAATACTTTTATCGTAGATTTGATACTGACAGCTCCGTTGGAGAACGCGGTATGGAGCGACGATTTAAGCGATACGATCAATTACGCCACAGTATATGAAACCGTGAAAGCAGAAATGGCTATCCCCTCGAGACTTCTCGAGCACGCGGCGGGGCGTATCTTGAAGGCTTTGAAAGAGAGATTTCCACAGATCACGGAGGTGGAACTTGTCTTGTCTAAATTAAATCCTCCGTTTGGCGGAGATATTCATAGTGCTTCGATAATTCTTAAAGAAAGCTTTCTTTCTGTTTAGAAACTTTTATTTACCTTCGCGTTTGTAAAGAAGTGATGCGATATACGATATACTAAAAGCACAAATACGATAACATTATGGCATTTACCAACAACGTAATGATTGTTCGTCACGGATTGCTGGCGAAGTTAGTAAAGCTCTGGAAAGAAAACCGTCTTCTAGAAGAAATTGATCGCTTGCCGATCGAGTTGAGTCCCCGAAAATCGAAAGTGAGGGGCCGTTGCTGTGTACATAAGGAACGTGCCGTCTGGAAATACAAAACCTTGCCTTTGCTTGGTTTTGATATGCAGGACGAGGAAGATGAGTTGACACCGCTTTCAGAGTATGCGAAGCGTGCCTTGTTCCGCTCGGAGAATAAGAAGGAAAATATCATGTGTGTAGTGGATGAGGCGTGTTCCTCTTGTGTCTCCGTGAATTCTGAGATCACGAATCTTTGCCGGGGGTGCGTGGCTCGTAGTTGTTATATGAACTGCCCGAAGGACGCTATCCGATTCAAGAAAAACGGTCAGGCCGAGATTGATCATGAAACTTGTATCAGCTGTGGTAAATGCCACCAAAGTTGTCCGTACCATGCCATCGTTTATATCCCGATCCCTTGCGAGGAAGTTTGTCCGGTTAAGGCGATCAGCAAGGACGAGTATGGGGTGGAGCATATCGACGAGTCTAAATGTATATATTGCGGTAAATGTGTGAATGCTTGTCCGTTCGGTGCTATCTTCGAGATCTCGCAAGTATTCGATATCTTGCAACGCTTGCGGAATAAGGAACAGATGGTAGCGATTGTCGCTCCGTCTATCTTAGCTCAGTTTAGCGCTCCGAAGGAAAAAGTGTATGGCGCTATCAAGTCCTTGGGATTCGAGGAAGTGGTCGAGGTGGCGCAAGGCGCTATGGAAACCACCCGTCATGAGGCGGAAGAATTGATCGAGAAATTGAAAGAAGGACAACCGTTCATGACCACTAGTTGCTGTCCGTCTTACGTGCAATTGGCCGAGAAACATATCCCGGATTTAAAGAAATACATCTCTTCTACCGGATCTCCGATGTATTATACGGCCCGTATCGTGAAGGAAAAATATCCGGATGCGAAGATCGTGTTTGTTGGCCCGTGCGTGGCGAAACGAAAAGAGGTGAAACTAGATCCGTGCGTGGATTTTACACTTACGTTTGAGGAAGTAGGTTCCGTATTGGAGGGATTGGGTATCAAGATCGAGGAGGCCCAGCCTTTCTCCGTATTATTTAACGCTGTCCGTGAGGCGCATGGCTTCGCCCAAAGTGGTGGTGTGATCAACGCCGTTAAGGTTTATTTGAAGGACGAGAACGTAAATGCCGTGCAGGTAGCCAACCTGACAAAGAAAAATGTGGCATTATTACGCGCTTACGCTAAAACCGGAAAGGCTCCCGCGCAGTTTATAGAAGTGATGGCTTGCGAGGGCGGTTGTGTGACCGGTCCTTGTACGCACGCCGATAAGACTGCCGGACAAAAGCAGCTTATTAAGGAGCTTACTAAATTCTAGACAAAATGATTAAAAAATTGGTTTTATTTGTCTCCTTGACGGGAGTTTTTCTATGTACCGCTTCTTGCGGGCATAAAGAATTACCGTCAATGGGAGATTATTCCGTACAGGTATTTAATGATACCCGCATACGTTTCGCTCCGGATGTATATCCCGCCGCTTTTAACGCTCCGGGACCGGACAGTATCTATCATTTGGTGAATGGCCGTATTATCTTGAAGAAGGTAACATTGCCGGAATATAAGCGAAACGTTTCCGTCAAACTCCGGGTTACGGTAGCTTCGAATGGAGATCGCTGGGATAAATCCGGCTCTTGTTTTGTATTGCCAAATGCCTCGGGCATTAATTTGTTGAATATCGCTAAAGGCGAGAAGGAGTTTCCTGCGGTGGATAGCGTGAAACTGGAGAAGATGATCGGTATCATCCCCGGGACGGATTATCAACCTACCGTGGAATTGATGCGTTTCATGACTCCGTTCGGAGTAGGGCATTACAGTAGTCCCGAGGATAGCTTGACGAAACATCGTAAACCGGTGTATGTCGACCATTGGGAAGATAGCGTAAGCTGGGAGCAAGACATAACCGATTTGTATCCTCTTTTGGAAGGTGGTGCTTATGTTGGAATCTTTATCGATACATGGACACCGGAAGGATACGTCGCAAGCATGACGATTGATGTGGATGAGTCCGATCTGACTTGCGACGCTTTGCCGAAGAAACATGTAGAGCCGTTGATGAATACGGTTTATTATATCGGGCAGGAATATCCGGATATATTCGCCCGGAAGGACGTGTCATTGGATTTTGATATTCCTCAAGGCGCACGTGATGTCCGTCTGAAATATATCGTTACGGGACATGGCGGTCATTCCGGTGGTGATGAGTTCGTGGAAAAACAGAATATTGTCTCTGTTGATGGAGTTCCAGTCTTGGATTTTGTTCCTTGGCGTACGGACTGCGCTTCTTTCCGTCGTTTTAATCCGGCTACCGGGGTTTGGTTGAGAAAGCGTCTGGCTGCCTATATCACCGAGAAGGGTTATTCGGAGAAAGAAGTAGAGGAACCCTTGGCGTCTTCGGATCTTTCCCGCTCTAATTGGTGTCCCGGATCGGATGTGATACCGGAAGAGGTAGCGTTGAAAGATATCCAACCCGGCCATCATACGCTGACGGTGAGTATTCCGGAAGCGGCAGAAGTGGATGGGAATAAGCTGAATCATTGGTTGGTCTCAGCCTATTTGGTCTGGGATGAGTAAATAATGTGATAATATGTTATGTACCAATGTGCCAATCATTCTCTCTTCAACTAATTGGCATATTGGCACATTAGCCAATTAAAAAATTATTGATATGGAAGACTTGTTACCTTTCGCCCTATTATGTTTCACTTCGTTTTTTACGTTGACCAATCCACTCGGTACGATGCCGGTTTTCTTGACCATGACCAATGGTATGAATGACCATGAGCGGAAAGCGATTGTCCGAAGGGCCACGATCGTGTCGTTCATCACCTTGATGGTTTTTACTTTCTCCGGTCAGTTCCTGTTTAAGTTCTTTGGTATCTCTTCGAACGGCTTTCGCATAGCTGGCGGCTTTATTATCTTCAAGATCGGGTTTGATATGCTTCAAGCACGCTACTCCAATGCGAAGTTGAAAGAGGAAGAGGTGAAAACCTATGCGGATGATATATCCATTACTCCTCTGGCGATCCCGATGTTGTGCGGTCCGGGAGCGATCGCCAACGCTATCATGCTTATGGATGACGCTTCGACATTCACCTTAAAGGGTACGTTGATCGGAATAATCGCATTGGTCTATTTTATCACATTCTTGATCTTGCAAGCTTCTACCCGGCTGGTACGTATATTGGGAGAGACTGGAAATAACGTGATGATGCGTTTGATGGGATTGATACTGATGGTGATCGCCGTGGAATGTTTCGTAAGCGGATTGAAGCCTATCTTGATCGATATCTTGCGTGAGGCGATGGGCTAACAAATTACCAGACCAGCTTCTTTCTGCGATGGGTGCTAAATATTGGAATAACCTTTTTTTATCCTCATCGCAATCGGAGATATTTGCTTTCCAGATAAGTTGCTCTGCTTGGAACGGGAGATACGATATGATATCATGGGTGTGTGTTGTTCCGTTTGAGATCGTGATCTTCTTGGATTTAGCATACAGGTTCATATCCTTCATTTTTTGCTGTCCTTCAGGTGTCGTATCATGAACTTCTTGTGTGAAATGAAGTCTGTTTATTTTTAACATGGCTAGGTGATCGATCAATTCTTTGAGATTATCCTTCGAGATGAGAGTGAAAGGTGTGTGTATTGCCACGGTCCGATTGCTGTATCGGGGGCCATCTAGTATGGTCATTCCCGGTACGTTCCATTGAATATTCTCTACCTGAGTTTGGTTGTTTATTGCTGGAGGAAGCAGAAAACGTAAGGTTTGCATTGCGTAAAAGAAACCTTTTTGTCCAGATGCTTTTATTAGAATACAAGAGGGGGCTATATTCAGTTTATAATGTTCGGCCGCTAGTTCTCTGTCTGTGCGGAATATGATATTGGCTCGTTTGTCTTGTATTTTTATTTCTGGGGTGAATCCGGCGGAAAGCGTGAACAGATCGGTCAACTCCCGAGCGATCATAGCCTGTTTTTCATTTTCTACACTGATGAGAGTTGCCTTATTGAAGGTGAAATCACCTTTGTCTGATACACTTTGCAAGGGGAAAGGAATGATCTCCGGTTTTTCGTCCGGAAGGAAACATTTTACAAGTATCATAACCAAAATAATAAAATATATACCTGTTGTACGTAACATAAGAATAATTTTTAATGATATGCTTTTTTGTTTAATTTTTCACTTGCTGCAAATCTATGCTTTAAGGATATTTTCTTGGGTCCAAAATCGTCCGTGAAAATTCAAAAAACGTTTTTTTATACTCTGCAAGCCTTATATTTCGGACGATTTAGTATTTTTGCCGAACAATGGGTGATATACAACTATGCGAGTATTTTGGAGGTTTTTACAATTATATCTATTGCTGTTTTTTGTGTGTTTAGCGGAGTCTCTTTATGCAGCTCCTAAGTATTATTTTAAACAAATTTCTTTGGAAAACGGATTATCGCAGTCTTCCGTAAAATGTGTACTGGTAGATGAAAGAGGTGTTATGTGGATTGGTACCCGGTTTGGGTTGAATCGTTTCGATAGGGAAAAGATTACCGTTTATCAGGAGGAGAGGGAGAACCCGCATTCTCTTCCTTATAATGATATAGTTTTTTTGGAGGAAGATGCGGAAGGAAATATTTGGGTGGGGACTAGTCGCGGATTGGCATGTTTCGAACGTGATACCCAAAAATTTATACGTCAGGAAATAGACGGGCAACCTATGGTCGCTGCTTGTAGCCTCCTCATGCCGGAAGGAATCTATTTTTTAGGGAAGCAAGGTGTTTTTTGTTATTCCTATGCGGAAAAGAAAATGATCCGGTGTAAGTTCAAGGAAAGTCCGTTTGATTTTTCGCCTAATTATGTTTATTTGTATGACGAAAAAGAGAGGAAGGTCATTCTGTCTTTTCTGGAAAAAGGGCTTTGGTGGTATTCGCTAGACACCGGAGATATGGAACGTGTGTCGTTTATCCCCAAAGGGAATATCCCCTCCATGTATATAGATTCATTCAAGAGAATATGGGTGGCTATCTATAATAAAGGTGTTTTTTGTTATGATCGAGAGGGGAGATTGCAGGAGCATTTGGAAACCCCGGAGAGATTGACTCATAATATCGTGCAAGATATGTGCGAGAAAGATGGCGAACTTTGGCTGGCGACGGACGGAGGTGGTATCAATATATATAATTACAAAAATAAGACCGTAAGAGCGATTATGCATCTTCCGGGCGATCGCCATTCGTTGCCGGTAAATTCTTTCGCCTGTCTGTATATCGATGATGAGGATAATGTTTGGGCGGGCAGTATCAGGGGAGGATTGATCGGCATCAAACCTGTTTTTATGACGACTTATCGGGATGCTCCTCCCGGGGCTTCTTACGGTTTGAGTTTTCAGTCGGTCACTTCCATGTATGAAGATCGTGATGGGAAAATCTGGATAGGAACGGATGGGGGAGGTCTTGATTTGTTTGATCCGCAAAAAGAGACTTTCCGGAAATATCCTCAGACTGCGGGGATGAAGGTGGTGTCTATCATGCCGTATAGCGATTCGGAATTGTTGTTATCTTTGTTTGGTGTAGGGCTTTATCATTTTAATAAAAATACAGGAGAATGCCGGGAGTTTTTGTTAAATTGGGGGCATGTGCGAAAGGATTTATTCTTACGAGGTAATTCGATTCGTTTATTTCCTTTAGACGAGGACTGTTTTTGTCTTTTATCCGATAATCATTTGTCTGTGTATAATCGGCGGAAACAACAATTTGAGCCTTTACCGGAAGATCTGTTACCGCAAAGTTTGCTTGCACCCCGTTTCATACAAGGCGATTCTTGTTACATAAGTTCTTCCGCAGCTTTGTATGTGTTGGATATCCCGCATAAGCAACTACGTCCGTTATTTGTGAGGAATGAGGATATCGGTACGATACTTGCGGTAAAACAAGATAAAGATAACCGTTTTTGGTTGGGGACATCTTCCGGTCTATATGTTTATGACCGTCTCTCGGAAAGATTGGACACGGTTGATCAGGATCGTTTTATTGGGGTAACGTCTCTTGCGTTTGATCGTTCTGATCGCCTTTGGATAAGTACTCATGAAGGGTTGTATGCGTATGTACCGGATGAGAAGCGTGTAATCGTTTTTGGGGAATCTGACGGTGTCTTTACACGTGAGTTTCTTCCGGAACCTGCTTTTGAGGCTTCTTCCGGTAATATTTATATTTCTGGGGTGGAAGGGCTGGTTAGGATACGGCCCGACTATGACATTCATGAGGAAGAGGATTTTTCTGTAAGCATGATTAATTTGGCTTTAGATGGGGCTCCGATTCATCCCGATGGTATATCCGGGGAACAGGCTATTTCCATTCCGTGGGATTATGTTTCTTTTGGGTTAAGTGTTATCGTGAAAGAGAAGGATTTGATGCGGAAGAAATTATTCCGTTTTTACATCAAGGGAGACCGTGAGGAGTTGTTGGAGACTTCAAGCCATGCATTTACATTTCCGGCGCTTTCTCCGGGCAACTATGAATTATGGGTTTCCTATAGCAAGAAGAATGGAGACTGGAGTGTTCCTTTGAGATTATTGGCAGTAGATGTGGAGCCTCCTTTGTGGAGATGCGCTTGGTTCCTGATTGCGATGGGGGTGATTGTGTTTGCGGCAATTGGAGGGATGATCTGGTCTGTCATGCGACGCAAAGAAAGGAAACTTGCTTGGGCCATGAAAGAACATGAACGAAAGTTTTATGAGGAAAAAGTCCGTTTCATGGTGAACATCAGCCATGAATTACGTACGCCGCTTACTTTGATCTATGCTCCGCTCAAACGTTTGCTGAAATCCGGAAAGGTGACGGATAAAGATGTATCCCGGCAATTGGATGGTTTGTTGTTGCAAACTTGCCGGATGCGGGAGATCGTCGATATGGTGCTCGATGCCCAGAAGTCTGATACGAACGGCGATGTTATGGATATTCGTTTTTACGATCTTAACGATTGGATACGATCGGTAACGGATGATTTTATCATGGAATTCGAAGCCCGTAGGATTTCTGTGCGGTTCCAGTTGGATGCTTCAGTAGAGAAAGTACCCTTTGATACTTCCAAATGCCGTGTCGTTTTATCTAATTTATTGATAAATGCGATGAAATTCAGCGATCCGGATACCTCATTAGTCATTGGTACGGAGCGTATGGATAAGAATGTGCGGGTTTTCCTTGCGGACCAGGGGATCGGATTGAGACATGTGGATATAAACCGTCTTTTTACCTGTTTTTACCAAGGTGAACACGACCGTAAAGGGAGTGGGATCGGGTTGGCTTATGCCCGGAAACTTATAGAGTTGCATGGCGGAAGTATAGGTGCTTACAATAATGAGGATGGAGGTGCCACTTTCTATTTCGACCTTCCTTTCACGCAAGCGTTTGTTGCCGCGGAACCGGATAGGGTTATCGATTTAAGCGTGAAGGGCACTGACATGCCGGAAACAGATGTGTGCGGAGTACAGGTAGATACGGAGCTTGCTAAATATACATTGTT
>QWBY01000949.1_pt1 | contig 18592 bp, 17 predicted proteins | sample 1972471 | NCBI WGS metagenome assembly QWBY01 (sample SAMN09866722, study PRJNA288562) | Human gut metagenome isolate term6_stool, whole genome shotgun sequencing... | reverse complement strand
ACGAAAAAGCGCGGACTTTCCCTCTGCTCGATCTCCGACAATATCCTCACCGGCGAGGAGCTTTCGCCCGAGGCGCGGCAGACGAGCTTCACCGCCATGATGAAAATCGCGCTCGAAACAGCCGTGAAGATGGCGGCAGAATCCCAAAAGTAAGGAGATTATCATGCCATGCGCGTGATCGACATTGAAAACATTGTGACCAACATGAAGGACGATGCCCGCTTCGTCCTGCGCTGCGAGGAGGTCTTTCACGACAAGATCAGCTCCGCCGCGGCGAGCATTTTAATGAACAAGGGGCAAAAGCCCATCGTCTGCCTGACGGGCCCGAGCGGCTCGGGCAAGACGACGACGGCGATGCGCCTGCGCGAATACCTCGAAAACCTCGGCGTCAAGGTCTGCATGCTCAGCATGGATAACTTTTTCCTGCCGCTTGATCAGCGTCCGCCCGAGGCGAGCGACTGGGAGTCGCCCTACTGCGTGAACCGCGATTTACTCATCGAGGATATCCACCGCCTGATGGACGGCGAGCTCGTGGAGCTGCCGGTCTACGACTTCAAGGCCGGCGGCGTCGGCGGCTACAAGCCCATGCAGGGCGACAAGGACGCCGTCATCATCGCCGAGGGTATCCATATGCTCAATCCCCTGATCTTCGACCAGCTGCGCAGTGAGGCCAACGGCATCTATGTGGCCCCCCGCACCCGCATTATAACCAACGACGATAAGATCGTCCGACCCGAGCAGCTGCGGGTGGTCCGGCGCATGATCCGGGACTATAAGACCCGGGGCCACTCCCTGCAGGACACCGTCCGCAAGGCCCAGAGCGTGGATCGGGGCGAGGTGAATTACATCCAGCCCTATAAGAATAACGCCGCCATCCACATTGACAGCTTCCACGACTACGAGCCCTGCATCCTGGCCAAGTACCTGGAGGAGATCCCCCGCTTCCGGGAGGAGCTGACGCCGGAGTTCATCAGCCAGTACGGTCTCACGGACCTGATGAAGGCCGTGGAGAGCGTTCCGCCCCTGCGCACCCCCTATGTGCCCCTGAATTCTATCGTTCGGGAGTTTGTGGGCGGCAGCTGCTTCCAGTATTGAAAACGGGAAAACCGGGAAGGGGGCGGGAGAATTTCACCGCAGGCCCTTCCCGGCAGTTTCCGGGACTGATTTCCATGGTGAGGGAAGCCCTTTTTGGGGTTTCCCTCACATTTCTTCCCTGCAGAGGAAATGCCCTGATTTCCCGGGCAGCCCGGCCAAACCGAAAAAATTTATTTTCCGTGCAATAAATCGACCCTCCCGTGCATTACCCGGATGACAGGAGAAAAAAGCCCATGCTCAATATGCTGATGACAAGTGAATATGCCCCGGCGGAGGAGCGGCACCGGCTGCAGCGGATGCTCCTCCGGGTTGCCGAAGGGGAGCGCGAGGCACTGGCGGAGCTGTATCGGCACACCCGGGCGGCGGTGTACGGCCTGGCGCTGTCGTACCTTAAAAATGCGCACGACGCCCAGGACCTGACCCAGGATGTCTATGTGCAGGTGTGGGACTGCGCGCAGCAGTACCGTCCCACCGGCTCGCCCATAGGCTGGCTGCTGACCGTGTGCCGGAGCCTGTGCCTGATGCGTCTGCGGCGGGAAAAGAACGATGCCGCCCTCAGTGAGGAGAAATGGGACGCCATTCCTGCGCAGGCGTGCGGGCTGGATGCCGATGAACGCATTGTGCTGCAGCAGGCGCTGGGGTCTCTGGCAGAGGAGGAGCGGCGCATTGTGCTGCTCCATGCGGTTACGGGCATGAAGCATCGGGAGATTGCGGCCCTGCTGGAGCTGCCGCTTCCTACCGTCCTGTCAAAATATCACAGAGCATTGAAAAAGATGCGAAGTACTCTGGAAGGAGATGACGCCCGATGACCAATGAAAAAATGGAGCAGAGGTTGGCCTCGGCCCTGGAAAAGACTGCGCCGGACGATGTGAGGGGCGTTCTCTCCCGCTGTGAAGTGCGGAAAGGAACGGTAAGCAGCATGAAAGCAAACCATACAATAAAGAAAAAATGGGCAACCCTTGTGGCCGCCTGTCTGGCGGTGATCCTGCTGGGCGGCGGAGGCGTGCTTTACCAGCAGGCAAATGCGGCCGCGTCCGTGGTGTCCCTGGATGTAAATCCCAGCATCGAGCTGCGGGTCAGCCGGAGCGAAAAGGTGCTGGCCTGTGCGCCGCTCAATGAGGATGCAAAAGCCATTCTTGCGGATATGGGCGGCGGGGCCGACCTCAAGGGGGCCAAGCTGGATGTGGCGGTGAACGCCATTGTAGGCAGCCTTGTGCGTAACGGCTACCTCAGCAGCATTTCCTCCGCCATTATGATCTCGGTGGAGGACAAGAATACCGCCCGGGCGGAAAAGCTTCAGCGGGAGCTGACGGACGCCGTGGACGGTGTATTGCAGACAAGCGACGCAAAGGCCTCGGTCCTGACGCAGACCCTGACCCAGGATGCGGCCCGGGAGCAGCAGGCCCGGGAAAACAGCATTTCTACCGGCAAGGCGGCGCTGGTGAATCGCGTCCTTGCCATCAACCCGGCACTGCAATTCGATGCGCTTGCAAAGCTCTCGGTGGAGGAGCTGAAGGATCTGGCGGAGGCGGGCGCGCCTGCCATGCCCATCGGCAAGGACAAGGCGTTGAGCATTGCTGCGGCGGCCTTCAGCAGGGATCTTGCAGATGAGATACGGTACAGTGAGGTGGATGCGGAGCTGGATGAATCCCCGGCACAGTATGAGGTGGAGATCACCGGCCAAAAGGGCGAGGAAATAGAGTATAAGATCGACGCCTACACCGGCACGATCCTGGAGAGTAAGCGCGAGACGGAGGATAAGGCATCTGCGGCGCAGCCCACCGCCTCCGGCGACATCGGCCACGCCAAGGCGAAGTCCATTGCCCTGAACCACGCGGGCGTGAGCGAGAGCAAGGCATATGACATGGAGATCGAGCTGGACGAGGAGGACGGGATGCTCGTCTACGAGGTGGAGTTCAAGTCCGGCGGCATGGAGTACAGCTACGAGATTGACGCCGCCACCGGCGCGATCGTCAAGCAGGAGACGGAGCCGGATCGCTGAGCCCCCTAAGGCGGGCGGGCCGATGGCCTGCCCGCCCGGGGCAGTCTTTGAAACTTTGAAAAAGCTCCAAAAACTATTGATTTTAATGGCGAGGGACACCCTTTTTGGGTGTCCCTCGCACTCTCTTCCTTGCCTTTATCGCAATTCCTGCCATTTTATCGACGGCCTCTTTTTTACTATTATTTTATGCGGCTTGGGTTGAACAATTTGCATTTCGACTCTATAATAAACTATACATACGAAAATGCTCCGGGGCGGTCATCGTGGATGACTGCCTTGCCCTGTATCGGGTCCGGCAGGCTGTTGGGCGTTGCCGTGGGTCTGTGCGGCGGCTGGGCAGTGGGGACGCTGCGAAGAAGGAGGAAGGAGGCAAAGGATGAGGAAAAGAACGAAAAATAGCAGAGGGCTTTCCCAATATGTCCCCTCGGCACTGCTGTTTTTACTGTTTGAAGCTGTGGCGGTTACGCTGTGGCTTACAAAGGACAACCTGTTTTATCTGCTGAATTTCAGCTATATCGGGGCCTATCTCGGCCTGGGGACGGCGCTCTTTACCGCCGGGAAGCGCTATGCCCGGCATTTTATGCAGGTGGCGGTGGGCAGCTATATGCTGCTGTACCTGGGCGTGATCTCCCATGAGAATATGCAGATCGAGGGCTTTTGGTACTATCTGTTTTTGGGCGTATTTGAGGCGGCGACCATCCACTACGCCGTGGCGAAGATTTTTGGGCCCTTGCTTTTTGGCCGGGGCTGGTGCGGCTACGCCTGCTGGACGGCCATGGTGCTGGACTTTTTGCCCTATAAGCAGCCGCAGAAGCCACGGAAGAAAAGACTGGGAATTTTGCGCTATGTGCTGTTTGCGCTGTCTCTGGCCTTGGTTTCCGGTCTCTTTCTGATGAAGGCCGCGCACCTGGAGGAGATCATGTTCTGGCTTTTCCTTGCCGGAAATGCGCTTTACTACATCGCGGGCATTGCGCTGGCCTTCTTGTTCAGGGATAACCGGGCATTTTGCAAGTACCTGTGTCCCATTACGGTGTTTCTCAAGCCCATGAGCTACTTCTCCCTGCTGCGGGTCCACTGCGACGAGGAAAAGTGCATCCACTGCGGCAAATGCCTGCGCACCTGCCCTATGGATGTGGAGGTCAACCGGGAATCCCGCAAGCGGAAAAACGGGACAGAGTGCATCCTCTGCTACGAATGCACGAAGGCCTGCCCCACAAAGGCGCTGCACTGAGGGCGGGACTCTTGGGGCGGTGCGGCACCCTGCGCCGCATCACCAGAGGCCCATTACATGCTGCATCAGCAGGCTGACGGCGGTGATGCTCACCCAGCAGCAGGCGCCCAACAGCAGGGGCTTGCCGCCGCTTTTCACCAGCTTGACGAGATTGCTGTTCAGCCCGATGGCCGCCATGGCCATGATAATGAAGAACTTGCTCAGCTCCTTCAGGGGCCGGAACACGGCTCCGGACACGCCGAGGGATGTGCAGAGGGTAGTGACCACCGAAGCGCAGATGAACCACAGAATGAACAGGGGGAAGGCGTTTTTCAGCCGGAAGCGTCCCTGACCGTTTCCGGCCTTCTTCGCCTGCACCAGTGAGAGCACCAGCGTAATGGGAATGATGGCCAGGGTACGGGTCAGCTTGACGGTCACGGCCTTATCCAGAGTCTGGCTTCCCAGATTCCACATGCTGTCCCATGTGGAGGCTGCCGCCGTGACGGAGGAGGTGTCGTTTACCGCCGTTCCGGCGAAGATGCCGAAGGCCTCGCCGGAGGTGGTGTCAAAGCCGATGGCCTGCCCCAGCAGCGGAAACAGCAGCGCGGCCAGCACATTGAAAAAGAAGATGACGGAGATAGACTGGGCAACCTTTTCATCATCCGCGTTTATGACCGAGGCCGTGGCGGCGATGGCGCTGCCGCCGCAGATGGAGGAGCCCACGCCGATCAGCGTGCCGGTTTCCCCGTCAATATGCAGCAGCTTGTGCAGGGCAAAGGCTACCAGCAGCGATGTGGTAATGGTGCAGACGATGATGGGCAGCGACTGCTTTCCGGTTTGCAGCACCACATTCAGGTTCAGGCCGAAGCCCAGCAGCACCACGGCTGCCTGCAAAATTTTCTTAGAAGTAAAGCCTATGCCCGGCTTGCAGGATGCGCCCGGTGTCCAAAACAGGGCAATAAGCATCCCTATGAGGATGGAGAAAACCGGCCCGCCGATCACCGGCACCAGCTTTCCCAGCAGCCAGGAGGGAACGGCAATGGCAAGGCACACAGCCAGGCCCGGTATATTTTTCTTAATGGATTGCATAGTGGGAGACTCCTTTATTTTTTTCTATACCATCGATTGACAAGGGCAAACTGTGTCTGCCCTTGTCAATCGATGGTATTATAGCAGGATATGCGGGAGATAACAAGGCACTGTAAAAATATAGGGGCGGATGCGGCGGGAAAGCCTGCCGTTGCTTTGCGGAAGGGAAGTTTTTCATTGACACCGCCGGGGTGTTTCCTGTAATATGGTGCTTAATAGCTGCCGATAAGGCAGTAAAATTGCAATAACGGTAAAGAAGGGTGCGCGTGGGAGACCCGAAAAAGGGTGTTCTGCGCCATTAAAATATGAAACCGGTGACATAAAAATCAGCGTGCCCTGCAGCAAAGACGAAAGGCGGAGGCTTATATGCTAACTGTGCAAAATCTTTCCCACGATCCGTTTTATAACCAGGCCTTTGAAGAATACATCTATCAGACCTATCAGGACGATGATATTTTTCTGCTGTGGCAGAATTCTCCGGCGGTGGTGGTGGGCAGCTATCAGAACATCTGCCGGGAGGTCCATGTGGAGGCCCTGCGGCAGCGGGGGATCCCCGTGGTGCGCCGAATCAGCGGCGGCGGGACGGTCTATCACGACCTGGGCAATGTGAACTATACCTACATTATCCGCACGAACGGCGCTTTGGACTATGACGCCGTACTCTCGCCGGTGATCGCGGCGCTGAACGCCATCGGCGTTCCCGCACGGAAGAACCGAACCTGTGACATCGCCATCGGCGATTTGAAAATTTCCGGCAGCGCCCAAAGGATGATAAAGGGCCGGCTGCTGCACCACGGCACGCTGCTGTTTTCCTCGGATCTCGGCGTGCTGGATCAGATCACTACCCATCGGAAAAACGACTGCTTCCAAAGCCGGGGGACCCAGTCCGCCATCTGCACCGTCACCAATATTCAGGGGCATCTGGAAAGCCCTATGACCATTGAGGAATTTCAGGATCGGCTGCTGAGGCAGATGGTGCCGCCGGGGAGCCCGCATCTGACCCTGACGGCGGAGCAGGAGGCGGAGGTCTGCCGCCTGCGGGATGAAAAATACCGCAGCTGGGAGTGGACATGGGGGAAAACCCCCGCCTTTACCTACGAAAAGTCCGGGGCCTTTTGCGGCGCGCCCATCCGCGTGGCCTATCAGGCCAAGGGGGGCATTGTTTCCGGTGCGGTCATCGACTGCGCCGCTATTGACGGGGCCCTGGCGACGCAGCTTCTGAACGGCTCGCGCTTAGACCCGGAGGGGTTTGCCGCCATCTGCCGCCGTCTGGCAGGGAAGAGGGCGGAGGAGCTGATGGACTGGCTCATGTAAAGAAGCTTTAAGCGCTTTTGAAAATCATATTGCCGGGTACGGCAGAAAGGAACAACACAATGGAAAAGAAGATCAATATGCCTAAGCTGGCACCGGAAATGGAAAGCGGCGTTCTGTGCGCATGGCTGAAGGAGGAGGGCGAGAGCGTCGCCGCCGGTGAGCCCCTCTTTGAAATTGAGACCAATAAAGTAGTCAACCAGGTGGAGGCCACCACCTCCGGCGTGCTGAAAAAGCAGCTGGTGGAGGAGGGGGACACCGTTCGCGTGGACACCGCCGTGGCGGTGGTGGAAGCGGAGTAAGACATGGAAAAGAAACCGGAGTGGCTGAAGGTCCGCTATAATCAGGACGCCGTCAACGAGGTGGCGGCGCTGATGCGGGATCTGAAGCTGAACACCGTCTGCAAGGAGGCCAACTGCCCCAATCTGGGCGAGTGCTACCAGAAGCACACCTCCACCTTTATGATCCTCGGCAGCGTCTGCACCCGGAACTGCCGATTCTGCAATGTGACCACCGGCCATCCCCTGCCTCCGGACCCGGAGGAGCCTATGAATGTGGCAAGGGCAGCCAAAAAGCTGAATCTGCGCCATGTGGTGCTGACCTGCTCCACCCGGGACGACCTGCCGGACGGCGGCGCGGAGCAGTTCGCCAAATGCGTCCATGCCATTCGGGAGGTCTGCCCCGGCACTACCGTGGAGACGCTGATCTCCGACATGAAGGGCGACCACGCCTCCCTGGACACGGTGATCGCCGCCCACCCGGAGGTGCTGAACCACAATGTGGAGACGGTGAAGGAGCTGCAGGCTGCCGTGCGGCCCCAGGCCCGGTACGAGCGGTCCCTGGGCGTGCTGCGCTACTGCAAGGAGCAGGACCCCACGCTGCTGACCAAGACCGGCTTCATGGTGGGCCTGGGAGAGACGGAGGAGCAGATCAGCCGCCTGATGGACGACATTCTGGAGACCGGCTGCGACATTCTCACCATCGGGCAGTATCTCCAGCCCTCGCCTCAGCACTATCCCCTGGCGCGGTACGCCACGCCGGAGGACTTCGCCCGCTGGAAGGAGCTGGCGCTTGCCAAGGGCTTCCGCCATGTGGCCTCCGCGCCGCTGGCCCGGAGCTCCTATAAGGCCTGGGAGGCACTGGAGGATGTGCATGATCTATATTGAGACCGGCTCCACGGATGTGTACTATAACTTCGCTCTGGAATACTATTTCACCCTGGAAAAGCGTCTGCCGGAGACGGTGTTCCTATTCTGGCGCACCACGCCGACCTTGATGGTGGGCAAGTACCAGAATGTGCTGGAGGAGATCAACAAGCCCTACGCCGATGCCCACGGCATTCATCTGGTGCGCCGCATGAGCGGCGGCGGCACCATCTATACGGACATGGGCGGCTGGCAGTTTACCTTTATCCAGCACAAGGAGGCCGGGGAAATTGAATTTGGCCAGTACATCGCCCCGGTGATTGACGCACTGCGGGAGATGGGAGTGAGAGCCGAATTCAACGGCCGCAACGACCTGACCATCGACGGCAAAAAGTTCTCCGGCAACGCCCAGTACCGGCTGGGTGACTGCATTGTGCATCACGGCTCGCTGCTGTTTGACACGGATATTGCCCAGATGGTTGCCTCCACCACCGTGGACAGCTACAAGATCACCTCCAAGAGCATCAAGTCCGTCCGGGATCGCGTGACCAACATCTCCGAGCATCTTCCCGGCCCCATGGACGCGGAGACCTTCAAGGAGACCATGGTGCGCCACATTATGAACGGCAGCACCGCTACCTATACCGTCACGCCGGAGGACGACGCCCGCATCCGGGAGATCGCCCGGGAGCAGTTTCAAAGCTGGGAGCGTATCTTCGGCAGAAGCCCGAAGTTCACCATCGACCGGACGGGGCGCTTTGCCGGTGGGAAGGTGCAGTTCAAGCTGGATGTGCAGAAGGGGCTCATTCAGGACGCCGCCGTATACGGCGACTTTTTCTCCACCCTGGACGCAGGCACCCTCTGCGCCGCGCTGCTGGGCTGCCCCTATGAGCGGGGGGCGGTGCTGGAAGCCCTCCAAAGCCACGGCATCGACGGGGCGGTATACCGCATTTCCGCCGAGGAGCTGGCGTCGGTGGTGGTTGACTGACCCCAATCCTATAGCAGCGTGTCGAAAAACCCTCCGGGTTTTTCCGACAAAAGGATTGCAGTCTGCTGCGCGCATACTTTTGAGCCCTTGGCTCAAAATTCCACACTGGCAGCCTGAGAGGTATTTTCTCTCACGCACAGGTCGCGAGAGAAAATGATTTTATTTCTTTGCCGCCTGCGGGCGGCAAACGCTGCGAGGCTTTTTTTAACATGTTGCCACACCCGGCTGCCAAAAGCGGCCGGGTGTGATTTTGTCGGGAAAAAGCTCCTTTTTTTCCGACAAAGGTATCACAGTGAGTTTTTTTACACGCTGTAATTTTTTTCTCATTTTTATGAATGTTGGCTGTTGCATCTTTTTCTTCATTGCCGTATACTCTAACTATTATTTTTACAGGATAGGCAGGTGGAGCGAATGAAAACCTATCGATTTGCATACGGCAGCGGCACGGTGGAGTTTCCGCTGGAGGAGAAGAACATCATCGGAGAGCTGCACGGCAATGTGGTGGAGCCGATTTCCGACATACGCAAGGAGCTGTGGGCCTCGCTGGATGCCCCCATCGACAGCGCGCCTCTGTGTCGGCGGGTCACTCCGGGCAGCACCGTTGCGCTGGTGGTCAGCGATATGTCGCGCTTCTGGATGCGGCAGGATCTGGTGGTGCCGCATCTGGTGGAGTATCTCACCCAGCGCTGCGGCGTGCGGGAGAGGGACATCACCATCGTGATCGCCAACGGCACGCATACCGGCGGCGATGAGGCGGAGCTGCGCACCTTGGTGACGGACGCCGTTTACGACCGGATCACCGTGGAAAACCACGACTGTGAATCGGAGGATCTTGTCTACCTCGGCACGACGCCCCACGGCACGCCGGTCTCCATCAATCGCACTGCGGCCCTGGCGGATATGGTCATCTGCCTCGGCGCGGCAACCCATCATGTGATGGCCGGCTTCGGCGGCGGACGCAAGAGCATCCTGCCCGGTATCAGCGGCCGGGAGACCATCTTTCACAACCATGCCTTTTCCCTGGATGCCGCATCCCTGCGGTCCAACCCCGCCGTGGGCAATGGCATTTTGCAGGGCAATCCCCTGCACGAGGATATGTGCGAAGCCGCCGGCCTGGTGAAAAACCTGTTTATGGTCAATCTTGTCATGAACACGCAGATGCGCCTGGCTGCCATTTTTTCCGGCCACTATCTCACCTCCTGGGAGCAGGCCTGCCGGACGGTCAACCGCATTTATCAGGTGGATGTGCCCCGGAAGGCGGATGTTGTCATTACAAGCTGCGGCGGCTTTCCCAAGGACATTTCGCTTTACCAGGGCACCAAGGCCATTGATAATGTGGAATCGGCCCTGAAGCCGGGGGGCACGCTGATCCTGGTGATCGAGGCCCGGGAGGGGGGCGGACCCTCCGAATACTTCGGCTGGTCGAAGGATCTCCTTGCCGGTACCATTGAGCGGCGCCTGCGGGAGCATTTCACGGTGGCCGGATATGTTTTCTTCCTCAACTGCGAGCAGGCACAGCGCTATAATATCCTGCTCTACTCCAGCATCGATCCCAAGGCAGTGGAGCCCATGGGAATACGGGCCTTCTCCGATGTGGATGCGCTGCTTGAGGCGGCCCGGCTTCCGGGAAAAACCATCTATGTGATCCCCAATGGGTCCACTGTGATCCCACATGTTGTTAAGGAGGTATCTGCAAATGAAGCGTAACTACATTGCTCGGCGTTTTCAGCTGGGGGGGACGGGCTTATCCCTTGACACCGAGGCCCTTTCCAAGTACAAGGATATTATTGACCTGAGCATCGGCGACACCGACTTTACCACCGATGAGGCCATCATCGCCGCCGCATTCCGGGACGCCGGACTGGGCCACACCCACTATGGCGACCCCAAGGGCGATCCGGAGCTTATCTCCGCGGTCTGCCGGGCCTGGGAGGAGGATTTCGGCCAGCCCCTCTCCGACGACCATGTGCTTGTGAGCACATCAAGCTGCCTGGGTATGGCCCTTACCATGCTCGCCATTCTGGACCCCGGCGACGAGGTGATCGTCTTTTCTCCCTATTTTGCCGTATACCGCTCCCAGATCGAGCTGGCCGGCGGCGTGTGCGTGGATGTGCCCACCTATGCCGATGAGAATTACGCCATCGACGAGGCCCGTCTCCGCGCCGCCATCACGCCGCGCACCAAGGCCATTATCTTCAATAACCCCGCCAATCCCACGGGCATGAGCTATGACAGGGACACTCTGTCCATGCTGGCCCGCATTGCGCAGGAGTATGACCTGCTGATTGCCGCCGATGAGATCTATACCACATATCTGTATGAGGGGGACTTCTGCCCTATCCGCACCCTGCCCGGTATGGCTGAGCGTACCATTACCCTGAACAGCTTTTCCAAAAACTACCTCATGACGGGCTGGCGTGTCGGCGTTATTATCGCCGAGCCGGAGCTGCTGGCGGTGATGAACCGCATCAACGGCGCGCTGGTTTACACAGCGCCCTCTATTTCCCAGCGTGCGGCCATCCAGGCGCTTTCCATGCGCAGGTCGATTCGGGAAAAGTATATTTCCGAATACCGTGACCGTATTTTTTACGCCGCCGACCGGATCGAAAGGATCCCCTACCTCAGCCTCGTCCGCCCCAAGGGCACATTCTATCTCTTCCCCGGCATCGAGAAAACCGGGCTGGACGAAAAGCAGTTCTGCAAGGCCCTGCTGGAGAGGGCGCACATTTTGGTCACGCCCGGTACGCCCTTCGGCGTAAGCGGCGCGGGACACTTCCGTATCGCCTGCACCGTGGGCATCGAACACCTTAAAACCGCATTTGACCGCATGGAGAAGCTGTCGTTTTGACGGATTCCCTGAGACCTTTTACTACGCAGGGAGAAGCTGCCGCCCGGACAGCTTCTTCCTTTTTTGCATATTTACACAATTCGAGGGTATATTTTTCCAGCATTCTTGTGACACACGGCTATTTACAAATCAATCCATGCGTGTATAATTATGCACATAAATCAAGAGAATATGCATTTAAATGCATGGAACGGAGGAAAGTATGAAAAAATTTAACTTGACAAAGAAGCTGCTTGCTTTGGCACTGGGCGTGCTGATGCTGCTGTCGGTTATGACCGGCTGCGGCAAGACCAACGATCAGGCCGGCGGCGGAAGCGGCGACACCCAGCAGGAGCAGACCGGAGCCCTGCTCAAAAAGATCAAGGACAGCGGCAAGCTGGTTGTGGGCACCGAGGCCCAGTATGCCCCCTATGAGTTCAAGGACCTGGACGCTAACTTCGTTGGCTGCGATATGTGGCTGGCACAGCAGATTGCCGACAGCCTGGGCGTTAAGCTGGAGATAGTGGATATGTCCTTCGACGGCATCATCCCCGCTGTGCAGTCCGGACAGGTTGACCTGGGCATCGCGGCTTTCACCAACACCCCTGAGCGTGCAAAGGAGATCGACTTCAGCAATCTGTATGAGACCAGCGCGCAGCTGCTGATCGTCAAGGCCGGCAACGCAGATGTCTACTCCACCAAGGAATCCCTTGCCGGGCAGAAGGTCGGCGCACAGAAGGGCACCATTCAGTCTCAGCTGATCCAGTCCGCCCTTCCGGACAGCGAGCTGTTTGAGCTGGAAAAGTATCCTGCTCTTGCGCTGGAGGTTCAGAATGGCAACATTGCCGGTCTGGTAGTGGATCAGGCTGTGGGTGAGTCTCTTGTGGCCACCAGCAACGGCGGCCTGGAGGTTTCCAACTTCGCCTTCACCGCAGAGGAGGCCTCCTTCGGTAAGTCCGTCGTGATCGCCAAGGGCAACGAGGATCTGGTGGCTGCTGTGAACCAGGTCATCGACAAGGTCACCTCCGACGGCAGCTATCAGAAGGCCTACGACGATGCTGTTAAGCTGGCGGCCAGCCTGGGCCTGTAAAAACACGGGAGAGAAAACAGCATAAGTACGAAAACCACGGGCTTCGCCGTTTCGGCGGCGAAGCCCGGCAGCGTGGCAAAAAAGCCTCGCAGAGTTTGCCGCCCGCGGGCGGCAAAGAAATAAAATCATTTTCTCTCGCGACATGTGCGTGAGAGAAAATACAGCTCGGGCTGCCAGTGTGGAATTTGTCCGTCATAGACGGACAAATTATGCGCGCAGCAGACCGCAAACCTTTTGTCGGAAAAACCCAAAGGGTTTTTCGACAGTCTCACGGGCTTCGCCGTTTCGGCGGCGAAGCCCGGCTATGCATTGAGGAGGGTTCCCCATGAAATTCATTGCGTTTATCGAGACCATCGGACAGCTCATCGCCCGGTACCACAGCTTCTTTGAGGAGGGCATCGTCAACACCCTGGTCATCGCAGCTTTCACCGTGTTATTCGGCACGATTTTCGGCACGCTCATGTCCTGTATGCGCATGAGCAAAATACTGCCCCTTCGCTGGTTCGCAGTGGCCTACATTGAGTTCATCCGCGGAACGCCGCTGATGGTGCAGCTCATGTTCATTTTTTACGGTCTTCCCATGATCGGCTTTACGCTTCCCGATATTTCCTGGATCCCGAATTTTTCGCGGTTTTCCGCAGGTATTATCGCCATGAGCATCAATAGCTGTGCCTATGTGGCGGAGATCATCCGCTCCGGTGTGCAGGCTGTGGACTATGGCCAGATGGAGGCTGCGCGCAGCATCGGCTTCAGCCACGGACAGGCCATGCGGCTGGTGGTTTTGCCCCAGGCGATCCGCAACATCCTCCCGGCCCTGGGCAATGAGTTCGTCACCGTTATCAAGGAATCCTCCATCGTCTCCGTTATCGGCCTTGCCGACCTGATGTTCCGGACCAATGATGTCATCGCCGTCACCTACAAGAGCCTGGCCTGCCTTGCTATCGCGGCACTGTGCTATTTTGCGATGACCTTTACAGGCGGCCGCCTGATCTCGCTGGCAGAAAGGAAGATGAATCATGGCAAGTGAAAATGTCCTGCAGGTGATAGACCTGTGTAAAAGCTTTCATAAGCTCGAGGTTCTCAAGAACATCAGCGTCACATTCAAGAAAAACGAGGTGGTATCCATCATCGGCCCCTCCGGCGGCGGCAAAAGCACCTTCCTGCGCTGCCTAAACCTGCTGGAAAAGCCCACCTCCGGGCAGATCCTGATTGACGGCGTGGACATCTGCGCCAAGGGGCAGAGCAAGCATATCGACCAGCACCGGCAGAAAATGGGCATGGTGTTCCAGCAGTTCAATCTGTTCAACAATATGAATGTGATGAAAAACCTGACCGCCGGACCCGTCCGCATTAAGGGCATGGATCGGGCGGAGGCGGAGGAAAAGGCCCTGGAGCTGCTTGGCCGCGTAGGGCTGGCCGACCGCGCCGACGCGTATCCCAGCCAGCTCTCCGGCGGGCAGAAGCAGCGCATAGCCATTGTGCGTTCGCTGATGATGGACCCCGAGGTGATGCTCTTTGACGAGCCGACCAGTGCCCTTGACCCGGAAATGATCGGGGAGGTGCTGGATGTTATGAAAAATCTTGCCGAAAGCGGCATGACCATGATCGTCGTCACCCATGAGATGCGCTTTGCCCGTGAGGTCAGCAGCCGCACCATCTTCCTGGACGGTGGACACATAGAGGAGGATAAGCCCTCTCACGAGCTCTTTGCGCACCCCGAGAGCCCGCGTCTGATCAGTTTTCTCAATAAGGTGCTGTGAAAAGAATACGACCGACCCGCCGACCCTGGGCGTATACCGGGGCGGCTGTAACGGCTACCGCAAAAGCGGCAGGCTCAAATCAAAGGAGCCTGCCGCTTTTGCGGTCTGTGGCGGCGCTGCAGGGAATATTTGGAAAAGAAGAAATGACCTCATTATTCACTAAAATTCATTGACAGAGGCCGTGCTTTTTCGTATAATATAGCTGAATATAGAAAGAAAGGGGGCTTGTGACCCGATTTCATAAAACCCACAGGCAAATAAAGGACATCCAACAGCAGCGAAAACGCCGGGTACTATATTACCCACTGACAGGAGGATATACTGTATGAAGCGGATATTATTGCTATCCCTGGTCTTTGTATTTTCTCTTTGCGCCTGCTCTAAGCAGAGCCGGTAGCCGCCGGAGCCCACGGTGCAGCCGCTCCCTTCTCCGCTGACGCTTTCCGCAGAGGAGGATGCCCTGATGCTGTGCTGCGAAGAAAACCGCGCCCTGCTGGCCGTCGGGCATCGCAACGGCGCGCAGGAGGGCCCCCTTCATAATACCGATTACCTGCTTCGCTGGAATTATGCGGACGGGACCTCGGATAAGGTACCCATCCAGTCCCAGGCCTACATCACCTCCGCGGTTTTTGACAAATCCGATCTTCTCTATGTGGATTATGAAGCGGCGGATGCGCGCATTGCCTGGTCCCTGATCCGCTGCACGGAAGCGGGGAAAACCACCCTTGCCTCCGGGCAGGCCGATTCCTATGACCGGGTTCCCGCTCTGTTTACCCTGGATAAGCAGCCGATGTATCTGCTGGCGGAGGACTCCGGCCTGTCGGTATGCCGGGTTGACGGCAGCAAGGTTTCCACGGTGCTGACCGTTCCCGACTGCACCATGCCCGGCCCTGTGACCGTATGCAGCAACGGCACCCAATACGCCTTTTTGGCAGCCGTCAACGGAGCTGCCTACGGTACCGTCTTTATCTGCGACGGCTCCGGGATTCTCCGGCAGAAGGAGCTTTCTAAGCCGGTTACCACCTTTGCCATCACGGACGACTATGTGGTGTGCGGACTGGGTGCGCCGGATACAGATGCGTTTTCCTATGAAACCATTCTTATCAGCAACGGAAATACAGCCACAGCCGATGCCGCGACGCCCATGTGGCGGCTGGCCGGAAGCGGCCATAGCTGCCTGTATGTTGACAGGGCCTTCGCACCCCATGTTTTTTATCCGAATACGCAGCAGACCGATACCCTTACGATAAACACCGATACCGCAGCCTATCAGAATTGGCCTACGCTGTTCTTCTCTGACGGTGCGGGCGGGTATCTGGCGCAGATGGACATAGACAATACCGACTATTTCTGGCACATAGCCGCCTGATTTGACCCGATAAAAAGGGCCTGCTGCAAAATAGTTTCATAAAAATCGCAGGGGCGAAAGGCTGAGGGAGGCCTTTCGCCTCTGCATTTAGCGTATCCGGTGAGCGCACCGGCATGGACATTTCGTTTGGCGGCACTGAGAAAAGTATAAGTACAGCTTATATCAAATATGTGAAATTCATTCTTTTCTTAGAGTGGGAATGCGACTATAATAACATGGTCAAAAAATCCAAACACCGGGCCGCGGTGCGGCCCGATATACCGATCGGAGGTTATTATTCATGGCAAATTGTGCGATCGTAGGCATCAACTGGGGTGACGAGGGCAAGGGCCGTATGGTGGACTACCTGACAAACCACTATGACATTGTCGTTCGCTATCAGGGCGGCGGCAACGCAGGACACACCGTGGTCAACGAAAAGGGCAAGTTCGCTCTGCACCTGCTGCCCAGCGGTATTTTCCGGGACGGCGTTGTCAACATTCTCGGCAACGGCGTAGCGCTGGACTGCGAGAACCTGCTGAGCGAAATGAACACCATCCGTGCCGCAGGTGTCGCCATTATGCCGGATAACCTGAAGATCAGCGACCGCGCCTCTCTGCTGCTGCCCTGGCACCGGGAGCTGGATGCACTGGAGGAGGCGCGCCTGGCGGATAAGAAGTACGGCTCGACCAAGCAGGGCATCGCGCCCTTTTACGGAGACAAGTACCAGAAAAAGACCGTGCAGGCAGGCGAGCTGCTGCACCCCGAGCATTTGAAGGAGCATCTTGCCGACCTGCTCGCCTGGAAGAACCTGACGCTTCAGAAGGTCTACGGCGCCAAGGGCTACACCATGGAGGAGCTGATGAGCTGGGTCGAGACCTATGGCGATGCGATCAAGCCCTACATCACCGACACAGGCCGCTTCCTGAGAAGCGCCCAGAAGGAGGGCAAGTCCATCCTCTTTGAAGCCCAGCTGGGCGCTCTGCGGGACCTGGACTACGGCATTTATCCCTATACCACCTCGTCAAACTCCGTGGCGGCCTATGCGCCTGTGGGCTCCGGCCTTCCTACGGCGAGGATCGACGAGGTCGTGGGTGTGGTGAAGGCCTACTCCTCCTGCGTGGGGGAGGGCCCCTTCGTATGCGAGTGGTTTGGTGAGCAGGCGCAGCAGCTGCGGGATGCGGGGGAGGAGTACGGCGCAAAGACGGGCCGCCCCCGCCGGGTGGGCCCCATCGACTTGGTTGCCACGCGCTACGGCGTGGAGACCCAGGGGGCGACGAATATTGCACTGACGAAGCTCGATGTCCTGAGCTACATGGAGAAGCTCCCGGTTTGCGCGCACTATGAGCTGAAGGGTCAGCAGACCGACGAGTTCCCGTTCCCTGTGCTGCTGCAGGATGCTAAGCCCGTTGTGGAGTATCTGCCCGGCTGGCAGTGTGACATCTCCGGCGCACGCAAGTGGGAGGATCTGCCGGAGAATGCACGCAGGTATGTGGAATATGTCGAAAAGGCCATTGGCTGCCACATCGGCTTCGTCTCCGTGGGCGCAGAGCGCGACAGCCTCATTATCCGCTGAGGAAAGTAAAGAACAGGAAAGAAAGACAAAGAGGGGACGAAAGCCCCCTCTTTCAGCGTGCCGAAAAAGTCTGTTTGACACCCTTCCTTGCCGTTATCGCAATTTCTGTCACTTTACGGCAGCCTCTTTACTTTTCGGATGTTTCTATGTAAAATATGAGCAGTGATCGCTGCAAAAGAAAAGGAGAATCCCATGGGTAAGGATATTTACGAGTCCCCGCTTTCGTCCCGCTATGCCTCCGAATATATGCTGCACCTCTTTTCCCCTGACACGCGCTTTCAGACCTGGCGCAGACTGTGGGTGGCTCTGGCCCGGGCAGAGCACGGGCTGGGTCTTCCCATTACGCAGGAGCAGGTGGACGAGCTTGCTGCGCACATCACCGACATCGACTATGCGGTGGCTGAGCAGCGGGAGCATGAGGTGCGCCATGATGTGATGGCGCATGTGTACGCTTACGGTAAGGCTGCGCCCACCGCCGCCGGCATCATCCATCTGGGGGCGACCAGCTGCTATGTAACAGATAATGCCGATCTCATCCTCTATCGTGACGGCCTCAGGTATCTGCGGGGGCAGCTTTTGAGCGTGATGCGCAACTTGTCTGTATTTGCGCGCGAATACGCTGAAACCCCGACCCTGGGTTACACGCACTATCAGCCCGCGCAGCCCGTGACCGTCGGCAAGCGCGCGACGCTGTGGATGCAGGACTTCCGCACGGATCTGGAGGAGCTTGATTTCGTCATTGACTCCATGCGCTTTCTCGGCTGCCGCGGCACCACCGGCACGGAGGCGAGCTTTTTGGATCTCTTTGATGGCGACGGAGACAAGGTCGACGAGATGAACCGCCGCATCGCTTCCGAGTTCGGCTTTGAAAAATGCTTCACTGTCAGCGGCCAGACCTATCCGCGCAAAACCGACAGCCGCATCCTGAATGTGCTGTCGTCCATCGGGCAGAGTGCATACCGCATGGCCAACGACATTCGCCTGCTCCAGCACGACCGCCAGGTGGAGGAGCCCTTTGAGAAGAACCAGATCGGCTCGTCCGCCATGCCCTACAAGCGCAATCCCATGCGCTCCGAGCGCATCTGCTCCCTTAGCCGCTACCTGATGGCCGATGCAGCCAACGCACCCATGACGGCCTCGACCCAGTGGCT
>QWBY01001769.1_pt1 | contig 18713 bp, 14 predicted proteins | sample 1972471 | NCBI WGS metagenome assembly QWBY01 (sample SAMN09866722, study PRJNA288562) | Human gut metagenome isolate term6_stool, whole genome shotgun sequencing... | reverse complement strand
GCCCGAGAGGTATTTTCTCTCACGCACATGTCGCGAGAGAAAATGATTTTATTTCTTTGCCGCCTGCGGGCGGCAAACTCTGCGAGGCTTTTTTGACACGCTAAAAAAGCCGCTTCGTACCTCCGAAGCGGCTGTTGCTCTGTATATTCTGTATATATAGTATTTTGCGTCCGTTACCGGTCCTCCTCCGGCTTGCGCACCAGCAGCTCAATGGCCCCGTGGCAGTTGACAATGTTCACCACCGGGGCGCTGGGAGCGTATTCGCCATCCAGGGACCAGGGGATGTCGTCCCTTGTCTCCACCGTCACATGGGAGGCATGGCGGAAGAAAATGCCCGGGTCGTCGTACTGCATCTGCTTCAGCGACACCAGCAGGTTCGTCAGGTCCAGCACCGTCCGGGGCATCCGCAGCAGTACCAGCTCAAACACGCCATCGTCCATCCGCACCCGGTTGGGGTCCAGCTTCACCAGGCCGGCCAGGGAGGTGGAGTTACACACGCTGCCGAAAATGAAGTCATCCTCCACGGTCTCCTCGTCGGCGGTGACGCGGCAGTGGTAGGGGCGCAGGGAGTCCAGATTCTTCATGCCCTCCAGAATGTAAGCGAAGTGACCCAGGGCGTTTTTTGTCTCCTGGGGTGCGGAGTAGCTGGCCCGGGTGAAGGCGCCGAAGGAGGCCACATAGGAAAAATACCGCTCATTGTGCCGCCCCACATCCAGGGCAATGGGCGTGCCCTGGACGATGATGTCCGCAGCCAGGGAGGGCACCGCGGGGATGTGCAGGGTGGCGGCAAAGTCGTTGGTGCTGCCGGAGGGCAGGTAGCCCAGGGGCGGCTTGTGCTCCAGCTGCATAAGACCGGAGATGGTCTCGTTCAGGGTGCCGTCGCCGCCGTAGCAGACCACGGTGTCAAAATCCGGCCCCAGGTCCCGGGCGAAGCGGGTGGCGTCGCCGGGGCCCTTGGTCTCCCGCACATACACCAAATAGCCGCCTGCCGACAGTCGGGCGATGGCGTCATACAGCGGGCCCAGGGACTTGCTCTTCCCGGCCCGGGGATTCACGATCAGCAGCAGTCGTTTCACAATCATCCTCCATTCTGTACATAGGGAAAATCGCATCGCCATTATACCCTATAAAGGCGAAAATGGCAAGAGTGAAACCGATTTTCGGAAACATACACCCCAAGCCTTGCAAATATGCAAAAAATTATGTATGATTAGGTAGAATTGAAATAGCTTCGCAGCCTTTGGGCCCGCAGACGGCGAGCCCTTCGAAATAAAAACCGAGTGGATTTCCGGCAATAGAGTGAGGGTTTGGCATGAAGGATAAAGCAAAATATGTGCGCTGGGGTCTCACGGCCTTTCTCGTGGGCTGCGCGCTGCTAATATTTTATGATGTGTTTTACCGGGATAATGCCGGTACCGTCCAGGCCTTTTTCGGAAAGCTCTGGTCCATCCTGGCCCCGGTGCTATACGGCCTGGCCATGGCCTACCTGCTGGCCCCCCTCGTAAACCATTTGGAGCGCTGGATCCTCCGGGCCAAGGACGCTCTGGAGAAGAAAAGAGGTCGCTCCACCCCGGTGCGCAGGGGCCTGCTCCGGGCAGTCAGCATCCTCCTCACCTGGGCGGTGGTGCTGGTGGTGCTGTACCTGCTGTTTGCCATGCTCATTCCCCAGCTGGTAGACAGTGTCACCACCCTGATAAGTAACCTGGAGACCTATTATAACCAGATCTACGCCTGGGTCACCAATCTGCTGGAGAAGAATCCCATCGTCAGCACCTGGCTTTCGGATCTGGTGAACCGCTATTACAGCGAGGCCACCAACTGGCTCACCACGGAGCTGCTGCCGGGCCTGCAAGCCACCCTCACCAGCTTCACCGGGAGCCTTGTAACCGGCGTGTGGAGCGTCATCACCTTCGCCAAGAATTTCATCATCGGCATCATCATCTCCGTTTACCTGCTGGCAGCCAAGGAGAAGAGCCTGGCCCGCTGCTGCAAGCTCCTCTACGGCGTCCTGCCCGAGGATCGGGCCATGTTCGCCGTCCGGGGCTTCCGCCGGGTGGACTATATCTTCAGCGGCTTTGTCCGGGGCAAGCTCCTGGATTCGCTGATTATCGGCATCCTTTGCTTCATCGGCTGCTCGATTTTGAATATGCCCTATACGCCGCTGATCAGTGTGGTGGTGGGCGTTACCAATGTCATCCCCTTCTTCGGGCCCTTCCTGGGCGCCATCCCCAGTGCGCTGCTTATTTTGCTGGTGAGTCCGCTGCAGTGCCTGTATTTTGTGCTGTTCATCCTCCTGCTCCAGCAGCTGGACGGCAATGTTATCGGCCCGAAGATCCTCGGCGACTCCACGGGTATCTCCAGCCTGTGGGTCATCATTGCCATCCTTGTTGGCGGCGGCTTCGGCGGTGTGCTGGGTATGTTCCTGGGCGTGCCCATTTTCGCCTGCCTGCAGGTGCTGGTGCGCTGGCTGGTGAATTCAAGGCTTCAAAAGAAGCATATGCCCCTGGAGGCCTCGGCCTATGTAAACCGGGACCACCAAGCCTCCGAGACCCCGCCTGACCCGCCGGAAGGCGAAAACAAATAGTAATATTTTCAGATAATTATACTGTAAGGAATTGAGGAATCCCGCCCATGACCCCGGAACTGAAAGAAAAACTCCTGCGCTATGCCAACGAAAAGGAACCCTTTACCGCACACAATCATATTCGCGTCTGCGATATTGACGAGGGCAGCTCCCGGCTGGAGCTGGATCTGACGGAGCAGAGCCTGAACCGCTGGGGCCAGCCCCACGGCGGGGTGCTGTTTACCCTGGCGGACGATGCCTGCGGCCTGGCGCTGTCGGGCCTGCGGCAGGAGACCTGCGTCACCGTCAGCGCCGGCATTGACTTCCTGGCCCCTGCCGGGGAGGCCCGGCGCCTCATAGCCCGGGGCCGGGTGACCCGGGCCGGACGCCGCACCTGCTTTTGTCAGGCGGAAATAACCACCGCCCAGGGAAAGCTCCTGGCCGTGGCCCACAGCGTGTGGGCCTACACGGGTAAACCCCTGCCCCTGGGAGATTGATTCTCCGCAAAACGCCGCAAAGTGTATATAAAAAGTGGATATAAAAACCGTAAGGGCGGCCCGCTGGGCCGCCCTTTGTCTGTGCCGCACTCCTTACAACGCCCCCGTAGGGGCCGATGATCCTGTTGCGGTGCCCAAAATTTTCGCGCTGCCTTACGGCGGACGCTTAAAATTTTGACCGCGGCCACTCGCTCATCTCGCTGCATCCGCCGCCGGCGGCGCTCGATTCGCTCCCCACATCGGCCCGCCCTCGTACCCCTTGTTACGCTTCCGTAGGGGTCGGCCTCCCGGACGACCCGCCCGGGTTTGCACCGCACCCCTTGCAACCCACCCTACCCAAGCGTTCCGACATTTCCGTAGGGGCGGTCGCCCCTGTCCGCCCGCCTGGGCATCCACCGCACCCCATGTAAAACTCCCTGTCATTGCGAAGCCAGTGCGCACACTGGCTGTGGCAATCCGCCTCCCCCGTCCCCTTGGCCCCCTTGCCTAAAGGGGGCTGGCACGGCGAAGCCGTGACTGGGGGATTCCTCTTTACACCGCACCTCTTGTAACGGACGCGGGGCGATGTGGGCATCGCCCCCTACGAAATCCTATCGGTAAACCCTCCGTAGGGGCGGACGCCCCTGTCCGCCCGCCAATTCCGTATCGCACCCACGGCAGGGCCCGTGTGCCCTGCCCCACAAAAATGCCATGTAGGGCGGGACCCATGTGTCCCGCCGCCCACCGCACGCCTTGTATGCCTCCGTAAGGGCGGGCGAAAATTATATCCCCCTTTGCGGAGACGAGCAAAGGAATTCCACTCACGCGAAACAAGAAAAGCGCCCTTTCCAAGCCCTGTTTTAAGGCTGATTCCTTGTTAAGAAACAGACGGGATTGTTTGTTTCTTAACGAGAACAATATATTGCTGTTCATGAAATGTTAAAAAAGACAAAGAGCCCGCTAAATTTTTATTAAAAATGTCTATTGTGGAGTTTCCGGGAATCCTGTATACTTTTAACATAAGCTTGTGTCGTTTTTTTGAGGATACACAGGCAAAATTTTACCCCATCCGGGGGTGAGTTTCCTGAGAGTAAAAATTCTTAGGAGAGAAACTTATATTTAAGGAGAGAAAAAATGGAAGAAAGAAAAGGCTTTGGATCCACATTTGGATTCCTCATGGCTGCCGTCGGTTCGGCAGTGGGCCTTGGCAACATCTGGGGCTTCCCCAATAAGATGGGCGCCAACGGCGGCTTCACATTCCTCATCATCTACCTGGTCCTGGCGGCCCTGTGCGGCTTCATCGTCATGGTGGGTGAGCTGGCCCTGGGCCGTCGCACCGGCCGCGGCGTGGTCAGCGCGTACCAGGTCCTCAGCAAGAAGTTCAAGTGGCTGGGCTGGCTGGGCATCATCGCCCCGTTCCTGATCCTGGGCTTCTACTGCGCTCTGGGCGGCTACTGCATGAAGTATGTGGTCCTGAATGTGGGCAACATCTTCGGCGCCGGCTTCGGCAACAACGGCTTGGGCAGTGGCGAGGTCTTCGGCAATATGCTTACCAATCAGCTTGAGTCCGTGATCTACGGCCTCGTCTTCGTGCTGCTGACCCTGGTCATCGTCATGGGCGGCGTGTCCAGCGGCATCGAGAAGTTCTGCTCCATCGGTATGCCCTGCCTGTTCTTCATGCTGGTCATCGTTATCATCCGCGCCTGCACCCTGGGCGGCAATGATTTTGCCGTGGCCGTGCTGCAGCCCGACGGAAGCACCGTGGAGCAGCTCATTCACAGCAGCTCCTTGGACGGCCTCAAATATATGTTCCAGCCCGGCTATGTTACCGGCACGGGCTACTATGTGCCCGCCACTGCAGAGGTGGCCGGTCAGGTGGTCAGCGCCATCAACGGCGTGCCCGTTGTGAAGTTCATCAACGAGATCCCCAACTTCATCAGCATCCTTTCCACCGCCGGCGGTCAGATGTTCTTCTCCCTGTCCCTGGGCATGGGCATCATGATCACCTACGGCTCCTACCTGGATAAGAAGCAGAACATTGAGAAGAACGCACTGGTCATCGTTATCTGCGATACCCTCATCGCTCTGATGGCCGGTCTGGCGGTTATGCCTGCCCGCTTCTCCCTGGACGCTACCGGCGCCATCGGCGGCCCCAAGCTGTTGTTCATCACCATGCAGAATGTGTTTAACTCCATGGGCACCGTGGGTTATGTATTCGGCATTATCTTCTATCTGCTGGTCATCCTGGCCGCCGTCTCCTCCTCCATCTCCCTGCTGGAGGTCATCGTGGCCCACTTCGTGGATAAGGCCCGTGACGCCGGCAAGGGCGACAAGCGCAAGTCCTATTCCGCCATCGCTGCCGTGGCCGCTGGCCTGCTGTGCGTGCTGGTGTGCATGGACGGCCTGGGCTCCAACGGTATGGCTCCCTTCGACATCCTGAAGATCGAGGCCAACGGCTGGAGTGACTGCTGGCTGGACTTCCTGGACATGGTCTCTGAGGGTGTCCTGATGCCTTTGGGCGCCCTGCTCATGAGCATCTGCATCGGCTATGAGCTGAAGCCGCAGTTTGTGGACGAGGAGTGCTGCCTGGAGGGCAATGCCTTCAAGTCCAAGACCTTCTTCAACATCTGCATCAAGAGCATCACCCCCATCCTGATGGTGCTGGTGCTGCTGGGTCAGCTGGATTCCTTCTTCAGCCTGGGCCTGTTCTCCTGACGGAGAGTGCCGCCGGGCGCAATGAAAATAGAATGCATCAAGAAAGCCGGAGCAACCGCTCCGGCTTTCTTTGAGACTGTCGAAAAACTCTCACTGGCAGCCCGAGCTGTATTTTCTCTCACGCACATGTCGCGAGAGAAAATGATTTTATTTCTTTGCCGCCTGCGGGCGGCAAACTCTGCGAGGCTTTCTTCCGCATCATCGCAGCTTCAGTTCCGAATTATTCAACCTTAACTCCCTGCATTCTCACCGTCCGACAGGATCCCGTCCCTGTCCCGGACACGGCCGTTTTCCACCCTGTCCTCGTAGGGGGACCCGGGGCGGTCCGCCTCCCCGGCTGTAACATCACCGGTGCCGTCGTATACCGTGGGCGGGAACTGCTCCACCTGGGCGTCGGGCTTGTCGCTGCAGGCGGATAGGCCCAGCAGCACCGTGGTCGTCAGCAGCAGCGCAAAAAACTTTTCCATAGCCTTACACCTTCTCATTTCCAAAAAATTTACGATACCCATCATAGTATTTGCAAACTTTTCACCGATAGCGGCTGCAACATTTGCCATTGGCGCGGCGGTTGCATTTTGCGGCAAAACAAGGTATACTACTAAATAAGTCACAAAAGGAGGCCAAGCCTATGCAAAAATTGGAAAAGCAATTTCACATTCACTGTAAGGCCGGCGATGTGGGACGCTATTGCATCCTCCCCGGTGATCCGGGCCGCTGCAAGTCCATAGCGGCGCTGTTTGACGATGCACAGTTTGTCTCCAGCAATCGGGAGTTCACCATCTACACCGGCACGCTCCTGGGCGAAAAAGTTTCCGTCTGCTCCACCGGCATCGGCGGGCCCTCCGCCTCCATCGCCATGGAGGAGCTGCACAATATCGGCGCGGATACCTTCCTCCGGGTGGGCACCTGCGGCGGCATCCATCTGGATGTGCAGTCCGGCGACATCGTCATCGCCACCGGCGCCATCCGCTTTGAGCATACCAGCCGGGAGTACGCCCCCATCGAGTATCCCGCCGTGGCGGATTTTCAGGTGACCACCGCTCTGGTGGAGGCCGCCCGGGAGAGCGGACACCGCTACCACACCGGTGTGGTCCAGTGCAAGGACGCTTTCTACGGCCAGCACAGCCCGGCCCGGATGCCCGTGTCCTACGAGCTGCTGAATAAGTGGGAGGCCTGGAAGCGCCTGGGCGTAAAGGCCAGCGAAATGGAGTCGGCGGCGCTGTTTGTGGTGGCCGACGCCCTGGGCTGCCGCTGCGGCTCCTGCTTCCATGTGATCTGGAATCAGGAGCGGGAGGCTGCGGGCCTGGATCAGAAAATGACCGAGGACACCAGCTCTGCCGTCCGCCTGGGGGTAGAGGCGCTGAAGAAGCTGATCCTGGCCGACCGGGCGAAGTGAGCTTTTATTTAAGCCCCTGAGACCCTCTTTCCGTTTTTCAAACTGTCACAAGCAGAAAAGAGCGTCCCCGCTTCCTTTGCTATATCGGAAGCGGGGACGCTTTATATTTTATAGAGACTGCCTATAAAAGGGTATCGGAAGAAAGCGGACGGCCCACCGGCCCATCATGCCTCTTGCGCATCCCGGTCTGTGTGGCTCCCGGCTCCGGCAGGCACGGCGTTCAGCTCCTTCACCCAGCAGCGGCGGCGCTTGTGCTGCTCCAGGGGGAAGTTCTGCCACTGGGACTGGACCTTCTCATTTTCCTCCAGCATGGGGCCGGTCTCGGCATAGCGAATGCCCATTTTCCGGCAGCCCTCCATCACCTCGCTGAGGATGATGGCGTTGACACCCTTGCCCTGCAGGTCAGGGCGCACGGCAATGAGCAGCAGGTCGATGGTGTCATTTTTGCGGAAGGCGTGCAGCACCCGGACCCAGCCGGTGGGAAACAGCCGTCCCCGGCTCTTTTTCATCGCCTCGGCAATGCTGGGAGCGCTGACACCGAAGGCGACCAGCTCATTTTGTTCGTTCATCACGAAGCAGGTCAGCTGGGGATTGATGAGGGGGGCGAACTTCATGCTGTACTTTTTGATCTGCTCCGGGGTCAGGTCCACGGTGCCGTAGAGGGGGGCGTAGGCCTCGTTTACCAGCTGGAAAAAGGGCTTGAGCAGCGGGAAATAGTCCAGCCGTGTGCGCACCCGCAGGGTGTGCAGCTTTTGCCGGCGCTTCACATAGTCGGACAGCTTCCTCCACCGGTCAAAGACTTTTTCGTCCTGGGGCGCGGTGATGAGATTTTCCACCCAGTCCACATCCTTCACATAGCCCAGGGCCGCCATGTGCTGCATATAGTAGGGGTGATTATAGTAGGTGAAGAAGCAGCCCCGGCGGTCAAAGCCCTCCACCAGCATCCCCTCCCGGTCCATGTCCGTGAAGCCCAGGGGGCCGTGGACGGCGGTACAGCCCAGCTCCCGGGCCCAGTTTTCCACGGTTTCAAAGAGGGCTCCGGAGACCTCCGGGTCGTCGATGAAGTCCACTTGGGTGAAGCGCAGACGGTTGGTGCTCCACTTGCTATTGGACTTGCGGCTCAAAATGGCGCCGATGCGCCCCACGATTTCGCCCTCCCGCAGGGCCAGCCAGCAGCGGGCCTCGCAGTAGGAAAAGGCGGGGTTTTTCTTTCTGTCCCAGTCGTCCAGGTCGTCGCCGTAGGTGGCGGGAACGAACTGAGGTACATCCTTATATAACTGATTCGGGAAGTCCACAAACCGGCGCAGCTGCTGCCGGGTGGTCACTTCTACGATGGAAACCATGGGCAATATCCTCCTATTTTCTGGCCGCTGACGGACAAAATGCCGACCGTCCCGCAGCAAAAACCATTCTACCCTCATTGCTGAAAAATAGCAACCCCTATTTTGCTAAGCCTCCGAAAAGGAAAATCCCCGTGAAAATCGGAAAAATTTCTAAAAAAAGTCTTTCCCTTGGCGAAAATCTTTGTTATAATCCATGGTAGGTAACTATATTTGTGTGGATATATCTGCGAGAGGATCACAAGGAGGCATTCATATGGTCAAAATCGGAGTCATCGGCTGCGGCAAGATTGCCCAGACCCGGCATCTGCCGGAGTACGCTACCAACCCCCATGCCAAGCTGGTGGGCTATTACGACAAGATCCGCGAGCGCTCGGTGCAGATGGCGGAGCTGTATGGCGGCAAGGTGTACGAGACCTATTATGATATGATCAACGACCCGGAGATCGACGCCGTGTCCATCTGCGTGGAAAACCGCAACCATGCCGAGATCACCAACGCCGCCCTCTATGCCGGCAAGCATGTCCTGGTGGAAAAGCCCATGGCTGTGACCCTGGCCGAGTGCGAGTCCATGGTGGCCGCTGCGGAGTTTAACGGCAAGCACCTGATGGTGGGCCACAATATGCGCTTTGACCCGGTCCATCGCCGGGCCAAGGAGCTGCTGCAGGCAGGTGTCATCGGTGACATCATCACCTTCCGCACCACCATCGGCAACGCCGGGCCCGAGGGCTGGTCCCCGGACCGTGACGCCTGGTTCTTCGATAAGGACAAGGCGGCCATGGGCGCCCTCAGCGATCTGGGCATCCACAAGCTGGATCTGATGCAGTACCTCACCGGCCAAACGGTCATTGAGACCACCGCCAAGGTGATGACCCTGAATAAGCACGACGACCACGGTCACTTCATCGGCGTGGACGATAATGCTCTGTGCATCCTGCGTATGAACGGCGGCGCCGTGGGCACCCTGGCCGCCAGCTGGACGGTCTACGGCAAGGAGTGTAACTCCACCTGCCTCTACGGCACCAAGGGCATCATGCTCATTTATAGCGATCCCGGCGCCCCCATTGTGGTTCGGGACATGAGCAACACCTCCACTGCTTACAGCTTCGAGCCCACCACCCGCTCCGGCGTCATCGACGAGTTTGTGGACGCCCTGGAGCACGATCGGGAGCCGGAGATCGACGGCAAGAAGGCGCTGACCATCATGAGCACCGTCTTTGCCAGCATCAAGTCCTCCGAAATCAGCCGCACCGTAGCTGTGAACAGCTCCTTTGTCTCGCACCTGTAAGCTGCTCCTGCAAAAATCAAATCCTATCCATGCCGTGGGGCGGACAATATTGTCCGCCCCTTTTTTGGCATATAAACATATAAAAAGACAGCCGCTTTAAGCGGCTGCCTCAGCGCGTCAAAAGAGCCTCGCAGAGTTTGCCACCCGCAGGCGGCAAAGAAATAAAATCATTTTCTCTCGCGACATGTGCGTGAGAGAAAATACCGCTCAGGCTGCCAGTGCATAATTTTGAGCCAAGGGCTCAAAATTATGCGCGCAGCAGACTGCAAGTCTTTTGTCGGAAAAACCCGGAGGGTTTTTCGACAGTCACAGGCAGCCGCTTGGAGCGGCTGCCTTAATCTGTCGAGAAAGTCTTTTCGCCTTGCCGGGTTGTGATTTTTACCGCTTCAGGCGGCGAAGGATTTTTTGAACAGGGGAGGAGAACAGCTCCCGCTCGTATTTATCCAGGCCAAACAGCCACATGCTCCCACCGTATATGGCTACGAACACGCAGAGAATCAGCGCGATCTGCCCATAGCCCGTGGGGCGCAGCAGCACAGCGGCCAGAATTGCGGCGATGCCCGGCAGGAGCATGGCCGGGACCAGGTGCCGGATGCGCAGCCAAAACCGGGGAATGTCCAGCCCCACCCGGTAGCGGTAATAGCGGTTCATAATGAGCATTCCCACGCCGGTGGCGATGGCTGTGCCGATGGCCGCACCCAGGGCCTCCCATTTCATGCACAGAGGGATGCTGATGAGGATGTTGGCCAGGGCGATGATAAGATACACCAGGGAGCTGAATTTGTGCATATTCTTAGCCCGGAGGATCTCATAGCCCAGCATCTGTATGTTGGCCCAGAGGGTGGCCCCGAACAGGAGCAGGGTCACGGCGTAGTCCACCTCGAACTTGGCGTCGCCGCCCCAAAGCACCACAAAGGTGCGGCCTACGGCCACGAAGCCCCAGAAAATGCAGCCCAGGAGGATGAATTGCAGCCGTCCCACCCGGATAAAGAGCCGATCCAGCTCCCTAATGGGCCGGTTCTCCGCCACGAGGCGGTTGACCCGGGGAATGAGGAGGTTGGAAATGGCCATGGCAAAGGACTGGTAATACACATTGAGTTGGGCCGCCACGGTGTAGACCGTCACGGCGGTGGTGCCGTGAATCCAGGCCAGCAGCAGTCGGTCAACGCTCCAGTTAAGATTGTCCACCACGATGCCGATGAAAACAAAGGCGGTAAAGCCCACCATCTCCCGCATGAGCTTAAAGTCGTAGTGCCGGAAGGAGAAGGGCATTTTCAGCTTTACCAGGCAGAAAGCAATGCTCGTCACGCCGCTGACGGCTGTAAAGATCAGGGATACCACCGTAAGGGTCACGCTGCGGTAGCCCAAAATCAGCAGCGGGATCATAATAAGGGGATTGAGGACCTGACGGCCCAGAGCCACTACCTTTTGAAAGATGTACTCCTCGTTGATGGTGACATGGGACTCAAAGACGCTGATAGGGAAGGTCAGAGCGGCATTTACCGTCATGATTCGCAGGAGCCTTTCACCCAGAGCAACCTCATCCGCCGTCAGCTTCTTGCCGAAGATGACCTCTCCGTGGCCCGCCAAGAGGAAGCCGATGCCCAGCACCAGGGTGCCCAGCACCGCGTAGGTGAGAAGGAACATCCCGTTGAGCTTGGCCATGCCGGCCTTATCGTCTGCGGACTTGGCCCGGGAATAGTAGCGGATATAGGCGCTGCCCAGGCCGAAAGTCAGCAGATTTAGATATGAGATAATAGGCAGGACCGTTTGGTACACGCCAAACTCGCTGTCGCCCAGCCGCTGGATCATGATGGGCGTATACACCAGGGAGATGACGGTACTCAAGCCCATGGACAGATAAGATAATATGGCCCCCGCCTTGATTTGGTTGAGCTGCAGTTTCTTCACGCCCTTTCATCCAAAGAATTACGGATGTTTATTTTACAGCACCCCGGGCAAACTGTAAACCCCCCAATCATCAGATTTTCAGCAGGTTCTTATAGTACGGCCAGAGCCCGTGCTTTTCGGGATAGAAGGGGGCCAGCTGGCACAGGTCGGTGCCGGGAAAGTCGTTGCCTTCGATGATGGCGGGGCCGTCGGGGGTGATGGCTATATCCCAGCCCACATGGCCCACCTGGGGGATTTCCCGGGCAGCCTGCTTGGCAAGGTCGATGGCCTGGGGCACCATGGGTAGTTGGTAACCCACAAAGGGGATGCCGGTGTCCGGGTGCTTGTCATATACATTGAAATAATCGTCTGTAGCGGGGGAAATAATTTTGCCCGTGTCCGGGTCCACCCGACACAGTACGCCGCCTTGACCGGAGTTATCGCACACGCCGTCGCCCCGGCCCATTTTCACGGAGATATAGGCGATGTGCACCTGACCATCTACCAGATCGGTGAGGATGCGCATGGTGTTTACCGACGATGGGTGGAGTCGGGCCATGTCCGGATGCTGCGCCAGTACATGCTCCAGCACCACCAGTTGATTTTCCTGAATGTATTGCAGCATGGCGGCGGGGGAGTCGTAGTCCCGGACATACAGCTTGTTCACGCCCCGACCGCAGTCGCCGTGGTTGATCTTGGCGAAGATGGCCTCCTGCCCGGCGATAAAGTCTGTGAACTGCTCCGGCGTGGCGGTTTCACCGTTGAGGGTCTTGCGGCCCAGATACCGGGCAAAGCGCTGGTTGAAGCGAAGCTTGTCGTCGAACTCGTCGCTGTAGGCGGGATCGTTCATCAGGTCCTGTACCCGCTTATTGCGCACGCGGGTGAGATAGGTGTCCCGCTGTTTTCCGTTCATATTATAAAAGCCGAACATAAGATAATCGTAATACCCCGCGCCGTATTTGGCGGCGCACACCAGAATGTCAAAGAAGGAGTAAATCTTGCTCTGTCCACTCTTTTCTTTGATTTTTTCCAGCACATTGTTCAGCTTATCAAAGCGCACACCGCTGAGAACGCGGGTCAGATAACGCAGTTTTCCCATAGAGTACCTCCATCAGTGATGTTTTTGTTTGGCCGTTGGGCGGCTCAGTTCCTCTACCCGCCTGCGGTAGGCCTCCTCCTCGTAGGGCAGGGGCGCAAACTCGGCCTCCGGAGCTATAACCTGCATCAGAGACAGGGCGAACTGCGGATTAAGCGGCAGCAACGGCCCCAGCAGATAGGTGGCAATGAAATTGCCATGCCGGAACCCCTCGTTTTTCGTTTCGGGATTCAGTCCCGTGCCGGTATGCATAAGGAGAAAGGGACTGCCCGTTTCACCGTAGCTGTGGGAGAGCTGATTCTTAAAGCCCACGAGGATATTCTCACCGCAGTACCCCATGCAAAGCTCATTGTATCTTAGATGGGAAAACCGCTGAGCGGTGGTTTTATAAAAGCCCAGGCCCCGTATCTCCCGCCCGTCTTCGCATCGAATGGACTCGCCCAGCAGCTCAAGGGCGTTGCCTGTGACCAGCGTTACGGCGCCGCTCTCCATGCGCTGGCGCAGAGCCTGGGCATAGGGACGCAGATGCTCCAGCTCCTGCTCCTGTTGGCGCTCCGTACAGGGGCCAATGTAGAGGAAGTCCACTGCCCGGTCTGCGAAAGCGGGTCGGTCAAACAGATGAGTCCGGATCAAATCATATTCCACGCCGGCCCGGCGCAGCTTTTCCTGCACATAGAGGAGATTGCCCTGGTCACCGTACAGGTTGCTGTACTCGCCATACAGAGCTTCTATCAATACCTTTTTCATCAGTCTGCCTCCTTTTCCGCCAGCGCCCGGCGTATCCGCATGGCTATGGGCTTGGCATACAGCTCAAAGAAAATAGCCACCGTGCCCTCTGTGGGCGCATGGGCCAGGAGCGCCTGCTCCAGTGCATCGTAGTCGGTAAACAGATGCAGCTTTTCCTCCGGCACACCGCCTAAGACCAGCCGAAGGGCCAAATCATAGCACCGGCGCCCGCCAATGTAAACCGCCTCCACGGAGCTATCCCGCAGAGCATCAAAGTCCGTGTCATACAGCCAGGAAATATCTTCGTGACCGTGGATGGCATCCAGGGAGTCCGTAATGGTCAGCACCACGGTCTTTTTCCCCTCCATGTGACCCAGTTGGGCAATGCTCTGGGTGCTGGAAATAGGGTTCTGGTTTTTACTCAGCATGGTTACGATATTCACCGCCCCTGCCTTTTGCTGCTCGAATCGCCCCGTCCGTTCCGATGGTCCTTCCAGAGCACGGGCAATGTCCGCCCCGGCCAGCCCCAGCATCCGGCAACAGCCTACGGCGGCAGTGATGTTATACACGCTGAACAGCGACCCCTGTTTGCAGGGCAGCCGCAGGTTCGCCTGCCCCGGCTCCCGCAACATAAAGCTACCAGCTTCAAAGTCCGTGTCCACCGCTTCATAGGTGGCCTCCGGCAGAGTAAACCCACATTCCGGGCAGTGGGCCCGGCCAATGTGGTGATAATGGAAATAGTCAAAGGCCAGCAGATGTCCGCAGCGGGGACAGGCAGAGCAATCGCAGGCGGTGTTCACGCAGGTATCCGTGGAGCGGTCGGTTTTGGCCACCCGGAAAAATACCCGCTCATTGCGCCCCTCACCCAGCAGCCCGGAAATCATGTCGTCCCCATTCAGCAGCAGGTGTGTTTCAGCGGGGAGAGCCTGGGCGATCTTGTCAAAGATAAACTCACTGTGGCCGTTGCGCTTGATGGAGTCCCGGTACAGGTTGGTTACCACCAGCACATCCGGCTGCACATAGGGGTAGATTCTGGAACTGGAGCGCTCATCTACCTCTAAAACAGCGGTGTCGTAACCCTCACGCAGCTTGCCGGACAGGGTGCAGCCCGCCAGCAGGGTGGTGGCAATGCCGGACCACATGTTGGAGCCGGCTCGGTTGCTGAGCACCTTTCTTCCGTTTGCCTCCAAAATGTCCGCGATGGTGTTGGAAACGGTGGTTTTGCCGTTGGTGCCGGTGATGGCCACGATGGTCGGAGGCTTTCCCACATAGCGCAGAAAATCCGGACACAGCCTGCAGGCCAGAGAGCCGGGAAAATCCGTGCCGTCGTGATGGGTGATCTTCAGAGCCGGAATGGAAAGCTTAGCCATCCACAGTGCAAATAAAAATCGCAGCTTACCCATAAGTGTCAATCCTCCTTAATCATAGCCACGGCGCGGCAGGAGCAGCCGTCGGCGTTTTCAAATTTCAGGGGCAGGGTGATAAAAGTGAATTCCTTGCCCAGCAGGGCGTCCAGATCTTTCAGGTTTTCCGTGTTCACCAGGCCCGCGCTCAGGAGCGTTATGTGGTTGGGGAAGTCTACGCTGTCGCAGGGGTCGATGGAGATGCAGTCCTCTCCGATGCCCTTCAGGGGCAGGGTCGCCACGAAGGCCGCCGCCTCCGGGGTCAGGCAGGGAAAGCCCTCGTAGTATTCCGCCCGGCCCCAGCGTTTATCCCAGTCGGTGCAAAAGAGCAGAAAGTCCGCCCGTCGTATTTCGTCCTCGTGGGCCCGGAGCAGGGACAGGGGAATTTCCCGCAGTCCCCGGCAGTCCAGCACGAAGCCGGGGCCTGCGAAGGTCTCCGCCGGGAAAGCGTCCAGGGTCCGGCCGCCCTCTATCATGTGGGCCGGGGCGTCCATGTGGGTGCCGGTGTGAGAATACATGTGTAGAATGGTCTCCCGGTAGCCCGCCTCCCGGATGGTGCAGGCGGTGGTGAGAACCGGCTGCTCCGTGCCGGGATACACAGGCATTTCCGGGGAAATGCAGTGGGTCAGATCGAGAATCATAGAAACACCTCCGAAATAAGATGAAAGGGGAAAGATGGTGGGAGCGGATAAATTTGCGTAGGGGCGACCCTCGCGGTCGCCCGCGTCCTCCGTAATACATAACACTTTCGTAGGGGCCGATGACCCTGTTGCGGTGCCCAAAATTTCTACGCTGCCTTACGGCGGACGCTGGAAATTTTGACCGCGGCCACTCGCTCACTTCGCTGCTTCTGCCACTGGCAGCGCTCAGTTCGCTCCCCACATCGGCCCGCACGGTAAAAGGTGACATCCCATGTAGGGTGGGGTGACCATACCCCGCCGTTTTGCGTTGCAGGGGGTGCGGTGGTTGGCGACCCTTCCGGTGCTGCGCGCCCTCGCAACGACTTTTTTCTGCCTCACCCGTGCAGCCAGATCATCAGTACGCCGATATCCGCCGGGGAAACACCGGAAATGCGGCTGGCCTGGCCCAGATTCAGCGGGCGCACGGCGCTGAGCTTTTCCCGGGCCTCCAGGCGCAGACCCTGGATAGCGGTGTAGTCCGTGTCCGGGGGCAGAGCGTGCTGCTCCAGCTTTTCAAATTCCTCCACCTGGCTCAGCTGGCGGCGGATATAGCCCTCGTATTTCACGGAGATCTCCACCTGCTCCCGCACAGCTTTGGGCAGGCTCGGCGCGCTGGGGTCAAAGGTCATCAGCTCGTCATAGGTCATCTGGGGTCGGCGCAGCAGGTCAATGAGCCGGGCCCCGTCCGTCACCGCTGCGGAGCCCCGCTCCGTCAGCAGTTGGTTCAGCGCCTCGCCGCCGGGGATGCCCGTATGCTCCAGGCGGCGAATTTCTGCATCCACGGCGGCGTATTTTTCCTCCACCGCCTGCATCCGCTCCCGGGATACCAGACCCAGCTTGTAGCCGATGGGGGTCAGACGCTTGTCGGCGTTGTCCTGGCGCAGCAGGAGACGGTACTCCGAGCGGCTGGTCATCATGCGGTAGGGCTCCTCCGTCCCCTTGGTCACCAGGTCATCGATGAGAGTGCCGATGTAGCTTTCGCTGCGCTTTAGGAGCATGGGCTCCCGTCCCAGGAGCTTCAGCGCCGCGTTGACCCCGGCCACAAAGCCCTGGACTGCCGCCTCCTCGTAGCCGGAGGAGCCGTTAAACTGCCCCGCGCCGTAAAGGCCCTCTATGGATTTTACCTCCAGTGTGGGCTGTAGGGCCAGGGGGTCGATGCAGTCGTACTCAATGGCGTAGGCCGGGCGCATCATCACCGCCTGCTCCAGGCCCGGCACCGAGTGGAGCATTTTGAGCTGCACCTCCTCCGGCATAGAGGAGGAGAAGCCCTGGATGTACATCTCCTCCGTGTCCAGGCCCATGGGCTCAATGAAAAGCTGGTGCCGGGGCTTATCCCGAAATCGAACGATTTTGGTCTCGATAGACGGGCAGTACCGGGGCCCCACCCCCTCAATGACCCCGGAATAGATAGGGCTGCGGTCCAAATTTTCCAGGATGATGCGGTGGGTCTCCTCCGTGGTGTAGGTGAGCCAGCAGACAGCCCGGTTTTCCGGTACCTGCTCCGTGGAAAAGCTGAAGGGCAGGGGATCCTCGTCACCCCGCTGCACCTCCATTTTGGAAAAATCAATGCTCCGGGCGTTGATGCGAGGGGGCGTGCCGGTCTTAAAGCGGCGCAGGGGCAGACCCAGCCGCGTCAAAGCCTCCGTCAGGGGTCCGGCGGCGTGCATCCCGTCGGGGCCGGAGTCCTCTATGCACTCGCCCACAATGGTGCGCCCCTGCAAATAGGTTCCGGTGCAGAGGATGGCCGCCCGGACCTCATACACGGCCCCGGTGCGCAGCACAACCTGCCGCACCCGGCCCCCTTCGGCACGCAGATCCACGATCTCCCCCTGCCGCACGGTGAGCCGCTCTTGCCTCTCCAGGGTGTGCTTCATCACCTGCTGGTACTTGCGCCGGTCGGCCTGGGCCCGCAGGGAGTGGACCGCCGGACCCTTGCCCCGGTTGAGCATCCGGTACTGGATGCAGGCCCGGTCCGCGGCCTTGCCCATTTCGCCGCCCAGGGCATCCAGCTCCCGGACCAAATGGCCCTTGCCGGTGCCGCCGATGGCCGGGTTGCAGGGCGTGTTGCCCACAGCGTCCAGGTTGATGGTGAAAATAACGGTCTCCAGGCCCATCCGGGCCGCTGCCAGGGCCGCCTCGATGCCTGCGTGCCCCGCGCCTATGACGGCTATATCAAATTTTCCCGCCAGGAATTCCTTCATCTACAAAACCTCGGTCTTTGTAAAAAATGACAAATAATAAATGTTAAACTTGTGTAAACTTCCGAAAAAACTCTTGCATTTGCTTTGGGGCCGTGCTATACTGCGTCTTGGAAAACAAAAGAAGAAAGGAGCGTGATACAGTATGATGAACAACTGGATCTTGGGTGATCTGGACGACATGATCTTCGCCGACTGCGATTGGCAGCCCAGCGAGCGGTAAGTCAGAGCCCCATAGAAGCCACGCGGTAAGCGTGGGTATTTTTTTTGTAAAAGCGCTGCAACGCGCTTTATTTTTTTTGCCTGCGGCCTGTGAGAATAAGCGCCAGGCATAAAAGCAGCAGGGAAGCGGCGATGGCGATGGCGCAGTTGCGGAAGAACTCCTCCGGCAGCAGCAAGATCACCGGGTCCGTGGCCGGGTCAAAGAGCCAGTTCTCTTTTCCCGGGAAAAAGATGCCGTGAAAGACGGTAAAGGCCCGGTCAAAGTCCGTGGCGGCCAAGGCAGCCGCGATCAATATGACGCTGCCCAGGGCGCAGGCGGCCCAGAAGCCCGGGGTCCGTCCGGCCAGGCGGGGGAGCTTTGTTTTTTGCCGCAGGCAGGCCGCCCGCAGCGAAGACAAAACGGCTACCGACAGGGCTAAAAATGCCAGATTCAGGATAAACAGCACTCGCACATCCGCGAAGTGACTGGCCCCCTCTGCCGAGAAGGGCAGCACCCCGGCGGCAAAGTCCGGCCGAAGACCCAGGCAGTAGTCCATCACATCGTTGTAGGCGGCCCGGGCTTGGGCGGCGGTGAGTCCGCTGGCCTGGCACACACCCAGGGGCCCGATCTGCACATAGTAAAACGGCCGCAGCAGCACCACCCAGGCGACAGACCCGGTCAAAACGGCCAATGCCGTGGCGGGGATGGCAACATAAGACCAGAGCTTTTGCATAAACTCA
>QWBY01000933.1_pt1 | contig 18758 bp, 15 predicted proteins | sample 1972471 | NCBI WGS metagenome assembly QWBY01 (sample SAMN09866722, study PRJNA288562) | Human gut metagenome isolate term6_stool, whole genome shotgun sequencing... | reverse complement strand
TCAATATCTACTTTTAATATATCTTCATTAACTAATGCAAAATTATCATAATCATATAATATATCTGAAAGTGGGTTAATTAAGTCTCTATCTAATTCTACTGATACTACAAATTTAGCCTTTTCAAGTAATTTTTTAGTTAAAGTACCAATACCTGGTCCAATTTCTAATATAATATCATCTTCTGTAACTTCTGCAAGATCAATTATTCCATCTAATATTTCTTCGTTTACTAAAAAGTTTTGCCCAAATTTCTTTTTGAAATTAAGATGATATTTTTTCATAATCATTTTTGTTTCATTATATATATCCATCTATCTCACTATTTCCTATCTTCTTATTATTACTATCTATTATTATCTTTTCTTATTCCTTTTTCTATACACATTATATATTATATTATTTTGCATTAGCAAATATTAATATATTATATATAATAATTAAAAAATAATATACAAAAATAATTTTTTTAAACACATTAAACATTAGAAAAAACTATATTTCATTATCTTTCATTTAGTTACTTTTCATTGAAGAATTAAGCAAAATAATATATCATATAATATATATTAATTAATTAAAATAATGTAAAGAGGAAAATATGGAAAAAATACCAAAGAAAAAGAATAATAAGAAAGTAACTAAAAAAAGTAGGGAAAAGAATGTTTTAACTAATATTAAAAATGTTAAAGATGTCAAAGATGAAAAAAAGAAAGCTACTATAGAGGAAAAAGAAAATGCTAAAAAAAATAAAAGTATAAAAAATGATAAAGCTAAGAATGATAACACACTTCTTGCTAAAGCAAGGGCATTTTTTGTAGAGCTTGAAAAAAACTTTTCTTCACTTTTCAAAAAAGAAAAAGATATTAAATATATATCAGAATACTATGAAGTTCCATATAGGTATGATGAAACTACTGTTAAGATAATAGCTCAAAATCCATATAAGCTTTATGTATATTGGGATATTAGTAATAAGAAAAAAGAAGAGCTAATTTCAAATTATGGAAAAGACTTTTTTACTAAAACTACCCCTGTCTTAATAGTTACAAACAAAAGCACTAATGAATCTTTTGAAGTTGAAGTAAATGACTTTGCTAACTCTTGGTATATAGATATACCAGATAACTCTTCTAAATACATTGTGGAACTTGCAAGAAAAGTTAATGATACAATATATATTGACCCAATAAATGGAAACAAAGAAAAAATAGAAGAAAAAAATAAAATAAATAATACATCAAACAACAAAAAAACTGATGAAAAAGATATTAAATTTAATTACCTAAATGCTCAATCTAAAAATAGCATACAAAAAATAGAAAAAGGTTCTTTAATTATATTAAATCAATCAAATACTTTGATATCACAAAATGGTCATATACTTGGTATACCAAACTCTGTAACTTTCAGAAATATACATGATAACAGTGAAAAAACATATAATATAAAAGAGTTTCAAAAATCACTTAATAGCATATATGATTATATTAATGAATTTGAGCCAGAAAAAAATAGTTCATCTTCTTTCATATAATTAAACATATATATAATTAAACTTACTTAATAAATTTATTAGATAAAAATAGAAAAATACTAAAATATAAAAATAAAAAAACATTAAAATATTAAAAAATAATAACAACTTAAGGAATATTATGAATAAAATTTTAAAAGGATATGTAGCCTTTGTACTACATGCACATTTACCATTTGTACACCATCCTGAAGATGATGGATATTTAGAAGAGAGTTGGCTATTTGAAGCAATTTCTGAAACATATATCCCACTTCTTAAAACCTATGAAAGTTTAGAAAATGAAGGGGTTGATTTTAGAATTACTATGTCTTTTACGCCACCTCTTCTTTCTATGTTAGATAATGAGCTTCTTAAAAAAAGATATATTAAATATCTTAAAGATAGAATAGAATTATCTGCTAAAGAAACAGTAAGAACTAAGGATAATGAAAAGATAAACAAACTATCTAAGTATTATTATGATAGATATAGTGAAGACTTAAACTATTATTTAAATAAATTAAATGGTGATATAATTGGTGGGTTTAAACACTTTCAAGATAAAGGGTATTTAGAAATAATTACATGTGGTGCAACGCATGGCTACTTTCCTATACTATATAGTAATGAAAAAGCAGTTGAAGCACAAATTGCTGTTGGTGTACAAACATATGAAAAATACTTTGATAGAAAACCAAAGGGCATCTGGCTTCCTGAATGTGGTTATGTACCAGAAGCAGATAAGTATTTAAGAAAATATGGTATTGAATATGTAATTACAGAAACACATGGCATACTATATGCAGATCCACGCCCTATATATGGAACGTTTGCACCAATAATCTCACCTGATGGAGTAATTGCATTTGGTAGAGACTTAGAAAGTTCAAGGCAAGTTTGGAGTTCTATTAATGGTTACCCAGGAGACTATCACTATAGAGACTTCTATAGGGATATTGGTTATGATATACAAGACTATGAATACATTCGCCCCTATGTTGCTAAAAATGGTGTTAGGGTACATACAGGAATTAAATATCATAAGATAACTGGAAAAGGTTTTGAAAAAGATATATATGATATAGAAGAAGCTAAAAACATTGCAGAAATGCAAGCAGGTCATTTCATGGATTCAAGAATAAAACAATTTACAAATATAGATATGAATAAACCACCATTAGTTCTTTGCCCATATGATGCAGAACTATATGGTCACTGGTGGTATGAAGGACCATATTGGCTATATACATTATTTAAAAAACTATATTATGATACAGATGAAATAAAACTTATTACACCTTCAGAATACTATAATATGTATAGTGATATACAAGTATCAACACCATGTAGGTCATCTTGGGGTGCAAAAGGTTATTCAGAAGTTTGGTTAAATGAAACTAATGACTATGCACACAAGCATCTTTTAACACTTGCAAATAGGATGGTATTGGCCTCAAATATGTTTAAAGATACAGATGATGATATTAAAATTAGAACATTAAACCAATTAGCACGTGAACTATTATTACTACAAAGTAGTGATTGGCTATTTATCATAACAAATGGCACTATGACAGAATATGCTCATAAGAGAATTAACCAACATACTGGTAGGTTCAATGCATTATATGAAATGCTACTTAATAATGATATTAATGAAGAATACTTAAAAGATATCGAAACAAAAGATTGTATCTTCCCATTCATTGATTACCATATATATGCAGATGATTAAAATTATATGTTAAGACTATAATTAAAAGTAAAGAAAGAAAAAAAGAAATACATAAAAAAGAAAAATACGGTTCTTTAACATTTAGCTGGGATAAAAGTAATACAATGATAATATTACCATAAAAATGTAAATGTACAGGCAGTTTAGAGTAAAATCTAAGCTGTTATTTTTTTAATATTTATTTCTGTTATATATTGACTAAGGAATATCCTTGTTCTTAATATATCAAATCGCCTATATCCAAATGCTACTCTCAACTGTATTCAGTGCATTGGTTATTCTCTCTATATCTCTATCGGTTATTCCTTTTAATATATCTTGGTAGAAGTAATATACATATTCTAATCCTTCGTCTATTTCTAGGATTTTCATCAGGAGTTCATATTGTGTTATATATCTTCTTAAGTTTCTGTTGTACCTTGGCTTATTTGTTTTAACCTTTTCATATGGCATTAGTAATAGTTTCCAATTATTCTTAATTTGTATAATCAGATCCTTAAATGGATTTTGTGAAACTTTTGCGTTATGGTCTTTAATTTTTATGCTTTTTTCATAAATTTAAAAAACTGAGATAGTTATATTATTACCTATCCCAGTTAAATGTTAAATAAACCTTAACCACAATCGTTTAACAAGAATTCTACTTCTTATCTTTTCTTAAAAAAGCATTTTATCTTATTGATTAACGTTTTGAAAAAGCCCGTTACATTATTATCATTATATTCTTTAATATCTGTATTGTTATTACTGTTGGTAGTACTAGTGCTCATATTTACATTATTATTATTTTCTATATATTTTTCTGTCTCTTTCTCTGTTTCTTTTTCATTGTTATTAACTATGTAGATATTTCTAAGTTCATCTTGGTATTTTGTATAATTGTTTTCAAACAAATTATTTAGCCTACTTTTTTCTTCTTCTGTTTCACACCAATAATTTAAATGAAGTACCGCTATAATTGCTAAAGCTTCTTTTTTAATGCTTTCATTTTTTAGAGGCATTGAGTAACTAGGGTTATATTCTTTTAGCCTTTCTTCTTCAATCATATTATACATTTTAGAAGGTAACTTGCTTATATAATCTTCTCCTAAAAGTTCTAATACACTATATACTTCTGAATATGTTTCCTTTGTTTTAATATCCATATTTACCTACTTTCTTACTCCAATTCTTCCAAATCTTGCTCTTCTAGTTCTTGATCTTCTTGCTCTTTTGCTTTGTCACTATTATATAGTTCTCTTTCTTCTCTAGTCCTATTCAATTCATCATATGCTCTATCAATATCTTCTTTATTAATATCCATATCTTCATATGCATCATATAGCTCTTGCTTATATGAATATGTATCTATTAAATCTGCCTTCATTTGTTTTTCGTTTTCCATATATATTTCACTAAATTGTATATTACCACCAATATTAGTTAGTACATACCTATTTCCGTTTTCAGTTACAAATTCTTTTAATGTATTACCAGGTGCTTCTACTATTATATCTCCATCTTCCAAATCATATCTTGACTGTACATTTGCCTTCTCTTTGCTTACTTCTTCTTTATACATACCTTTTAAATGCTCATATGGCGTTTTTGCACCACAATTATTTCTAACTATTATATCAAAGTCCTCATTTCCTTTTTCATCTACAGTAGAAACAATAAACGTTCTGTCTGCTAAATCGTACATATCTTCTATTCCACACTGCTTTGCTAAATCATCCAATAATAAAACATCAGTAATTTGTAATATATTAGTTATCTTACCTTTTGCATTAATTTCTTCCATGGAATCTTCTATATTGCTTCTAAGTAAGTTCCCCGCCATATATTGTTGCTCAACTTTATCTATTGTATCTTTCTTTTCAATATTTTCATTTTCTATTTCTATTTCATGCCCGTAAATATTTAAAGTTGTTTTTTCATATGTACCTGTTCCAATTTTTTCTAGTTTTCCTTCTTCGTCTTTAACATAATACTCTTTTACTGGTTTCCATATATGCTTATTTAGGTCTGGATCCCACATCTCCATATCATATGTTGCTATATACATTTCATTTTTTAACGATATATCCTTTGGTAATTCTTCTATATTGGTAAAATTATAATCATCTAAATATTGCACATCAGATAGATTTATTCCTTCAACTTTTTCTAATTCCAAAATCTGTTTGTTATCTGCATCTATTAGTTCACTGTATGGGTTATCAAAATCTTCAAACTTAGCATTAAATTCAAGTTCTGTAAACTCTCTAATTAACTTTGCTCTTTCTGGGCTTGCCCCTCTTGAGTACCTATTACTTAGTGCATCTATTAGAAATTCGTCCGCTATTTTTGATTCAAATCTGTCTCTAAATATAGTATCATCTATGTCTGCTATACCATAATACTTACTGTGTTCATGAGGCATATCCATATTTATTTTTTCTAATCCACTTAAGTACTCTGAACTTCTTACACTATTTCTTGAAGACACCTCACTTTTATAGTTTTCTACTTTTTTCTCTTTGTCTTTCTTTTCTGTATTATTTTCTTTTTGCTTTTCTTGTTTTTCTATCTTTTCTTTTGCTTTTTTTCTTTCCTCTCTATCATTTAGCACAAATGCCAATGTTTTATTTAATTCTTCTTTCGTATATAATTGTTTTTCAGGTACTTTAATATCTTTTTCTGATATACCTAATCTATGATTTTTTTCAAAATCTTCTTTTGTTTTCATAAAATTAGTTATTAGATTCTTACCAGTATCCCAAGTAGGGTCAAAATAGTACCAATCATCTTCTAATTTAACTCTAATTACTGAATGATTAGAATCCCTTCCTACAAGTGCTTTATTAATATCACTACTACATGAAACAGTTTTTGATTGTACCCCTACTGAGCTTAAAAGATAATGCATCATATTAGTATAGCCCTCACACACACCCTTATTTTTTAATATTGCATTATAGCTTGATTGCTTTCTATCTAAATACGTCTCCATTTTCTCGCTTAAAATATTCATTGTTTTTTTATACTCTTCATTTTCTATACCATGTGCCGTATCTAGCATCTCATAATCATATTCTACATTTTGTATAATATATGCATATATAGCTGATATCTTTTCTATGTCTGTATATCCATCACCTATAACTTCTTCTAATATTTCTTTAGATTTTTCATTCATTACATCTATTCTATTTGTAGTTAATTCATTAGTTCTTAAATTACTTAAATTTTCTACCCAGTTTACTTCAGTATATGTTTTATTTGTTTTTTCAATTATATCTGGAAAATTCTTTTTTATTTCTGGATACATATCAAAATCTAATTTAAAATTACAAAGCCTATCTTCAATAATCTTTTCCATATCAATGCTATGAGAAAGATTATTCCTATATAATGTTAATTCTCCTATTTCACTATCTTCTATACCTTTTACTTCCGTTAAATTCTCGTTTTGGTATAGATTAAGTAAATAAAGATTTTTTAAGTTTGATACATCTAATTTTTTCAAATTAGAATCATAGCCTATTTCTAAAAACTCTAAACTTTTTAAGTTTTCTATTACAGAGTAATCCTGTATATCTAAACACATTGATTCATAATCATACTTAAAATCGTCCACAAATGTAATCCCACCAACTTTAGTAAAAAAATCTTTTGCATTAACAGATTTAATTCTTAAATCCTTTAAATTAGTGCAATATTTTAAAGCACTAATATCTCTAAATTTTTTATTTTCTAAAGTAAGTTGTTTAATACTTTCAAGCTCTTCTTTTGAAAAACTTCTAAATGAAGATACTGGTATATTATCATTCCTTTGACCATTTTCTTTAAGCACATTATTTAATAATATTGCCATATCAAAATCTTCAACAAGTATTCTATCTTTTTCATTGTTATCTTCCATATATTACCTACATAACATTTATATTTTTTATTCTTTATTCTATTATTACCTTTTTTTAATACTTTGAATAAATATTACTAAATATATAATATATAACCCACATAAAAAAAGCTTGAATTATTTCGGCTCTTTAACATTTAGATGGGATAAAAATTAAAGAGCCAAAAATACATAGATAAAATATTATTAATAGGTATTAAAAAAAGACTTTTTAAAGTCTTTTTTTTTAACAATTATATATTATTATATTTTTTTTATTCCATTACACATTTCTCATGTCTAATGATATCTTACCATCATCGTCTACTTCTAGAACTTTAGCTTCAACTAATTGTCCTTCTTTTAATACATCTTCTACCTTGTCTATTCTCCTATTTGCTATTTTAGATATATGTACTAATCCTTCTTTTCCACCACCTAGGTCTATGAATGCTCCAAAGTTTGCAATTCTTGATACTATTCCTTTAACTTTTTCACCTACTACATATTCATGTGTAAGTATTTCAATCATTTCCATAGCTTTATCCATACCATTTGTATCATCTGAATATACTAATACTAATCCTGTATCTTGAATATCAATTTCTACGCCAGTTTCTTCAATAATCTTATTAATATTTTTTCCACCAGCTCCTATTAAATCTTTTATCCTATCTACACTAATTTGCTTTTTAGCAATCTTTGGTGCATACTTACTAACTTCTTTTCTAGGTTCTTTAATAGCCTTATTCATTACTTCGTCTATTATCATTGTTCTAGCTTTTAATGTTTTTGCAAATGCTTCTTCAATTATCTCGTAAGTTAGTCCATCATTTTTAATGTCTACTTGTATTGCAGTTATACCATCTTTTGTTCCTGCTACCTTAAAGTCCATTTCACCAAAGAAATCTTCTAATCCTTGAATATCTGTAACCATAACATGGCTTCCATCTTCTTTAGTAAACAAACCTGTAGAAATACCTGCTACCGCCTTTTTTATAGGTACTCCTGCATCCATAAGTGAAAGTGAACTTCCACATACACTTGCTTGTGAAGTTGATCCATTTGATCCTAATACTTCTGATACAACCCTAATTGCATATGGGAATTCTTCTTTAGAAGGTAATACTGGAATAATTGCTTTTTCAGCTAAGGCACCATGTCCTATCTCTCTTCTTCCTGCAGATCTTGAAGGTTTTGCTTCACCTACGCTAAATCCAGGGAAATTATAGTGGTGCATATATCTTTTAGTTTCTTCTTCTTGTATTCCATCTAATCTTTGTTCTTCACTTAGCTTACCAAGTGTTGCAATAGACATAACTTGTGTTTCACCTCTAGAAAATAATGCAGAACCATGTACTCTTTCAAGTAGTGAAACTTCTGCAGTAAGATTTCTTACCTGATCTATCTTTCTTTTATCTACTCTTTTTCCTTCTTCTGTTATAAGTTTTCTTACTGCTTCTTTTTCAAGTTTTGTAGTAGCATCTGATACTATCTTTTTAAGTTCCATTTCTTCAATATCTTCAGAAATTTCATTTAAATTATCTTTTCCTAATAATTTTTCATCATATAGTTTTTCAATAATAGCATCTTCTAATTTTGAAATCCCTTCTTGAAGTTTTAATTTGTCTTCACCATCTTTTTCTAAAACTTCTTTCATTTCTTCTAAGTAATTTTCTTTTAAGTATTTTACCATTTGGTCATCTTTCAAAAATGGTGTTCTGTCTATTTCAAATTTTTCTTTTCCAACTTCTTTTGCTATTTTTTCTGCAAACTCACATACTTTAATTATTTCCTTGTGTCCCTCTTTTATTGCATTTAACATTTCTTCATTTGTAAGTTCATTTGCACCTGCTTCTATCATTGTAACCTTTTCTTTAGTTCCTGCAAGTGTTAGATATAATCTAGATTTTTCTCTTTCATCAAAATTTGGATTTAACACTACTTTTCCATCTACTAATCCTACATCAACACCACCTACTGGTCCATTAAAAGGTATATCAGATATCATACATGATATAACTGCACCCATCATACCTATTACATCTGGTTGTACATCTGGATTAACAGATAATACTAATATTTGTATTACCACATCATTTCTTAGTTCACTTGGAAAAAATGGTCTAAGTGGTCTATCTATAGCTCTTGCAACTAATATTGAGGCATCTGTAGGTCTTCCTTCTCTTTTTAAATATCCACCTGGTATCTTACCTACTGAATATAGTTTTTCTTGATAGTCTATTGAAAGCGGAAAAAAGTCTATTCCTTCTTTTGGTTCTTTTGATGCAGTAGCTGCAACTAAAAGAGTTGTACCATCACAATTTATCATTACTGACCCATTTGCTTGTTTTGCATATTTCCCTATTTCTACTTCTAATGTTCTTCCAGCATATTCTGTTGTATATTTCTTATACATATTTATCTCCTATTTATTCTATTATTATTTTTTATTTCTTTTATTTTTTAATTTTTTGATTTTTTTCTAAATTTTTAATATATTTCTTTTGCTATATATTATATATTTTTAAATAATAAGAAAGCCCACAAATAATTGTATATATAATACTATTTGTAGGCTCTAATTATATAATTATCTTCTTATTGCTAGTTTTTCTTTAACTTCTAAATACTTATGTAAGTCTTTTTTAGCTAAATAATTAAGAAGATTTCTTCTTTTTCCAACTAGTTTTAATAATCCAACTTTTGAATGATTATCTTTTTTATGTACTTTTAAGTGTTCTGTTATTTCAGTAATTCTTTCTGTAAGTAATGCTATTTGTACTTCTGTAGATCCTGTGTCTTTTGCATCTCTACCGAATTCTTTTATTATTTCTTCTTTTCTTTCTTTAGTCATTTTATTCCTCCTAACCCTCTATATCATAGTAATAAGCTGACTACTTTTAAAACCATGAAATAGATTAATTTAACAATATGTATATTATACTATACTTTCCAATATATATCAATATTATTATTTTAATATATTTTAATTTTTTTAATTATTTTAGTTAATTTTATTTTAAGTTATTCTTCATTACTATTATTATTACTATTACTATTTAAAGTATTTTCTTCATGCACTAAATTTTTTATTAATACTTTTCTTAATGCATCTTCATCTAAGTCAACTATTAAATTACCTTCTTTTGCAACAGATATTTTTCCTGTTTCTTCTGAAACTACTACTGCTATTGCATCAGAATTTTGTGATATACCAATAGCTGCTCTATGCCTTGTACCAAATGCCTTATTTACATTTGTATCTGTAGTAAGTGGAAGTATTGAACATGCTGATCTTATCTTCTCATCACTTATTATAACAGCTCCATCATGTAATGGTGTGTTTGGTATAAAAATATTTCTTAAAAGTTGTACAGATACATCTGCGTTTATTGCAATACCATTTGATATTACTTCTTCTAATTTAATATCTTTTTCAAATACAATTAATGCACCTGTTTTTGTCTTTGCAAGCTCAGAACATGCAATAGATACTTTGTATATATTTTCTTTCATTATCTTGTTCTCATTTTGTCTTGTAAATCCAAAATATTCTGTTATCTTTCCTGTTCCCATTTGCTCTAACATTTTTCTAACTTCTGGTTGGAATATAATAATTAGTATTAGTACTCCATATGTTGTAATTGATGAAAAAATTGCATGTAGTATTGGTAATTTTAGTAAATAACTTACTGCATCTATTAGTAATAATAATAATATTCCTTTAAATAATTGTATTACTCTAGTGTTTTTTAATTTTTTAATTAAGTAATTAACTAATAATGCAACTAAAACTATATCTATTACTGCAAGTAATATATATATAGGCTTATCTGCTATTTTTGCATAGTATCTAAATATATTATCATTTGGTACTAAGCTCATCCATGAACTTGTGTTTTCCATATTCCCTCCTTGTTATTTTTAATAATTAGTGTGCAATTGCATATATTAATGAATATGTAACTGGTATTATCATAGCAAGAATTATAATTAGCGCTACAATTTTTGCTACTATACCATGATTATATTCTTTCTTTAAATGTTTTTCTATTTTCTTATTTTGTTTTTCTTGTTTTCTCAATTCTTCTTTTTCTATATCTTTTTGTTTCATAATAACCTCTTTATGTTTTTAACAATTATATTTTATCATATTTTAAAATAGTTTTAAACACCATTTTATTTTTTATTCTTCTTTATCTTTTGCTTTTGTTTTCTTTCTATACTTTTTAATTAATTATTATCTGTTGATCCAAATCCACCTTTTCTTTCATTTTGAATTTCTTCTTCATCATCTACTTTTAAAAATTTTTGAAATACACCTTGTCCTATTGCTTCACCTTTTTTAATTACAACATCTTCATTTGATACATTGTAATAAGCAAACATTATATGCCCATCATTATCTTCGTTTGAGTAATAATCTCCATCTATTACTCCTACAGAATTTGCAAGTATTAGTTTTTTCTTTTTAGGATTTGAACTCCTATTAAATATATATAATACTTCATCTTCTTTCATATATGCCTTTATTCCAGTTTTTACAAGTGTTGGCTTATCATATCCTGGATGTATTATTGTATCTTCAGCTGCTTCAAAATCATATCCTGCAGCATGTTTTGTTTTTCTTTTAGGTAAATTAATATTACTATCTTCAAAACCTTTTGCTATTTCAAATCCTCTTTCTCTTTCCATTTCATCTCCTCAATTTCTGCATATATTTTTTATCTGTATTTATCTTAATTATCACTATTTAATTATAATATATCATACTATTTAAAAAATCCATTCCAAAAACCTACATTATTTTCTTTTGCATGTTTTTCTATTTGCCTATAATACTTACTATTTTTAACATTTGGTGATATCATCATTACTTTTGCATATCCTTCTTCTAATAGCTTTTCATTATAGCATATACCATCTACATATGCATAGGCAAGTAATCTACCATATCTATCATATGGACTTACATCAAATTCCAATATAATATCTTTACCTTCTAAATTTTTCTTTGTGTATTCTGACGCAATTTTTCCTTCTTTTGTATTTTTTTCTTTTTTAGGGCTAACAGATTCTGGTGTATCTACCCCTAATAATCTAACCTTGTAACCCTTATCTACTATCTGAACCTTTAATGTATCACCATCTACAACTCTTAATACTTTGGCTTCAACCTTTCCATTTGGTATTATACCTTGTACTGTTTTTCCATTTTCTTTGTTCTCTTCATTAACACTAATATTTGCATTATTTATCTTTGAAACTTCTTTTTCGCTATTCACATTGTTTACATTATTTGCTTTTTCTTCTGCTATTATACTTGCATTTTTAATTTCATCAGAAATCCCATCATTTGCTATATTAGTATTACCTATAGTATTTTCTATCTCACCTGTTTTTACATTTTCTTTATTATTTTCATTTAGATTTCGTTTTTGTATTTGTATGGTATATTCATTAAATATATAATTAATTACAAATATTATAGCTATAATAGCTAATATTATTTTAATTGATTTAAAAATAGAATTATCTTTTGTTTTTGTTCTACTAGAAGAAGAGTTAAAAATATTTTTTAACTCTTTTTCTACTGTTTTTTTTGCATTTTTTGATAGACCAGTTACTATTGATCTTTTTAATTTTTCTACTTCTTCTATAGTTTCATTTTTTTCATCTGTTCTTTGTCTATTCATTTAACTTCCTATCTTTAATATGTTTAATATGTTTCGAATGTTACTTCTTTTATTTCCATCCTAACTCCTGCACTTGCAGGTACTTCTCTTCCTTTAGTATCTTTTATTGTATAGCTAATTTGAGCATTTTTTACATTTTGATATGGTATATAATTTACTATGCCTTTTCTTCTTTCAAGTCCATTTTTTATAGTTATTGTAGAAAGTGCATCACCTGCTTGTGCAACAGATTTATATGTATACTCTTCATTTCCTATTTTTATTTTGATATCTGCTATATACTTTTCTTTATTTTTGTATATTTCAAATTCATCACTTGCTTGATTATCTTTTTTGGTTATTTCATATGTGAAAGTCACAGTTTTAATTCCATAATTTGCTCCACCTATGATATTTGATATCTTTTCTATAGAATAATTTTTAGAACTTCCAGGTTGCAATACATCTGTTTTAGGATTAAATTCAAATGTTGCATCATCTACATACTTTGAAAGTTTTAATTGTGCTTGTTTTTGTCCTGCGATTGCTGTCATAAGAACTTTTTTCTGTATATCATTAAACATGTGTGTGCCATCTTTTTTAACTTCACCTGCTGGCATATTTATTGACACATCTGCAAAATTTTTAAATGCATATATTGGTTTTCTAAGTATCTTATTGATTTTTCCATCATATTTAAAATCTGTTATTTTTCTTCCTATTAGCTTTTTAGATTGTACCTTTCCTTCATCTTTAAACATATCTGCATCTATTGAATAATATTTCTTATCTTCATCTGATATGCTATCATCATCACCTTTATTGAACCCATTTTTTGGTACAAATACCATTGTATTTTCTGTTATATTATAATCATTATCTGTACTAGATACTATACTAAAGCTTGTATGTGGTGTACCAAGTGGTAAATTATCTACACCTTCGAAAAATGTTATCATTGATATATTATTTGCAACCGTATCCCACTGTGATTGATCTGTTATAATTGGTCTTTTATATAATCTTTTTCCATAGTATTTTAAATTGTCATAGTGTCTTGCAGAAACTAATAAATTATATTGTATTGCATTAACAATTGTTCTTTTTCTTTGTATATTAAATACAGAAAGTTCATCAGTTATTTTACCACCAAACAACTTATCATTTGCTATTAATTTAGCTTCATCATTTCCAAATATATCTATTTTTGTATTTTTTACTGCAGAGTATTCTACATTTTCTGCATAATAGTCTGAATCCATCTTAATGTCTCCGACTTTTACATTATTTAAGTTTGCATATATCCAATTAGAAAATCTAATCGCATTCAAATAATATTTTATTCCATTAATTTGCTGGTCTGCATATGCTCTTTTTGCCCTATAATCATTAATTTTTGTATAATACTCAGTTTTTTTAGTATCACCTGGTTTCTTGGTTTTTTCTGGATCCTGTACGCCTTGAAAATCAAAATCATCTGCAGGATCATATATTATCTTAAAAGTTGGAACAGCAAGTTCTTCATCTTTTACTATATTTCCATATGTTTGACCTGTTCTACTATATCTTGGTATTACCTCATTTGATACAGTTACTTCTATTCTTTCTCCATTCTTTCTTGCTTCATCTACATATGCATTAACTAATTTTTCTGATCCTGTATCATTATTTGTTAAAAGTGATAGGTTTTTGCTTGTAGTTGAAAGTGTAACATTTACATCCCTGTTTAATAGGTATCCCGACTTATTAAATGTTATTCCATCTTTTTTACCATTTATTACTAAAAAATTATCTAGTGAAAAGTTAATATTTGCATAGTTTGAACCGCCTAAATCTGCCCTTGCAGTATATAATTGAAGTGGATACATTTGATGTGCATATTCTGTATCTGCACTATATACATCTTCTGTTCTTCCACCTGATTTTTCAAATAATAGTGGCTTATATCCATTTTCACTATTTTGCATTTCTTCATTTTCTGAATCACCATCAACATTTATTGCATTACCTCTATCATCTGTTGCTACAATTGGCTTTTTAGATGGTGTTGATATATAGAAGCCATCATATAATGTAAAAGCTACTGTTGGTACATATGAGTCTATAAACTTTTTAGAAATATTACTCATACCAAGCTTTGTAGCTAATGAATCCTTATATACATTTATTGAAGCTTCTGCAATACTTCTTAAAACGTCTGATACTTTTTTACTATCTTCTCCAGATGTATTCATTTCAAATGCTTGTATAGCATCTTTTGTTGCTTCTACTTGTATCCTCTCATAATTTAGCATACTCTTATATGTATCTTGCCTTAAAGAAAGTGCAATTGACATTACAAACAATATTGGAACTATAATTAGAATATATATTATTGATGCAGTTTGTATTTTCATATAATTACCTTTCTATAATATAATTATTGTCTTGCTCCTGTTGCTGTTACAACTTGTGAACTTTGTGCTGATATTTCTACATTATCTGCACCTGCTGGTGTAAGCATTGATCTAAAGCTTTGAGCAACTGTTCTATTACTATTTGTAACCTTAACAGAAACTGTGTCTCCTGCTCTTAAAGGATATGCACCTGTATTCATAATTTGATCTGTTATTTGTTCAGAATATATAGAATATTGTACATTTTCACCTACAACAACATTACTTACCCATTGTGATTTTTTACCAATATTTTCATCTATTTTTTTAATTTCAATATCAATATTAAATTTGTTTCCTGTACTAGATAGTGTATTTTGTAATTTAGTATAATTTTGAACTGTTATAACTCCTGTAGTTGCTGCCTCATCTACAAAATCAAATACTGCTTTTTGTGCTACGCTTTCTGCTATATCATTATTTCTTTCTGATACTGCCATAAGTGGAAATATAAAAAGTAAAACTCCTGATACCAATATTGCTATAATTGTTATTAATGTATCCTCCATACTATCCTCCTAATTATTATATGCCTTTTCCAACATATTTTAAGTTAATTTCTAATTTATCTTTTGGTGAACCACCTATTACAATGTCTTCACCTAGCTCATCTTTATCTTCAAACTTTTTTACATCACCAGAGTACTGATATTGTATTACTGTCATCATAAAATATGAATCACTTGGTAAGTTTGAAAACCAATTTCTTCCTTGGTTTTCATAGTCTACAAGTATTCCATTTATATACTTCTTCTCACCTAATATGTATGCATTTACCCTATCTGTAGAGAATCTATCTTTTTCTTCCCTATTAGCATTTGAACCTCTCCATGGTGCGCCAAACATACTAAGTGGATGTGTTGGATTACAATATGTATTATATATTGTTACATCATATCCTTTAAGTTTTTCTCTTTCTTTTCTACCTTTTGATGAAATATTTGCAACTGCTTGTTCCAATGATAGATCAAATACTTGTTTTAAATTTTCACCTTCATCATATAATTTTATAACAGAACTTTCCTTATAATACCTATTTAAAAGTGCTGCAACAGATGATTTAGTCATTAGAATATTTTCTCTTACTGGTTCATTATCCGATCCTTCATCTAGTACATCCATATATATACCACCTTGTGAGCCTCTTTTTTTAGTTGGATCCATTTTGTCATCTAATATTTTAGCACTATATAATGAAAAGGTATTAAACATGTTCATAGTTATACTAATTGCAAGTATAAATACTAACATACCAAATGCTAAATAAATTGCATCACTTAAATTGTTATCCATTAATTACCTCATTATTATTATATATATTAATGTTACCAAATATATTATATGGTAACACTATATGTATAATATTATATTATATATTATTTAGCTGATTTTATTGTTACTTTGTCTACTAATCCTTGCGCATTGTGATTTATATCTACATCATATCTTTGTGCTGTTTTAACTTTTGCTTGTGCATTTAAGATTTGGTCAGCATTTTTTCCTGATCCTAAATCACCTTCTAAAAGTGGTTTTCTTTCATCAGGTGTAGCTTCTGGTGCTACTCTCTGTCCCCATCCTGCTAAAAATCCTTTAACTGTTGCACCATTTTGCATTCCTTGATATGCATCAAAATAGCTATTGTGAGTATTAATTTCCTCTCTACTCATTTGTGTTGCACCTCTTTGTATAGCATTGTTTGCATTATTGAATACAAACATACCAACTGCAACTAATAATATTGCTAATAATATAGCTCCTGCTATAATTAATGCTTGTGAAGCATTCTCCATAATTTCCTCCTTATTTATTAATTTATAATTATAATATATTAAATACAAAAAGCTTTTTCAACAAAATAGCATGTTTATACTTTCTTTTTAATACTTTTTTAATATACTTATACTTTCTTTTTTGTTTTAATTGTAGTATTATCTAATATTTTTATGTATGTATATTTTATTATTTTCAGTTATTATTTTCGCTTATTATTTTTCTTTTATATTATATTTATTCATTCAAATGTTCATTTAGATTATCAATATAATATAAAATGAACCATCCTTATTAGAAATTTTATCTAATAATTTAGGTTCACTTTATTTAAATATTATTATTTTTTTATATTTTATTAATATTATTTAATTATTATCATCATTGTTACTTTAAATCATTTAGTTATTAAATAATATAATATTTTAATCCTGCAACTCCTGCTGTTACTATAGATAAAACTGAAAGTGTTGCTATATAATATGTGCTATCTGCACCTGTTGATATTGTAAGTGCTACTGGTGCATCGTCTATATCATCTTCTCCATGTTTCTTATTTCCTGGTACTGAGTCAATATCTGGTACCCCTTCTTCATTGTAGTCTTCTGTTATCTCAGCCCAATTATTTTTAACTCCCATGTTGTTCTTATCTTTTTTCCATCTTAGATATATTGTAACTTCTGCACTATCTCCTGGTTTTAAAAGTGTATTTGCTAATTTTTTAGTAGCTACTGTACCATCTTCTTTTTTATACCATTCTGGATTATCTTTTTCATCAAAGTATGTTCCTTTTGGTATATAATCAGATACTTCTTTTGCATATCCTGGGATTTGTCCTTCGTTTGTTACACGTATTTTGTATTCCCATTTAACTTGTGTTGTACTAAATTTTTTTCTATCTAATTCTACTTTTGCAACAGCTTCTGGTTGATCTTCATACTTATGATGTGTTTCAATTACTCTTTCTTTTTTACCTTCTGTAATTATTATCTTTGAAACTATTTTTCTAAGAGCTAAGTCAAATATTTTCTTTTCACCAGGTATTACGCTATCATAATCTTGGTCATCTTCATTTGGCTTATTATTTCCTGGTATTGAATCCCTATCAGGTATACCTTTTTCATTATAGTCTTCTGTAATTTGTGCAATATTTTTTATTGCATTTTTCTCTTTGTATTTTTCGTCTACCTTAAATGCTATTTTTAAGTCTTTAAAGTTTAATGTCCTATCATTATCTTTATCAAATGCCTTAAGAATATTATCTTTACCATTTACTCTTGATAAGTAGTCTGTTGTTACTTTTCCATTTACTTCTTTCCATTTGTACTCTTTATTTATCTTATCTTCAGGTAAGAAAATTAATCCATTTGGAATATCATCTGATACTTCTTCTGCATATCCATCAATATTACCTTCATTATATACTCTAATTGTATATTCTACTCTATCTCCATGTAATAATTCTACAGGGTTTTTAGGATGTGTATATGTTGCCGTAGTTTTTGTTCCTGCTTTAAGTTCTGTTACATCAACTTTTGGCTCTCTATCCTTATGATCTTCATTTTTTCCTTTTGAATTTGATACATTTGTGATGAACTTTCTAAGTGATAGGTCAAAATATGTTTTTCTTTTTGGTATTACATTATCATAATCTTGGTCATCTTCTTCAGGCTTATTATTTCCTGGTGTTGAATCTCTATCTTTTTTACCTTCACTATTATAGTCTTTTGTTATTTGTGCAATATTTACTATTTTT